>ERZ724503.164-NODE-164-length-23703-cov-5.724416_pt1 | contig 23703 bp, 23 predicted proteins | sample MGYA00376036_ERZ724503 | MGnify/ENA primary metagenome ERZ724503 (study PRJEB28724, sample SAMN07190885) | wastewater metagenome | isolation source: influent of sewage treatment plant in Hong Hong | place: Hong Kong | collected 2016-03-17 ...
TGATCCTGCGTTTCCTCGGCAGTCCGGTCCCGGCCGGTGAGACCCAGAAGATCTGGGCCCAGCCGCTGCTGGTCCGTTACATCCCCGGCACCGTCCTGTTCCTCCTGGCCCGGATCCTCATGGCCGAGAAGGCCGGGGTCCAGCGGCGGGTGACCACGGCCGGCATCGTCTACGAGCAGGCGGTTTCGATCGCCGGTGCCCTGACCATTGCCACCTGGTTTCTGATCGACCACCCCGACCTGCAGGATCAGCCGGCCCGCTGGCTCCCGTTGCTGGTCCTGCCGGTGATGGTCTGCCTGCTTCATCCCCGCGTCTTCGGCCCCGTCTCGAAGCGCTTGCTCCACGCGCTCGGGCGCGAATCACTGCCGCAGCTGATGCCGTTCCGTGGCGTCGTCGTCATCTACCTCGCCTATGTGGTGGTCTGGGCGATCATGGGCGTCGGCGTCTTCTTCGCCGCCCGGGCGGTCCATCACCTCAATCTCGACGATCTCGCCATCGTCGCCGCTTCCCAGATGATCGGATTTCTCGCCGCCGTGGTCTCGGCCGTCACTCCCGCCGGCCTCGGTGTCCGTGACGCGGCGTTCGCCTGGGCGGTCAAGGCCGCCCTGCCTTCGGACAGCTTCGGGGTCGGAGCGGTCATCGCGATTGCGGTCCGGGCCACCCAGACGGTGGTCGAGTTGATCTACGTCGGCGGGGTCACCGCGCTCACGCGCAAGGAGGGTGACGAAGACGAGATCGAACTGGCCGAAGAAGCCGCCGAAGAGGCGGCCCGCCTGCAGACCGAATCGGGCAGCTGAACCGGATGGGTCCGGCCGGCGACCGTCCGGCTAACCGGGCGTGACGCCGCCGGTTGAACCGCCGGTGCTGCCACCGGTACCGCCGGTGCCGCCACCCACGCCGGCCGGTTCCTGACCGACCCCGGGCGCGTAGGCGCCATCCGGCTCGACAGTGCCGGTACCGGTATCGGTGCCCGTGCCGGTTCCGGTGTCGGTGCCCGTCGTGTCTTCGGGCTGGGGGCCGTAGTCGCTCTGGGTACCGGGTGAAACCGTGTAGCCGCCGCTGAAATCGCCCCAGTCCATGGTCTCGGTCGGGATCGGGGTTTCTTCGCAGGGCACGGCCGCGTTGTAGAAGAAGCTGTTCCAGATGCTGGCGGGCACGTCACCGCCATCGGAGCCGGTGCTGAGGTCATTCGACTCCGGGTAGCCGATCCAGGCGGCCGCGGTCAGGTTCGGCTGGTACCCGACGAACCAGGCGTCGACCTGGTTGTCGGTGGTGCCGGTCTTGCCGGCCTGGCCGCCGCAGCCGGTGTAGGCCCCGGTGCCGGTGCCGCTGGTGATGTTGTCGTGCAGAATCTTCGTGACCTCGTACGCCTCGGCCTCGGAGAGGACCCGCACCGGCTTTGACCTGCCCGGCCGGTCCACTTCACCGTTCGGGAAGACGACCTTCTCGATCGCGGTCGGGTCGTGACGGATGCCGCCGCTGGCCAGGGTCGAGTAGGCACCGGCCATTTCCAGCGGTGACACGCCGATGGTCAGACCGCCGAGGGTTTCGGCCGGGTATCCGTCGAGGTGCGTGGTGATGCCCATCTTGTGCGCCATGTCGGCGATCTTGTCCGGCCCCACGTCAAGGGCCAGCTGGGCGAAGACCGAGTTGTCCGAGGCCAGGGTGGCGTCGTGGATGCTGATCGTGCCGCTGTAGGAATCGCCGTAGGTGTGGACTTCCCAGTGGCCGTAGGTGGGGTCGTCGATGTAAAGCGGCTTCGACTCGTAGTAGGTCGTGTACGGGTCGATGCCCTCGTGGATCGCCGTGGTCAGCGTGAAGACCTTGAAGGTCGAGCCGGGCTGACGATGGCCCTGGGCGGCGAGATTGAACTTGCTGTCCTCGTAATTGGTCGAGGAAACCATCGCCTTGATGTCACCGTTGCGGGGATCGACCGCGACCAGCGCCCCGGAAGGCCCGCCCGCGTAGAGGTTCGAATCGAGGGCGGAAAGGGCTGCCGCCTGTTCCGACGGCTGGACCGTCGTGTAAACCTTGAGGCCGCCGCGCCGGACGGTGTTCACGCCGTACTTCTTCTGCAGTTCGCTCTGGACGTAATCGAAGAAATACGGATCCTCACGGTCGAACAGATCGTCGGCCGGGTTGAGCTGGAGTCCGGATTGCTTGGCCGCGGCCGCACGGGCCGGCGTGATCATGTTCTGGTCGGCCATTGCGTCGAGAACTTCATTGCGGCGGGCCTTGGCCCCGGCCGGATTGCTGATCGGGTTGTAGTCCGAGGGGGCCTGCGGCAGACCGGCCAGCAGGGCGGCCTGGGGCAGGCTCATGTTCTCCGGCTTGACCGAGAAGTAGACCTTGGCGGCCGCGTTCACGCCGATCGCGCTGCGTCCGCCGTTGGTGCCGTAGGGGGCGGTGTTCAGGTACTTCTCGAGGATCTGCTTCTTGGTGTGGTCCTTCTCGTAATCGAGGGCCATCTTGGCTTCCTTGATCTTCCGCTCGATGTCCCGTTGCGGGTTCGAGATGTAGATGTTCCGCATCAGCTGCATGGTGATCGTCGAGGCGCCTTCGTTCACCTCACCGGCCTCGAGGTTCTTGAACAGGGCCCGAATGCCGCCCTGGACGTCAACGCCGTCGTGCTGGTAGAAGCGCTCGTCCTCGATCGCGACCGTTGCGTCCTGGATCGACTGCGGGATCTTCGAAAGCGGGATCGGGGTGCGGATTTCGGTCGAGTTGATCAGACCGAGCTTGCTGCCGTCACCGGCGTAGATGACCGAGTTCTGGCCCTTGTTGATCTCCTTGAGATTGTCCGGATTCGGGGCGTCGGCGGCGATCGAAAGAACCCAGCCGCCGGCAGCCGCAATCGCGGTTAGCAGCAATCCGCCGAGCACTGCGGCCACGGCGACAAAAACCTTGCCGGGTGAACCACGGTGACGGCGCACCCTTCTCTGGCGCCTGGTCATCCCCTAAAGGGTAGCTGGAAGCACCTCAGGAACTTCTAAAGGGCGGTTCCAGGCGACGCCGGTGCAGGATGGGTTGCGGACGACTGCGGCCCCGAATTGTGAGAATGAGCCAAGCCATGGAAGCCAACCAGCCCGCAGCGGAGCCGGCAGCCGGGACCGACCCGGTCGTCTTTCCCCCTTCCCCACCCGGGGTCGACCCGCCCGAAGATCCCGGGAAGTACCCCTTCGCGACCTGGAGCCCGTGGGTCGCGATCGGCGGAGCCGTTGCGGCCCTGATCTTCGGTGTGATGCTGGCCCTGCCGGTCGACGTCGTGGCCGGGGGCGAGAATTTCGATGACTACGGCTGGCAGGTCAAGGCGCTGTTCCAGCTCTGCACGGTGGTCGGTTTCCTGGCGGTTCCCTTCCTCTTCGCGAAGGAACTTCCGAGCGGGGTCAACTGGCTGGAAGCAGCTGGCCGGCTCGGGTTTCACCGGTTTCGCATCGGCACGGCGGCCAAGTGGATCGGGCTCGGATTCCTCGCCTACATCGCCTTCGCGATCGTCTATGCCGTGGTTTTCGGCGCTCCCGATCAGGACGACATCGCCGGCGAACTCGGACCGCTCTGGTCCCAGATCCTCCTGATCGTAATCCTGGCTCCGCTTTCCGAGGAGGTCTGTTTCCGGGGGATGCTCTTCGGCGGTTTCCGGACCCGGTTCAACCTGCCGGTCGCGGCGATCGGGGCCGGACTGGTCTTCGGCGCCCTTCACTACTCGACCGGAATCACCGCGGTGCCCCAGCTGATCGTGCTGGGAGCGATCTTCGCCGTCGTGTACGAGAAGTCAGAGTCGATCTGGCCGGCGATCATCTTCCATCTGATCAACAATGCCTACGCCCTGGCCATCCTCAATTCCTGAGGGTGGATGACCGAGAGGAACGACCTTGACCGACCGTGACCAGACCCGCCAGCAGTTGATCGGCCTGCTTCGCGAGCATTCGCTCGTGCTGGGCGAGGTCACTCTTTCGAGCGGGGCCAAGGCGGGTTATTACGTCGACGCCCGACGCACGGTGATGCGACCGGAAGGACTGAAGGCGGCGGGCACCCTGATCGCCCTGCGCGCGAAGGAACTCGGCGCAACCGCGGTCGGCGGTCCGGTGATGGCGGCGATCCCGCTCGCCTGCGCGGCGATCGCGGTGCCGGAGGGCGAGGGTCTGGGCGGTTTCTTCGTGCGGAAGGAACGCAAGGCGCACGGACTCCAGCGCTGGGTCGAAGGCGCGGCCGAACCCGGAGACCGGGTGCTGGTGGTGGAGGACACGGTGACCACCGGCGGTTCGACGATCTCGGCGATCGAAAGGATCCGTGACGAGGGTTTCGAGATCGCCGGCGTGCTTGCCGTGGTTGACCGGCTGGCCGGCGGCGGCGAGAAGATCGCCGCCGAGGCGGGCGCGCCCTACGAGACCCTGACCACGATCGACGACATTTACCCGGACCGCCCCGACAAGTAAGGCGTCCGGTTTGCCGGAAGCTTGTCCCGGGGACCCCGGAGTGAGAGCATGAGTTCACCGGCAACGAGATCCGTCGAAAGGAGCCAGGCGTGGAATTCAACCAGTACCACGAGCCACCGGAGGAACTGAGCCCCGAACTCAGGACCAAGGCGAGACTGTTTGCTTCCCTGGCCGAAGAGGCCGAGGCGATCAACTGGTACGAGCAGCGGCTCTCGGTCGAGCCCGACGCCGAAGCCAGGGCGATCATGAAGAACGCCCAGCACGAGGAGTTCAAGCACTTCTCGATGGATCTCGAGTTCCTGCTGCGGAAGATTCCGGTCTGGCGGGAGCTGGCGGAAGGAGTCCTGTTCAAGGACGGCGACATCGTCGAGCACGGCGAGGCGGCCGAAGCCGGAACCGACGAGGAAGACGAAGACGCGACCCCGGAACCGGCCGGATCGGGTGGATCGCTTGGAATTGGCAGCCTGAGAGGAGCGGGGCTTTGAATCACCTTCTGCGGGGTCACGCCCCGATTACTGACGAAGCCTGGAAGCAGATCGACGAGGAAGCGCGCGACGGCCTGGTGCCGGCGCTCGGTGGTCGCCGGCTGGTGGACTTCAAGGGGCCCCTTGGCTGGGGCCACTCGGCGACCGATCTGGGCCGGGTGTCGGACTCGACCGACGGCCCGGCCGACGGAGTCAACCTGAGGACCCGCCAGGTCCTGCCGGTGGCGGAACTTCGGGCGCCGTTCACGATCAGCCGCTCTGAACTCGAGGCGCTGGACCGCGGCGCGGTGGATACCGACTTCGACTCCCTGAATGCGGCGGCCCGCCAGATGACGATCGCCGAGAATGCTGCGATCTTCCACGGCCTCGGAGACGCGGGCATGGAAGGGATCGCCGGTGCCTCAAGCCACGAACCGATCCCGCTCGGCAACAACGGCTTCAACGACTACCCGGAGCACATCGCCAAGGCGATCGAGGTGATCCTCTCGGCCGGCGTCGAGGGCCCCTACGGGGTCGCGCTCAGTCCCGAGTGCTACACCGGCGTGGTCGAAAGCGCCGAGCGCGGCGGTTACCCGCTGCTCTCGCACATCCGCAAGATCCTGCAGGAGAGTGGCGGCGGACCGCTGGTCTGGGCGCCCGGACTCGACGGTGTCGTGGTCGCCAGCATGCGCGGCGGCGACTTCCTCTTCGAGTCGGGCCAGGACCTCTCGATCGGCTACGAGAGCCATGACGCGGAAAAGGTCAACCTCTACATCGAGGAGAGCTTCACCTTCCGGGTCGCCACGCCGGAGGCGGCGGTCGCCCTGCCGAAGTAGCGGTTCGTCGAGTGCCCGTTTTGTGCCGGTATGCGGCACAAAGCGGGTTCTCGCGGGTCAGGTGCGGGTCTTCTCGGCCTGTTCGGCGGCGTCGGCGCCGGTGCTCGTGGTCATCGCCTTGCCGGCACCCCCGGACAGGACCTTTCTGACCAGACCCGGGGCGAGGATCTTGAGGATCGCGATCAGCTCGTAGGGCCGCGGCACGTACCGTTCGGCCTTGCCGAGTATCGCCGTCTCGTAGACCGCGTCCGAAGCCTTGAAGACGTCGGAGACCATCCAGCGGGTCGCGAACTTCCCGGTCAGCTCATCGGCCGGGAAGCCTTCCGTCTTGATGAAGCCGGGCAGGACGAGGCCGACGTGGACGCCGTGCGGGGCCTCTTCCAAATGGAGTCCGTCGCTCCAGCCGATCAGGGCGTACTTGGAGGCCGAGTAGGCAGCCGAGCCCGGTCGTGAAACGCGGCCCGCGGTCGAGGCGATGTTGACGATCGAGCTGGGGACGCTCTCCCGCAGCATCGGCAGGAAGGTCTCGGTCAACCGCAGGACGGCATCGAAGTTGATCTCCATGGTCCGGCGCACGTTCTCGTAACCGCCTTCGGCAAAGGTCGCGCGCCAGGCGGCACCGGCGTTGTTGACCAGCAGGTTGACCGGCGGGTGGTGCTCCTGGGCATGGGCGAGGATCCGGCCGGGAGCATCCGGCTCGGTCAGGTCGGCCGCGATCCAGGTCACTTCGCAGGACAGGCGTTTGGCCAGTTCCCGCAGGCGATCCTCACGCCGGGCGACCAGGATCAGTCGGGTGCCGGGCTTGCGGGCCAGGCGCCAGGCGACCCCTTCGCCGATTCCGCTTGAGGCTCCGGTGATGATTGCGACGGTCGGTTTGTTCTCCATCGAGGCTTCCACGGGTGGCAGCCTATAGCCGCGTGGTTGGGGGCGGTGCGGGGTGTCCCCCAAAACCGTCGCTGCGCTCCTCATTCCGGAGGTTTTTTGGGCACACCCCGAACCGCCCTCCGACATTGGTTGGGCTGGCGCCGGGACGGTCGGACTCTGGGCTATCCGAGAAGGTCGGTTACCGCTTCTTTGAAGACTTCTGTGTGGCGGTCTACGTCGGCGGGGATGGTGGCCGGTGACATAAGTGCCATGTTGTGGAAGGGGGTGATCAGCACGCCGCGGTTCAGCGCGTGCAGGTGCAGGTAACGCTCCAGTTCCGGGTCGGAAGCGTTGTGGGCCTGGGTGCCGTTGCGGGCCGGTTCCGGCTCAAAGCGGTACTCGGCCCGGGCCCCGAGCTGGGTCACGTTCCAGGGCAACCCGGCGTCGGTGACCACCTGCATCACACCTTCGCTGAAGCGGGTGGCGAGGGGAACCGTGTGGGCGAAGGCCTCTTCGGTCAGCACCTCCGAGAGGGTCGCCCGGACCGCGGCAAGCGAGAGCGCATTGCCGGCCAGGGTGCCGCCGACCCCGCCGGTGTCCTCGTAATCGGCGTCCTGCTGGGCAAAGAGGCTTTCGGTCACCGCTTCGGTCATGCCGAGGGCCCCGGCCGGCACGCCGGAACCGATCGCCTTGCCGATCGAGAGCAGGTCCGGTTCCAGGCCCCAGGCCGCGGTGCAGCCGCCCGGGCCGGCCGAGAAGGTGTGGGTCTCGTCGATGATCAGCAGGGCGCCGTGCTTTCGGGTCAGGTTCCTCAGCGCCTCGTGGTACCCCTCGTCCGGCAGGACGATTCCCATGTTGGTCATCGCCGGTTCAGCCAGCACGCAGGCGACCTCGCCCGTCGCCAGGGCGGCCTCCAGCGCCTCCAGATCATTGAACTCGACCGCGAAAGTCGTTTGCGCCGGGTCGACCGGGGCTCCGACGTTGCCTTCCCGCGAAACCGTGACGCCTTCCGGCCCAGCCACGGCGAAGGCCTCATCGACCGAGCCGTGGTAGCTGTAGCTGAAGACCAGAACCTTGGGCTTGCCGGTGATCTGCCGGCAGATTCGCAGCGCCGCCCGGTTGGCATCGGTCGCGGTCAAGGTGAACATCCAGCGGTCGAGACCGAAGCGGCGGGTCAGTTCCTCCCCGACCCAGGGCGCGTCCTCGGTCGGCAGCATCGTCGTGATGCCCTTGCGCTCCTGATCGGTGATCGCCCGCACCACCGGCTCGGGATCATGGCCGGGCATCGCACCCGTGTCTCCGAGGCAGAAGTCGATGTAGGTGTGGTCGTCCACATCGATGATCCGCGCCCCGATCGCCAGCTTCGCGAAGACCGGGAAACCGCCAGCCCAGCGCATCATCCAGGGCATCGGGACGCCACCGACCAGAGACTTCCTGGCCCGCTCGAAAAGCTCCTTCGACTTCGGGTTTTCCTCGACGAAACGGTCGAGCTCGGACTGGGTGAGCTCGGCCAGGCGGCCACGATCGATCTCGGTCATTTCTCCTCCTCGGGGGTCGGGCCGATCATATGCGCCCCGCTAGCCGGGGGCCGGGGTCACCGAGTGCCCACTTTGTGCCGGTATGTGGCGCAAAGTGGGCATTCGCGGTGTCGCGGGGTCAAGGGCGGAGGTTCCGGACCAGGCCGGTGCCGCGGGGTCAAGGGCGGAGGTTCCGGACCAGGCCGGTGCCGCGGATCGCAGCCCCCGCCGCGGTCATCGCGGCGGCTTCGGTCCGGCTGCCGATGCCGGGCCAGAGGCCGAGGGCCCGGAGATTGCCGACCACGTCGTAGAAGGAATGCTCGCGGCAAACCTTGCCGTCCCGGAATTCGAAGATGTCGGTGCCCTTCGATTCCAGCCGGCGGCCGGTGGCAGGCAGGCCGATCCAGATCGGACCCGAATTGAGCCCGGTGAAGGCCCAGGGCTCGGTCACCCGGTCGCCCTCGCAGATCACCGGTTCGCGCAGTGACCACTCGCATTCAGTGAAGGCGGTGAAGAAGTTGTCGCAATGCCCCGCATAGGCCTCACGGCCCCGAATCGGCTCGGGCAGGGTCACGTCCCAGTACTCGATGTCATCGGTGACGAACTCGAGCACCGCCTCGGTCCCGGTCCCCCAGGCCCGCTGCCACTCAACGAAGAAGTCATCCGCCCAGTCAGCCAAGGCGATCTCAGTCCTGCCACCAGTCGCGCTGGCCGGTCACGTCGTCACGAACCTGATCGCCGAGGTTCGGAGCGCCGGAAATCAGGATCTCGAGGCCATCCGGTCCGGCCTCATAGCCTCGCCAGGTGCCAGGTGGCACCCTCACCGCATCCCATTTCCCAAGTTCGATGATCTCGTCATCGAGCTTCATCCTGCCGCTGCCGCCGACGACCACGTAGACCTCTTCCTGGCTGTCGTGGGTGTGGCCGAAGGGAAATCTGTATCCCGGCGGAACACGCTGATAGCCCAGGAATGAATGCTCGAGTTCGAGCGGCTTCGTCGCGGCCCGGAAATCGAGGTCCGGCGAGCCGTCGAAGTTGGGCCCGAAGTTGTCCACGTCCTGCTTGAGGTTGATGCGCGTGAACGGCATGGGGCGATCCTACGGCCCCGGCTACTTCCAGCCCGGGACGCGGCCGGCCTGTTCGATCCAGGCTCCCATCTCCGGTGTCTCGGCTTCTTCCAGCGACTTGATCTTGATGTAGCGGCTGCGGTCCGTGTCCCCGAGCGGCGGCGGCGAATCGAAGTCGGCACCGCCGAGAAAGACCATGTTGACCGAGATGTCATAGGCGACCATCTCGATGACCCAGCCGAGATCTTCCCGACCGTAGTAGGCCTTCTTCCACTTCACCGCGTACTGCAGGTCGGGGATCGCCTTGCGGATCTGCTGATCCAGTGACGCGACGATCGGCTGCAGGTCCGGCATCACCCGCGAGGTCCAGTCGTCGACGTCAGTGGAGTCATCAGCCGGCACCGGCGGCTTGCGGGTCGAGATCGGCTTGCGCTTCATCTTTGCCATTTCGAATCCTCCTGGTTGGTTGCCTCACCTGCCTCGCCCGGCGTGGCACCCGAGCGATCACGCCCCGAGCTGGATTCGAACCAGCGGCCTTCCGCTTAGGAGGCGGACGCTCTATCCAGCTGAGCTACCGGGGCCGAAGGGGGATGCTATCCGTGGAGGCCTGATTCGGTCCCGGCGGAGGGCCGGGATGGCCTTGGGCGCCGCTCAATAGCGAAGCAAGGCCAGCACGCCGCCGGCTTCGGTCAATGCCGGGACCTCGTCGACCGAGGCCGAGCTGACCCGGGCTCCGGTCCGGAGGGCGAGTTCGACCAGAGCCTCCTGGACGCTTTCTTCGCCCGCATCCTCGATCGCCTGCCGGCTGGCCGAATCGAGGGTCAGCTCGTCGGTCTTCAGGTAAGGGTCGAGGATCAGGTGCTCGACCCGGCCTTCGCCGAGGGCGGCCAGCACCCGATCGGCACCGGCGGCGCCACGGCCGCCAGCCCTGGAGCGCTCCATTGCCCTCGCCCCGTCACCGGATACCCCGTCGCGCCAGGCCTGGCGAAGATGCGGGTCAAGCGCGGCCCCGGCCTCGGCGGCAGGAAGGTCGATCAGATTGAGGTGGACCGTGGTCGCCAGCCGGCTTCGCATGTCAGCGGGCAGGGCCTCGTTGAAGCCTGCCCCCAGCTCGCCTTCGGCGGCGGCGACGAGGCGATCGAAACCGAGCTCGCTGGCACTTTCGGCGATCGCCTTGGCGGCCGCCTTGACGAAACGGGCCCGCCAGACCTCCACCCGGTCGTCGTAGGCCGAGGCGTTCGAGACGCCGCCACCACCGACCGTGCCCTGGGGCCGGGCCGGGCCCCGGTACTGGTGCCAGTCACCGAGTTCGAGGTCGAAGGTCGATTCTTCGAGATCCCTGGTGCGGCCGTCCCACCATTCGAGCAGCCGGATCCGGTCGCTGGAGAGCAGGACCAGGCCGGTGCGCTGGCCGCGGTCGATCACGTCGAGCATCGGCCAGACCACCGGGCCCGAGTCGACCGTCACATAGTCCTCGCGAACCGGGATCTGGAAAGTCGTGAACGAGTCGACCTTCCCGTCACCGCCGATGAAGAGCGCGACGCTGCGCCCGCGGTCGGCGGCCGAGGCCCCGTTGATCCGCCGTTCGGCTTCGGCGCAGAGCTTCTTCACCGTCTGCTCCTTGCCGTGGTTTCCCTCGTGAAAACCCGCCACGTGGTTGAGGCCGTTCTTCAAGGCGATCGCCCAGGCCGGGGTCTCGCTGCTGTTGGCCGGGTCCCGAGGGTCGGTCCGGCAGAAGACCGAAAGCACCGGCCCCTCGGATTCCTGGTCGATCAGTTCCCGAAGCTCCTCAACCCGCTTTTGGTTCTTCATGGAACCAAAATACCTGCATGCATTCCGGTCTTCGCCGGAATGCCAGTAAAACCCGCCCGGTCACGACATCCACAAATGGATGACCGGGCTCCGTCGGTGGCTATTCGGCGGCTATTCGGCGGGTTCCTGTTCCGGTGCTGCTTCCGATTCTTCTATTTCGTAGAGGGATTCCCGTGCGACCTGTTTGCCGCGGGAGGTCCAGAGCTTGATCTCGAGGTAGGCGTCATCGCCGTAGTTCTTGAGCGCGTCGGGAGCGATCAGGGTAAAGCGGTCGGCGCGACCGCCCTGGCCGCCGAAAAGGGGATCCTGGTCAACGGTGACATCGTCGAGCTCGGCAGTCACCGCGAAGGCGTCACGGACCAGGGCCCGGCCCCAGACCAGGGTCATCGCCGCTTCGCGGCCCTGCTCTCCAAGCCAGGTGCCGATTACTTCATCGGAGATGTCGATCGTCCAGTCGGGGTTGTCGGCGGCGACCACGTCGGTGAAGTCGGCCGAGGCCTTGAAGTCGGTCGGATCGCCGCCCTCCGGCTGAACGAAGCTGACGAAGCCGAAGAACTCGATCGGCTCGGGTTCGCTGTTTTCCTCGAGGACCGCTTCGCCGTCGGCGGAAACCGGAACCCAGACCCGGCCCGACCAGGCCCGCTCCGGAAACCAGGTGAACTCTTCCGGGATCTCCGTTCCGGCCGGCAGGTCATCGATCTCACGGCAGGCGTCCTTGAAAGCGGTGGCCAGCCGCTCGGCAAAGCGGCCGTGAGGAATGCCGTGACGGGAAGCATCGGCAACGAAGCGGGGGAAAGGGCGATTGTCGATCGGCATCGGACGAGCCTACTCAGTCGATGGCGTCGCGGAGAGTCTCGGCGGCAGTTTCGGGACTGACGATGTTGATGTCCACGCCAGTAGCCATCTCGAAGGCGGAGGCCGGTTCGAGCCGGGGGATCAGGTCGAGGTGCCAGTGGAAGTGCTCGACCCCGCGGGGTGCGGTGCGGACCCAGAGATTGAGCTGGCAGGGGTTGCCGAAGAGTTCGGTCAGCGCCCGGATCGCCCGGCCCAGCATCGCCGCCCCGCCTTCGTCTTCCTCGAAGCGGGCGACGGGCCGGCGCGGGACGAGTCGCATCTCGTAGGGGTGACGGGAGGCCCACGGGCAGATCAGGGCGACCTCTTCATCGATCGCGACCAGCCGCTCGCCACGGCGGACTTCCTCCCTCAGGATCTCGCCGAGCAGGCTGGCCCCGGCGGTCCGTTCCCGGTAGGCCCCGACCCTTTCGCGTTCGCGGGCGACCGATGGCGGCACGAACTCCATCGCCCCGAGCTGGGCGTGACTGTGCTCCAGCGAAGCGCCGGAGTCGGGGCCCTGGTTGAGAATCAGCTGCACGTAGGCCGAATCCGAATGGGCCCGCATGCGGCTGCGCCAGGCGGCGACCGCGGCGGCCAGCGACTGCTCCTCGAGCTCGGCCAGCGAGGCGAGGTGAAAGGGCGAGTTGACGATCACCTCGTGGCTGCCGTAGGCGGGCCGAGAAGCGAACATGTCCGGTTCCGAGCCCCGACCGGAGGCGAGCAGCGGATCGGCCGGACTGGAGAAGGCGCTGGACTCGGTTCCGGCCCGACCGGCGACCTTGCGCTGGTCGGCCGCTTCACCGGACTCCCGCGGTGCCACCGCCGGGTAAAGGTTCGGGACCGTGCGGGTGACCCAGCCGGGGCCGTTCGCCTCGCCTCCTTCAGGCCGGTCGGCTTCAACCTCGGGCGGTGTCTTCGATTCGTTTCCCTCACAGAACGGGCAACCGTCGTGACCGGCCGGATGCCACGCCCCCGGGGTGAAGTCATCCGGGCGCTCGGAGCGACCCGGCGCGACCAGCACCCGGCCTCCGGTCAGCTGGTCGATCCTGACTTCCGGTGAACTCAAAGCGTTTTCAGGGTTCCGACGAAAGTTCGTCCGGCCTGGCGCCACCGATCGTCGGCTGAACGCCACCATCGGAGCCGGCGTCGGCGTTGCCGATGTTGCCGAGCGTCTGCTGGAAGGCGGAGATCAGATCCATCGGCAAGGGGAAGATCACGGTCGAGTTCTGGTTGCCGGAGATCTCGAGCAGGGTCTGCAGGTAGCGCAGCTGCAGCGAAGCCGGGTTGCGGCTGATGATGTCGGCCGCGTCGGTGAGCTTCTCCGCCGCCTGGTACTCGCCTTCGGAGTTGATGATCTTGGCCCGCCGTTCCCGTTCGGCCTCGGCCTGCCGGGCCATCGCCCGCTGCATCGCCTCGGGAATCTCGACGTCCTTGATCTCGACCGTCGTGACCTTCACGCCCCAGGGCTCGGTCTGCTCGTCGATGATCTTCTGCAGCGACTCGTTGAGGCGCTCTCGCTCGGAAAGGATCTCGTCCAGTTCAGCCTTGCCGAGCACCGCCCGGAGCGAGGTCTGGGCGATCTGCGAGGTGGCGATCAGGTAGTTCTCGACATCGGTGATCGCCCGGTTGGGGTCGACCACGCGGAAGTAACAGACCGCGTTGACCGAGGTGGGCACGTTGTCGCGGGTGATCACTTCCTGCGGCGGGATGTTCAGGGTCACGGTTCGCAGGTCGATCTTGACCATGCGGTCGATGAAGGGGATCAGCAGGATCAGCCCGGGACCCTTCTGGTTGATCAGCCGGCCAAGCCGGAAGATCACGCCGCGCTCGTATTCGCGCAGGATCTTGATCGCCGAAAACAGGACGATCAGGGCGAAGATCGCGAGGATCACGACCAGGGTTCCGACGACTGCCATCTCTAGATCTCTCCTTGGTTGGTTTCTGAGGCGGGGGCGACCAGAAGGGTCAGGCCGCTGACCTCGGTGACGGTGACCTTCTCGCCGACGCCGAGCCGGGCTGTGGAGTCGGCAAGGCGGGCCTGCCAGAGTGCGCCGTCAACGAAGACCTGGCCATCCGGCCGGAGCGGCACCCGGACTTCGCCCGGCATCCCGACCAGGTCCTCGGGGCCGTAACGGACCGGGGCTGCCCTGGTTTCACTGGCCCGCTCGATCACGAAAAGCATGAAGAGTCCGAGCGCAACCGCGCCGATCGTCACCGCGATGATCGAGGTCGGGTCGGTCTCACGGTCGAACATCCAGATGCCCGAGGCGACCAGTGAAATCACTCCGGCGATCGAGAGGGGCCGGTAGAGGTGGAAGGCGATCGCGGAGATGAACAGGGCGATCGCCAGCAGCAGCAGGCCGAGCCCGATCGCCGTCGGCCCGATGTCGACCACTCCGATCACCCCGAAGACCAGAGCGATGATGCCGAGAATCGCCGGCACGAAACCGCCGGGCGTGATCGCCTCGATCCCGATCCCGGTCAGGCCGAGAATGATCAGCAGGTAGGCGAGTGTCGGATCACTGATCTCCACGGACCCGAGCGTATCGGTCCTGCCCGGTGGGCAGTAAGCGGGCTCAGCCGGACTGACCCTCGATCGCGTACTTCTGGACGTCTGCTTCCAGCTCCTGGTCGCTGGAGTAGGGGCCGGAACGGGTGTAGGTCAGTTCCCCGTCTGCGTTGAAGAACGCCGTCCCGGGCAGGCCATGGGTGGCCCCGAGGGACTGCGCGATGTCCTTGTCCGGGTCCTCGTAGCTGGGGTAGGGAACCGGATGGGTCGAGAGGAAAGTCTTCGCCGCGTCCGAGTTGTCGTCGGAGTTCACGCCGAGGAAGGCGAGCTTTTTGCCCATCCTGGCCGAGACCTGCTGGAAGTGGGGAAACTCGGCCCGGCAGGGTCCGCACCAGGAAGCCCAGATGTTGACCACCGCCGGATAGCCGGCCAGGTCGGTCTGGACGCGCTCGTCGAAGGCGTCGAGTCCGCCGGGCAGGAGCTCGTTTGCCTGGTCGTAGAGCTTCGCCAGGCGAGGTGGTGCCCCGGCCAGGGCCTTCTCGTAGTTCGGCCCGGGGCTGGGCTCGTTCCCTTCTTCACCGCAACCGGCCAGGACCAGCCCGCCGAGCAGCGCGCCGAGCAGGGCAAGAACCGTCAGATGTCTGTGAACAGCCGATTTCATGCAAGTAATGATTAAATACAGACATTCGATCCGCCGTATCGCGGATCACGGAGGAAACCGGCGTCTGTCCGTCCAGCGTCGTCGTCGGAATCTTCGATCACCTACTCATCCGGGCCGGGTCGAGAATCCGGGTTCGGAACACTTGCGAAGGCTAAGTTGGCCCCGACTACTGCAGCACCCGCAGCTACTGCGGCTCCCTCAAAGAAAGACATCGAGCGCGCTTCTGAATTTGCGCGTGAATCCCTGCTGCTGAACGGGGACGGTCCCGATTCGCTGATTCCGGGTACCGCCCGCCGCCGTGCCTTTGACCAGGCGATCGCCGAACTCGATGCCGGCCTGACCGAACCTTCGGTCGAGTGGCGCCGGAACTTCTCGCTGCTGCTCGGGCTCGAACGCCTGATCGGCGAGGAACCGCCGACCCTGAAGGACGGGGCCGAGCTGAACCCGCATCAGATCGACGCCCTTTCCGGCACCCTGACCGAACTGCTGGCCGAGCAGCAGGTGAGTGCGGTCGATGACATCGAGACCCTGGAAGTTCTCGAGGAGGAAGGCGACACCCCGCTCCGGGACGAGAGCGAAGCCGAAGCCGAACCTTCCGGAGAGGATGACGAGCCCGAAGACGGGGACGAGGCCGATGAGGTCATCGACGAGGCCGTGGACGATGACGAGGAGCCCCTGGACTGGGAGGACAAGGCAGACGAGGATTCCGGGGATGAAGAGGAAGTCGGCGAAGCTGCCGACGATCCCGGTGCCGCCCGCCGCTTCTGGTTCGAGCACGCGACCGGGGCCGGCAAGACGGTCGCCGCGGTCGGCTTCATCGAGGCGACCCGGACCGGCGGCGTCCTGATCCTCACTCACCGCCGCAACCTGGTCGACCAGTTCATCGGCGAGATTTCCGACCGCGGCTACAAGGACCGGCTCCGGCCGCCGCTGCTCGACGGCCGCGACGAAGCGGACGGCCCGGTGACGGTCGAGACCTACCAGTGGTTCGTCCGCAACGCGAAGCGGGTTTCGGATGCCTACTCGGTGATCATCTGCGACGAGGCCCACACCGCGCTCGGCGAGAAGACCTCGGCCTGCATCCGCTCGATGCCCGGCCCCGTCTACATCGGCATGACCGCGACGGGCGCCCTGATCGCCCGCCATGTCGCCGACCTCTTCCCCACCCAGACTTCCCGCTTCGACCTCGCCCAGGCCGCCCGCCGCGGCGTGATCGCCCCGCTCCGCTGCCTGCGCATCCCGCCCGGTCCGGGTGTCCGAACGATCGCCAAGGTGCCGCTCCGCAAGGGTGAGGTGGACCAGGACTTCGACCAGGAAGAGCTCGCCAAGCTGCTCGACCAGGCCCCGTTCAACATGGCGATCGCCGACCTCTACAAGTCGCGCTTCCGCAAGGCCCCGGGTGTGCTCTACACGGCCGGCGTCCAGCACGCGAAGAACGTCGCCGCCGCCTTCCGGGAGTTTGGAATCAACGCCAAGGCGGTCTCCGGCGAGACCCCGAAGCGCGAACTCTCGGACACGCTGGCCGCCTTCGAACGCGGCGAAGTCGACGTGCTCTGCAACGCCCAGCTGCTGGCCGAGGGCTGGAACTCGCCCCGGGCCACCATCTGCATGCACCTGGCCCCGACCGCCTCGAAGCGGATCTACCAGCAGCGGGTCGGTCGTGTGACCCGCCGCTCGCCGAACAAGGAAGCCGGGCTGGTGATCGACTTCGTCCATCCGGCGACCACCCACGACGAGTCGATCGTCACCCTGCACAGCCTGCTCGACCGCGATGTCTACCGCGGCGGCGCGATCGTGGTCGGCCCGGTCCGTCGTGGCCGCGGCCGCAAGGTCCGGGTCGAGCGCCGCATCGTCCCGGTCTCGGATGATCCGCAGAAGCGAATCGAGGTGCTGGAACGGGACATCTGGCGGATCGCCGTCGAGAACCTGAACCACTCCGAGCAGCATGTCTGGGCTGCCCTGGCCGGGGCCCGGGTCACTTCCCAGGGCTGGCGCCGGGCCAAGGCGATGCTCCAGCATGACCGGACCAAGGAATTGCGCCGCCGCTACCTGCTGACCTGCGTCCAGCGCAACCGCAACGCCCAGCTCCGGGTCAAGGCCCTGAGCGAGATCGCAAACCTGAAGGATCCCGAGGCGTTCGATGACGCGATCGACATCGTCGGCACCTGGTCAAGGGACGAGAAGCGGGCCGGCACCAAGGTGCTGCTGCAGGCGCTGGTCGACAAGCGGATCGGTCGCCGCGACCAGGCCCAGGCCTGGGTCTGGCGGCTCGCCTCCTACACCCGCGAGCTCCATGAGGAGTACGCGGTCCAGCGCTGGCCGGAAACCAAGCGCCTGCTCGGACTGCTGGTCAATTCGGCCGGCCGCGCCCACGGCAAGAACGCCCGCAAGCTGGTCCAGGCCGCCCGCAAGCAGGACCGCCGCCTCGCGGTTTCGCTGCTGGCTGCCGCCGTCGCCCACACCCCGGAAGGCGAAGAGGTGCTGCGCGGCGCCCGCATGAGAATGGCCCGGAAGCCTTCCGCCGTCGCCCGCGAGCTGCTCCGGAACTTCCCCAAGGGCAACAAGAAACGGCGCCGCAAGAAGAACAAGAAGAAGGACCAGGCCGAAAACCCGGAGGTCGAAAGCACCGAGACCACGGATACATCCGCGGAAGGTGAAGCAACCGGGGAAGTCGAAGAAGTCCAGGAGGTTGATGAAGTTGATGAGACCGAAACAACCGAAGAGGCCGAATCGGATGAGCCGGAATCTGAAGCTGACCCTGAGTAGCGTCCTGGTCGCCGGACTGCTCCTTGCCGGCTGCGGGACCGACAAGCAGGAGAGCGTGTCGGTCAGTCTCGAGACCTTCACCTCGCCGGACGGCAACATCGGCTGCATCGCCGACCAGACCATGGTCCGCTGCGACATCAAGCACAAGACCTGGAAGGTCAAGCGGGACCCGAAGTGCCAGCTTGATTACGGTGGCGGCCTGACCGTGGCCGACGGCAAGGCCGAGCTGGTCTGCGCCGGTGACACGACCCTGAACAGCGGCCCGGATGTGGCCGCCGGGACGGTCAACATGGTCGGGCCGTTCGAATGCCAGACCAACGAGTGGGGCGACAGCATGCGCTGCGAGAACGTCACCACCGGCAACGGCTTCGAACTCTCGGCCGACAGATACTCGACCTTCTAGGTCAACGCAGGGCGTGGCAGACCGCGGCTACCTGCATGCGGCGGATCCGGTTGTTGACCTTCTGCGAGCCGCGGCCGGGAACGATCTGGGCGTTGGCGACGAAGGCGATCGAGCGCTTGCCGTCAGCCGAGGAGGCGGCGAAGGCACGGTAGCCGGGGAAGGAACCGGTGTGGCCGTACATCACGCCGCACTTGGTGACGTAACGGAAGAGGCCCATTCCGGCCCAGTTGTTGCCCGGCCCGGCCGGCTGTGACTCGCCGCGGATCCAGTGCCGCTGGGCCCGCTTGATCGCCCTCGCTTTCGCACCTTGGCCGAAGAAGCGGCCCGCAACATAGGCGCGGAAGAAGCGGCTCAGGTTGGGCAGGGTAGAGACGATGCCGCCGGAAGCCCAGGCGCCGGAGGGATTGACAAGGCGGGTGACGTCATTCGGCTGCTGGCCCGCTTCGATCTCGTAGCCGTGGATGTACGGTTCCGGCATCCGCAGGGTGCGAGGCAGGGAGGTGGCGGTGAGCCCCCCGATCTGGCGGCCAAGCCGGCGGATCTGCCAGGCGTAGCGGACGCCGGTCACCCGCTGGGCCATCAGGCCGACCACGATGTTGTCGGTGTCCGAGTACTCGTACTTCGTCCCCGGGCGGTGGGTCAGCCCCGATCCACGGACCCAGGAGATGATCCGGGTCGGCGGGACGAATGCCCCGGGATCATTGCCGACCTCGTTGAGAAAACCCTTCGACTTGATGTATTCGGGCAGGCCGCCGGTGTGGTGAAGCGCCTGGCCGAGAGTCACCTGCTTTGCCTTCGGCAGCATGCCGGGGAGGACTTCGCCGATCGTTGAATGCAGGCTGAGCCTGCCGCGAGCGACCAGGTTCAGCGCGACCGCGCCGCTGAAGGCCTTTGCCACGCTGGCGATCCGGAAGCGCATGCGCAGCCGGGGCTTCGCACCGGTCCTCAGGTCGGCGACGCCTCGACGGTAGTACTGCGAGTGACCGTTCTTCACGATCTGCATCGAGATGGCGGGGGGCCCGTTCGGCGCCTTCATTACCCGGTTCAGGGCCTGGTTCAGGTTCGAACGGGTCGAGGCGCTGGCCGGGTTGCCGGCCGCAAACAGGGCGAAAAAGGCGACCGCTGCGATCGCGACAACTGCCGCAGCGAGGTTCAACTTCCCGACTCTGGCCCTGCCCCCGTAGATCATGCGGCCACGGTACCGGATCAGATCCGCGGCTTCCATTGGAGGAGCTGGCGCTCGTTCACCCGCAGCCATCTGGCCTCTTCCCTGAAGCCCGGGAAGGCGGCGGCAAGGTCGTTCCAGAAGTCGCGGGAATGGTTGTGGTGGCGCAGGTGCATCAACTCGTGGACGACCACGTAGTGGAGTGCCTCGGGCCGGCCGAGGACCAGGCGCCAGTTGAAGGAGACGGTGCCGGAGGTCGAGCAGGAGCCCCAGCGGGTGCGCTGGTTTCCGATCCGGACCTTGCCGGCTTCGAGACCGAGCCGCTGGCCCTCGACCTCGACCAGGGGTTCGATCCGCTGCCGTGCCTCGCGGCGGTACCAGCGGTCGATTGCGGCGAGGACCTGGGCCCGGCCACCCCCGCCCACCACAAGCCGGCCGTCACGCAGGCGCGCGAGCGGCTTGCCTGTGCCGGTCGGCTCGATCAGAACGGCCTCCCCTTCCAGCCAGACGACCCCGGAGCGGGTGAAGTCGATCGGCCCCCCGGCCGCATCGGAGCCGGCCCCGGGGTGAAAGCCCCGGAGCGGAGAACCTGCTCCCGCGCTCACGCCGCGTCAACCGGAAGCGAGAGGTGGACCTCGCCCGCGTTCAGGGTCGCGATGCAGCCGGCGGTCGATTCAACCAGCAGGTTGCCCTGGGGATCGATTCCGACGGCGGTGCCCTGCCCTTCGGCCCAGCTGACCTGCCGGCCCCGCAGTCCGTCCCGGTCGGCGAAAGCGGCGAGCGTCTCCTCCACCGGCCTGTCGATGCTGCGACCGACGCGCTCGTTCAGTGCCGCCACCGCTTCGGTGAAAGTCACGCCGCCACCAAGTGAGGTCGCCCGTCCGCGCAGCTCCTCCGGGAACTCGTCGTCTTCAATTGAAAGATTGAGACCGACCCCGGCCACGGCCCAGCCATCCTGCGGTCTCGCCTCGACCAGGATTCCGGCGCATTTGCGACCGTCGATCCAGATGTCATTCGGCCACTTCATCTGGACTCCGGAAGCACCGAGGGCCTCGACCGCATCGCAGACCCCGGTCCCCACCTGCAGCGGCAGGGTGCCCGGAATTTCGACCTGGCGTCGGATCAGCACGCTCCAGGCGACCGCCGAGCCGGCCGGGGTCGACCATGGCCGCCCCTGCCTGCCCCGGCCCGCGGTCTGTTCCGCCGCGGTCACCAGGGTGCCGTCGGGGGCGCCGCCGGCCGCAACCTGACGGGCCCGCTCATTGGTCGAATCAACCTGACGGTAGTGAAGATGCGGACGCCCGATGATCACTGGCGGGAGGCTACCGGGGTGAATCTGAGTTGATTGTCGGGGCCGAGTCCGAAACGGCTGGCGGCGCTGCCGCGGTTTATGGCCAGGGCGAGATAGCCACTCGAGTCGGTGAAGAGGACCGGTTCGCCCGGCTCAACATCGGCGAAGGTGCGGCGGAGCGGCACCTCGAGCTTCTGGAGGCTCGTCTCCAGCGAGATTGCGTCACCCTCGGTGAAGAAGGTCCCGTCCAGCACCTCGGAATGGATGTTCAGGATCACGTTTCCGTACTGATCCGGGTAGAGCACATGGGCGTCCACCTGCTCCGGGGTGACTAGCGGTTCGGGCAGCTCGAGCGGGGCCAGCTCCCGGAAACCGACGGCTTCCCCGAGTTCGCCGGGGGCCGCACCGCGGGCCAGTTCGGCCGCCACCGGGCTGAAGACGTCACGGCCGTGGAAGGTGTCACTCCGGCCGACCCGGACCGGAGTGGCGGAGACGTCGAAGGCGGCCTCGACCCCGCCCAGCACCGCGGTGGCCAGGGAGAGCAGGCCGTTGTCCGGACCGACCAGATGATGCTCGCCGCAGGTGAGCACCACGGCCCGGCGGCGGCTGCCGACTCCGGGATCGACCACGGCCAGGTGAACCGCCGGGGCGGAGAACCGTACCGCCGCAGCCAGGGCCAGGCCGCCGCGCCGGATGTCACCGGGGGGAATGCCGTGGGTCAGGTCGATGACCTTGATCCGGGGATCGATCGAGGCGATCACCAGCCGGCAGACCCCGGGGTACTCGTCGCTGTACCCGAAGTCGGTCAGGAAGGTGACTGGCCGCGTTTGCCCCCGATTTGCGTTCTCAGGGGAAACGGAAGGACTCACAATCCCGGTCCTGATCTTCCAGGTCCATCCGGGCCAGATCCCTGCCGCGGCCGCAACGCAGATCCTCTCCACCGATTCCGTCGAGCGCGTCGATCTCGTCCCGGCCCGGGCCGGCGATGAAGGTGTCGATGCCGCCGCCTCCGAAGAGCTGGTCGGCTCCCTGCGCGCCCAGCATGAAGTCACCGCCGGGGCCGCCGTCCAGGTAATCCATGCTCTTGCCGCCGGTCAGGGCGTCGGGGCCAACCTCGCCGTAGATCGAGGTCGGAACTCTCAGCGGACCGCTGAACCAGGTGCTCGAGTAATCGATCTGGCTGCCGGCGATCGCGTCGGCTCCCCGCCCGCCGCGAACCAGGAGGTTGACGAACTTCGCGTAGATCTTCGCGTCGATGTTGTCGCCCGATTCACTGTCGGGATAGAGATCGGGAAAGAAGTCGAGCGCGGCGGCCTTGCCTTCCATGCCCATCTGGATCAGATCCGGGCCGTCGGTGCCGCCGATCCCGAAGCTGAGCGACGGACCTTTGGCGATGAAGGTGATGCCCTTGCCCCCGGCCTCGGCCGGGGTGGCCCCGGGACCGAACTCCGGCGCTTCGGCGATGTACATCGACGAGCCGGTCGCCCTGCGGTCCGCGGTGAAGTTGACCCGGTCGATGTTGACCATGGTTGGCTTGCCGCCCTTGCAGGCAAGCGGCTTCATGCGCTGGTCATCGGTGACTTCGATGTTCGAGCCTTTGCCGGGCAGCAGCGCGACCACTTCCTCGAACCTGGTCGCCTTGATCTCCAGCCGGTTGCCCCTCGGGCCGTCCGGTCCTGCCGCCACGTAGCGACAGCTGAGTCCGGCCGAGGCGGAAGGTGCCAGAAACAGCCCGGCCAACCCGAGCCCGGCGGCAACCGCGATCGCGACATTCCGGCTCCACGCCCCGCTTGCCTTGCTGATTCCCCGCATGGCCGGATTCTATTTGCCCGGCCGCGCGGCCGGGCTAGCTGAAGAGTCCCTGGCCGATGAAGCCGTCCGGTTCACTGACCCCCGGGGGGACGGCGAACAGGCCGCTGCCGTCGTGGACGATGTACTCCATGAGACCGTCCAGCTTGCCGAGGCGTTCCTGGATCGGCACGAACTGCTTGCGCGGATCGCGCTGGAAGCAGATGAAGAAGAGACCGGCATCGAGCTGGCCGCGGACCCGGTCGAAGCCGTCCGTGAAGGAGTAGCCGCGACGCAGGATCTTCTGGCCATCGTTGACCGAGGGCGCCGCCTGGCGGATGTGGGCGTCCTGGCGGATCACCGGCGTTCCGTCGGATCCGGTCGCCTTCAGGTCAACCAGGTCGTCCTCTTTGGCTTCACCCAGGGGGGCGCCACTTTCCTTGGCCCGGCCGATCACTTCCTCCTGCTCCTGCAGGAAGGTGCGATCCCAGGCTTCGATCAGCATGCGGATCCGGCGGGCGACCAGATAGCTGCCGCCGCGCATCCAGTCCGGGCCCTCGCCGCCGGCCCAGACGAACTCGTCCAGTGCCTGCTGGTCGTCATTGAGGATGTTGTTGGTTCCGTCCTTGAAGCCCATCAGGTTGCGCGGGGTTTCCTGGGCGGCGCCGGTCTTCGCGGTGCGGCCGAAGCCGAGTTGGCACCAGCGCATGACCGCCATTCCCGAGGCGATCCTGGTCAGGTTGCGGACCGCGTGGAAAGCGACCTGGGGATCGTCGGCGCAGGCCTGGATGCAGAGATCGCCGCCGCTGATGTTCGGGTCGAGCTCATCGCCGGGAAGCGGCGGCAGAGGCTCAAGCTGCGGCGGTCGCTTTGCAGCGAGGCCGAAACGCCGGTCGAAGATTCCCGGCCCGAGGCCGAAGGTGATGGTCAGGTTGGCCGGCCCCAGGCCAAGCGCTTCCCCGGTGTCATCCGGCGGCAGGAGCGGCTCGCCGTTGACCGGGCCTGCCATCTCGCCCGAGATCATGCGCCGGCTCGCCGCGGTCCACTCCCTGAGCAACTGTTGAAGATCGGAGCGCCGGTTCGTGGTCAAGTCAAAGGCCGCGAAGTGAAGCCTGTTCTGGGCCGGGGTGATGATCCCGGCCTGATGCGCCCCCTCGAAGGAGACCACCGACTGCTCCGGGTCGGGCGGGTCCGGTGCGGTCGCGCGCCCGACCCCGAACCCGGCGACGGCACCGAGGCCTACCAGGCGGCCAAGGCGGCATGGATCGCTGCGCATCCGGAAGCCTACCA
>ERZ724503.166-NODE-166-length-23655-cov-10.748856_pt1 | contig 23655 bp, 24 predicted proteins | sample MGYA00376036_ERZ724503 | MGnify/ENA primary metagenome ERZ724503 (study PRJEB28724, sample SAMN07190885) | wastewater metagenome | isolation source: influent of sewage treatment plant in Hong Hong | place: Hong Kong | collected 2016-03-17 ...
ATTTATCAACTTTAGTTCTTGAATTTATTGGAATCTATGTGCGAAAGTTGAGTTATTTAGTAAAAAAAGACCAAGTAAATCAAGCTACTCATAAAATAGATTTAGTAGATTTTATCAGAAGTAGAGTAGAATTTTTTTCATCATCTGCTTTAAAATTTAAATCAAAATTTAAATTTCAAACAAACAAAAATAGAATTATCCTAAATTTTAATGAAATAAAACTTCAAAGAATCGTAGATAATAATCTAACAAATGCCATTAAATACACTCTTGAAAATGAAATTATAAATGTAAAACTTGAACTTCACAATAATAATTGTGATTTTATAATAGAAAGCCGTTCAGCTCAAATACTTGACCCGCAAAAGATATTTGAAGAGTACTACAGAGAAGAAGTTTCAAAAGATGGATTTGGACTTGGATTAAACCTTGTAAAAAGAATTTGTAGTGAAGAAAATGTTGGGATCAAACTAGAATCAGGTGAGAATTGGGCTTCGTTCACATATACTTTTAAAGGAATATTATGAAAATTTTATTAGTTGAAGATGATATTATGTTAAATGAGATGATAACAGAATATATAGCATCTACAGGACATGTAATAAAAAATGCAAAAACAGGAATAGAATCTTTAGAGATTTTAGATAAAGAAAAATTTGATTTATTGATTTTGGATATAAACTTACCAGATATTGATGGATTTACAATTTTAGAAAAAATGCACGAACAAAAAAGAATGATTCCAACAATTTATATCTCAGCTCTTATAGATATCGAAGAGATTTCAAGAGCCTTTGATTTAGGCTGTTTTGATTATTTGAAAAAACCTTTTCATTTAAAAGAGCTAACTTTACGAATAAACAAAATTCTAAAAACAAGAATTGTTCCTCAAAGACATAAAAGATTATCAAAACATTATAGTTTTGATTCAGAGAATATGACTCTTTTATTTAATAATGAGCCTCATATTTTACCAAAAAGACAACTTCAAATAATTGAACTTTTGGCACAAAATAGAAGTTTAGTCGTGCAATACGATATGTTTAGAACTTATGTTTGGAATGATGATTATATAGATAATGCAACAATTAGAGCTGAAGTTAATCGAGTAAAAACTGTTTTAAAAGAGGATTTTATTAAAAATATCAGAGGAAGCGGATATATGATTGAAAGACCAGAATAAGCTCTTTTTATCTATTTACAAAATTTATTATAAGGAAAAAATATGCACTATAGAATATATCTTTCAGGAGAAATTCACTCTTCATGGAGAGATGAAATTATAACTGGATGTACTAATCTAAATTTACCTGTTAGCTTTTTTTCAGCAATTGATGACCATGAAGCTTCAGATAATGCAGGAGAGATTTTAGGGGCTGAAGAAAAACAATTTTGGAAAGACCATAAAAGTGCTAAAATCAATGTTTTAAGAACAAAAACTATGATTCAAAAAGCAGATATAGTAATTATTAGGTTTGGAGAAAAATATAAACAATGGAATGTAGCATTTGATGCTGGAATTTGTACAGCACTAAATAAACCATACATAACTCTTCACTCTGAAGAGTTGATACATCCACTAAAAGAAGTAGATGCAGCCTCTTTGGCTTGGGCGACAAGTACTTCTCAAATAGTAGAAATTTTAGAATATACAACTAGAAAATAGTTTTATTTTATACTGTATTTAACGTTTGGATTTTCAATATTGAAATAAGGTTCTTTATTTAATTCATACGCTAAATACATATAATCAAGCATTGTCCACAAAACATCAAGTTTAAATTTTACAATCTTAAAAGCTTTTTGCTGTAATTCATAAGTATTAAAATGATTTAATACAATATCTAAAGCATGAATATTATCTTTTGGGGTATCAGCTAACCTTTTTTTGAAATATAACAAAGCATTTTCATCTATCCAAGGATATAATAAAGGCCAAGTATCTAATCTTAATTTATGAAGTTTTAAAGCAAACATTTCACTCAAAGAAGAAGCAACAGACTCTTCCCATGTCGATTCTTTTGTATAATTTAAATAAGCATCAATAGCAAATCTCACTCCTGGAAGAACATATTTAAAACTTAATAAATCTTCTTTACTAAGTCCAACAGCAACTCCTAATTCAATCCAAGCATCCAAAGCTCCATTTGGTTTGATATGTGTATTTACTCTTTGAATCCATAATCTTCTATGTTCAATAGGAGGATTATTTGACATAATTGCTAAATCTTTTGTAGGAATCGTACATTGATAATAAAATCTATTTGCTACCCAACCTTGCATTTGTTTTTTTGTAAAATTTCCACTATTCATTTTTTGTTGAAAAGGATGGTATAAATGATACATATATTCCATTTCTCTTAATTTTATTTCAAACTCTTTTTTAGAATAAACCTCTGACATAAAATACCTTTTTTTCTTAATTATATTTGGAAATTCTACAAGATTTTTATAGCCCTAATATAGCTATATTTACGCTATACAATTCTTGTAAGATGCTATAAATTTATTATTGGAGTTTAAAATGATTGAATTATCAACAACTATTAGCAACTATGAGCAACTAATAAGGACAAATATTTCTTCCTTTGATGCCCTATATTTAGGTGATGTTTCATGCCCTTTATACCCTAATAATTTCTGTTCTAATACTCAAGATTTAGAAAAAGCTATAAATTATTTAAAACAACTAAATAAAAAATGTTACTTAAGATTGTATGCTGTACCAGAGAATAAAGATATGGATTGGATGAAAGAAGTAATTAAAAAAGCTATAGAATTAAAAGTTGATGCTTTTGAAGTACACAATTTGGGAGTTCTTCTTTTATTAAGAGATTTAAATAACACTATTCCTATTCATTTTGGAGTATTTGGGAATATCTATACTATAGAAACTATAAAAGTATTACAAAACTATGGAGTTACTAGAGTTCAACCAAGCCCTGAATTAAGTATTGAAGAATCTATTTTTATAAAAGATGAAACTCCAATTGAAACTACTTTTGTTGTTCATGGGAAAATTCCTCTTGTTGCATCTGAAACATGTTTCATAATGGAACAAAATGGCAATGATGAAAGTAATTGTGGTTTTGCTTGTAGTAAAGACCATTGGCTAACAAGACAACAAGGTGAATGGTCAATGAAAGATACAGGAAGAATGACACTTAGTGGTAAAGATTTATGTATGGCTGAACATATTGAAGATTTAATGAAAAAAGGTGTAAAAAATTTCCATATACAAAGTCATGGAGAAAGTAGTGAATTTATAGAAACTACAGGAGAAATTTATAAAGAAATAATAGAAAAAGTTCTCAATAAGGAGAATATTCATTATTCAGACAAAATCCAAATTTTATCCTCTTTAGCACATGAAGGACTTTGTAATGGATACTACTTTGGAATTACTGGTCAAGATTATTATAAAAGAGAAATAAATGACTGAGATTTTAGCTCCAGCAGGAAGTTTAGAAATGGCCATAGCTGCAATTGATGCTGGAGCAGATGCGGTATATGCAGGTCCAAAAGGATGGAGTAGAAGACCTATGGAATCAGAAGTAACAGATGATGAAATACAAGAGATGATTAACTATGCAAATCGCTTTGATAAAAAAGTAAAAATTGTAGTTAATACATATCCTGCTCCTTTTGAAATGCCACTTTTTATAGAAAAAGTTACAAAATTCCATAATATGGGAGCTTCTGGATTTATAGCAACTGATGTGGGAGTAGTGAAACTTTTAAGAACTAGATTTCCAAATACTCAAATTCATGTAAGTATAGGAGCTGGAGTATCTAATGCTTTGGATGTAAAGTTTTATGAAGATATGGGTGCTGATGTAATCGTTTTACCTTTTAGATGGAATACAGATGAATTTGAAAAGATAAAAGAGATTTCAAATATTACTCTTGAAGCTTTTTTATACAACACAATCAAAACAGGTAAAATTTGCCCTGGAAATTGTATTATGAGTTCATTTTTCCAGTATAGAGACTGGTTTGAAGAAGAGGGAAAAACAAACGAACACGGAAGTGCAAATAGAGGAAGCAAAGAGTGTTATAGAATTTGTCAAGTTCCTTGGGAGATAAATAAAAATGCAGAAGAATCTAAATCAATTTTAAAACAAGATACTAATTTGATTCAAGAACAGTTGGTTGATTTTATAAAATGCGGCGTGCAAGTTTTTAAAATTTCAGGAAGAGAAAGACCTATTGAAACAATTTGCAAGGTAATTAAATTTTACAAAAAAGTAATTAAACAAATAGAAGATGGAATTATAGAAGATTTAAGTTCTTATGCTCAAGAATTGGAAGATTTAAGATATGAATGGAACAAACAAAAACATAAAAGAGTTGCTGTATTAATGAACAAAGCTAAATCTTATCGAAATATGGTGGAGGAGAAAAGATAATGAATGAAATCAAAAATGAAGTAAAGCCTCCTCTTTGGGTATTATTAGAATTAACACACAAATGTCCTTTAGAGTGTCCTTATTGTTACAACCAATTAGATTTTGCAAAAATTGATGAAAAAATGCAAAAAGAGGATTGGTTTAGAGTAATGGAACAAGCAAGACAAATGGGGGCTGTTCAAATTGGGTTTTCAGGTGGAGAGCCTTTATTAAATAAGGATTTACCTTTATTAGTAAAAAAAGCAAATGATTTAGGATTTTATACAAACTTGATTACTTCAGGAGTTGGTGCAACACAAGGAGTTGTAAAACAACTTAAAGAAGCAGGTTTAAAAACTGTTCAAATTGGTATTCAATCTCACGATAAAGATATGATTACTTTGCTTACTAATAACAAAACAGCCTATGAACAAAAATTAAACTTTATACAAGAAGTTAAAAAAGAAGGAATACAAATAATTATAAATTCAACTATTCATAAACTCAATATTGACCATATTGATAAAATAATTGAATTTGCAAATGACGTAGAAGCAAATTATTTAGAGTTAGCAAATGTTCAATATTATGGTTGGGCTTTACAAAATATAGATAAATTACTACCTTCAAAAGAACAAATTGAAAAAGCAAGAAAAGTAACAAATGAGTATAGACAAAATAGTAAAAATAAAATGAAAGTATATTTTGTTGTACCTGATTATTACGAAGTAAGACCAAAAGCATGTATGAATGGATGGGGAACTACTTTTTTAACTATAAATCCTGAAGGCGATGCCCTTCCTTGTAATATGGCAAATACTCTTCCACTTAAATTTCCAAATGTAAAAGATTTTTCTTTACAAGAAATTTGGGATAAATCAAACTCTTTTAACTATTTTAGAGGAGATAGTTGGATGAGTGAACCTTGCAGAACTTGCAATGAAAAAGAGAAAGATTTCGGTGGTTGTAGATGTCAAGCTTTTGCTTTGACAAATGATATGAATGCAACAGACCCAGTATGTGAAAAATCACCTCATCACAATATAATAACAGACACAATCCAAAGAGCTTTAGAGACTTCAACAGAAGGATTAATTTATAGAAATAGAAATAATTCTATCAGTTTTATGGGTAAGATAAATGCAAACTGCTAAATATATCTGGATGGATGGCGAATTTATCAAATGGGAAGAGGCGAATATCCATATAACAACACATACTTTACATTATGGGAATGGTGTTTTTGAAGGAATTAGAGCATATAAAACAAAAGATGGTTTAGCGATATTTAGACTTAAAAAACATATAAAAAGATTATTAGATTCTGCAAAAATTTTGATGATTGAAACTCCTTATTTATATGAAGAGATAAAAGAGGCTATTATAAATCTTATTAAAAAAAATGAATTTAAAAATAATATTTATATTCGTCCTATTATTTATTATGGAAATGGAAATTTAGGAATATTACCAAGTGAATGTAAAGTAAGATTTTCAATTATTGCGTGGGAATGGAGTACTCCTGTTGATGAGGATGGATTAAAAGCTGGAATAAGAGCTAAAATCTCATCATTTAGAAGAAATTCTCTTAACTCAACAATGTCAAAAGCAAAAGCTGTTTCAAATTATTTAAATTCTCAAATGTCAAAAAAAGAGGTCGTAACATCTGGATATGATGTAGCTATTTTATTAGATGATAATGGATTTGTTTGCGAAACAAGCGGAGAATGTCTTTTTATTGTAAGAAATAAAACTCTAATTACTCCAGCAAATGAAAACTCTTTAGAATCAATTACTCAAAAAACAGTTATAAAATTAGCTAAAGATTTAGGAATAAAAGTTAAAAGAAGAAATATAACAAGAGATGAGTTATATATTTGTGATGAAGCTTTTTCAACAGGAACAGCTGCTGAAATAATACCTTTTTATGAAATTGATAATAGAGTTATAAATAATGCACTTTCAGGGAAAATCACAAAAAAAATACAAAAAGCATATTTTGATTTAATTTATGCAAATAATTTGAAATACAACAAATATTTAACATATATATCATAAGAAGGAGAGAATTATGGAAATTTTAGCACCTGCTGGAAACTTAGATATGGCTTATGCAGCAATTGATGCTGGAGCTGATGCAATTTATGTTGGTCCTAAAGGATGGAGCAGAAGAACAAATGATTCAGAAGCTAGTGATGAAGATATACAACTTATGATTGATTATGCAAACAATAAAGGTGCAGAAGTTAGAATCGTAGTAAATACTTTTCCTTCTGCTTTAGAAATGAAGGCTTATTTAAATAAAATCAGTAAATATCATTATATGGGTGCGCATGGATATATCGCTTCTGATATTGGAGTTTTAAAATATTTAAAAACCAATTTTCCACAAAGCAAAATTCATGTAAGTGTAGGTAGTGGAATTTCAAATGCAATGGATGTAAAATTTTATGAAGAATTGGGTTGTGATTTGATAGTTCTTCCTTATAGATGGGATGATAATGATTTTAAAGAGGTAAAAAAAATCTCTAATATTGGAGTTGAAACATTTTTTTATGAAACTACTCACACAGGAAAACTTTGCCCTGGAAATTGTATCATGAGTTCTTATTTAAGTTATCGAGAAGCAAACGAACAAGAAGAAGGAAAAAATGAAAAAGCTAGTGCAAACAGAGGAAGCAAAGAGTGCTATAGAGTTTGTCAAGCAGCTTGGGATTTAAAAAGTGAAGGTAAAGAGAGTAAAAAAGCAAAATTAAAACATGATGCAAATTTGATGTTAAGACAATTACCTTATTTTATGAAAATCAATACTGAAGTTTTTAAAATTTCAGGAAGAGAAAAACCTGTTGATTTGATACATGATATAGTTAAATTTTATAGAAAAGTAATCGATGAATTAAAAAAAGACATTAATACAAATCTAAATATTTATGAACAAGAGATGCAAGAACTAGGCGATAGATGGAAAAACCAAAAAAGAAAAAGATTGGGTTCTTTAATAAACAGTACTAAAGAAGAAAAATTAAAAATTAGTTGAGAACAGTCCAATGAAAAAATTTGATGAAAATCATCCTATAGAGATCTATTTAAAAGAAAATTTACTAATAAAAGAACTATTAAATAAGATTAAAACTATTGATATAAAAAATGATTTAGACTCATTTTTTCCTATTTTTGATAGTTTAAGTGAAGTTGATAAACACTATACAAGAAAAGAAAATCAACTTTTTCCTTATATAGAAAAGTATGGATGGGAGACAACAACACAGTATATGTGGACTTTTCATGACCAAATAAGAGATGAATTAAAACAAATAAGAAAAAATGTTGAAAGTAGTAATTTTTCTAAAATAGACTTTATGATTGGTGATTTAAGTGATAATTTACATCATATGATTTTGCTTGAAGAGACTTCTTTATTTCCAAATGCAATCAACTCTTTAAATAATTTTGAGTGGGAAGAGATACAAAAAGGAGACCATGAAATAGGTTTTATGATTGAAGTTGAGCCTTTGACTAAAGATGAAAAAACTCAAGAAAATCCAAATGTCTCTTTTAGCAATGATAATAATTTTTTATCTATATTTCAAATAAACTCTATTTTTAAAAACATATCTCTTGATATTACCTATGTTGATGAAAATGATAGAGTTGTTTTTTATAACAATGGCGATAAAAGAATCTTCCCTAGAAGCCCTGGAATAATAGGAAGAGAAGTTAAATTTTGTCATCCACCAAAAAGCGTTGATCAAGTTTTAAAAATTCTAGAAGCTTTTAAAAAAGGAGAAAAAGATGTCGCAGAATTTTGGATAAATTTTAAAAATAGAGTAATCCACATCAGATTTTTTGCAATTAGAGACGAAAATAAAAACTATAAAGGAGTGATGGAACTCACACAAGATATCACTGATATTAAAAAGTTATAAAAAGAATTTTTAAGTAACTCTTTGGGCTTAAAATTATAAGTCTTGAATAAGCCCCAAAGAGTTTAATCTATTTCTATAAAGAATTTTATCATCTGCATATATCATACTATCTTCTATTTTTTTATTTATAATTCCATGATTTGGAGATTTTATACAAACAGGATCAGTAGCATTCATATCACCCGTCAAAGCAAAAGCTTGACAACGGCATCCACCAAAATCTTTCTCTTTCTCATCACAAGTTCTGCAAGGTTCACTCATCCAACTATCACCTCTAAAATAGTTAAAAGCTGGTGATTCATTCCAAATTTGCTCAACTGAAAACTCTTTTACATTTGGAAATTCCAAAGGTAAGGTATTTGCTGTATTACAAGGAAGTGCAACTCCATCAGGATTTATAGTTAAAAATGTAGTTCCCCAACCATTCATACAAGCTTTAGGTCTAGTTGCAAAATAATCAGGAACCACAAAAAACACCTTCATATCTTTTCTTTGCGTTCTATAATAATTTGTAACTTCTCTGGCTTTTGTAATTTGTTCTTGAGATGGTAAAAGTGCATTTATATTTTTTAATGCCCAACCATAATATTGAATATTTGCAATTTCAAGGTAGTTTGCTCCCAACTCTTCAGCAAACTCTATAATTTCTCCAACTTGATGGATATTTTGTCTTGTAATACAAGTATTTATGATAAGTTGTAAACCAGCTTCTTTTACTTGTTTTGCAAAAGCCACTTTTTCATCATAGGAATTTTTATTATTTGTTATCAAAGACATAGTGTTTTTATCATGAGATTGAACTCCTAACTGTACCGTTTTAAGTCCAGCTTCTTTTAGTTTTGAAACAACGCCTTTTGGTGCGCCAACTCCTGAAGTTATCAGATTTGTATAAAATTTTAACTCATTTGCTTTTTGTACGATTTCCACCACATCTTTATTTAAAAGTGGTTCTCCTCCACTAATTCCTAGTTGAACAGCTCCCATAGCTCTTGCTTGTTCCATTACTCTAAACCAATCTTCTTTACTCATATTATCTTTTGTATTTACAAAATCCAACTGATTATAACAATAAGCACACTCCAAAGGACACTTATGAGTCAATTCTAAGAGTATCCAAAGAGGTGGTTTTATCTCATTCATGGCTTATCCAGTTCCTATTTTTTGCTTCTTCTAAAAAAGCAGTTATATCTTGTGTTAAATCTTGTAATTCAAATTTCTCACACAAAATTTTATTTATCCCCTGTATATCATTGCTTCCATCACAAAGATTTAAGATTTCTCCTGCACTTTGATTTAATTGAACCATTCCTTCAGGGTACAAAAGTACATAACAGTTTTGCTTTTCTTCCCATTGAAATTGAAAATTTGGATTAATTCTTATGTTTTTCATTGTTTTTTCCGTTTTATTTTTCTACATTAAAATATGGTGGTTTTTTTAGTTCATAAGCCAAATATAAAGCATCACAAATCGTCCACAAAATATCTAGCTTAAACTGCAATATTGTAAACGCTTTTTCCTGAAGTTCTCTTGTATTAAACTCTTCAAGAGTAATAGCCAAACCATGTTGAACATCACGTCTTGCTTCACTTAATCTTTTCTGAAAATATCTAAGCCCTTTTTGCTCAATCCAAGGATAATTATCAGGCCAAGTATTAAGTCTTTGTTGATGAATTTGAGGAGCAAACATCTCTGTTAAAGATGACATTGCAGCCTCTTTCCATGGTCTTTGTTTTGCAAAATTAACATAAGCATCAACAGCAAATTTAACAGCTGGAAGTAAAAATTTATGAGAAAGTAAATCCTCTTTTTCAAGCCCTACTGCTTCGCCTAATTCAAGCCAAGCTTCAATTCCTCCACCAACACTATCATGGTCTGTGATTCTATCTATCCATTTTCTTCTATCTTCTATACTTGGGCAGTTTGACATAATCGCTGCATCTTTAATAGGAATCATACATTGATAATAAAATCTATTTGCAACCCAACCTTGAATCTCTTCTTTAGTGCAAGTTCCCTCATACATTCTTATATGAAAAGGATGATGAATATGGTACATTTTACCCATATCTCTTAGTTTTGATTCAAACTCTTCTTTACTGTAAGCTTCTTGCATATCGACTCCTTTAGATTTCTATACTCATACCATCGTAAGATATTTCAATACCATGAGATATAAGTTCTTTATACTCAGGATTTGACTCATCTAAAATAGGATTTGTATTATTTATATGTATTAATATTTTTCTTGGACGTTCTAATTTATCTAATAATTCAATCAATCCACCTTTATCACTTAAAGGTAAATGTCCCATATCAGTTCCAAATTTTGTAGAAAAACCTTGTTTTATCATCTCATCATTTGTCCAAACCGTTCCATCAACCAGTAAAATATCAGCTTTTGCCATCTCTTCAATTATGTGTTTTTCTATAACACCAAGTCCTGGAAGATAAAACAATCTTTTATTTGTTTTTTTATTTATTACTACAACTCCAATATTATCCCCAACCCTTGGTCTATCTCTATATTTTGAATATGGCGGTGCATTTGAAATAAGAGGAACTGCATAAAACTCACAATTTGGCATAATTGGAATGATAAATGGCTGTTTATTGAAATTTATTTCATTATAAACAACTCCTCCTCCATCCCAATGCTCTAACATTTTAAATAAAGGAAAAGAAGTATTTAACTCTTCGTGAACTTCTTTTGTACAATAAACCTGATGAGGACATCCTTCTCTTAACATCAAAAGCCCTGTTGTATGGTCTATTTGAGCATCAATAAAAACTATAGCTTTTATTTTTGTTTCTCTTTTTTGCGTTGGATGTAAAAAAGGTGAATTATGAATTTGCTCCAAAATATCTGGACTTGTATTAAATAAAACCCAATTAACACCATCTTCACTAATAGTAATTGAACTTTGAGTTCTTCTTTTAATAGTTGGTTTACCTTCTCTATAACCTTTGCAATTATCGCAATTACAGTTAAATTGAGGAAGTCCACCTCCAGCACTTGAACCTAAAACTTCTATTCTCATAAAATATCCTAACATTTTTGATAAATCAACCTATAAAAATAGACTCAATTATCAAAAAAAAGCAAGAAAGGGAGAGGCCTTTCTTGCTAAAACTAAATTTAACTTTACCAAACTACTTTTATCTATTATTCATGACATATATACATTGTCACTTCAAAACCAAATCTATTGTCAACGAACATCGGTTTTTCCCATTTCATAATAGTTTCCTCCTTTCTTAAGATTTATTTTTTTGACTTATGCAATTTAAATACGTGAACCGTTCCACCTTGGTTGATTTCTTTAACTTGTTTTGCAACTTCACCACCCCATAAAGGAACAGCTCCACCCCAACCAGAAACAATCGCTACATATTGCTCTCCATCTTGTTCCCAAGTAACAGGAGAACCAACGATTCCAGAACCTACATTAAATTTATATAAAATTTCACCTGTTTCATCATCAAATGCTAAGAATTTTCCTTCAGGAGTTCCTGTAAATACAAGTCCACCAGCAGTTGTTAAAACTCCTCCCCATAATGGCGATTGGTTTTTATATATCCATTTAATTTTACCTGAAACTGGGTCAATTGCTTTTAAAGCCCCAATATGGTCTTCATAAACTGGTTTGATTGTAAATGCAGCACCTAAATATGCAGCACCTTTTTTATATTCAACTGGTTGATTCCAAATATCCATTCCCCACTCATTTGTTGGAACATAGAACATTCCTGTTTTTTGTGAATATGCCATTGGCATCCAGTTTTTAGCACCTAAGAATGAAGGAACAGCAAATACAGAAGAACCTTTTTCTGCACCATTAGGATTTCCTGGTCTATTTTCTTCATTTACGATAGGTTTTCCATCTTTATCAATACCTTTTGCCCATGAAATTTTATCTGCAAAAGGAAGAGAACTGATATATTTACCTGTTGTTCTATCTAAAACATAGAAGAATCCATTTTTATCAGCTGTTGCTCCTGCTTTTACAACTTTTCCATTTTTATCTTTATAGTCAAAAAGTACAAACTCTGTCATACCATCAAAATCCCATCCATCATGAGGAGTTGTTTGGAAATGCCATACAATTTTTCCAGTATCAGGATCTACAGCAACTCTTGAAGCACTATATAAATTATCTCCTTTTCTTAAATGTGAATTCCAAGGAGCAGGATTTCCTGTTGGTACATAAATCAAGTTTGTATCAGGGTCGTATGTTACTCCATTCCATGGTGCAGCACCACCTTGTTTCCACATATCTCCTTCCCAAGTAGCGTTTAATGTTCCACTAATTCCATTTTCTTTTCCATTTAAGTAACCCATATGACCTTCAACCATTGGTCTTGACCATACAAGTTCTCCTGTTTTTGGATCTCTTGCTTCTACTTTTCCAACAACTCCAAACTCTCCACCAGCTACACCTGTGATTACTAAATCTTTAACAATTAGTGGAGCAGCAGTGATTGAATATCCATCTTTATATTCACTAATTGTTTTTTTCCAAATTACTTTTCCAGTTTTTCTGTCAAGTCCTACTAATTTTGCATCAAGTGTTCCAAAAATTACCAAATTATCATAAATAGCAACTCCTCTATTTATAACGTCACAACACGGTAAAATTGCATCTGGAAGTTTCGCTTCATATTGCCATAACTCTTCTCCTGTTGCTATATCAATAGCAAAAACTCTTGAATAAGAAGCAGTTACATACATAACACCATCTTTGATTATAGGTTGAGACTCTTGACCTCTTTGTTTTTCACCACCAAAAGAAAAATTCCATACAGGAACTAAATCTTTAACAGTTTTTTTATCTATTTGAGTAAGAGGCGAGAATCTTTGACCTTGTTGTCCCATACCATAAGTTAAAACGTCATTTGTTGATTTTGCATCATTTAAAATCTCATTATAAGTAACTGGACTATATGATGGCTCTGTAACCTTATTTGTATTACTGTTTGCCTGAACATTAATTAATGCACAAAGTGTAACAGCAGCCGCACTAGTTAGTAGCTTCTTTTTAATCATTTTTTTCTCCTTAATTAAAACATAACAAACTAAAATTTGTCTTATTGGAAGTATACAAAACAATTATAGCCTGAGTTTAGCTTTAATTTATTTCTTAAACTTAAAGCCAACAAATGCCATAAATAGGCTAATTACGAAAGAAATTCCTAAAATAATAAACAATTCTAATTCAAATTTTCCATACAATGAGAATCTTATAGACTCAACAATATATGTAAAAGGATTAAAAGAAGAAATATTAAATAATAAAACAGAAGAGTCTTTTATTTTCCACAAAGGATAAAGAGCTGAACTTAAAAAAAACATAGGGAAAATTACAAAATTCATAACCGTTGCAAAATTTTCAAGTTGTTTTATAACAGAAGAGATAAACAAAGCAAAAGCATTTAAAATTATTGATGAAATCATAATTATTGGGATTGTTAGAAGCATTCCAAGATATGTAATATCTATCCCATAAATTTTTGCCACAATTAAAAAAGTTAAAGCTTGAAGAGTTGATACGATTGATGTTGCAAACATTTTACAAAAAAGCAGATAATTTCTGTTTATATATGAAGTTAAAAGTATCTTCATACTTCCCATTTCACGGTCGAATATCATAGTTAAAGAACTTTGCATTCCATTGAAAAGCAAAACCATTCCTACAAGTCCTGGAACTATATATGTTTCGTAAGTTATATAAGTTTCATAAGGAGGAATGATTGCTAAACCAAGAGCTGTTTTAAATCCAACTGAAAAGATAAAAAGCCATAAAAGTGGTCTTACAAGTGCTGAAAAAAATCTACTTTTTTGTTTTAAAAATCTAATTAACTCTTTATAAACTATTCCTTTCATGCAAAAAATATATTTTTTCATTTCAAAGCCTTTGTTAGTTCATTAAAAGTATCTACTAGATTTTCTTTATTGTGTTTTTTTACAATATCTTTGGCAAGACCTGATTCTATAATTTCTCCATTTTTTATAATCGAAATATCATCATTTTCATCTATTTCATCAAAAAGATGAGTTATCCATAAAACCGAGATATTTTTAGTTTTTACCAATTCTTTTACATAAGATAAAATATCAAATCTACTTTTTAAATCAAGTCCAACTGTTGCTTCATCAAGCAATAAAAGTTTTGGTTTATTTATCAAAGCTCTTAAAATTTCAACTCTTCTTCTATGTCCACCATTCAGTTTTCGCACTTGTGTATTTAAAACATTTTGCAACTCTAATTTTATTATTTCATCTTCAATAGATTTTAAAGTCTCTTTAAAATCAAGTCCTTTTAAAGCTCCATAATAATAAAGATTTTGTTCAACTGTTAAGTCTAAATCCAAAGTTGGTTCTTGAAAAACGATTCCTATATCTTTCAAAGCATTTGAATAATCTTTTATTGGGAAATTATTTATATAAATTTCACCTTTTTGAAGTTTCAATAACCTAGTTGTTAATGAAAAAATTGTAGATTTTCCAGCTCCATTTAGCCCTAATAAAACAAAAAAAGAAGCCTCTTTTATCGAAAAAGAGATATTTTTCAACACCTCTTTTACATCATAGGAGAAACTTACATTTTTAAATTCTAATGAATTGTATTTCATATTTTAAAATTTCTCCCTAATCTATATATCAAAAATTATTTTCCAAAATTTCTAATTGTTTTTGGATTTTTTCTATACTATCTATACTATTTACTAGACTATCAAAACTCAATTTTTTGTTTCCAATAAAAGTATTACTATGATTAGAATTATCATAGATTTTTCCAATAGTACTATTTATTACTCCCATATCTTCAGAAACTCCAGATAATTTTTTACTAGAATCTATAATATCAGAAGAGATAGAATTAACACTTTTGATTGTAACATCTACAGATTTATTACTATCACTTAAACTAGCTTGTGTTTTTGCAGCTAATTTTTTTACCTCATCAGCAACAACTTTAAATCCATTTCCAAACTCTCCTGCCCTACTTGCTTCAATTGCTGCATTTAAAGCTAAAAGATTTGTTTGAATTGCAATACTTGAAATTGAAGATAATACTTGTTTTGTATCTGTTGCATTTTTTGTTAAATTACTCATATTTTCAACAAGCTTTGTATTTATTTCAACATTACTTACAATATCATTTGAGAATTTCTCAAATTTTTTTGTCATTTCAACAATCAATTTATTTGTTTGAGTTGTATCTTCATATATATAATTTAAAATCTCAACCATATCTTTTATAAGTGGAAAAGCATCTTTTAAGCTGTTAATTACAGCTGTTCGCACCTTTGCAATAAGCTGATATTTATGAATCTCTCTTTGAGTAAAATATGTACTGAATTTTGCATATTTATGCACAAAATTATCTACATATTCATCATAAAAATCCTCTTCATTTTCAACTTCATAAAAAAACAAGGCTGTTAAAGTTTGGTTGATATTTAAACCTAATAATTCCCCAAAAGTAGAAAAACCTGCAAGTGGAATATCTTCAAAAGTTTTTAAAGAGTTAAGATTTTTTGCATTTAATAATCTTCTTAAAATACAATCATTTAAAATACCACCAATTGGTTTTGATTTTTTTCTAGCTGAAAAGTTTTTAAAATCAATATTTGTTTGAGAAACAAACTCTTTATTTCTTACTAAATATAATAAATCCCCAAAAGAGATATCACAAAAAAATGAGATAGATTTATTTTCAATATCAATATTTGAAACAGACCGAATATAAAGCTCTTTATCAACTTCAATAGCAAAAGTATAATCAGCTAATACAGTTTTTAAATCAGCTAAAGAACAATTTAAGTGATGACATAAAGCATCAACAAAATTTACGATTCTATTTCCTTTTGAATTTAAAACACTTTGAACACTTCTATTCAACATATTTGACTGAGCAACTAAAAAACTCAAGTTCGTTTTTTCACAACTTTGAGATTTTAATACTCCATATTTCATATTTGATTTCAATTTTGTAAGAATTATTACTGCATTATGTCTTACTGTTTTTTCATTATTAAATAAAAAAGTGTCCTTAAAATCAAATTTTCCACCAGCACTTCCACCAATTATTAAACAAGGTAATTTTCCACTTTCATAAATAGCTTCAGTTAAAAAACTCTCACTAGCAGACAAACCATCAACAAAAGTCAAAGCATAACAATTTTCATGATTTATTTTAAATGGAATTTTTTGTTTATCAATTTCATGTTTGATTTTTTCTATTCTTTCTTTATGAGATATTGTCTGAGTTGTAATATTTTCACTATGCAAAGGAATAGTCAAAATTTCAACTTGTTCAATCATCTCATCACTAAATACTTGTAATACAATATTATCCCATGTACTACTTGCATCATTGTAAATATGCTCTCTTTTTTGTTCTAAATTAAAAGTACACAGTTCCCCTGCTGTTGTAGTTAATATGACTTTTACCTCATGAGAAAATAAAGATTTTATTTTTTTTGATACATTTTCAAAATTTATATGTGGAGATAAAAACCCTAAAACCAGTTTTGTATTAAACTCATTTGTTAAAGATTTTATATCATTTTCTAAATTTGACTCTTTTGTATCTACTATACGAATGTATTTATGGGGAATATTCATCTTTTTCTCCTCTTAAAATTATTTATTAGGTATTATAGCTAATCCCCATGGATATCTTCCAACTGGAATTGTTTTTTCAACTTTTAAAGATTCTATATCAATTACCGAAACATCGCCACTCACACCATTTGTTGTATATAATTTTTTCTCATTATCTACAAAATCAAGCATCCAAACTCTTTTCCCAACAAGTAAATATTTTATTACTTTATATGTTTTTGCATCAATTACAGCTACATGATTTGCAGGTCCTAATCCTACAAAAGCATATTTTCCATCACTTGTAAGTTTGATACCAACTGGTTGAATCAAATCTTTAAAAACTCCTGGAATCTCAAATTTTATTTTTGCAATTGATTCTTTTGAAACTGAATCAACAACCATAACAGTTCCCCCAATTTCACTTGAAGCCCAAACTTTATCCCCTGTTTTTGTAAATTCAATATGTCTTGGTCTTTGATCAACCAAAGTATTATGAATAATCTTTTTTGTTTTTGTATCTATCCAGTGTAAAAAATTTGAAGTTTCAGTTGTATTAATAGCCACAGTTCCATCAGGACTTACAGCCATTCCCTCAGGTTCAACTCCAACTTCAATTTGAGTAATTACACTTTTATTGCTTGTATCAATAACTGTTACAATTCCATCTTCTTCATTTGATACATAAAGCTCTTTTCCATCTGGTGTTAAAGCAAATTGCTCAGGGTCTTCTCCTGAAGGTAAGTTGTATAAAATTTTATTTGTTTTTGTATCCATAACTTGAACTGTATCATCATCACTTGCACAAATATAAAGTTTAGAATAATCATTACTTAACAATATTCCTCTTGGACGTTGCCCTACTTTTATAGTATTTGTTACTTTATTTGTAAGAGAATCAATAACTGAAATCGTGTTATCTTTTTCATTTGATACATAAATTGTATCTGCCAATAAAGCACTTGTTAAAATTGCCATTGTTATTACTGCTTTTTTCATAATCTTTCTCCTTAATTATTTATGCAATTGTATAGTATATTTATAGCTTGAATTTAGCAATTATTTTAATGCTAAACTACTGCTATAAAACTTCAATATACTTATTAAAATTTTTGGGAGAAAAATATGAAAATAACTCTATTTTTACTTATATTAACAGCTTTTTTAAATGCTCAAATTTTAGATGTAAAAATCTTATATTTGGAGCAAAAAATTCAAAAACCACCCGTTTTATCAAATATTATTGATGAACCAGAAGATCTAGGTCTAAAAGGAGCGCAAGTTGCCATATTTGATAGCAATAAAAGTGCAAAATTCTTAAATCAAAATTTTGAACTTATTGAAAAAATATCATATGATGAGAATGAATTAATAAGTGCTTTTGAAGAGTTTATAAAAAATAAAAACTCTTATGTAGTTTTGAATGTAGAAGATTCTTTATTGGAAAAAATCAGAAATAATCCTTTATCAAAACAGAGTTTATTGATAAATGCAAGTAGTCAAAGCACACATTTAAGAAGTCAAATTTGTGATAAAAACTTACTTCATACAATTGCAAGTAATGCTATGCTTTATGATGGTTTAGTTCAGTTTTTAGTAAAAAGAGATTTTAAAGATATCTTTTTAATAAGCGGAAATAATCCTAAAGATATCTTAATAAAAGAGGATATAAAAAGAGCTGCAAAAAAATTTGGAGCAAATATAATAAAAGAAAAAATTTGGGAAAATAACACAGATATTAGAAGAAAAGCAGCAGATGAATTTCCTTCTTTTACTCAAGCAAAAGATTATGATGTGATTTTACTTGCTGATTATTTTGGAGATTTTGGAGAATCTATGTACTTTAACACTTGGCTTCCAAGACCAGTTGCAGGAACACAAGGACTAACTCCTGTTACTTGGAGTAAAGTAATAGAAGCAAATGGAGCCGCTCAAATGCAAAGTAGATTTGAAAAGTTCTCTTCAAGATGGATGCAATCGCGTGATTATTCAAACTGGGTAGCAATAAGAACTATAATAACTGCTATTTCAAGTACAAAAACAGCCGATTTAAATACAAATATCGAATATATTTATTCTGATAAATTTGATATTGCTGCTTATTTGGGAAGAAAACTATCTTTTAGAGATTACAATGGTCAACTAAGAATGCCTATTTCACTTGTTCAACCCCGAGCTTTAATATCTATTTCTCCTCAAGATGGTTTTTTACATCCAATTACTGATTTAGATACTTTAGGAATTGCTCCTTTTGAGATGGGGTGTAAGAAATAATAGTAGTTTTTTTGATTTTAATTACTTAAAATATATTGCAATTGATGAAACATATTTACATAAATATAAGCAAGTCCAAATAGCCCTAAAAAGCCGTCATAATGTTCTTTTATCTTCACTTTGTTTTGTCCTTGATAGATATAATTTTTTTAGTAGAGAATAAGACCCAATATTTTGGGTCTTATTTTTAAAATTTAACTTCAACTCCTGCAACAACTGTTTGCATATCTTCTAAAGTATTTTCATCAAATGAACCCAAAGCATATCTTAAACTAAGCTCTGCACTTTTATTAAGTTCATAAGCTAATCCTGCATCAAACTCTTTTACTTTTAAATCTTTATCAATTCCTGCAAATGTTGCATCTTTGATATCATGAAGAGCTACATTTGATTCAAGTGTTAAATCTTTTGTTAAATCATAAGCAAAATTTAAAGCGAAGATTGAAGTATCTCCATATGTTCCAACTCTATCAAGAGAAGCTGTTCCTAAATCATCATTTGTTAAATAAGTAACTGGTAAGTTTTCCCCTGAAACATATCCATCTTTTGTAGTAAGTGCTGCAAATCCAACATTAAAATCATTGATTTGTTTTGCAACTTTTAAATAAGCTCCAAACATTTTTTCATCAGTTTGTCCAGTTAGTGAGTTATTAGTACTATCCCCAACTCTTTTTTCTATTTGAGTTTGAATATCTAAACCAGCTACTTCACCCATTGCAAAAGCATTAAACATATGACTTGTTGCATCATTAAAAATTCCTGAACCAGGTGTTGTTGAAGTAGTAGCTGTTGTTTCTGTATTATTTTGTAAATAAACATATCTTCCACCAACTAATAGTTTATCAATTGTTACTTGTCCACCAAAACCATAAGCATCAAAATCACCATTTCCAGTTCCCGATGAGTTTGCACCTAAGAATGTATTTTGGTCATCATTTTTACCCTCAACAGCTTTAAAATCAAAGGCATATAATAAAACATTTTCAACAGGGGTATATCCTAACAGAGCTAAATCTATTTTATCCCCATTTGAACCATAAAATGGCGTTCCATAAGTATCATTTATTCTTCCTGCGATTAATAACTTATTTGTATTAAATGGAACTGTTACATAAGCTTCTTCCCACTCAAATGTATCATTTGAGTTATCTCCCCAAGCATCATTTTGAAGTTTAATAGCAGTATGAATTGCAATATCACCAGTTGTTTTGAAATCTAGGTTTAAATTAACTTCTGAATCAATAACTTGTTTATCTTTATAAAGTTTCTTTTGTAATCCAGTAATATCATTTTTTTACTTGTATCACCTTTTACAGAAATACCTCTAACTTGCGCATCACCTGATATTTTTAAATCAGAATCTATTTGAATAGTTCCAGCCATCATAGATGAAACAGCAACACACGCAGCAAAACTTAATAATCCTAACTTTCTCATTTTCTCTCCTTAAATAACTTTTTACTAGAATTTAGTCGAAAAACAAATTCCGTATGTGTTATTATAACTAGCTCATATAGCCTCAATATAGCCCGAAAATAGCCTATTTATAGCGTTTATATAGCTTAAATATAGCGATGAGTTTACAGATTATTTTTACTATTTTAAAATGCAGAAAAAAGCTCTTTTATTTATATTTTCCAAACTCTTTATATGTTTTATCTTCATAAATTACATATACAGTTTTAAGTTCTTTATCATTTTCATAAGAAGGCAAAGAAAGTCCTATTGCATTTTTTGGAATTTCTTTAAAAAAATCTTTAATTGCCAAAGGAGGAACATTCCCCTCAAAAGCATAATCATCTATTATTGTTGTATTACAAGATTGGATTTCTTGTGGAATTCCTATTTGATGTTTCAAATTTTTAACATCCATTAAAGAAACAATATTAACATTGCCAACATCTTTTTGCATCTCATCCAACCAAGATTGAGGGCAAGTACTTGTAATTGGTTTATAAACTTGCACTATTTGGTTTTGAGCATATAAACTAAGACAAAATAAAGAGCCTAAAATAATTTTTTGCATAGATATCCTTCTAAAATATTTGGGTATATTTCTAATAATTGATTTTTTAAATCATCTATTTTTTTTTGATTAAACTCCTGATTATTAGGGTTTTCATATTCAAAAATACAAGTTGCTGGATTTTTACTAAAAAATAAGATTCTTGTAGATAAATGTATCGCTTCACTTAAATCATGCGTAACTAAAATAACTGTTGTATTGAATTTTTTACATAGTTTTAAAAAATCTTTTTTCAAAGCAGTTGATGTTGGGTAATCCAAAGAGATAAAAGGTTCATCTAAAAACAAAATTTTTGGTCCATTTATAAAAGCTCTTACAAAAGAGACTCTTCTTGCCATTCCACCTGAAAGGTCTTTTGGATAAGTTTCCAAAATATCTTTTAAACCAACTATTTCTAAAAGCTCATCAATGATTTTCAAATCTTTATTCTTTGAAACTAATAAAAGATTTTGTTTTACATTCAACCAAGGAAGAAGTCTTGAGTCTTGAAAAACAAATCCAATATTTGAAGAAAAAAGTTTCACAGAGCCAAAAAAGTCTTTGTCTAAAGAAGAGATAATATTTAAAAATGTAGTTTTTCCACAGCCAGAGGGTCCGATTATTGATAAAAATTCACCATCATATAAAGAGATGTCTATATTTTCTAAAATTTTAATATCATTAAATTTTTTCTCTTTTATATTTATTTGTATCATTTTATCTCCATTTTTTAGCCCTATTTTCAATAGGATTTAAAATTATCTTTTCAACTAAAACAACTATAAAAATAAAGGCAAAAGAGTATGCAAAAATTGATTTGATATCAAAATCTTGAAAAAATATTGCTATTTGAAAACCAACTCCATCACTTCTTCCAAGAAGTTCTACAACCAAAACTATTTTCCAAATTAAAGAGATTGTTAATCTAGTTGTTGCCATCATGTAGGGATAAATTTGAGGTAAATATATATTTTTTATTAGCTCTTTAGAAGATAAAGAATAAATTTGTGCCAATTGAAAATATTTTTTATCCATAGAAAGAACACCTTGTCTTATATTTACTATTATTATTGGTACTTTATTTATAATAACTGCTAGAATTGCTGAGAAATCAGTAAGTCCAAACCAAATATAACATATAATAATTGTAACAAGAGCTGGCATATTTAGACCAATTATCAGAAAAATATCAAAAAAAGCATTTATTTTTGAAGACAATCCCATCATTATGCCTAAAATAACTCCAAAAAACATAGCAATAAAAAAAGCAATTATCACTCTTTGCAGAGTAACTCCTATATGAAAAAGTAAATCTTTATTTAACAAATGGTCAAAAAGGCTTTTCAATATATCAACAACAGAAGGGAAAACATCACTACTTGCTAATAAAGAAACTGATTGCCAAATAATCACTAATAAAAATATTGACAAAAAACTATTTGAATTATTCATGTTTTTCAAATCCTATAAAGAATCAAATTGCCAAAATATACTATTATCTAAAAATACACTATTTCCAACTAAATCTTTTCCACCTTCTTGTAAAAGTATTTTAAATACTTTTTGAAAATCCTCTATATTTTGTTGATTAAAAGTTGTAATAATTCCTTTTTTATAACCCTCTTTTAATGCTTCAAACTCTTGGTCGTTTTCCACATTCATGATTGGTTTTATTCTATTCCATTCATTTGAATCATTATTTAAAATCTCTTTGCTTTCTTTTGAAGCTTTTAAAAATGCGTTGATTAGTTCCTTGTTTTCAAGAGCAAATTTTTCATCAAAAACCCATCCAACAAAAGACAAATCCTCATTCAAACCTAATGATTTATATACTTCTTCTATTTCAATTAGTGGCTTAATATTTTTTGTTTCTAATTTTGAGTTAAAATGCCAAAAATTAATAGCAGCTTCTAAAGAGTTATTTTCCATCTTTTTATGTAAAATAGGAGCAGATGAATATAAAGGATTTACAATATCTTTTAGGTCAAAATTAAATTTATTTTTACTATAAGCTCTAAATAAAAGCCATGTTTTATCATAAACTCCACCTGCAATTCCTAGATATTTTCCTTTTAAATCAGATAATGAATTTATATTACTATTTTTATTTACAACTAGAGTTCCTGTTGCTTTTGAATATGGATAAAAAGAGAAATTCTTCCCATTTGCTTTTTGTGTATTTACCCAAATCCAATCATTCACAATAATATCTACATCTTTTCCTTGTAAAGCCACTAATTGGGCATTTTTTGAAGCTAGATTTATTATTTCTAAATTAAATCCATTTTTCAAATCCAATTTATGATGTTTTAAAACCTCTAATTCCCAATTTACAGTTCCAAAAGCTAAAACTCCAATTTTTAAACTATTTTGTCCATATAAATTAATAAGAGTTAAATATATAATTATTAGTAATTTATATTTCATTTGTAATCCTTTTTTATTTAATAACG
>ERZ724503.171-NODE-171-length-23393-cov-18.110249_pt1 | contig 23393 bp, 11 predicted proteins | sample MGYA00376036_ERZ724503 | MGnify/ENA primary metagenome ERZ724503 (study PRJEB28724, sample SAMN07190885) | wastewater metagenome | isolation source: influent of sewage treatment plant in Hong Hong | place: Hong Kong | collected 2016-03-17 ...
AACATTCGGCCCAGCTGCGGCAGACGCTGCAGGACCTGGCGCGCATCGTGATGGAGGTGTATGGCGACCACCTCAAGAGCCAGAAAGGTGGCTGGGGCCCCGCGCGGGTGCGCGTGCCACGGGGCGAATTGCCTGAGCCATTGATTGCACCGCTGGGCCTGCTGGCCGCGAGCGCGGATGGCTTTCTGGAAGCCCTGCGCGCCATCAGCAAGGCCCTGCGCGCCGAGATGCGCGACAAGCCCGACGAGGCCAAGCGCCTGTCCACGCTGTACGCACAGATCGGCATGCTGGCCCCGCGCCTGGAAGAGCTGCACGCCACGGCCCAGTTGCTGCTGCAGGATGCGCCCGAAGGCGCGGTGCCAGCAGCCAAATGGTTCACGCTGGAAGTGGATGGCGACTTCATCGTGGTCAAGGCGCACGCCAGCCCCATCCTGCCCGGCACCACGCTGCGCAACCACCTGTGGAGCGCGGTGCGCGGCGCGGTGCTGACATCGGCCACGCTCACCAGCTGCGGGCACTTTGATTTCTTCTTGCGCGAGGCGGGCCTGCATGGCGATGAGGCCACCACCACGCTCGAAGTGCCCAGCCCCTTCAACTACGCCGCGCAGGGCACGCTGATTGCCGCCGAGACGCGCGCCGACCCCAAGAACGCCGCGCAGTTCACCACCGAGATGGTCGATGCGCTGCTGCACGACATTGCCCGCGTGGAATACGGCGCGCTGGTGCTGTTCACCTCGCGCGAGCAGATGCGCCAGGCCGTGGACGCGCTGCCCACCGCCATGCGCAGCGTGGTGCTGGTGCAGAACGCGCTGCCGCGCACGCAGCTGCTGCGCCGCCACCGCGAGCGGGTGGAGAACGGCGAGCCCTCGGTCATCTTTGGCATGCAGTCGTTTGGCGAGGGGCTGGATTTGCCGGGGCGGCTGTGCGAATCGGTGTTCATCACCAAGCTGCCCTTTGCCCCGCCCGACGACCCGGTGGGCGAGGCCCGCGCCGAATGGCTGCGCGCCGTGGGGCGCGACCCCTTCAGCGAACTGGTGGTGCCCGCCACCGCCATCCGCCTGGCGCAATGGGTGGGCCGCGCGATTCGCACCGAAGAAGACATGGCGCATGTGTACTGCTACGACAAGCGCCTGACGCGCACCAGCTACGGGCAGCGCCTGCTCAAAGGGCTGCCGCCGTTTGCGCTGGAGCAACGCGCGCCGCTGTGAGCGCTGTAAAGTCGCCACCCCGTTTCACCACGACAACCAGAAAGAACCCCATGCCCCACACCGTGCCTGCCTGCCCCCAATGCGGCCTGGAAAACACCTACCCCGATGGCAGCAACTACGTGTGCCCCGACTGCGCGTTTGAATGGCCGCAGGTGGCCGAGACGGCAGACACCGACGCCGATGCAGGCGACGGCATCGTGCGCGATGCCGTACGTGATGCAAATGGCAACCCGCTGGCCGATGGCGACGCGGTGATCCTGGTGAAAGACCTCAAGGTCAAGGGCTCGTCGTCCACGCTCAAGAAGGGCACCAAGATCAAGAGCATCCGCCTGGTCGATGGTGCCGACGGCCACAACGTGGACTGCAAGACGGACCTGGGCAGCATGCTGCTGAAGTCAGAGTTTTTGAAGAAGGCCTGACGGCGCAGGCCACTGCCACGGGGTGTGCGCAGGTGTCAGACAACGCCCCACAGGCAGGCGCGCGGGCTGCCGACGCCGCCGCGCCGCGCTGCCTCCTACAGTGCATTGGAGTGCCTGGCCATCGCCACGCACCATCCCTTTGACACTGCTGGAGGCACCTGCCCATGACACACGATTCCCCCGCCCACGAAACGCTCTGGAAGCTCATCAAAGACATTCGTTTCGCCATGCTCACCCACCGCACGTCATCGGGCATGCTGCACGCCCACCCGCTGACCACGCAGAACCGCAAGGTGGATGAGAAGGGCGAACTGTATTTCTTCATTCCCCAATCGGGCGAGCTGTACGAGCGCCTGCTCACCGACGGGGAGGTCAATGTCTCGTATGCCGACCCCGGCGCAGACAGCTATGTTTCGCTGTCAGGCCAGGCACGTTTTTCAGACGACATGGCGTTGAAAGAAGCGCTGTGGTCGCCCGCTGCGCAGGCCTGGTTCCCAGGCGGCGTGTCGGACCCGGACCTGGCCCTGCTGGTGGTGCGCGTGCGCCACGCCGAGTACTGGGATGTGGACGAAGCCAAGATCACCCAGCTGTTCAAGATGGCCAAGGCCGTGGTCAGCGGCGAGCCACCGCGCAGCCTGGGTGAGCACAAGGAACTGGCGATGCCCTGAGGCGACGAGCCCACCGGGGCGGACAGCGCCCCTGTGCACCCGCCCGCCGGGCCGAAGGCCGGCCGTTGTACCCTTGGGGCCAGCCCCTTGCGTTTGCCTGCCTTCCCCCATGCCCCCCATTGCTGTCATCGACTTTGAAACCACCGGCATGTCGCCCAGCCAGGGCGCGCGGGCGACCGAGGTGGCCATCGTGCTGCTGGAGGGCGGCCAGGTGGTGGACCGTTTTCAAAGCCTGATGAAAACCGGGGCGTGGATTCCGCCCTTCATCACCGAGCTGACGGGCATCAGCAACGCCATGCTTCAGGATGCGCCCAGTGCTGACGCCGTGATGCGCGATGCGGCGCGCTTTGTGGGCAAGGCGCCCATGGTGGCGCACAACGCATCGTTTGACAGCAAGTTCTGGCAGGCCGAGCTGCAACTCGCCGATGTGCCCGCGCCGCAGCCTTTTGCCTGCACGGTGCTGCTGTCGCGCCGCCTGTACCCCGATGCCCCCACGCACAAGCTGGGGCCGCTGGTGCAGCACCTGGGCCTGCCGCGGGCCGAGCGCGCCCACCGGGCGCTGGCCGATGCCGAGATGGCCGCCGCGCTGCTGGCACGCATGCAGCACGACCTGACCACCCAGTGGCAGCTGCCCAGCGCCGACTTTGCGCAGCTGCAAGCCGTGCAGCGCTGCACGCGCAAAACCCTGGCGCAATGGCTGGCCCGGCAGGCCCACAACGCCCAGGCCGCCAGCGCGGCGAAGGCAAGCCCCCGTGCAACGGCAGCCACGCCGCAAATGTCGCTGCTATTTGATTGATAGCTGCTGGCGCTTACCCCATAAGCGCTGGAGGCCTTTTTCATTGAAATCACTGGGGCTGAAGCGTGCGGTGCACTGGGGGTGAGGTTCCCAGGTGTCGGGTTCTTGCCTACGGGTGCAAATGGTTACCACGGCGGCGGCGGGCGCTGGCTACGATGCCGCCCGGAGGACCCCAACCCGATGACCCAGACCGCCCCGGCAACGCCCTGCCTGGCCAAGGTCCCGCTGGACGCGGACCGCCAGGCGTACGCGCTGCTCATCGTGCATGCCGACCGCGCCATCGCGCCCCAGCCCGCGCTGCGCCAGGTGGTGGAGTTTGAGAGCACGCCGCACGGCGGCTTCATCAGCGCGGCGCAGGCGCACGACGGGGGCTGGGGCTACATCAACGAACAGGGCCAGTGGCTGGTGCCGCCCACGCTGGACAACGCGCGCGGCTTCACCGAAGACGGCGTGGCCCGCTTTTGCCGGGCTGGCCGCTGGGGCTACCTCAACCTGCTGGGCCAGGAAGTGATCGCGCCGCAGTTTGACGAGGCACGCCCCCTGCGCAACGGCCTGGCTGCCGTCAAGACAGGGCCGCATGCCTGGCGCATCATCGACTTGCAAGGCCAGTTCACCTGCGCCGCCACGTTTGCCGACCTGGGCAACTTTGGCGCGGTGGGGCTGGCCCCGGCCCAGCCCTGGGACCCCGACCGCGACCTGCCGCTGTGGGGCTATGTGGACCACCGGGGCCAGTGGGTGGTGGCGCCGCGCTTTGCGCAGGCGCACAGCTTCGACGAACAGGCCGTGGCAGCGGTGTCGGCCAACGGCAAGACCTGGGGCCTCATCAACGCGCAGGGGCAATGGGTGCTGCAGCCCTGCCACGCACGCATGGATGCCTTCAACAGCGAAGCGCTGGCCTACTACGCCGACGCCGCCACGGGCGACGGCCCCTGCGGCTACCTGAACACGCGGGGCAAGGTGGCGGTGCGGGGCGGGCAGGGCCTGTCGCACCAGATGGCGTGCGGGCTGGTGGCAGACCGTACCCACGAAACACGTTTTTTTGACCTGCACGGCGCCCCGCTGCCAGGCCCGGCGCTGAGCTACGCCACCGACTTTCAGCCCGAGCTGGAATGCGCTGTGGCAAGGCTTGCCAGTGCGACATCACCCGATGCCAACCCCTGGGGCTTGCTGCACACCGACGGCCGGTTGGTGCCCGCACCGCAAGGCCTGCGGGAGCCGCTGACGGAGAGCGATGGCTCCATCCCCCCCACCCAGCCCGACACCGCGCTGGTGCCCTTTCTGGCCAGCGATGGGCAGGTGGTGTGGATCGACAGGGAAGGGCAGGTGGTGTGGCGTGCCCGTTACGCGGGCGGACAAGTATCTTTTTGCAACGCGCAAGATCAGATTCTGTGGCGCAGCCCGGTCGCTGCCAGCCACCGCGCGCCACGCGCGTTTTTCCAGCCCCACGCGGCAGACTGGCTGGAACACCTGGAAGGCCTGGACCACATCGTCCCCGCAGCCACGGCCCTGGCACACGAAGCCGAAAGCCGCCTGCACGCATGGGCCCAGGCGCAGGAGCCATACGCAGCGCAGCCCATGGCCCAGCGACGCGTGGTGCACACCCACCTGGGCCCGGCGCAGCGCAGGGCCTACCCGTTCATGGAAGCAAGCTTGCACGAAGCACTGGCCCACGCCCGGCAGGCGTTGGTGCAGCACCTGCAGGCGCAGTGGGGCGTGGCAGACCCGGACCCCGAACACGCAGCGCCCGCGCAGAGCCTGGGCACGCCCCTGGCCGCATGGCGGCGGCCTTTGCAAACCCCCTTGGCCCCCAGCCCCACCAGCGGCGAGTGGGTGAACCTGCCGGAAGCAAATGCGCTGTGGATCAGCCTCTACCCGCAGACCGGTGCCGACGAAAGCGGCGCCTGGTGGTCGCTGTGGTTGATGGCCGCCCCCAGCGTGGACGCCCTGCTGGCCGCACAGCACGCGCGCGAAGCGGTGCTGGCGCACACCGCTGCCCCCTCGCTGAACACCGCAGAGGAGGCAGAAAACACCGAGGCGCCCACCACCCGCGCAGCGTGGCTGGCCGCTGTGCTGAACCAGCCGCAAGCCCTGGGCCAGGTGCCCGCCGCGTGGCTGGACGACGCCATGGTCGATGCTGCCCTGCAAGCCCACCCCGCCGCACTGGCCCAGGTGCCTGCTGCCTTGCAAACCCCTGCGCGGCTGGAGGCCCTGCTGCGCCGGGGTGTGGACGTGGCGGTGCAGATCCCGCCCCACTGCATGACCCGCGACGCCCTGCTGCTGGCCCGCGAGCTGTACGCGGGCGACCCCACCTGGGACGCGCGGGACGAGCGCTGCAGCCAGCCCTTGGCGCAGCCCACGGCGCCCGTGTGGGGCTGCCTGCTCACGCCAGAACAGGCCCTGCAAGCGGTGTGGGCCGGTGTGCCTTTGTGCGATGTGCCCCACTGGCTGCGCACCGATGCGCTGGAGCAGGCGGCGCTGGACGCTGACATCGCCAACCTGGCGCACCTGGCCCCCAGCCAGATCACGCCCGCGCTGGCCCAGCGCGCCGTGCTGCACGCCAACGGCCGCCTCATCCGCCATGTGCCCGCAGAGCTGCTCACGCCAGCGTTGTGCCTGGCATCGGCCCAGGCCAACGGGCTGACGCTGCAAGACATCCCGCAGCCACTGCGCAGCCTGGAAGTGTGCGTGGCCGCGCTGGAAGACCAGCCCGACATGTTCCCCCAGGTACCGACCGAGCTGGCCGTGGCGGTGACCACCGCGCTGATCGACAACGACCTGGACCGCGCCCGCGAGCAGGGCGCACCGCGCGAGGGCAGCGCCTGGCATGTGGCGCGGGCCTGGGCCCAACTGGCCGTGAACCAACCCCAGGCGGCCATTGACGACGCCCTGCGGGGCCTGCCGCATGTGCCAGCGCCCCAGCACGCCCACTACGTGCTGGCCCGCGCCTACCAGGCGCTGGGCCACACCGCGCAGGCGGCGCTGGCCGCGTGCAGCGTGCTGTCGCTGCAGTCGCCCTACCAGCCGGCATGGGCCCCCACAGAAGACACGGGCTGGCTCACCGCCCTGGCGCGCTGGCACATGGGCCATGCCGATGAAGCCACCCTCATCCGCCAGCTGGCGCTGCACCCGCAAACCCTGGCCGATATGCCGCGTGCGCGCATCACCCCCGCCATGGTGGACGCAGCCCTGGCGGCCGACCCTGCCACGGTGCGCTGGGTGCCCAAGCGGCTGATGACGCCCGCCCACTACGCCGTGGCGCTGCGCGTGGGCGTGAAGCGGCCTGAGGACATTCCACCCGCCATGGTCATGGCCCTGGACCAGGCTACCCAGGCACAGCCCGCTGCCAGCGCACCGGCCATGCCTGCACCACGCCCGTTGCAAGCAGAGCGCCGTGCGCAGCCCCCTGCAGAGGCTCCTCGCCCGCCACATCCAGGCACCCCGCGTGTGGCCACGCCATGGGCCTGGTGGCTGCTGGGCACCGTGCTGCGCAGCGCCGTGGGCCACCCCGCCAGCGCGCGGGGCCTGGTGCACTGGCTGGAACAGCGTCCGCTGGCCGCGTCTGCGCTGCATGCCCTGCTGAGCCTGCTGGCCGTGGCGCTGCATACCACCGTGTCGGTGGCCGTGTGGCTGGCCGAAGGGCCCGAAGCCGGGCTGGGCACCTTTGTGCTGGTGGGCTTTGCCGACGCCTACTGGGCCTGGCAATTCGCCTGGGAGGCCACCCGCCCCAGCCTGACCCTGGCCGCCAGCGCGGTGGTGCTGTACCTGGTGGTGTGGTGCCCGCTGTACCGCAAGGCCGGGCGCGCGCTCGGCCACCCCCGGCAAACCAGCAGCTGACTGCGCCCCGCCGTGCGGCGGCCGGTGGCACAAATCAGTATCATTTTGATAGCTGCTGGCGCTTGACCCACAAGCGTTAGAAGCGCTTTTCGCCTAAAAACGCGTTCCTCTCAGCCATCCCTAAGTTGTGGCTACTGGGGCCTGCATTCGCGGCAAGCCTCCCACATTCAGTTACAACACGGGTATCTGCAGCAAAGCACGCACAGGTCATTTGCTACAATATTGATAATTCTGATAAAAATGTTCTTCCACTAGCCAGCCGCCCTGTTTAACCCTGTTTGACAGACCACCGGCCAGCCACTGACTGTGCAACGCCCATGAAACGAGGCTCACCCCCTCGCCAGCGCACGCTGCGGCCCCTGGTCATTTCCTGGCTGCTCGCTGGCATCACCAGCGCCTATGCGCAGGCAGACATGGTTGATCTGCCACTGGAACAGTTGATGCAGATGCAGGTGACCACCGCCAGCCGCTACGCACAAACCGCGCTGGAAGCTCCGGCGGCCGTCAGCGTGGTCACTGCCGAGGACATCCGTCTTTTTGGCTACCGCTCGCTGGCAGAGGTGCTGGCCAGCATGCGCGGGCTGTATGTGTCTTACGACCGCGCCTACCACTACCTCGGCACCCGGGGCTTTGCCACGCCGGGCGACTACAACACGCGCGTGCTGTTGCTGGTCAACGGGGTGCGGCTCAACGACAACCTCTACGACCAGGCCAATATTGGCACCGACTTCCCGATAGATCTGGACCTGATCGAGCGGGTGGAGTTTGTCTCCGGGCCGGGCTCGGCGGTGTACGGGGCCAACGCTTTCTTTGGCGTGGTCAACGTCATCACGCGCGACGGGCACCAATTGCCCGGGCCCCAGGTGGCTGTGGAAGCGGGCAGCCAGGGCAGTGCCAAGGCGCGCCTGTCGGTGGGCACCGTGGATGCCTACGGCGGCGACTGGCTGGTGGCAGCCACCCGGGCCACGCGCCGGGGCGCAGACCTTTACTTCCCAAGCTACGACGCCCCCAACAGCAACCACGGCGTGGCCCAGGGGCTGGACTTTGACCGCAGCACCCAGCTGTTTGCCCGCATGCGCCGCGATGGCCTGGCGCTGACCCTGGCACATGCCGAGCGCCACAAGGGCGTGCCCACGGCCGCGTTCTCGCAGGTGTTCAACGACCCGCGCTCCCAGTTCACCGACCAGAGCACCCGCCTGGCGGCCGAATACACCGCGCAGGTCTCGCCCACGCTGGCCTTCACCGGCCGTGCCCACGCAGCGCGCTACCAGTACGTGGGCGACTATGTGTACGACTACCCACCGCTCACCATCAACCGCGACGTGGGCACCGGGCAGTGGTGGGGCGGTGAATTGCAGTGGGTGAGCACAGCCCTGGCACGCCACAAGCTGGTGTGGGGCCTGGACTACCGGCGCGACACGCGCATCACCCAGACCAACGCCGACCTGGACCCACCGGCCGAGTACCTGAACGCCCGGCGCACAGGCGACGTGGCAGGCGTGTATGTGCAGGACGAATTCGCCTTGCAACCCAACCTGACGCTGCACACCGGCCTGCGCTGGGGCAAGCAGACGGGCAGCTCCGGCACGCTGAACCCGCGGCTGGGGCTGGTGTACTGGTGGAACCCGGCCACCGCCATCAAGCTGCTGCACGGCACCGCCTACCGGCCACCCAACGCATACGAGCGCGACTACCGCGTGGACCTGCCCGGCAGCATTGTGGACAGCCAGCATGTCCGCTCGGAGCGTGTGCGCACCACCGAGTTGGCGCTGGAGCACGCCCCCTCCGGCGGCACACGCTACCTGCTGACGGCCTTCCGCTCTGAAGTGAAAGACCTCATTTCGATGAGCGCTGCAGCCAGCATCGACCGCTTCCTGCTGGACAACACGCACTCGGTCAAAGTGCACGGCGTGGAAGCCGAGCTGGAGCAGCGCTGGCAAGCCGGGCAGCGCCTGCGCCTGGTGTATGGCTGGCAAAAAGCGCGCGACTCGTCCGTGGATGGCACGCTGAGCAACTCGCCCCGCCATTTGCTCAAAGTGCAGTGGTCTGACACGGTGAGCGCAGCCCCCGCCAGCGCCTGGGGCCGGGGCCGCTATGCCATCGAAGCCATTGGTGTGGGGCCACGCAGCACCTCCAGCGGAACCAACCTGCCGGGGCATCTCCTCACCAATGTGAACTATTCCATGCGCATCTCGCAGGTGGATGTGTCGCTGGGCATCTACAACCTGTTCAACCAGCGGCATTACAGCGCCACATCGCTGGAAATACGGGACGACGCCCTGCGGCAGGACGGGCGCACCTTCCGCGTGAAGCTCACTTACGCGTTCTGAGCCATGCACACCTTCCTGCGCTCCTGCGGCAAGCCACTGTGGTGGCTGGCCCTGCTGTGCGGCGCCTGGACTGCGGCGCACAGCGCAGAGCCTGTGGCAGAGCAGGACCTGAAGGCCGCCTACATCTTCAACTTCATCCAGTTCATCGAATGGCCCGAAAAGCAGGGAAGCGGCAACGAATTCACCGTCTGTGTATCGCCCTTCAGCCCGTTGAAGCGCTCGCTCACGGCGCTGGAAAACAAGCAGACCACCCGGGGCCAGGCCATCAAGATCCGGCACCTGGAAGCCGCCACCCTGCGGGAGTGCGAAGCCCTGATCGTGCACAACCCTGATGCCGAACATGTCTTGCGCGCGCTGCGGGCCGCGCCGCAGGGCCACGGCGTATTGACGATTGCCGACGACATGACTTTCGTGGACCCCGACATCGTGATCGCGCTGGCGCAATCCGATGGGCGCGTGGTGTTCCACATCCACGCCGAAGCGGCCACCAAGGCCGGGCTCACCATCAGTTCACGGCTGCTGCGCCTGGCCAAAGGCACCCGATGAAAAGCAAGGCTTCCCCCACATCCACCGTGGCCCTGCAGTTGCAGCCGCTGCTGCTGTCGTCCAAGCTGGTCGTCACGGGCATCTGGACGGCTGGGCTGGCACTGCTCACGGTGGTGCTGGCGCTCACGGCGGTGGATTACTGGAGCGCACGCGCCTCCATGCTGCAAGACAGCGCCGTGGAGGCCGCCATCGTGGCCGACAACGTCTCGGCCGCCGTGGTGTTCCGCGACACCGAAACCGCCACCGAGATGCTGTCGGCACTGCGCTCATCGTCCATGGTGCTCAGTGCCGGTGTGTATGACCGCGACGGCGTGCTGTTTGCACACTACGCCCGCTCGCGCGACCCCCACTTCCCCACCACCTTGCGCGCCACGGGCATGGACCGCATTGCCGAGCGCGCCGGGTGGACCATGCTGGAGATCACGCACCCCATCCACGGCGCGGATGCCGAAGTGGGCACCCTGTACGTGCGCAAGTCGATGGAGGCTGTGTACAAGCGCCTGGGCTTTCGCTTTCTGAGCGCTTCGCTCATCGCCGCCTGTGTGATGGCATTGGCCACGGCCATTGTGCTGCGCAGCCGCGCAGTGGTGCGCGAGGCCGAAAACCGCCTGCAGGAGCTGGCCCACACCGATGCCATCACCGGCGTGAACAACCGCCATGCCTTCAACGAGCGGCTGGCCGCAGAGCTTGAACTGGCACGCAGCACGGACCAGCGGGTGGCTCTGGTGTACATCGACCTGGACAACTTCAAGACGCTCAACGACACCTTCGGCCACGCAGCGGGCGACGGGCTGCTGCGCCAGGTGGCCAGCCGCCTGCAGTCGGTGATGCGCCGCAGCGACAGCATCTCGCGCATGGGTGGCGATGAATTCGCCGTGATCCTGCGCCAGAACATGGATGACGAGGCCCTGAGTCAGTACGGCGAGCGGATCATCAGCGTCTTTGAGCTCCCCTATACCGAAGCCGGTCAGCAGGTGAACGTGACGTGCAGCGCCGGCATTGCGTCCTTTCCCGACGACGCTCCGGACATGGATGCCCTGGTCAGCAACGCAGACACGGCGATGTACCGCGCCAAGGAGCTGGGCAAGAACCGCTGCGTGCGCTTTGACGCGTCGATGAACCAGGCCATGGTGCGCCGCCAGGCGATCGAGCAAGCGCTGCGCGCCGAGCTGGAAGGCGGCCACGGCCTGGCGCTGCATTACCAGCCGCTGTTTAGCGCGCGCGACAACGCACTGGTGGGCGCCGAAGCCCTGCTGCGGTGGACGCATGCCGAGCTGGGCAACGTGCCCCCGCTGGAGGCGATTTCAGTGGCGGAAGACTGCGGCCTCATCGTGCCGCTGGGCTACTGGGTGCTGCGCACGGCGTGCCGTGACGCATCGCGCTGGCAGGGCAGGCACGCCCACCCACTGCGTGTGGCCGTGAACATTTCGGCCCGCCAGCTGGGCGACCCGCAGTTTCTGGAGCAGGTCATGGACATCCTGCGCGCAGAGAAGCTGCCTGCCGACCTTCTGGAGATCGAGCTGACCGAAACCGTGCTGATGGAAAACATGGAAGCCGGCGCGTACACGCTGCACCGCCTGAGCCAGCTCGGCATCCACCTGGCGATTGACGATTTTGGTACCGGGTATTCGTCGCTGGCCTACCTGCGCCAGCTGCCCATGCGGCGCCTGAAGATCGACCGCAGCTTTGTGCGCGACCTGCCCGCGCAAGAGCACAGCCGCAAAATCGTCACCGCCATCGTGGCACTGGCACACGGCCTGGGGCTGGAAGTCACCGCCGAAGGCGTGGAAACGCTGGAACAGGCCGAGTACCTGGTGGAGCAGGGCTGCGATGTGCTGCAAGGCTATGCCTTTGCGCGGCCCATGCCCGTGCAGCAGTTTGTGGAGCTGCAGGCTTCGCACTGACGGCATTGCATGTGTCACTGCGCATGACCGTGCACCGCCCGCAAGGCACCATGCCCAGGAGCCTGTGCTAGCATCTCCCACCTATGCAACGCACCCTGCGCCTGTCCCCACTACCGCTAAGCCTACTAGTGCTTGGCCGGGGTCTGCACGCGTTCGCACACCCGGCTGCCACCTCGCGCAGCCGTTGAACCACCCGACATCCCCCTGACCCCGGCCCCCACACCAGCTCTTGTGCCATGCGCAAGGGGCTGCAGGGGACGTCATCCGATTTGTTTCTGATGACCCGTGCCGGGGCTGCTGCCACAACGCACTCCAAGTGCTCCCGCAGCCCGGCACCACCGAAGTGGAGCCTTGCCATGATGATCGCCAAACCCGCCACCAAATACCAAGCCATGGCCCCCGTGGCATTGCCCGACCGCCAGTGGCCCAGCCGCAGCATCACCCGCGCGCCGCGCTGGCTCTCTACCGATCTGCGCGACGGCAACCAGGCGCTGTTCGAGCCCATGAACGGCGAACGCAAGATGAAGCTCTTTTTGGAGCTGGTGCGCATCGGCTTCAAGGAAATCGAAGTGGGCTTTCCAGCCGCATCGCAGACCGACTTTGACTTTGTGCGCCGCCTCATCGACGAAGACCTCATCCCCGAGGACGTGACCCTCATGGTCATGACCCAGTCGCGCGAAGACCTGATTGCGCGCACCGTCGAAGCGGTCAAAGGCGCACCGCGCGCCATCGTGCACCTGTACAACGCCACCGCGCCCGCGTGGCGGCGCATGGTGTTTGGCATGAACGTCACGCAGGTGATGCAGCTCATCACCCACCATGTGGGTTACCTCAAGCAGCTCACCGATGCGCGGCCCGAAACGCAATGGACGCTGCAGTATTCCCCCGAAACCTTCAGCGCCACCGAGCTGCATGTCTCGCTCAAAGCCTGCCAGGCCGCCATTGCCGCGTGGAACGCCGGGCCCGGCCGCCCCATCATCATCAACCTGCCCACCACGGTGGAAAACGCCACGCCCAACGTGTTTGCCGACCAGATCGAGTGGATGGACCGCCACCTGAGCCCGCGCGAGCACATCGTGCTGTCGGTACACACCCACAACGACCGGGGCACCGGCGTGGCCGCCGCCGAGCTGGCGGTGATGGCGGGCGCCCAGCGCGTGGAAGGCTGCCTGTTTGGCAACGGCGAGCGCTGCGGCAACATGGACATCGTGACCATGGCGCTGAACCTCTACACCCAGGGCGTGCACCCGCAGCTTGATTTTTCCAACATCACCGCCGTGGCGCGCGTGGCCGAGGAATGCACGGGCATCCCCATCCACCCGCGCCACCCGTACGCGGGCGACCTCGTGTTCACCGCGTTCTCGGGCTCGCACCAGGACGCGATCAAGAAGGGCTTTGCCGCGCAAGACCCGGATGCGCTGTGGGAAGTGCCCTATTTGCCCATCGACCCGGCGGACCTGGGCCGCACCTACGACAGCGTGATCCGCGTGAACAGCCAGTCGGGCAAGGGCGGCATTGCGTTCTTGCTGGAACGCGAACACGGCGTGGTGATGCCCCGGCGCATGCAGGTGGAGTTCAGCGCCGTGGTGCAGCGCCACACCGACGCGAGCGAAACCGAGATGGGCGCCGCGCAGTTGTGGGAACTGTTCCAGGCCACCTACCTGCGCGCCCCGGCCGCACCCGCCGTGGTGTGCCACAGCCACCGGCTGGACGAAGACGGCCAGGGCATTGAGCTGGACGTGACGGTGCAGGGCGTGCGCCAGACCTTGCGCGGCCAGGGCAACGGCCCCATTGCCGCCACGGTGGACGCCCTGGGCCTGCCGCTGCGCGTGGACCACTACGAAGAACGCGCCACCGGCAGCGGTGCCAACGCCCAGGCGCTGGCCATTGTGGAAGCCGCCATGGAGGGCGTGAACGGTGCCACCTTTGGCGCGGGCATGAGCCACAACATCGTGACCGCATCGGTGCAGGCCATTGTGAGCGTGGCCAACCGCCTGGCACACCGGCTGCCGCACCAGGCTGGCGCTGCTGCTGCGCACGCCTGAACCATCGGCCTACTGCCGCTATATAAAACATAGCTGCTAGCGCTTATCCAGCAAGCGCTGCAGCCTTGTTTCATTCAATAACCCTGCAGCCCCGGGCAGGATTGGCAAGGGCCCACGGCATCCGTTACCCTTCGGCCCATGCGAGCCCTTTCCTGTTCACTGCTGCTGGCGGCCACTGTGGCCCTGGTCGGTTGCAGCACTCCACCCACCCCATCGCCCAGCGCCACGGGGGCCTGGCCCACACAGCGCTCGGCAGCGCCCACGCTGTCGGACGAGCAGGCCCACGGCATTGCCATCCACGCCCTGGGGCTGGTGGGCACGCCGTATCGCTACGGGGGCAACACACCGGACTCGGGCTTTGACTGCAGCGGGCTCATTGGCTATGTGTACCGCAACCAGGTGGGCTCCGCGCCGCCACGCACCGTGGCGCAACTGAGCAGCTGGGGCCAGGTGATTGACCGCAGCGAACGGCGCACCGGCGACCTGGTGGTGTTTGGCCGGGGCCGCAACCCTTCGCACGCCGGCATCTACGTGGGCGAAGGCCGCTTCGTGCATGCGCCCTCCACCGGCGGTGAGGTGCGCATGGACCACCTGGAATCCAAATACTGGGCGAAGCAAAACGCATCGTTTCGCAGGCCCTGAATTCGGCCGCCCTGAGCGGCTTCGCCGCGCCGCGCGACAATCGGGGGCATGACCCACGCACACCGCTCCGCCACCCCCGTTTCCACCCACGACACCACGCGCATTGATGACACGCGCATCAAGGCCGTGCGCCCGCTCATCACGCCCGCGCTGCTGCAAGAGTGGCTGCCGCCCACCGAAGCCGCCCTGGCGCTGGTGGAATCGAGCCGCGCCGCCATCTCGCGCGTGCTGCACGGCCAGGACGACCGGCTGGTGGTGGTGGTGGGCCCGTGCTCCATCCACGACCATGCCCAGGCCATGGAATATGCCCATGCCCTGAAGGTGCAGGCCGATGCGCTGCAGGACGACCTGCTGATCGTGATGCGCGTGTACTTTGAAAAGCCCCGCACCACCGTGGGCTGGAAGGGCTACATCAACGACCCGCACCTGGACGGCAGCTTCGCCATCAACGAAGGGCTGGAGCTGGCGCGCAAGCTGCTGCTGGATGTGCTGGCCACCGGCCTGCCCGTGGGCACCGAGTTTCTGGACCTGCTCTCGCCGCAGTTCATCAGCGACCTGGTGAGCTGGGGCGCCATTGGCGCGCGCACCACCGAAAGCCAGAGCCACCGCCAGCTGGCCAGCGGCCTGAGCTGCCCCGTGGGCTTCAAGAACGGCACCGACGGTGGCGTGAAGGTGGCGAGCGACGCGATTCAGGCCGCGCAGGCGGCGCACGCCTTCATGGGCATGACCAAGATGGGCCAGGCCGCGATTTTTGAAACCCGCGGCAACCAGGACTGCCACGTGATCCTGCGCGGCGGCAAGCAACCCAACTACAGCGCCGCCGATGTGGATGCCACCTGCGCTGTGCTCAAGGCCGCTGGCCTGCGCGAGCAGGTGATGATCGACGTGAGCCACGCCAACAGCAGCAAGCAGCACCAGCGCCAGATCACCGTGGCGCAAGACGTGGCTGGCCAGATTGCGGCGGGCGACCACCGCATCACCGGATTGATGATTGAAAGCCACCTGCAGGAAGGCCGCCAGGACATCGTGCCCGGCCAGGCGCTGCAAAAGGGCGTGTCGGTGACGGACGCCTGCATCAGCATGGCCCAGACCGTGCCGGTGCTGCAGGAACTGGCCGCCGCCGTGCGCGCCCGCCGGGCCCAACGCGCAGCGGCATAAACGCCTGAGGCGGGCGGTGCCCACCCGCCTCACTGGCTGAAGGGAACAAGAGGGCCAGGAACGGGCAGAGCGTCTGCCAGCCCCAATGTGCGCGCGCACTTGTTGCAAGGTGTAGCATTGGCGCCGAGCGCCCCCGAGCTTGTCCATCCCTCCCTGGCGGGGCCCAGGCCATTCCATGCTGGTGAATTTTTCTGATCGACCACTGCCGATACACCGCAGGCCATCCCCATGGAGGTCTGTGTGACCATGGCCGCCTTGCAGTCCCCGCCCCTGCCCTCCACCGATGCCGCCAGGCTGCGGGCGCTGGCAGAGTACGCAATCCTGGACACTGACCACGAAGATTCTTTCGACCAGCTGGCCGTGCTGGCGGCGCGGCTGTGCAGCGCGCCCATGGCGGTGGTGAATTTTCTGGATGCCGAGCGGCAGTGGTTCAAGGCCGCCGTGGGCGTGCCCATGCGCGAAACGCCGCGCGCCGTGGCGTTTTGCGACCACGCCTTGCGCAACCCGCACCAGCCCACCGTGGTGGAAGACGCGACCCGGCACCCCATTTTTGCCACCTACCCTTCGGTGGTGGGTGAGCCCCACATCCGCTTTTACGCCTGCATCCCCCTCGTCACGGACGAAGGCCATGCCCTGGGCACCCTGGCGGTGATGGACACACGCTGCCGGGGCCTGGCGGCGGAGGAATTGCAAGCGCTGCAGATGCTGGCCCGCCAGACCATGGACCAGCTGGAACTGCGCAGGCAAAAACTGCAGCTGTCCCTGGCGCTGCAAGAGCGCGAACAGATGCGTGCCGCGCTGCAAGCGCAAAACAACGTGCTGCAGGCCGCGGGCCGCGTGGCGCGCCTGGGTGGCTGGGTGATGGAACTGCCCAGCCGGGCGTTCACGCTGTCTTCCGGCATTGCCAGCACCTTTGGCATGCGCCGCGCAGAAGAGTCCACCAGCGAAGACCGCCCTGCCACGTACGCCCTGGACGAGGTGTTGAAAGCCTTCCAGCCCCCCTTTCACGAACGGATGCAGCAGGCCTTTGCTAACTGCATACAAACCGGGCGCGACCTGGACGAGGTGGCCGAGGTGCCGCTGCCGCAAGGACAGCGGCTGTGGGTGCGCACCAGCGGCCATGCCGTGCGCGATGAAGCGGGCCGGATCGTGCGGGTCGAAGGCGCGTTCCAGGACATCTCTGCGCAGCACCAGGCCGAAATGCAGGCCCAGCGCAACGCACAGCACCACGCCGAGCTGCTGCAGGTGCAGCAGCAAATCTCGTCGCTGGACATGGCGCTGCCCGACGCCCTGCGGCTGGTGGCCCACACCGTGCAAAAACAGACGGGCGCGCGCGGGGCCATGATCGAGTTGCTGGAGGCCGAGCAACTGGTGGCCAAGGCGTCGGTGGGCGACATGGTGCGCCCTGAAGGCAACCTGCTGTCGGTACACGACAGCATCTTGTGGCCTGCGCTGCACCAAGGCCGCACGGTGTGGTGCAACGACACCCAGGCGGCGGGCTGGGACATGGCCTCCATGCCGCACCGCTGGGGCGTTCGCTCGGTGATGGCCACACCGCTGCGCGCGGGCAACCACATCGTGGGCAGCCTCAAGGTCACCTCCGACCAGCCCGATGCCTTTTCGCGCAACGATGTGGACCGGCTGGAAATCCTCACCGAATCACTCGGCACCACGGTACAACTGCGGCATGTGACCAGCCAGCTCGAAGCGTCTGCGCGGCAGTACCGCCTGATGTTCAACGAGCACCCGCACCCGATGTGGGTGTACGAAAGCGCCAGCCTGCGCCTGCTGGCGGTGAACCGGGCCATGCTTTTGCAATACGGCTACACCGAAGCCGAGGCGTTGCAGTTGACGCTATTGGACCTGTTTCCCGCTTCGGAGCGTGAGAACGTGCGCACCGCCGTGCATGCCACGGCCTCAGAAAGTCGGCATGTGCCCGCACTGTGCCAGCAGTTGCGCAAGGAAGGCAGCCTGTTTGACGCAGAAGTGACTGCGGGCAGCATCAGCTTCAACGGCGTGGCCGCCCGCCAGGTGCTGGCGGTGGATGTGACCGAGCGGCTGCGGGCCGAACGCGAGATTGCGCGCATGGCGCGTGCCCAGAAGCTGCTGAGTGCCTGCAACGAAACCCTGGTGCGCGCGACGTCTGAATCTGCCTTGCTGCAGGCCATCTGCCAGATCGCGGTGGACATTGGCGGCTACCGCATGGGCTGGGTGGGCTTTGCCCACGACGACGAACACAAGACGATTGCCCGCGTGGCCCACGCTGGCTACACGCACGAGTATCTGGACAAGTTGCGCGTGAGCTGGGACGAAAACAGCCCCTCCGGCCGAGGGCCTGCCGGTCAGGCGGTGCGCAGCGGCCAGCCCGTGATCGTGCACGACCTGCGCAAGAGCAACGACCTGGGCGACTGGACCCAGCGCATGCTCGACAACGGTTTTCACGGCGTGATTTGCCTGCCCCTGCGCGCACAGGACAAGACCTTTGGCCTGCTGTACCTGTACGCCCCGGAAATCCTGCACATCAGCCCGCAGGAAACCGCGCTGCTGCAAGACCTGGCCAACGACCTGGCGTTCGGCATCACCAGCTTGCGTGCCCACAAGGCGCAGCAGCGCATTCAGGATTCGGTCATCAAGGTGGCGGCGGCGGTGTCGGCCAGCACCGGCACGGCATTTTTTGTGCAGCTGGCCACCAACATGGCCGAGGCGCTGGGCGCGCAGGCCGGCTGCGTGATGCGCATGAGCCAGCCCCCTGGCCAGCCACCCCGCGCCATCAGCCTGGCCACCGTCATTGACGGGGTAGAGCAACCTGCCTTTGACATGCCCATGGAGGGCTCCCCCAACATGCAGCTGCTCACGCAGCGGCAATACGTGGTGGCCGACCATGTGCTGCAACATTACCCGCGCTCGTACCTGGGCGGCAAGATCGGAGCCCGGGCCTATGCGGGCCAGCAGCTGTGCAGTGCCGACGGGCAGGTGATTGGCGCCATTTTTGTGCTGTTCCGCCAGGCGTTGACCGACCCGGACTTTGTCACCTCCACCCTGCAGATTTTTGCGACCCGGGCCTCGGCAGAGATCGAGCGCCTAGCGGCCGATGCCCGCATCCGCCACCAGGCGTCGCTGCTGGACAAGGCGCAGGACGCCATCCTGGTGCGCGACCTGGACCACCGCATCATCTACTGGAACAAAAGCGCCGAGCGCATGTACGGCTGGACGCAGCTGCAGGTGCTGGGCCAGTCGGTGCAGACCTTGCTGTACGAAGACCCCACGTCCTTCCTGCGGGGCACCGAAGCCACCCTTGAACACGGCGAGTGGACGGGCGAGCTGGTGCAGCGCCACCGTGACGGGCGCACCATCGATGTGGAAGGGCGCTGGACCCTGGTGCGCGGCGAAGACGGGCAGCCCCAGTCCATCCTGGCCATCAACACTGACATCACCCAGCGCAAGGCCACCGAGCGTGAAATCCAGCGCCTGGCCTTTTACGACCCGCTGACCAACCTGCCCAACCGCATGCTGCTGATGGATCGCATGCGCCACGCCCTGGCTGCCGCGCAGCGCCACCAGCAGGGCGGGGCGCTGCTGTTCATCGACCTGGACAACTTCAAACAACTCAACGACACCCTGGGCCACGACCAGGGCGATTTGCTGCTGCAGCAAGTGGCCAAGCGGCTGGGCCACTGCGTGCGCAGCGTGGACACCGTGGCGCGGCTGGGTGGCGACGAGTTTGTGGTCATGCTCGAAGAACTCAGCGCCTCGGGCGACGACCTGGTGCTGCAGGCGCGCAGCGTGGGTGAAAAAATCCTGAACATGCTGTCCATGCCCTACCCGCTGCAGGGCTACCAATACCGCAGCACCCCCAGCGTTGGCATTGCACCCTTCACCGGCACCGAATCCACCACCGTGAGCGAGCTGCTCAAGCAGGCCGACCTGGCCATGTACCAGGCCAAAGCTGCAGGGCGCAACACCCTGCGGTTCTTTGACCCGCAGATGCAGGCCGTGGTGACGGCGCGCGCAGCGCTGGAGGCCGACCTGCGCGCAGCCCTGGCGCAAGACGAGTTTTTTCTGCACTTCCAGCCCCAGGTGCGCCAAAGCGGCGCGATTGCGGGCGTGGAAGCGCTGCTGCGCTGGAAGCACACCCAGCGCGGCATGGTCCCGCCTTCCGACTTCATTGCCCTGGCCGAAGAAACCGGGCTGATCGTGCCGCTGGGCCGCTGGGTGCTGCACCACGCCTGCAAGCTGCTGGCCAGCTGGCAGGACGACCCCCTGCGCCGCGACCTGACCATGGCCGTGAACGTCAGCTCCAGCCAGTTCCGCAGCCCCAGCTTTGTGGACGACGTGGCGCGCGTGCTGGCCATCACGGGGGCGCCTTCAGGCCAGCTCAAGCTGGAACTGACCGAAAGCGTGCTGGTGGAAGACATGGAAAGCACCATCGCCACCATGGAAGCCCTGCGCGCCTATGGCGTGGGTTTTTCGCTGGACGACTTTGGCACCGGCTATTCCTCACTGAGCTACCTCAAGCGCATGCCGCTCGACCAGCTCAAGATCGACCAGAGCTTTGTGCGCGACGTGCTCTCCGACCCCAACGACGCCGCCATCGTGCACACCATCATCGGGCTCTCGCGCAGCCTGGGGCTGGACGTGATTGCCGAAGGGGTGGAAACCGAAGAGCAGCGCATTTCGCTGGGCGAGGCCGGTTGCGACCTGTACCAGGGCTACCTGTTCAGCAAACCGCTGCCTGTGGCAGACCTCGAAGCCTTCCTCACGCAAGCCCTGCAGGGCTGAGCATGTTGCCGGCACCCTGTGCCGGTTTTCCCCACCGCGCCCACAGCTTTTGTCTTCTGTGGGCAGTGCGCACCACTGGCTCCACCCTTCCAGCCCCGCCAAGGGGCCTTGCGCGCACTGCGCCATTGCAGCGCCACCCCCCCAGCCGTTGATGTCATCCAGCGCGTTGTGGGCTGCCTGACGGCCTTTGAAGGCCCCGGCACCGCACCAGAACCCCCACACCTGGCTGCCAACGCCGGGGTTTCCTGTCTTTTCCATCGCCAGCGCCTACCCGGCGTACCGCATGGGCCTGCGCTGCGGGTTCCCGGTTGTTCTTCTGTCTTCTTCTTTAATGTCTTTATAAAAACATAGTCGTAGTAGTAGAGCAGGGCCCTGGGTGTGGACAACCCTTTTTTTCCTTTGCACCACAAGCACTTGCGTGGATGCAAACCCTGTGCGCCGAACCCTGTTGGCGCTGTCACGCCAGCGGGGACAAAACGGGCACATCGACTTTTTCTGTGGATAAGCCAGCACTTGTGCCAGAAATATCCCCAGTTTTATGCAGCACCGCGTCGGCAACGCCTGTTTTCAGCCAAAACGCAGGCTAGCGCTTTACCAGCAAGCGCAATCAGCTCATTTTTTAATAGCAAAACGGGGCATTGCCGCAAAAAAAGGGGTGCACCCGCCCGCGTTTGCCCAGGTTCGTGCGGGCAAGCCCACCCCATGCGCCGGCCAATCCACCCTTTTTTCTACACCCCGCACACCGCCCCGCCACTTTTCAGGTATTCACAACCCTGCCCGGTTTGCCTCCCGGCGGTTGATAGGTTGTTCTTTAAAAGCTTTATATTGAAATAGCAGTAGTAGTAGAGCAACGCCTTTTTTGTGGACAACTGCATTTTTCCCAATGGCTGCGCGCACTTGCGTTGCAAAAAACCATGTGCGCTGGTCTGTATGAAATCGCTGGCTGACAGACAACAACTTTGGCGCGGCGGATTTTTGTGTGGATAACTGGGTAGTTGCTCCGCCAGAAAGCACAGCTTTATCCACAGGCTGCTGCCAGCACCATGAAAAAAGCCCGCAATCCGGGTGGATTGCGGGCTGGTGGGGGCGGGAATGGCCCCCAGGGGTGGGGGATGCGCCAGATCAGCGTGCGGGGCCGCCTGGGCCGCGGCCGCCGTAGCCATCGGGGCCGTGGTGGTGGCCGTGCATGCCGCCGTGGTCGCGCCCACCCCGGTGCTTGCCGGGGCCTTGGCGGTGGAATTCGGCGTCAAACGTCTTTTGCTGCTCGGGGCTCAAGGCGGCGTAGAAGGTTTTCACGGCTTCATCGCGCTTGTCGGCCTGGGCGGTGTGCCGGGCGCGCAGTTCGCGCATGCGGTCAATGCGCTCGGGGGTGGTGAGCTTGTCCAGTTCCTTGAAGTCGGGGCGGGCGGGGCGCTCGCCGGGTTGCATCGCGGCGGTGAACTGGGTCCAGGCGCTTTCCTGGGCGGCGGTCAGCTTGAGTTTTTCTTTCAGGGCGGCCTGGCGCTGGGCCATGCGTTCCTGGTAGCGCTGCGCCATGTCACCGGCCTTGCGGGCGGGGGCGCTGGCGGCCTGTGCGGCAGCGGGTGCAGGAGCCTGGGTTTGGGCCAGGGCGGGCAAAGTGAGTGCGGCCAGCACGGCGGTGGCTACCCAGCGGCGGCTTGAAAATGCAGCGGTCATGGAATCAGTCCTTTCACAGGGGGTGAAGTTCTCCGCCACAACGACCGTTGCAGCGGTTGAAGCCAGTGTGCGCCGCCCATGTATCGCCTGCGTGAGCAGGATTGAAGCCTGTGTAAAGTTGTGACAAGCCGGGGTGTACGGCGCGCGGGTGGAGCCGCGGCAGTTTTGTGCCAAAAGTGCCTCCAGGCCAATCAATGAAAGCGCAGGCAGCTATTGAATTGATAGCGATTGCTGCAGGCTGTGGATATCTTTAGGGTTCGGCGCGGCGACCCCGATGGGCGCGTGGGCCGGCGGGGCCCGCGCCAGCGCCGACAATTGCCCCCAGTCAGACAACGAAGCGAAGGATTTCCGTGTTCAAGAACATGATCGTGTACCGCATTGCCCCCGGCTGGCAGGCGGATTTGGTGCAGGTGGAAGAAGCCCTGGCCAAGGCCCCTTTCATGGAGTGCGGGGCCACCCAGGAAAAATCGCTGGGCTGGGTGCCACCGCGCGGCGAGCAGCATGGCGCGCTGGCCGAATCGGTGGGCGGGCAGTGGATTTTGCGTTTCATGGTCGAGTCCAAGGTGCTGCCCGGCTCGGTGCTCAACCGCCGCGTGAAGGAAAAGGCCGCCCGCATCGAGCAGGAAACCGGCCGCAAGCCCGGCAAGAAGGAAAGCAAGGAGCTCAAGGAAGAAGCCAAGCTGGACTTGTTGCCCATGGCTTTCACCAAGCAGGGCAGCATGTGGGTGTGGATTGACACCGAATCGCGCCTGCTGGTGCTGGACACTTCTTCCCAGGGCCGCGCCGACGAGGTGGTGAGCCTGCTGGTGGAATCACTGCCCGGCCTGTCGGTATCGCTCATCAGCACGCAGACCAGCCCCCAGGCCTCCATGGCGCACTGGCTGGCCACGCAAGAGCCGCCCGTGGGCTTCAGCATTGACCGCGAGTGCGAGCTCAAAAGCGCTGACGAAGCCAAGGCCGTGGTGCGCTATGCGCGCCACCCGCTCGACATCGAGGAAATCCAGGCCCACATTGCCGCTGGCAAGCTGCCCACCAAGCTGGCGCTGACCTGGGACGACCGCGTCTCGTTCATGCTGACCGAAGGCATGCAGCTCAAGAAGGTGGCTTTTCTGGACACGGTGTTTGAAGGCACCAAGGCCGATGACGGCGGTTTTGACACCGATGTGGCGATTGCCACGGGCGAGCTGGTCAAGCTCATCCCCGACCTGATCGAAGCCCTGGGCGGTGAAGCCGAAAGCGGCGTGGCCAGCGCGGCCGAAGCGATTGCAGCGGACGGCCCTGCAGCGGCTCCCAAGGTGGCGCCTGCAACCGCAGCACCCGCTACAGCAGCCGCCACGCTGCCCCCCCGCAAGTCGGGCGCGGGCGTGGTCACCGGCCCGGCCACTGC
>ERZ724503.172-NODE-172-length-23359-cov-5.583033_pt1 | contig 23359 bp, 22 predicted proteins | sample MGYA00376036_ERZ724503 | MGnify/ENA primary metagenome ERZ724503 (study PRJEB28724, sample SAMN07190885) | wastewater metagenome | isolation source: influent of sewage treatment plant in Hong Hong | place: Hong Kong | collected 2016-03-17 ...
GCCCCGGCCGCGCCGCTGCCCGACCCGGTGACCCTGACCGACCTGCTGGGCCGGCTGGCCGATCCGGCGGTACCCGGGGCCGACAAGCTGCCGCTGGTGCAGGGTGCCGGCGCCGCGGACGTCACGTCGCTGGACAACTTCACCAAGGCGTTGCAGGACAACCACATGGTTCCGCTGATTTTTACCGCCGGCGGGCTGGCGTGGTCAGAACAGACGCCGGGGAACGTGGTCGCCCAGGTCAGCGCCGCCGGCCCCGATCCGAAGGTCGGCGGCTTCTCCTTCCCGATGGAGTTCACTCCGAACGGTCCCGGCTGGCAGCTGTCGCGCAAGACCGCCGACATGCTGTTGGTGTTCGGTGACAGTCCCGGCACTCCCACGTCGCCGACGCTGCCGTTGCCGCCGCCGCCCGAGCCCGTTCCACCGCCGGTTCCCACACCCCCTCGCTAGTCATGTGGATCGGTTGGCTGGAGTTCGACCTGCTGCTCGGTGACGTGCACTCGCTCAAGCAGAAGCGCTCGGTGGTGCGGCCCATCGTGGCGGAGTTGCAGCGCCGGTTCGCGGTGTCGGCCGCCGAGACGGGTTCGCAGGATCTGCATCGCCGCGCCGGCATCGGGCTGGCGGCGGTCGCCGGAGACCACGGGCACCTGGTGGAGGTTCTCGACGCGGCCGAACGGCTGGTGGCCGCGCGGCCCGAGATCGAACTTCTCTCCGCCCGGCGCGGGCTCGTCCACAGCGACGACTAGAGATTCTTCTTGCGCCGCAACCGTGTTGGCGTCACGGTGCCTTCGGCCAGCCGGCGCGCCGACACCAGGAAGGCGGTGTGCCCGCGCATGTTGTGCTGCGGGCGGACGGACAGCCCGACGACGTCCCAGCCGCGCTGCAATGTCTCCCAGGACCGCGGCTCGGTCCAGCACTGCTGCTCGCGCAGCGCCTCTACCGTCCTGGACAGCTGAGTGACGGTGGCGACGTAGACGATGAGCACACCGCCGGGAATCAGCGCCCGCTTGACGGCGTCGAGCACCTCCCACGGGGCGAGCATGTCGAGGACCACCCGGTCCACCTGGTCGCCGGCGTAGTCGGCCAGGTCGGCGATTACCAGGTCCCAGTTCTCCGGGCGCCCACCGAAGAAGGTCTCGACGTTGCGTTGCGCGTGCACGGCGTGGTCGTCGCGCACCTCGTAGGAGATGACGCGCCCGGTCGGGCCGACGGCCCGTAGCAGCGAGCAGGTCAGCGCGCCCGAGCCGGCGCCGGCTTCCAACACCCGGGCGCCGGGGAAGATGTCGCCGTCGTGCACGATCTGCGCGGCGTCCTTCGGGTAGATCACCTGGGCGCCGCGGGGCATCGACAGCACGTAGTCGATGAGCAGTGGACGCAACACCAGGAACGGGTCGCCGTTGGTGGACGTGACGACGCTGCCCTCGGGGATCCCGATGACGTCCTCGGCGGCGATCGCCCCGCGATGGGTGTGGAACTCGCCGCCCGGGGTGAGCACCATCGTGTAGTGCCTGCCCTTGGCGTCGGTGAGCTGCACGCGGTCCCCCACGGCGAACGGTCCGGTTGACGACACGGCGTTCAGCCTGCCATGCCTTGTCAGACCCGCCTCATAGGCTCGAATCATGAGCCGTCCCGCCCTGTCGCCGTCGCGGGCCGCCGACTTCAAACAGTGCCCGCTGCTGTACCGGTTGCGGGCCATCGATCGGTTGCCCGAGCCGCCGTCGGCCGCGCAACTGCGCGGCTCGGTGGTACACGCCGCCCTCGAGCAGCTCTACACGCTGCCGGCGCCGCTGCGCGACCCGGAGACCGCGATGACGCTGGTCGCCCCGGCCTGGGATCTCGTGGTGGGCGAGGAACCCGAACTGGTGGCGGCCTTCACGCCCGAACAGCGCGGCCGGATTCTGATCGAGGCGCAGTCGCTGCTGTCCGGCTACTACCGGCTGGAGGATCCCACCCGGTTCGACCCCGAGAGCTGCGAGCAGCGCGTGGAGGTCGAGCTGTCCGACGGCACGCTGCTGCGCGGGTTCGTCGACCGCATCGACGTCGCGGCCACCGGCGAGTTGCGGGTGGTCGACTACAAGACCGGCAAGGCGCCGCCGGAGGCCCGCGGGTTCGCCGAGGCCAAGGCGCTGTTCCAGATGAAGTTCTACGCGGTGGCGCTGCTACGCTCCCGCGGGGTGATGCCGGCGCGGCTGCGGCTGATCTACCTGGCCGACGGGGCGGTGCTGGACTACAGTCCCGAGCTCGACGAGCTGTTGCGCTTCGAGCGGATCCTGCAGGCCATCTGGCAGGCCATCCAGAATGCCGGTGCCACAGGCGATTTCCGCGCCACGCCGTCACGGATGTGCAACTGGTGCGCCCATCAGTCGCTGTGCCCGGTGTTCGGCGGGACGCCGCCGGTATATCCGGGTTGGCCGGAGGCTCCGGCGGCCTGAAGGGTCACGCCGAATCCTTCCGCCCGCCTGACGCGGCAACCGACACATAGTTATCGGGCCGAATGCGCGTCTCCCCCGACCACCGGTAGGCCGTCAATGCGCCGTCCTTGACCGCGCTGAAGTCGACGCACGCGGTGTAGTCGGTCCAGTCGTGCAGGTGCTGCGGCTCCGGGGTGCGCCAGTAGTGGCCGTAGAACACCGGAACCTGCTCGTTGTACACGTGGGTGCGGTGCTCGGAGCTCACCTCGGTGTGCGGCAGGGGCGGGTACGGATCGCCGTCGGCGGTGGTGAATGTGCCGCCCATCACGGCGATCTCACGCAATGTCGTCGCCCCGGCGCTCCACCACTGCACCCGGGCACTGTCCCGGGTGGTGCCGTCCTTGTCCCGGTACGGTTCGTGGCCGTGGTCCGTCAGGCTGATCTCCGGTCCCTTGAGCAGAGTCTCGACCGCGGTGTACAGCGGGTCGCCCTCGGTCGAGGCGCGCGCCAGTTGCTCGACGGTGCTTAACCGCGCGCCTCCCAGCTCCCGGGCGGCTAGGTCGATCGACGGCGCATGCCAGCACGCGTGCACCACCCGGATGCCACCGAGATCCACCCACAGCGGCAGCGTCCAGAACCAGTCCACATACCGGTCCCGCTCGGTGCCGGTGACCTGTTCCAGGAATTCTCGGTGCTGATTCTCGTTCTTCTGTGACAGCGGATTGTCCGGGTCGTCGTGCGGGCGCAGATATGTGCCTGGCGCAGAAGGTGATTCGGTGGCGTAGGCGATGGCATTGAACTCGTGGTTGCCCATGACGATCTGTGCACTGCCGGCATCAACCATGTCCTTGACCGTTTGCAGGACCCGCAGCTGATCGGGTCCGCGGTCGATCAGGTCGCCGACGAAGACGGCCTGCCGGTCGGTATGCCGGTACGGACCTGAAGATCCGGTGCGGCGGTATCCCAACTTGTCGAGCAGTGCTTCCAATTCGTCTGCGCAGCCGTGGATATCGCCGATGACGTCGTAGCCACTCGGATTCGAAACGCTCATGTGCAATCCCCTTTGAAAGCCTCCGAAGCGGAGGTGCTCTTGCCGACGCCGGTTGACATCGGCCACTTCGTCATCCGAGCCACCCGCGAGCGTGGGGTTGGCGTGCCTCGAGTCGGAGCTTGGAAAAGGCATCTCGTGAAGCTGACTTCAGTATAGCTGCGGGTGCCGACAGATCCGTCACGTCAGACGGCGAACCCGGAACAATTCGGCTGGCCGGCCTCGGCCCGCGACCACCCAGGTGCCCGTCGGCTCCAACTGTGTCTCCATCGCGCGGCGGAACGTATCACGTTGCACTGCTTTGCCTTTCACAGCTTCATGGACCAGCCGGAGCTCCCGCAGCGTGAACTCGTCGGCGAGCAGGCCGTCGGGGTCCGGCGCGGCCGCATAGCGGGCCCGGACGTCGTCGACCGCCAAAGCGATGATGTCGGGGTGGTCGTAGATCAAGCGACCGGGCGCGTCCACCGGCATCAGGCGGGTGTTCTCGGTCAGCCGTGTCGAGAGCCGTTCGAGCGGAACGACCGCGATATGCGCCACCGACAGCACCCAACCGCGGTCGTCACGGTCGGGTGCGTCGAAGACGTGCAGTTGGCGTGGACACAGCCCGCGGATGTTGGCCTTCTGATCCAGCGACCGCGTCACCGCGTCGGCGAGCGTCTCCCTCGGATGGATGAAGGTTCCCGGTAGCGCCCATCCGCGTCCCTGACCGCGGCGCACCTGCAGCACCACCAGCCCGATTTCGGGATCGGGTGCCAGCACCGCGGTGTCGACGGCGACCGACGGTCGCGGGTAGTCCTCGAGGCTGCGCCCACTGCTGTCCCGATAAGTTCCGTTGCCCATGTCAGTGCCTCACCGTACAGTTGCGATATAATTAGAGCAGATATGCGCAAAATAAGGGAGGGATTCGATGACATCACGAAATGACCGGGTTGAGGGCGTCCTGCTGGCAACGGCGGCCGGCGATGCGTTGGGGGCGCCGTATGAGTTCCAGCCGCCACGCGGATCCGAGTTGCCGGTGGAGATGGCCGGCGGCGGCCCGTGGGAGCCCGGCGAATGGACCGATGACACCGCAATGGCGATCGCCATCGCCGAAGTCGCCGCGACAGGGGCCGATCTGCGCGAGGCCAGCGCGCAGGACGCGATCGTCGCCCGCTGGCGCGAATGGTCTTCGGGTGCCAAGGATGTCGGTATCCAGACCGGATCGGTCCTGAGGACCGCATTCCGCAACGGGACGATCACCGCGGCGGGCGCACGTGCCGCATCCGAAGCGCTGCACCGGCAGACCGGACGCACCGCCGGCAACGGGTCGCTGATGCGCACCGCGCCGGTGGCCCTGGCCTACCTCGACGACGAGGACGCCATGGTCGAGGCGGCTCGGGCGATCAGCGAACTCACCCATTTCGATCCCGATGCCGGCGACGCCGCCGTGTTGTGGTGCTGCGCGATTCGTCACGCCGTGCTGACCACCGGGCTGGATGTGCGAATTGGCCTGCCCCACATCGACTCCGATCGCCGTGCGGTGTGGGAGCAGCGCCTGGATGAGGCGGAATCGGTCCGTCCTGCCGACATCCCCAAAAACGGTTGGGTGGTGGCCGCGTTGCAGGCCGCGTGGTCGGCGATAGCCACCACGAATACCGGCGGCCCCGAGCACCTCCGCCGCGGCCTCGACGCGGCGGTGCGGGCCGGCTTCGACACCGATACCGTCGCCGCGATCACCGGTGGCCTGCTCGGTGCGGCGTACGGGGCATCCGCCGTGCCTTTGCAGTGGCGCACGCTGCTGCACGGCTGGCCGGATATGAACGCCCGGGGACTCGTCAAGCTCGCGACTCGGATCGACCGGAAGGGCAAGACGAGCACCGGACCCGGCTACGTGGGTTACCGCACCGGCGCCCTGGTCCCCCACCCGTATGACGACAAGGTCCTTATCGGTGGCATCGGCGCGCTGCGCGAACTCCCGACCGGTGTGGATGCCGTGGTGTCGCTGTGCCGGGTCGCCGACGATGACGTTCCGGTGGGCATGCCGCATGTCGAGGTCCGGCTGATCGACAGTCTCGACCCGGACGAGAATCCACACCTCGATTTCGTCCTGCTCAATTCCGCCCAGGCCGTCGAAGATCTTCGTGCACAAGGCCATACCGTTCTGCTGCACTGCGTCGAGGCGTTCAGCCGGACGCCGACGGTCGCGGCGCTCTACGGTGCGCGACTGCGTCATGTGGGTGCCGACGAGGCGTTGGCCGACGTTCTTGCGGTCTTGCCCGACGCTGATCCGAACCCGGCGTTCCGGGAAGCGCTGAGACGACTGAGCAAGGAGCAATGACCGACTGGTCGTGCTCATTCCCATGCTTCAGCTCCGGGGCCGTGGCCGGCCTTTGGTGTATCGCGAGGAGAGGCGAAGCGGCGGGATGTGGCTGTAGTCCATCGTCCGCAGCTCAGCATTCCGGGCTTCTTGGTCGACAGGCGTGTCGGCGACGCGGACAACCGGGGTACGGCAGTCTTGGCGCTGCTCAAGCGTCGCCATGTTGAACACGCTGCGGGCGCTACCCATCATCGATTCCGTGGGGACTGCCAGAAGGTGCCAGCGCGGCTTCCAGAGCGCCATTCCATCGAAGCGCTGCAGGGCCGTGCGCACCGCGTCGGGCCGATGGTGCCACCGCACCAGCGACAGGCCGTCGCCCTCGATGTGCACCAGGCCGTCGTCGTCGACCCAGGCGGTCACCGGAACGCGCTCCCCGGGCTCACGCGTCGCTTTGTTGAAATGGATCCAGTGGATCTCGTGCCCTGGCGAATACATACCGCAGCGCAGATCGGAACTCGGCAATTCCCAAACAGATCCGGACATAAATGCCTCCCCATCAGGGGCCCCGTCGCCGGGGCGCTCTTGTCGGCAGCGGTTACGGCCGACCGCTTCGTCATCCGAGCCACCCACGAGCGTGGGGTTGGCGCACCGCCCAGTCGGAGCTTGGCGACGGTGTCTCGTGAAGCAGATTCAGGATACGACGGCTTACCGACAAGGGGATGCCTGCGCCACAGCACATCGGCTGAATCAAAGAGTCCGAAGGCCCCACTCAGCGATTATCTGGGCCGGCCGGCAGCCGTCGCGCCCGGCGGGTGGAAAACTGTGGCGATCCTCGGCATCACCAGCCGCCGAATCACTGAACGGGTCTTTGCCTCCGAGTCTCCGCACCGCCACTGGGATCGTCGACCGACGTGGCGCGAACGACGTCCCACCACGTCACGACAACCGGGGACCCACGAGGGGTGTTAACAGTCAGAAGATCCAGGTCGATCGAGCTAGCCCACGTGGGCAGATGCTCGATGAATTCCAGGTCGGATACAAAGTAGAGGCTGCCGCGCGGAATTGGATAGCCCGTCGCCGTCAAGTCGGCTGCTGTTGCTGGTCTCCAGTGCAGTATTCGTGCAACGCGGGTCACGTGGAGAGCACCGTTCCGATTCTCGTACAAGAGAAGCAGTTTGGCGCCCAGCTCTCGTCCGCCGATCTCGACTGCACCGACCCGACTTCCGGCACGGATGTTGTACTGCCCTGTCTGCTCTATCCATCTGCTGTGCTCCGGATTTCGGACGAAACCGAGAAGTACATCAGTGTCGGCGGGAGGTTCGTCGAGGAAGTCAGCCGTCAGCGACGACGTGAGGTTCGGTTCCTCAGGTCGGGCTACGGTCGCGGTCCAAAAGCGGTGCCGCTCATCACGGGTGACCTGACTGGCGACATGTGTGAGCACATCGCTCAAGAATTGGTCGATGGCCTGCGATGACGAAGGCAGGCCATCGCTGCTCGGCCTGAGCGGGAAGGCACCGAGTCCAGGCAACAGTTCTTTGAAGCCTGGATGTCGTCGAATGTTAAGGATTTCTGATCCCGGATACAGAACGTACGCTCCTGCGGTTCGCGAGATCGCGTCTCGGTACGCGTGCATCTTGAGCAGGTCGTCGCGCTTTGCACCGCCAGATGTCATGGGTTCCCCTGACAACTCATCCGAATCAGGGGCTGATGTCAGCTGCGCGAGGAGATTGTCGACACGATACTTCGCATCGAAGTGCAACCAAACCTCGAGTTCATGCGCGGAGACGCGCGAAGGCGTGCTCCCTTCTGGTCGAATACGCACAGAGCAGTCGGGCCGCATCGACCGGCTCCATGAGCCCCGTCGATCATCTTCTCGGGCGAAGGTCCGATTGAAGTAAACCTCGACACCAAGTGGCCGGCCTCCTCGTCTGACCGACCACCGCAATCTTGACGCATCGCCTGACTGCAAAGTTAGGGAGAGGCCATCACTAGCGACGGTGAAGGCACGCGCCGTCCGGTCTTCCCCGCAGACTCTGCCGAGTGAATTCACCACTGCGAGAAAGCACCAGAATTCGTAGAGCGTTGCGATGTTGCGCTGCGAAGCTGCGAAGACGTCGGTCATGTCGTCTCGATCGATTCGCACGGTAGGGCCTGATTCAGTCATCGCGAATATCCGGAAGAGTTCGCGGTAACCCGCCCGTTTGAGTAACACTTGGTCGGACGTCGGAATTCTGCGTAGTGGACCCACCTCGTGAAAGAGTGGGTGCGCCAGGTATTCGTCGAGTTGAGCACCCACCTCGCCAGCGATCTGCTGACCCCGACGCAGCGGTCCTGAGTCGAGCTTCTCGCAGGCCAGCTGTAACACGTCGACCAATTCCAGCGCTACGGCTCGCCACCGTTCGAGAGCAAACTTGACGAATTGGTTTGCCGAGTTGTCCACACTCGCCTCCGCGCGATCGCGGACTAAGACAATAGGTAGCGACGAGAGTTTGGCCGAATCGCCCCGCCACGGCACCCGCGGGCCGGGCGCACAAACTGCGCGACGAAAAGCGGCCCCGGCTGGGAATGGCGATCCAATAGGACGAATCTCATGCTCCGACACCCAAGTACGATGTGGCTGTGACGTAACACGGGCAATCGCGGCCTCGAACGCCGGGTCCTGCAGGTACGCCGCGATCATCGCGAATCGGAGGTACAGCAATTCGGCGGGTAAGTCGCTTGGCGCGAGATCTGTCAGACTTGGCGCGAATCCTTGCAGGACTGCTTCAGCAGCGAATGAGGAGATGTCCGTGAGCATTTGGCGATACTCAGTCTCGTGCTCCAGCTTAACAGCGAGAACGTCGACATCGGTTGTGCCCGTCAACCCGGTCGCGCTATCAACAACCTGGATCCGAAGACGCCCAACAGCCTGGCCCGGTCGTAACCGTCCCCGCTTCCAACTCAGGTCATCTGGGTCGAACAGCTCGCGCGGCTCAACGTCTACTTTCGTTGCGTCACTTATTATTTCGTATCTGTATACACCTGCTTCGCGCAGCGCGACATCACCACGTGCGGTAAACGTCATGTCCTGCCGACCCGGAAGATCAGCGATCCGCAGGTTACCGACGGCGTGGCCTTCGACATTTCGAAGCGCAAAGAGCGTCGATTTCTCCGGCATGACTACTCAGCGAAGCTGACGAACTGATTCGCACGAAGGGACTCGATCATGCGGACGATCTTCTGGTGCGTGGAAGGTAGCCGCGGGGCCGGGCCGGCTCCCACGGCCAGTGTATCGAGCGCCGTGAGAACGGGTTCGATGCGCCGGCGCGACCCGTGAACCTTCGGTAGGACCTTCTGCATGATCGCGAGATCGAGCGCAGTATCAGTATCGATGTCTCCCGTCGCTGCGAAGAACGCGCAGAACCGCAAAGTCTCGTAAAGCGTTCGGTGCCCGAACTCTTGGTTGGCGCCAGCCAAAATTGCGTGCGCCTCTCGAAGAGTCGACACAATCTCATCGCGGGCCGGGTGAGGATGCGCCTGCTGCCAATCATCTCTCTCGGCCAGCGACGCGAAGGCACGCACTCGCTGATCCTGCCCCGCCGACGCCGCAGTGGGCCGTCGGAGCTCGGCGTCGAGCTCATCTGAGGTAACCCGAAACTCAAAGGTGAAGGCCCTGTCGAGGACTTTGGGCGAAAACATGTAGGTCGACTCATCCACGTTGACCGTGCCGACAACGAAAAGGTTTCGCGGCAACGGCAACCTTTGCGCTTCGACGTCACGCAGCACCCACTGACGAGATGGTTGATCGAAGACTAGATCCGGTAAGACCGGGCGTCGCGATTCGACCCCGGAGAGGAAGTCAGAAAAGTAGCGCTCGACGTAGGCCAAGTTCATCTCGTCCAGAATTAGCAAGTACGGATGCTCGGGATCGTTCGCCGCGCGAAGAACAAACTCGAACGCTTCCGGCACAAACCACACCGGCGCCCCAGACGCGGACGTACGTAGCGCGTCCTCGTACCCAAAGATGGACTCCGGCCCCGTCCAGTCAGGCCGCACAGGTACGACGACGTGGCGATGACGCCCGTGTTCATCTGTGCCGAACCATTCACCAAGCCTCATCGCGAGCTGGGTCTTGCCCGAGCCTGCGAGTCCCGTGAGGATCACGAAGGGTTTAGCGAGCAGACTGCTCACGAACGATCGAACGAGGTTCGAGCCTTCTGGGAAACGAAGTCCCGAAGCTTTCACCGCTTCTGAGAAGTCATGAACCAGTTCGTCCGGCGTCACTTTCGGAACCGGCGGCGGCTTAGGCGGCGCAACGGGAGGTAGATGTTCCGCAAGCTCCGGAAAGCGCTGGGCGAGTTCATAGATGAACTCGTCCTGCAGGCGTACCAGATAAACCTGCTGGACGGATCCGGTGCTTGTGAATGGTGAGCCCTGCCGAATTCGGGCACCCTCGTCAATAGCGCCAAGCGGTACTGGCTCATTCAACTCCTCATAGTGCGTCTCGACCAACCGACCCGCGTTCTCCCAGGTTTGGTCGCCGAGCGGATTCGGCGCGGGCGTCGCAGCTGCCCTTACATGGCTTGCGGCTCGCAACGAGCCACGGTTGTAATGCAGAACAACGTCACCTTCACGAACCTCATCCATGGTTTCCCAGTGGTATTGAGGGCGACCCGCCTTGTCCCGCATCGGTGCCCAAAGGAATCCGCCATCGCGCTCCTCCGTGTAGGTGCGTTGATTCACCCACCAGACCGAAGGCGGTCGTCCGAGGAAGGTGACACCTTGATCGGTTAGTTCACCGCTCTTATTGATAAGCGCACTCTCTATGAGGAGTTCTCGGTATCGAGCACCCTGCGATTCGAACGTTCGGTCTGCTTGCCACTGGTCGGATTTCGCATGCTCCGCAAGAGCGCGTCCTAGGTCGTCACTAGACCAGCCGGCGGTCAGGTCACGAACAACCTGAAGAGCAATATGAACGTCCTCTGCCAGCGCTGCGCCACCAGATAGCTGGTCACGAAGGACCCCAGCCTTGATCTCATCAACAATCCAAGGATTGCTTGGATCAACATTTTCGGCGTAGGTACTACCCGATGCGGTGAGCTTCCACCTACGGTCATCCTCCACCACCAGGTCGAGCATCCGCGCGAATCTAAGACAATCACGCGCCCGTTGCTCTGGGTTCTTGTGTGCTGCGTCGGACTTGAAGAGTTGCTCCGGATCGTCGCCAAGGAGTTCCTCGATGTTGGCCGAGCCAAGCTCGCGAAGGCGGGCGAGCAGCAGATTTCCGTAACTGAACTTGAGTGTCGGGATGGCCAGCACCGTCTCAGGTTAGTTGGACATGCAGCGGCGCGCGGGTGTTCGCGACTCGCGACCGACAGTCGACCAGAGCACGGCCAGAGTCCATCGCCCGACTGAACCGCAGCGCGGAAAGTCACTCCAACAGCCGCAAGTCCTGCAACATCGTCGGCACCAACTCACTCACCGTCGGATGAATATGCATGGTCCGCGAGATGGCCGTGTACGGCAACCCCGCGGTCATGACGTCGACGATGCAGTGGATCACCTCGTCCCCACCGACACCGAGAATCGCCGCGCCGAGGATCTCATGAGTCCCGGCGTCCACCACGACCTTCATGAAGCCCTGCGTCTCGCCCTTCTCCACCGCGCGACCGACCCGCGTCATGGGCCGCTTGCCCACCAACGCTTTTCGGCCCGACCGGCGGACCTCGGACTCGGTCATGCCGACTCGGCCCAGCGGCGGGTCGATGTAGAGGGCGTAGGTCGTCACCCTGTCCGACACCCGGCGCGGGTCGTCGTCGAGCAGGTTGGCCGCCACGATCTCGAAGTCGTTGTAGGACGTATGGGTGAACGCCCCCTTGCCGTTGCAGTCCCCCATCGCCCAGATGCCCTCGGCGCTGGTGCGCAGCTCGTCGTCCACCTCGATATAACCGCGCCCGTCTGTCCGCACCCCGGCGACATCGAGTCCCAGGTCGTCGGTGTTGGCCCGACGGCCGGTCGCCACCAGCAAGTGGGAGCCCACAACAGGATCCGCCCCATCCCGCGGCGTCAAAGCAAAACCGTTGTCCTGCTTGGCAACAGACATCGCGGTCGCGCCGAGCACCACCGCAATCCCCTCGGCCTCCAGGATGTCCTTGATGGCCGCCGAGACATCCTCGTCCTCGCGGGACGCCAGCCGTGGGCCCTTTTCGACCACGGTCACCTGGGCGCCGAACCGGCGGTACATCTGGGCGAACTCCAGCGCGATGTAGCTGCCGCCGATGATGACGAGATGCTCAGGGACGGTGTCGAGTTCGAGCATGCCGACGTTGGTCAGGTAGTCGACATCGGCCAGGCCGGGAATGTCCGGTATGACGGCGCGGCCGCCGACGTTGAGGAAGATCCGGTCCGCCTCGATGGTCCGATCGTCGATCTGCAAAGTCTTCGGGCCGACGAAGCGGGCGTGACCGCGGAGGAAGGTGCAGCCGGTCATCCCGGTGATCCAGTCTTCGACGCCACGGCGATCGTCGTCCACGATTTTGTCCTTGCGCGCCTTGACTTTCGCCATGTCGACGGAAACCTCGCCCGCCAAGACGCCGAAGTCGGCGCCGCGGCGGGCCAGGTGCGCGGCGTGCGCGCTGGCGACCAGAGTCTTGGTGGGGATGCAGCCGTAGTTGACGCAGGTGCCGCCGACCAGCTTTCGCTCCACCACGGCGACGGTCATCCCAGCAGAAGTCAGCCGGCCGGCGAGGGGTGGTCCCGCCTGGCCTGCCCCGATGATGATCGCGTCGAAGCGCTCCGTCACCTCGTCAGCGTGTCACAGAGCGGCGGTCAGCGCGACGACGGCGAGGCCGCCGAGCACGGCGACCACGTCTTCGCTGAGCGCGACGGGCAGATCGACGCCGTGATGGTCGGAGAGTCGGCGGCGCATCTCGTAGCCGATGATGGTGCCGACGGCCGCACCGATCAGGGCCGCACCCAGACCGCCCCACCGGTAACCCCACGCGGTTCCCAGCGCCGCGCCGGCGAACCCGCCCGTGATCAGGCGGGTGATGAACTGCAGCGGAACGGTGCGGCGCGGCGTTTTCGGCAGTTGGTCGGTGATCAGCTCACCCAGCGCCAGCACGGTCAGCACCGCGACGGTGATCGGGTGGCCCAACCACTGCACCCAGGTGCCGTCGAGGTTGATCCAGTGCAGCATGGCGGCCCAGGCGACCACGGCGGGAGCGGTCAGGGCCCGCAGTCCGGCGACCGCGCCGATCAGACCGGCCAGCACCAGAACGAGGAAGTGCGTCACAACCAGGGACGTTATCAGGTCAGAATCGGCAGAATCGGATGTCGGAGGCCAGAATCGCCTTCGCGCCGATGGTGGCCAATTCGTCCATGATGGCGTTGACGTCCCGGCGCGGCACCAGGGCGCGCACCGCGACCCAGTCCGGGTCGGCCAACGGAGCGATGGTCGGTGATTCCAGCCCGGGCGTGACCGCGGTCGCTCGCTCCAGGACCGCCTTGGGGCAGTCGTAGTCGAGCATCAGGTACTGCTGGCCGAACACCACACCTTGCACGCGGGCGGCCAACTGGTCGCGGGCCGCATCGGGCCCGTTGCCGGCGCGTTCGATCAGCACGGCCTCCGAGTCGCACAGCGACTCGCCGAACGCAACCAGGTTGTGGGCGCGCAGTGTGCGGCCGGAGCCCACCACGTCGGCGATCGCGTCGGCCACGCCCAGTTGCACCGAAATCTCCACCGCGCCGTCGAGTCTGATGACCGTCGCGTCAATCCCATTGGCGGCCAGGTCTTTTCGGACCAGATTCGGATAGGCGCTGGCGATCCGCTTGCCCGCCAGATCGGCGACCGTCCAGTCCCGCCCGGCCGGGGCGGCGTACCGGAACGTCGACGATCCGAAACCCAGCGCGAGGCGCTCGGAGACCGGGGCGTCGGACTCCAGCGCCAGGTCCCGGCCGGTGATCCCGAAGTCCAGCTGACCGGAGCCGACGTAGATCGCGATGTCCTTGGGCCGCAGGAAGAAGAACTCGACGTTGTTGACCGGATCGAGGACGGTCAGGTCCTTCGGATCGGTGCGGCGACGGTACCCGGCCTCTGCGAGGATCTCGGCCGCCGACTCGCTCAGCGCTCCCTTGTTGGGGACGGCGACACGCAACTGCGACGACCCGTTGGCGCGAAGAGCATCGGTCACGGCGCTCACAGCTTCCGGTAGACGTCGTTGAGGGTCAGGCCACGCGCAACCATCAGCACCTGGGTCCAGTACAGCAGCTGGCTGATCTCCCCCGCGAGCGCCTCGTCGGACTCGTGCTCGGCGGCCATCCAGACCTCGCCGGCCTCCTCGAGGATCTTCTTGCCGATGGTGTGCACGCCGGCGTCCAGTGCCGCGACGGTGGCGCTACCCTCTGGCCGGGCGGCGGCCTTGGCGCCCAGTTCGGCGAACAACTCCGCGAAGGTCTTCACGGGCAGTGATTGTTTCATGACGGGTCAAAGCACTTTCCAACCCGCCGTGACGGTGTGCCGTCAGATGGCCGCGGAGAACCGTTCGGCGTGGATCTGCTCGCGTGGCACCCCGACCGCGGCGAGCGCGTGGTACAGCGCGTCGACCATGGGCGGCGGCCCGCAGGTGTAGACGTCCGGCCACTCGTCCAGGGCGGCGACTTCGGCGGCGACCAGGTCGACGGGGTTGCCGACCGCACCCGTCCACTGTTCGTCGGGATGCCACACCAGCGTGTCGGCCCGGAAGTCGGGCATGACGGCGGCCAGCTCGGCGATCTCCGCCTGGGCGAACACCTCGGTGTGCCGGGTGACACCCAGGAACAGCCGCACGGGCTGAGGATCACCCCATTCGGCCATCCGGCGCAGCATCGACAGCAGCGGCGACAGGCCGGTGCCCCCGGCGACGAACCAGCGCGGCCGCAGCCCGTTCTCGGCCAAGGTGAAGTCGCCCTGAGCGGTCGTGACCGTCAGCATGTCGCCGACGGCGGCCCGGTGCACCAGGTAGTCCGACATCACGCCCCCGGGCAGCAGCCGGATGAAGAACTCCAGCTCGCCGTCCCAGTTGGCGACGTTGGCCGGCGAGTACGCGCGATGATCCTTGGTGCCCGGGACGATCATCCGCACGAACTGGCCGGATTCGAAGTCGGCGGACGCGGTGTCGCCGGCGTCGTCCACCAGCGCGAGCTTCAACCGCATGACGGCCTCGGCCACCTGCTCCAGAACGGTGATGCGCGCCTGCCGTTCCGTCGGCGGCGCGGTGACCACCTTGCTGCGGTCATAAGGCAGGTCGATCCGGCAGTCGCTACGAGGGAAGCTGCGGCACAACAGGATTCCGCCCTCGTCCTCCGGCACCTCGATGACGTCGGGGTCGTGGTCGCCCATCTCGATCAGGCCGCCGGAGCGCACCGCCGAACAGGCTCCGCACCCGCCGGCCTGGCAGGCCGACTTGAGGATCAAGCCGGCCTGTTCGGCCGCGGCGAGCACCGTCGTCTCCGAATCGCATCGGATCGACGACTCCACTCCGTCGTTGGTGACCAGTGTGACGTCGTAGCCGACACCGTCACCGGTGCCGGAGCCGGCGTCGGTCGTGATGACCTCGGTCATCAGGCGCCCGCCATCGCGTCCGCCAGATCCTGGGCGGGATCGCCGATCGGCTTGAGCGCGAACTTCTCGACGAGGATGTCGACCAGCGCCGGAGTGAGGAACGCCGGCAGCGTCGGGCCGAGCCGGATGTTGCGGATTCCCAGCGACAGCAGGGTCAGCAGCACCGCGGCGGCCTTCTGCTCGAACCACGACACGAACAGGCTCAGCGGAAGTTCGTTGACCCCGCAGTCGAACGCGTTCGCCAGCGCCAGTGCGATCTGCACGGCCGAGTAGCTGTCATTGCACTGGCCGACGTCGAGCAGGCGCGGGATGCCGCCGATCTCACCGAAGTCGTGCGTGTTGAAGCGGTACTTGTTGCAGCCCAGGGTCAGCAGCACGGTGTCGTCGGGCGCGTTGTCGGCGACGTCGGTGTAGTAGTTGCGTCCCGGGGCGGCCCCGTCGCACCCGCCGATCAGCAGGAACCGGCTGATCGCGCCGTCCTTGACGGCCTGGATCACGGTATCGGCGACCCCGAGCACCGCGTCGCGGCCAAAGCCGGTCGTGACGGTCTCGGCGGGCACCTCGGTGGTGAATCCGGGCAGCGCCTGGGCCGCCTTGACGACCAGCGAGAGATCGCCGCCGTCCAGGTGCCGCACGCCCGGCCAGCCGACCGGTCCCATGGTGAAGATCCGGTTGCGGTAGGCCGGCTGCGGCTCGATCAGGCAGTTGGAGGTCATCACGATCGGACCCGGGAATGCGGCGAAGTCGCGCTGCTGGTCCTGCCATGCGCCGCCGTAGTTGCCGGCGAGGTGGCTGTACTTGTGCAGGCCGGGATAGCCGTGGGCGGGCAGCATCTCGCCATGGGTGTACACGTTGATGCCGGTGCCCTCGGTGGCTTCCAGGATCTTCTTCAGGTCGCCGAGGTCGTGGCCGGAGACGAGGATCGCCTTTCCGACGACCGGCGTGACGCGCACCGGCGTGGGCACCGGGGTGCCGAAGCTGCCGGTGTTGGCCGCGTCGAGCATCTCCATCACTTTGTAGTTGATGGACCCGAGTTCCAGTGCGTGCCCGAGCAGAGTGTCGGCGTCGGCGGGCGGGTTTGCCAGGAACGCCAGGGCGGACTCGATGCCGGCGTCAGTCTCGTCGGTGTGGTAGCCGAGGACGTGCGCGTGATGGGCATACGCGCAGACACCCTTGAGGCCGTACAGGTTGAGGTTGCGCAGCCCCACCACGTCGGGTCCCAACGTGTCGAGGTCGGCGTCCACGCCGAGGGCGGGAGCCTGCTCCAGCACCTCGGCGACGGTGGTCGCCGGAACGAATTGTGCTGCGCCGGTGAGGGTTTCCGGTTCCTTGCCGGCGGCGCGGGCGGCCGCTTCGTAGGCCTGCCGGGCCTGCTCGCGGACGGCGACGGCGTCGGCGATCAGGGACATGAACCGGGTGGTGTTGAAGTTGACGTTGGTCAGGGTGGTGAACAGGTCGTAGCTGGCGTGTGCGGCGTACTGTGCGTCCGGTGCGCCGAGCTGACGCAGCTTCTCCGCGTACTGCCCGATGCCCAGGTCGACGTGGATCAGGACATCCTGGAGGGCCGCGGTGGTGGCGTCCTTGCCGCAGTTGCCCTTCTGGCTGGCGCAGCCGAAGGTCAGCAGGTTGGGGCGGTTCGGGTCGGCGGTGTGGTCGGTTTGCTCGCACTGGTAACAGAACATGCGCCTCACGCTAGAAACCGGTGGGGACGATGCCTTTGACGTAGATCAACCGACCGCTGTGAGAGCAGTCACAGAATTGATCCAGTGGCCGCATAGGCCTCCAGCGCGGCGATGTCGGGAATCTGCACCACCGCGCCGTCCACCGTGATGAGGCCTTCGTCGGAGAGCGTTCGCATGGCGCGGGAGAACGTCTCCTTGGTCATGCCGAGCCGCGATGCCAGCACCTGCTTGCGCACCGGCAGCTCGACGCGGACCGATCGCGGCGTGGCCTGCGAGCCGGTGCCGCCTTCCACCGCGCCGAGGATGTAGGCGACGATGCGCTGGGTGGCCGATTGCAGGGACAGCATGGCGATGTCGGCAATTTTGGCCTGCAACCGTTTCGACACCGATGCGAGCATGATGCGCGCCATCTCCGGTTCCTCGTCGAGAACCCGGTCGACGGCAGCGGTGGGGACGAAGATCAGCTGCGTGTCGGCCAGTGCGGTGGCATCCACCGGGTACGGCTTGTGCAGGAACATCACCGCCTGGCCGAAAGCGTTTCCGGGGCTGAGGATTTCAACCACCTTGACCATGCCTTCGGAATTGGACACCGACAGTTGCATCAAGCCCTCGCGCACCACGTAGAAGCCCGTCGACGGGGTGCCGCGGCGGAACAGCACCTGACCACCGGGCAGGAACAGTGTCCGGCTCTGCGCGGCCAGAGCATCCAGATGCGGGTCGTCGAGCCCGTCGAACATCGGTGCGGCCTCGATGGCCTCGCGGACCTCGGCCGCCTGCAATGTCACGCCGAACAGCCTAGTCAAGCGGTGCCCAAGGGTGGCCCGCGTGGTGGGGTGATACCCATTTACCTCATTGCCCGATTACTTCTTGTTGATGACACATACTTGGGCGAGGTACTTGATGCGCTCTTTGTTGGCGAGAGGAGGCGTGAGATGACCGCTGACCCGCTGTTCGAGCCGGTTGCCGAGGTGACCGCGGACGAACGAGCCCGTATCTCCTTCGGCCGGATCGGTGTGCGTGGCAACGACCGCTTCCTGGTTTCCCGCCGCGCCTCCGGCGAGTTGCTGCTGACCCCGATGGCGTCCATTCCGCAGCGGGAACTCCTGGTGTGGGACAACGAGTCCGTCAAGAACTCCGTGCTGCGCGGTCTGGCCGATGTCGCGGCGGCTCGGGTGTCGCGACGTGACGATTACCTAGACGACGTCGGCGACGACGACGAGTGAGCGTGCCACCTTTCCCCTGCTCTACACCGATGAAGCACAGTCCGTCATGGACGATCTGCTGAGCCCTCTGGGTGATGTCAAGACCAAGAAAGTGAAGAAAGTGTTGCGGCTGTTGCGGGATGTCGGCCCGTCACATCCGGGTCTTGAATCGCACGAGTATCACTCACTGAAATGGCCGAACAAGGAAGACGTGTGGGAGTCCTATGTGGAGAAACCGCACGCCGTCAGCTTGGCGGAATTGGCGGGTAGGGACCTGATGCCGACACGCTGACCATCACGACGAGCGGGCCGCACCCATGAGCCGGTCAAGTTTGCGCCACCCTAAGGATCGTCCGTGCGACGAGTTCGGGGTCGTCCATCATCGGATCGTGTCCGACGTCGGGCAATACTTCAAAGTTGGCGTGCGGCAACATCTGTCGCGCCACCGGATCACAAGTGTCCAATGTATTGATCCGGTCCCGCTCCGACCAGACCACGGTGATCGGGCACGGCAATGGGTCCAGCGGCGCGACCTGCTGGTCGTCGGTCGAGAAGATTTCCTTCGCGACCGTGCAGCCCAAGAAGTCGTCGAAGATCTCGACACCACGTGTCGCGCTGATCCGATCGCCGTGGCAGGCGCCGTCGCGGAACCACAACCGCCGCGCCGCCGGTGACCGCAGCATCAACGGAATGACGGGCCGCAGCGCTCGGGCCGCACCCTGGCCCCGGCCCACCCGGGCCATCGTCTTTTCGCGCTGGTCCCCCCAGAAGCCACCGGGCGCGAATGCACAAACCGACGCGGCACGACCCCGCCGAGCCAGTTCGATGGCCAGGAAACCGCCCATCGAATGTCCGGCGATACATGGCCGATCCAGCTTTTCGCCGTCGAGATACTGTTCGGTCCAGTCCACGACGTCCCATGCCGTCGCTGGGCGCCTGATGGCCGGACCGCCGCGGTGACCCGGGGCGGTAGGTGCATATACGCGGTAGTCCCCCGACAACCGCGGCACGACGCCCTGCCATGCCCGGCCGGACGCGGTCAGGCCGTGTAGCAGAACGAGGGCGGGCTTGGCCGAATCCATGAGGCAAGTCTTCCGCCGCAGCCGCAGCCGGGGGCGAAATCACGCGGTTTTGCTACCGCGACCAGTGGAGTCGTGTACTATCGAACACATGTTCGATCAGTCACTACCCGGACCCGGCTCGCTGGCCGACCTGGATGACGCCGCACTGATCGACGCCTTGACCGGTTGGGCCGCTGCCGAGTCGGCCGCCGCGGCACGGCGACTAGCCGTGATGGCCGAATTCACCACCAGGCGGTTGCAGGATGCCGCGTTCGCCGACTGGGCGGTCGACGACTACCAGGCCGCCGCCATCGAAGTCGGTGCCGCGCTGAACGTCAGCCACTGGGTGGCCGCCGACCAGATGGAACTGGCGATGGTGCTCCGTACCCGCCTGCCCAAGGTCGCTGCCCGCTACGCCGCCGGGCAGGTCAGCAGTCGCACGGTCGCCACCATCAAGAAACGCACGGACCTGGTGCGTGACCCCGAGGCGCTGGCGGCACTGGACACCGCCCTGACCGAGAACCTGGACGCCTACGGCCCGTTGTCACAACGCAAACTGGAAGCGGCCATCGATGTGTGGGTCACCGCCGTCGATCCCGATGCCGTCCGGCGTACCCGTCACAGCGCCCGGGACCGACAGATCGGCTTCGGCGATCCCAACGACGGCGACGGGATCACCGCCATCTGGGGTCGGTTGCTGGCCACCGACGCCAAACTGCTCGACGCCCGGCTCACCGCGATGGCCACCGCGGTCTGCGACGCCGATCCGCGCACCGTGGCCCAGCGGCGTGCCGACGCGCTCGGTGCGCTGGCCGTGGGCAGCGATCACCTGGCGTGTGCCTGCAACACGCCAGGCTGCCCGGCCGCCGCACCCGACCGGCGGGCGTCCAGCGTCGTGGTCTACGTGCTCGCCGAAGCGGAAACGACGGCCGCCCAGCCCGATCCGTACTGCCACGGGAAAGGCCGCCTGCCCGATGTCCCACCGGTACTGTCTCGATCGGACAGAATCGTCATCGGCAGGAAGACGGAAGCCCCTCCTCGGCCAGCCTCCGAGCGCGAGCCCAAGCCGAAACCGCTGCGGCCCGCGGTCATCGCGGGTGGCCCGATCGTGCCGGCTCCGCTGCTGGCCGAGTTGATCAAGTCCGGGGCCAAGGTCCGTCACCTGACACCGCCCGGCCTCGATCCGACACCCCGCTACAGGCCATCGGACGCCCTGGACGCATGGGTACGGATGCGGGACCTGACCTGCCGCGCGCCCGGCTGCGACAAGCCGGCCGTCGCCGCCGACATCGACCACACCGTGCCGTGGCCGGCTGGACCCACGCACCCCTCCAACATCAAGGGATACTGTCGTACCCATCATCTGGCCAAGACGTTCGTTCCCGGTTTCCGGGACCGCCAAAAGCCCGACGGCACAATCGAATTCACCACGCCCACCGGGCACACTTACCGCACCCACCCATTCAGTCGCGTGCTGTTCCCGACCTGGAACACCGCCACCGCCGAACTGCCCGACCCGCCGCCCCAGCCGCCACCGGATCCCGCCCGCGGCTTGAAAATGCCGAAACGGAAACGGACCCGCGCCAAGGAACGGGAATACCGCGTCAACGCCGAGCGGGCACTCAATCGCGCCGAGAGTCCGGCGCCGCCCTTCTAGCTGGCACCACCCTTCTAGCTGGCGCCACCTTTCTAGCTGGCGCTGCGTTCACCGATCTGGTCGGTCAATTCCCCATAGGCGGAGCGCAATTCGGCGACGGTCAACCCGGCCAGTGTGCTGACGAAGGCCCGCCGTGGACTGCCCGGCACCTCGACCTCGTTGGGCACCACCAGCACCGGACAACCGGCTGTCTCGGCGGCGGCGCTGCCCGTCACCGAGTCCTCGATCGCCAGGCAGTCGGCGGGGTCATAGCCGAGCAGTTCGGCGGCGCGCAGGTAGACATCGGGTGCCGGTTTCCCATAGGGCACCTCGTCGCCGCACACGGTGACCGAAAAGTAGTGCCGGCCAATGCTGTTCAACGCGTTCTCGGTCAATGCCCGGCGGGTGTTGGTCACCAGCGCCATCGGAATCTCGGCGGCCTGCAGGGCATCGAGCAGTTCGCGGGCCCCCGCGCACCATGGCAGTCCGGTGCCGAACAGCTCACCGACATAGTCGTGCATCCAGTCGGCGACCTCGGCCATGTGCATGGGATCCGGGTCCAAACCCAGGTCGTCGAACACGATCCGGATCACGCCGTCGGCCGAACCCCCGACGGTGGAGTCACGGACCTCCGGAGCCAGGACCCGGTCATGGCGCGCGTAGAGCTCGTTGATCGCGACGTCCCACAGCTTTTCGGAGTCGACGATGGTGCCGTCCATGTCCCACAGCACCGCACGCATGCCCGAAATTGTCCCATTGACCTCGACACCGGATGAAATCGTGTGGCCGCGGTCACCGGGCTGTCAGTCCTCCGGGTTGTAGCCCAGGTTGGACCCGAGCCAGCGCTCGGCCTCCTGCAGCGTCCAGCCCTTGCGCTTCGCGTAGTCGGCGACCTGGTCCTGTGCCAACCGGCCGACCACGAAGTACTGCGACTGCGGGTGCGAGAAGTACAAGCCGCTGACGGCGGCACCGGGCCACATCGCCATCGAATCGGTCAGCTCGATGCCGGTCCGCTCCCGGACGTCCATCAACTCCCAGATCGTCGCCTTCTCGGTGTGCTCCGGGCAGGCGGGGTAGCCGGGCGCAGGGCGGATTCCGACGTACTTCTCCCCGATGAGCGCCTCGTTGTCCAGCTGCTCGTCGGGCTGGTAGCCCCAGAACTCGGAGCGAACCCGTTGGTGCATCCGTTCTGCGAACGCCTCGGCCAGCCGGTCGGCGAGCGACTCCAGCAGGATCGCGCTGTAGTCGTCGTGGGCTGCCTTGAACTCGGCGATCTTGTCACCGCTGCCGAGGCCCGCGGTGACGGCGAAGGCGCCGACGTAGTCGGCCAGACCAGTCTCCTTGGGCGCGACGTAATCGCCCAGCGACCGGTTCGGGATGCCGGCCCGGTGCTCGCCCTGCTGGCGCAGGTTGTGCAACGTGGTCAGCACCTCGGTACGGGTGTCGTCGGTGTATACCTCGACGTCGTCGCCGACGGCGTTTGCGGGGAAGAACCCGATCACCCCGTTGGCGGTCAGCCACTTCTCCTTGATCAGGGTGTCGAGCATCTCCTGGGCGTCGTCATACAGCTTGCGGGCAGCCTCGCCCGAAGCCGGGTTGTTGAGGATGTCGGGGAACTTGCCCTTCATCTCCCACGCGTTGAAGAACGGCTGCCAGTCGATGAACTCGCGGAGCTCGGCGAGGTCGTAGTCCTTGAACTCTCGTACTCCCACACCGATAACGGGCGCCGGCGGCGTGTAGCCGTCCCACTCGATCGGCGTCCGGTTGGCGCGGGCCTTCTCCAGCGTCAGCATCGGCCGCTCGCTCTTCTGGGCGTGCCGTTCGCGCAGGGCCGCGTAGTCCTTCGCGGTGGCCTCCAGCAGGGCCGGCCGCTGCTTGTCGTCCAGCAGTGCGGCAGCGACCGGCACCGAGCGGGACGCGTCCTTGACCCAGACCACCGGACCGCTGCGGCGCGGCGCGATCTTCACGGCCGTATGCGCGCGCGAGGTGGTCGCGCCACCGATCAGCAGCGGGATCTCCAACCCCTCGCGTTCCATCTCTACGGCGAAGTTGGCCATCTCGTCCAGGGACGGGGTGATCAGACCGGACAGCCCGATGATGTCGGCGTCATGTTCGCGCGCCGCGTCCAGGATCTTCTGGGCGGGCACCATCACACCGAGGTCGATCACGGTGTAGTTGTTGCACTGCAGCACGACCCCGACGATGTTCTTGCCGATGTCGTGGACGTCGCCCTTGACGGTCGCCATCACGATGGTGCCGTTAGACCTTTCGGCATCCCCCGGCTGCTTCTCGGCCTCGATGTACGGCAGCAGGTACGCGACGGCCTTTTTCATCACCCGGGCCGACTTCACCACCTGGGGTAGGAACATCTTTCCCGAGCCGAACAGGTCACCGACGACGTTCATGCCGTCCATCAGCGGGCCCTCGATCACCTCGATCGGGCGAC
>ERZ724503.176-NODE-176-length-23118-cov-11.771409_pt1 | contig 23118 bp, 21 predicted proteins | sample MGYA00376036_ERZ724503 | MGnify/ENA primary metagenome ERZ724503 (study PRJEB28724, sample SAMN07190885) | wastewater metagenome | isolation source: influent of sewage treatment plant in Hong Hong | place: Hong Kong | collected 2016-03-17 ...
GCTGCGCAGTGCAGTCGCGGCCTGCGCCGGGGTGCCCCGGCGGGCGGCGTGGACACCCGCGGCGGCGGGGTCGGCGTGTTCGTGGTCGGCTTCCCCGGCGCAGGTGTCGTAGAGGCGCACGGTGTTGGTGTGCCGGCCGCGGGTCAGACCGACGTAGGCGATCGAGCGGGTCGCGGCCTCGCCCGACAGCAGGGCGTGGCAGGTGTCGGCGGTGACGCCCTGGGCGGCGTGCACGGTCACCGCGTACCCCAGATGGGTGTACTGGCGCAGGTAATCGCCCGACAGGACCGCGATCGCGCCGTCGTCGACGCGCCGCGCCGCGACCCGCCCCACATCGGGGTCGACGGCGAGGACCTCCCAGCGTTGACCGTTGCGAACCGGATCGGCGTCGGCACCACGGTCGGTGCGCGTGGAGATGTCGACGGTGTTCTGCCGGGTGATCACCACGTCGCCGACCGCGACGCGATGCCCGCGCGCGGCGGCCACGGTGGGCACATCGTCGCCGATTCGCTCGGAGTGGATGCGGATGTTGAGCGCATCGGCCACCTCCCACCGATCGGCGATCAACAGACCGTCACGGCCGGCGACGACGTCCGCCCGCCAGGCCGCCACGGCGTCATCGGCCATGGTGACCTGATCCCCGCAGTGCAGCCGCTCGTGGCGGCGGTACCAACCGACCGCGCGGCGCAACGCCGCCGGCCCACCGTCGCGCACGGCCAGCGAGACGTTCCGCTCGTCGTGATCGTGCATCCGCCACACCTGCGACAGACGTTGCGCCCACGGCAGATCGGTGACCAGCTGGGCGAAGGTGCCGCCGCGTTGCGCGACCGGCGCCAGCTGGTGCTCATCACCAACCAACACGACCTTGGTGCCGGCGCTGGTGGCCACCTCCAGCAACCGGCGCAGGTGTTGAGTGCCGACCATGCCGGCCTCGTCGACGACGACCACGGTGTCGACGTCGAGGACCTCGGTGCCGCGCTCAAGGCGGCCCAACACCGCGTCCAGGGTGGCGCCGTGGTCGCCGGCCTTCTCGCGCACCGCCACGTCGACCGCACGCCCGGTCGCAGCGGCCACCAGAACGCGTTTCCCGGCATCGTGCGCCGCAGCGCGCAGCGCCCGCAGAGAGTGGGTTTTCCCGGCCCCCGCCGGGGCGCTGAGAGGCTGTACGAGCCGCTGCGAGGTCGCGATCGCGGTGACGGCGCGGGCCTGATCCGCCGACAGCCCGGCGGTGTCCACAGACGGCAACACCGCGCCACGGTGGCGGCGGCCCATCACCTCGATGACGGCGCGTTCTTCGGCGACCAGATCGGCGGCGGTGTAACGGATCGACCCCTCCCGTTGATGCGCTTGCCGCTCGTCTCCGATGCGCAGTGCCACACCATCGGCGAGGCGCTCGATCACCTCTCGGGGCGAGGGTCCATCGGCGTCGTCGACCGGCAACCTGGCGCCGATCGCCTCGACGAGATCCGCACGGGTGAACGCCGCCTTCGTCAGGCCGTGCGACACCGCGCGACGCACCACCTCCGCGTAGTCCACACCGGCAGCCCGACGCGCATTTCGCGCAGCCTGCTGGGCGTCCATGTCGACCCGAAATGTGCGGTCGTCCTCGGCCCATGCGACACGCAGCGACGCCCATGCCACACCTTCGGGTTTCCGTGGCCGGGTGGCCTTCTGCGCGGTCGCCAACTGCCCGGCGGAAAGCTCGTCATCGCCGTCGAGGCGCAGATGCCCCGCCGCCCACTCACGCAGCTGCGTGGCACGCGTCGACCACGACCTCAACTCGGCACGGTTCACCCCGGCGATGTCGGCCATCCCGGTGTGCGGATCGACGTCGTTCCACTCCACGCCGATCGAACGTGTCAGCTCCCGCCGCAGCGTGGCCTGATAGATGATCCCGGCGGCCTTCGCCTCGTGATAGAGACTCGTCCCGTCCAGCGACACCAGCCGCCCATCCGCACGCGCCTGCCTGTTGGGAACCAACACGTGGGTGTGCAGATGCGGGTCCCCGGCCCGCGAGGTTTCGTGCTGAAAACCGGCCGCCACGATCCCCGGAAGCCGCACCAGATCCTTCTCACCCGTGCGCGGGTTGTGCACACGGGTGTAGCCCCCGTGCTCGGCCAGATACTCCATCGCCTCGGTGATCGCGAAGGCGTGCGCATCTGCGACCGCTTTGCCGGTCACGTCGTTGCCCAGACCGCGCATCAGCGACACGCTTTTCGGGGCGCAGAACGTCAAGTCATAACCGTGCACCGACGCCCGCTGTCCGAACGCCCGACCACTCGCGCCGCACGGCGATTCCCCGTCGTCCAACCACCGCGTCACCGCATCCAAATCGGCGTTCTCGTCGTCGCGGCCGGCGCCCGTCAAACCCCTCGCCGCGGCCGCGTCCCGGCCGGCGGAAAACCACACCGGAAGCCGCGTCTCGGACTCGCTGTAGTACTCGCCCAAACCCCCACCGGCCGCGCGGCCATCCAGTGCCGCCGCAGCCGCCTGACGCGCGGTGTCGACGTAGTACGACACCGACCACGCCCCGAGCTTGGCGATCGTCAACACCGAACCGCACACCTCCCGCCCAACGCGACCACCACCGACCTCGCGGGAGCGCGCCCACGGCGCGCTCCCGCCCAGCCTCGCACACCTTGTGCAAATGTGCCGTATCGTTATGGTGGTAGAGCAGTACTGGGGGTCGGGGTGGGTTGTGAGAGGGCAACGAAGACGCGGTGAGCGGGCGAAGATGGAACAACGATGAGGGTGGGGAGAGAAGCGGGAGGGCGGTGCGGAAGACGTGAGTGAAGAAGCGACGAAGAGGGCGTTGGTGGGGTGCTGAGAGTGGCGTCTGGCCGCAACGTCAGCGCGGCGGTTCGCAACCACTAGGCGCGTCGTCGGCCCGAACGTTCAACGGTGCGCTCCATCGCGTCTCCGCGGACCGCGCGGTGGTCTGCTGCGGGTCGGTTCATCGCGCCGCCGTGCCGTGTCTGGACCGACAGCCCGATGTCGCGCCGCGACGACGGGGCGGGCGTGCTGCCGGTGCGTTCCTCGCGGGGGCGTTGGGCGCGCTCGGTGAGCACTCGGCGGATCTCTTCTCGGGCGGCGGTGATCCGGGCCCGCGCTGCATCGGTGAGCACCACCGGGTGCGGCGTCTGGTCGATGCTGGCGGCGGCGCAGCCGCCGGTCCTTTTCGGCGTCGTGTCGGGGGGTGTCCAGGACAGCCGTCGCAACCGGCTGGCGAGGAACGCGCCGGGGTTGGCGATGTGGTCGGGCCAGGTCGTTCCGCGGGCGAGCATGTCGGCGTTGAGGGCGTCGTTGACCGCACGCGCGGACCACACTGCGGGGTCGATGCCGGCGCCGGTGAGTGCATCGCAGATGGCACCGATGTGGGCGCGGTCGAGACCGTGGGCGAGCGCGACCAGTCCCGCGGCGAGTTTCTGGGTGGCCAGCGGTCGCGCGGTAGCGCGCCGCGGCCGGGCTTGTCGCGTGTTGTCGCAGCATCGGTTGGCGGGCGCGCTCGCGCGCCCGCTTGGTGAGTAACTCCCTACGGGAGAAGAAGAACCAACACCGCCTGACGGCGGTAGGTGGAAATCATGCACGAGTGGTGGGGTCGCTGGACGGGCTTCGCGACGCGGTACCAGGTGGTACACCGAGGGTCGGCGGCCGACGCTGGGGGTGGTTGTCGAACCGTGGCCGCGTTGGGCCTCCACGGCCCATCTGGAGACCCTCAGCACGCGCCAGGCGGCGGTCACGGTGCGCACGTCGCAGCCCACCTTGGCGGCGATTGTCGCGCGGGTGACCGCGACGTGGCGGCCGGTGCTGTGATCGGCGTGCTCGGCCATCACCGCCGCGATCGACAACAGCGTGGCCGTGGTGATCGACACCCGCGCCTCAGCGCACAGCTGTCCGAACGCCGGGGAGTGCACCCACCGAGACAGCCCGTCGAGCCAGCCGGCGCGACTGGTCCACATCGGCGCAGACGGTGCGCAGGAGCCGGCGCGCGTCACCCAGTCACGACGACGCTCGTTGGCGTGCGCACGAGCCACATGGGGGCTGCTGGAAGCGGCGCTGTCGAGTGCAGCGCCGAGTGGTGCCGGTCGCGCGCTGCTAGCGCGCTGAGAACCGGTGTGGAGGTCACGATTCGCGCACTCTTTTCGCGGCGTATCTAGAACCGCAGTAGAACGTGCGCTACCGTGAGACGTGACCGGCAAAGTCATCGTCCCTTCGGGGATATCGGGTGCGGACCCAGAACCGAGCGCCAACTCAGTTCGAAACCCCCGACAGGGCCTCGCTAACGCGGGGCCTTCGTCATGTCAGCGGGAGAATCCGCACACCAGCTATTCAGATGTCACATATGCCAGGGGCCGACAAGCAAAGTTTTGAGGTCCTGGCGGGGTGATCACATCGCCAGCGGCAGAACCTCCTTGTCGAGTTCGCGAACAGCTTCGGGCCGCCCGACCGCGATAGCGAGCAGGTCGGCCGAAAGCTGGCTGACGCTCGTGCCGCGTTCGGCGGCCATTTCACGAAGCCGGGCGTAGACGGATGCGTCAGCGCGAACCTTGATCTGCTCACGCGGACCTTTGTGCGGTTGGGCCATGCACTTGATCTTCACGCAGAGAGACCCATGTACCTGGTACCGACACGCGTACATCCCGTCTCTCCTTTCACACGGCTACCGTTCGGGTGGTGATCGATGCAGCGGATCTGGAGGCGGCCATCACGGCGGTCTACGCGGCCCAGCTCCCGATCCCGGTGTGGTGGCCGGCTGAGGCGCGGTCGACGTTCATCGAGGAATACGCCAGCGAGGCGGCGGGCATGGTGCTCTCGGAGATGGACGCCATCGGCGACCGGATGAGCGACTGGGCGGCCCGATCACACGTCAGCGACGCGGATGAAACCGCGATGATCGCCTCGGCGCAACAGGTTCTGCTCGATGAAGCCTGCAGCGAAGTGCAGTACGACCTGACCGAGATGATCGCCAACAGGAGCGCTCAATTGACGGCTGAAGCTGTCTTCGACCACGGTCCGCCTCGCGCGCAGCAACACGTGGTGTGGCCGATGGCTCATCAGGGCCGACTTTAGGCCGCCGCGTCGACGACGAGCGCGGCGTTCGGGGCGGTGCAGCGTGGGCCCGCCGAGCATGTCCAGGATCGGGGCGCCGGTCGATGCGGGTCCGTGGATCACCGACCGCAGCACTCGTTCGAAGGCGAGATCCACTGCCGGGGCGTCCTCCAGGAGCAGATCGAGGAGCTTCTCTGCGGCGGGGGTGTTGAACGGATTGGCTGTCAGCTGCGCACACAGCGCACGGACTTGGGACGCGAAGTCCCGGACCGTACTCACGTCGTCTTGGGCCGTGCCGAGGGTTTCCATGCCATCACTGTAAGAGCGTGCGTGCATACATGCAAGCAACTTGCGTGCAAGCTACTCTAGTGATGCATGTAGGATGCGTGCATGCCCGATTCGGCTGGTGATGCTTTCGACGGCGGCGCGGCCGACGCCGGCAGTAGCGCGCTGCCGCTGCGTAAGCGGCAGCAGAAGGTGCCGCTGAACACCTATGTGCGTCCAGGCACGCAGCAGCGCGTGGAGGTGTTGAAGGACCGCGGGTACGCGGTCACCGACATCGTGGATGCCGCGCTCAACGAGTTCTTGGATCGTGCCGGGGTGCCCCAGGCCGAGTAGCTCGGTCCCCTGGAGCCTGGCCAGCGTTTCCCGCCCGGCTTCCTCGCACTGGCCCGTTTGCGCGGTGGGTGGTGGCTGTCCAGGCTCGACCGTAGGTCGACCGCGCAGCGGCGGTTACCGGCCTTGACAGCCGCCACCTACCGTTTCGCCACAATCGAGGCCGAGGAAGACGTACGTGCGGGCAAATTGAACCGCTATAGCGTTATAGCGCTATAACGCTAAAGCGGTGTTTAGGCGCGTTTGCGGCCGGGGCCGCTATGAGTGGCGGCGCTGCGTTGCAGCTCAGCGACGATTTCGGCGGGGGTGAGTTGTTCGGCGAGCCGGGTAAGCGCTAGTCGGACGACGGCGCTGCGGGTGGCGTCGACGCGTGGCTTGGTCGCGCGGGCCGCTGCGCGCACAGCCTCGAGGGAGGCGTCCGTGGTGTCGTCGAGGTAGATCGACACTTTTGTGAGGTCGGTGCTGGAAGCCGGCGGGGTTGCCGCCGAGACAGGGGCCGCCGGCGGCCGCACCTTGGGCGGTTCGGATACGGCTGCTGGCGATGGTGCGGCGGGCATGTCAACCGGCGTGCGACGCGGCTGGTGTCGCGGTGGCGGGATTGTGCGGCGCGATGTGGTCGACTTCGAGCGCATGGCTGTGAGCGAGTCCAGACCGTCAGCCATTGACGTACTCCTTCACGAAGGTGCTGAGATCGGTGAGCGCGGCCGCGACTTTCTGTAGTGACTTCGCAGGTGGCGCTTCGGCGGTGATGGCGATGCGCTTCTTGCGTGTTCCTACGTGCAGCGCGGTCGGTATCGGTGGAGCGACCTGTACGGGTGTGTTGGCGATGATGCTGCGCAGTCGCTGAATTTCGGCGGCCGGTGGTGTTGTGGGGACGAAGTTGGGGACGATGACGAGCGGGTAGTCGGCCGCCTCATTGACCAGCTCGGCGGTGGCGTCGAGTTCAGCGGTGCGTAGCGCAGTCGGGGCCAGCACGATGTTGGCCACGGCCAGGGCACCGTGGGCAGCTGGGCTGGCGCCGGGATGGGTGTCGACCACGATCCACGGTTTGCCCCATTCGGATGCCCATTTGGTGAGGGCACCAGCAATGGTGTCGGCGTCGGGCTGCTGGTCATAGAGATCGGGATGACCTGGGATGAGGTCGGGCTTCTTGAATCCGCGTAGCGGCCGCGGCGCGGCGGCGCCCGCTTCCAGTGCATCCAGAAGCCGTGATCGTGGGTGATCTTGGGGGCGATACCCCCACTTGGCCGTCACGCCTCCCCCGTCGTGTTCTAGATCGACAAGAACCGCATCCAGCAGATGGGCCAGCTCGTAGGCCAGGAAAGACTTGCCCACACCACCCTTACGGGAGTGGCACACAGCAATGTTGACTGTCACATCAGCATTATAGCGCTGTAACTCTGTAACGCTTAGGTGCTACAACGTTTTAATGTTTAAGCTCTAAACTGCTAGAACGACAGAAAGCTATAACGCTTTCCGGGCTCACGCCGTGGACCCACTCACGGCATCCCACACGTACGCACGACGGCTGGGTTGCGTCCGCTGGGCGTTGTTCTGTCCTGAGTCACTTCCACTGCGACAGATCGCCCATTTTTGCTGTTCAGAGGGCTATCGGCCAAAGTCCTGCACAGTGGTTTACTAGCTTCCCGCTTATGCAACGAGTAGGGCAGCTTCCCTGCACACCCTGTATTTCTGCCTGTGGCGACCTCGAAAGTATGGACCGCGCTGACCGCGCGGCGCCGGAGTCGCTCCGCGGTTCCGGTCGTATCCGCCCGATGGAGCACCGCCCATGAGTACCAACGCCACCGTCGTCAGCATCGTTGCGATCGTCTGCTTCTGCCTTCTAGCGGCCTATGTCGTTCGCACCACCGGCTCGACCACCGGCATTACCGATATCGGTCGCGCAGTAGCCGACATAATCGATGCGCTTACCGGGCGACGGTGATCTCGCTCGCGCGCGCGCACCACGTCAAGGGCGTGACTGCAAGAGCGAGTCGACGGTGCTGGTCCGTCGGATGTAGTGCCGGAGATTGGGAGAGATGTAACCGGCGTAGCGGCGCATTCGGCGAATCAGGTTGTTGACGTCGGCGACGCGGACGGGCTCGTGGTGAGCGACCCGGTTGCGCGCCTTACGCATGTCATCGAGGCCGAAGTGGATTTTGTGTCGCTGGGACCCGGCTGGGTAGAGAGCTTCCAGATGTGGGTTCCAGAGAAGCGTCGTGTGCCGCGAGCTGGTCAGCAGGACCCAGAACCCGAAGGTCAGCTCGGCAAGGATTTTTCCGGGAGGGGCGGACGGGCCGCCGGCCTTGGTGCGTGCGGAGGCCAGGTCGGCGTGGGTGCGGGCGTCATTGCCCGGTACCGCCGGGAATAGCGCGGTGAACGAAGCTGGGTCGGTCCAGTGGGCTTCGCCTGGCTGGACGGCGTTCATGAGTGCCCGGTCGTAGAAGTTGCGAAGGCCAACTTCGAGGTGGGCAAAATCGTGCAGCAGTGCGGCGTTGAGCTGGGTGTTCCATTCGTGCAGGTCGAGAGCACGGGTGCGGTCCCCACCGGCCAGGAGCATGTACGTGTGGAATCGCTGGGGGCTCAACCATTGTTCAACCCAGGGGCCCGGTGCCGTCACCGTTGAGTTCTATCAGGGCTCCACGTACGATTGAGTGCATACAGGCCGGTGTGACGTGTAACGCGTGCCCGGTTAAAGCCAGGAAGAGCCCGGTATTCGGTCCTTGCGACCGACCCGGGCTCTTTGCTTTGAACAGCGCTGTCTGCGGCTGAAAGGCCATCTTTCGGTCTCGTGGTCCAGGGCCTAGAGCGCTCCGCTATGCCGAAACATGTCGGTTCGACCTGGGACAATGGTGATAGCACGGTCCGCGACCGCTCGCCTGGAAAAAACTTTCTCCAGATTTCAGGGGTTCGCGGTACGCGCGGACTTAAGAGGAAGCGTGGGTCTCGTCAAGTAATTTGGCCCCGGTGTTCTGCAGCGGTTCCGGCCCCACGTGATAGGGGAGCTCGAGGTGTCGCGTCATCAAGGGATGATGAGTCCATGGCCACTGGTTGCGCGGTTCGAATTGACCGGCCTTGACCATGAGCCGAGGGGGAAACTTAAGGTCATGAAAAAATTCTCGCGAGACGACCAACGGCTGATGGCGATCTGGGCGCTTGATTGCGCCGAGCGTGTGTTGTCTAGCTTCGAGGCCGCTCGCCCTGACGACGTCCGGCCCAGAAGCGCCATTGAAGCCGGTCGGGATTGGGTTCGCTCGGGTCAATTCAAGATGGCAACAATCCGCAAGGCGTCCCTTGACGCTCATGCCGCCGCGAAGGACACCACCAATCCGGCCGCGATCGCGGCGGCTCATGCGGCGGGCCAGGCGGTGGCCACTGCCCACGTTCCTCAGCACGCATACGGAGGCGCGTATTACGCGCTTCGCGCCGTCGCGGCACGACAGGCTCAAGACGTCCACCGAGAGCGCGCATGGCAGGCCGCGCAGCTTCCGTCCCACCTCCGCACGGAGATCATGAGTCGCATCGCAATCGAGACGACCAAAAGGGGTGTACGTATCTCGTTGCACAAAGGACCCGACTTCTGACTGCTAAACGTTGCTCCTAACCGACCCCGCGAGAGACAGCTGGTGTCAGGCTCGTGCGATCGAGGTGGATCGACCGGAGGGAGCTCGGGATGGGTGCTGGGGCCGGCCCTTAGGGGTGCGATTGATCATGTCGCAGCCCGTGCGGCGCGAGTGTGGGCGAGGCGGTAGGAGTCGGTGCCGGTCTCGATGATGTTGCCGCCAAATGTAAGCCGGTCAACAATCGCAGCGCACAGGCGCGGGTCGGAATATTGCCCAACCCTGCGCAGGCACCGGACCCTCGCCGAGACCGCCGCCCGTTCGCTGCGCGCCAGGCGCGGCTTCGTTCATAGCTTCTGGGGGCGTGTTGTGTTTAGTGGAATTGGCTCGGCGTGTGGGGTTGTCTGATGCTGCGAGGTCATACCGGCTGTCTCCCACAGTTACGAACGCGACACTCAAACATGATGGCCAAGTCAGCACGACCCGCGATCCGCTTCTCCTTCAGTTCAGAGTCGGTAATCTCGTCGCTTGTCATCAAGCCTCCTGGGCGGCGTCAACCCCCACACATCGCCGGTCGACACCTTCCTCGGATAACGCCCAGAAGGCGGTACCACCGGTACTGCATATCGTGCCTATGCGGTGGACGACTCGTCAAGCCCCCGGCAAGGCTGCACACTCGCACGGATAGAGATCAACGGGCTCCTGGAAGAGCACGCATGTCTCGTTTGCAAACGACACAATGGCGGCCGATGTGAACGAAATGGTGCTTGCAGCGGCTCCATGGCCCGTCCCCGGGGACCGCCGCGATGGCTGCGGCGGTGTCGGTGGGGTGAGCCTGCTCGCGGACGAGTTATCGGCGCGTCGAGCAACCCATGAGCGATCACCACGACCGATCCGACCGCGACGGAGCCGGTCATGGGTCAGGGATTTGATCCGCTGCGTGAGGCCGCTGACCCTGGCGGCCTGGGCTGATGACTGGCCCAGCGTGGCGGGCCCGATGGGAGTGTAGGCGACTTCTAGACCTAACTAATGCGGGGGGTCGACGGGAGAGGCGTCGAAAATCCGACGTCCGGTCACCTTCTCCGACGAGATCCTCACGAACTGATCTCGGCGGCCCTCCACCCACGGTTGGACGAAGTTGCCCGAGACCGTCACCAAGTCGTCGATGGCGGTGAGGCGGCTGGCGTGACCGACGACGGTCACGCTCCAGCCCTTGCGCAGGTCGGCATCGAGCTGGTCGGCCTGGAAAGCAACTTTCTGGTGCTGTAACGCAGCAATGAGTTTCGCGCCGCCGGCAACTCGGATGACGATGTCGTTGCGCAACAAACGGAAGTTGACGGGGTGCACGGCGGGGTCGCCGTTGTCGAAGAAGATGAGCCGGCCGACTCGTACCCGCGGCAGCAAGTTCAAACACTGCTGCCGATCCAAGATGTCGAGTGCCTGACCGTCATTCATGAGTGATCACCAGCCCCGGCGTTGCGGGTGAGAGCCGATCAGCTCGCCCGGGCGGGTATCGCGGCTGCGGTAGACGACGTAGGGCCGGAACAGATAGCCGATCGGCGCGCTGAACGCGTGCACCAACCGGGTGAACGGCCACAAGGCGAACAACATGAGGCCGATCATCACGTGGACCTGGTAGTAGAGCGGAGCCCCGGCCATCAGATCGCCGCGCGGTTGCAGGATCCAGATCGAGCGGAACCAGATCGACACCGACTGGCGGTAGTCGTACGCCTCGCCGACCAGCCCGGAACCGAGGGCGGTCGCGTACAGCCCGGCGACGATGGCGGCCACCAGCACGACGTACATGAGCTTGTCGTTGACGGTGGTGGCCATGAAGACCGGGCCGCGGGTACGGCGCCGGTAGATCAGCAGCGCGATCCCGACGAGCGTCGACAACCCGGCGATGGTGCCGAGTATCACCGCCTGAAGGTGGTAGCCGTGTTCGCTCAGACCGACCGCACGCGTCCACGACTCCGGGATCACCAGGCCGATGACGTGCCCGGCGATCACCACGAGGATGCCGAAATGGAACATCGGGCTGGCGATGCGCAGCAGCCTGCTCTCGTAGAGCTGCGACGAGCGGGTGGTCCAGCCGAACTTGTCGTAGCGGTAGCGCCACCAGGTGCCGATCACGACGACGGCCAGCGTGACGTACGGCACCGCATCCCAGAAGATCTCCCCCATCTCAGACCCCCTCCGGTGCGCGCCGCGGCGGCACGGTCAAGGTGAACGGAGCGAGCCCGACCGCCTCGGCAGGCGGGCCGTCGACCGCCAACCGACGGGCCCGCCGGATCTCGTCGTCGGAGGCGGGCGGCAGCGTTGTCAGGACGGCGGCGACGGCAGGCGCGTAGGGCGACCCGGTGTCGCACAGCGCGCGGTGCACCACGTCCAGCGGTGTCCGGTGCGCGGCGAGCAACCGCCGTCCGCGCTCGGCGTCTGTGGTGGCGGCGAATTCCAACACGACGGCCAGGTGGTCGGGCGCCTCGTCAGCGGGCGGCACCGCGCCCGCGTCGCGGTAGGCCTGTACGAAGGCGAGCATCGCCTGACCGCGGTTGCGGGTGTCGCCCGCGGTCCAGTACGTCAGGTACAGCGTCGCGCGCCGATGCAGATCAAACGTCTCCACGTACAGCTGGGCAGCCGCCCGGTCATCGAGCGTCTGGACGGCGGACAACGTCGTCGAAAGATGTTCCCGGGCAGCTCCCTCGACGTGTTCGAGCAATGCGGCCGCGGCGTCGGAACGGTGGCGGTCGGGATAACTCAACGCCAGCGAGGCGCATTGCCAGACCACCCGGTCGTTCAGCGCCGTCTGCGCGCGGGAGAACAACTTCATTCCGGCTCCTCGCTGCCCGGGAACATGCCCGCCGGGGCACCGCGCCCATCCCAGTTGAGCAGGTTCACCCGGGGCGGTCTGGTTTCGTTGGCGGCCATGCCCTCGCTGGTCTGGCGGTGCCGCAGCGCGTGGAAGCTCTCCACCGCCACCGGCACCGGCCGGCCGCTGGCCTCACCGAAAGGGCCCGACTCGTACATGCCGGGTCCGCCCTCGAAGCTCAGCGAGCAGCCCGGCTCCTCCATCGACCTCGGCTCCGCATCGGCATAGGCCGTCGGAATGACATAGCGCTCCTCGTATTTCGCGAGCGCCAGCAGCCGGTACATGCTGTACATCTGCTCTTCGGTCAGCCCCACCGACTCGGGAATGTGGGGTTGAGTCTCCCGGCCGAGGTTGATGTCGCGCATATAGGAGCGCATCGCCGCCAGCCGCCGGAGCACCCCTTCGACAATGGTGGTCTCGCCGGCGGTGAACAACCCGGCCAGGTACTCGATCGGGATGCGGAGCGCCTCGAGGGCCCCGAAGAGGTTGCCGATGTCTTCCCCGTCGTGCCCATCGCGGCTGACGGCGTCGACGACCGGGGACAGCGGCGGGATGTACCACACCATCGGGACGGTGCGGAACTCCGGATGCAGCGGCAGCGCCACCTGATAGGTGTGGATCAGCGCGTAGGCCGGTGAGCGTTGCGCTGCCTCGATCCACTCGTCGGAGATGCCTCCGGCGCGCGCGCCGGCGATGACCTCGGGGTCGTGGGGGTCGAGCAGGATCGACTTCTGCGCCTCGTAGAGGTCTCGGTCGTCGGGCACCGAGGCGGCTTCGGTCACCCGGTCCATGTCGTAGAGCACCAATCCCAGGTACCGCAGTCGGCCGACGCAGGTCTCGGAGCACACGGTCGGTAATCCGACCTCGATCCGCGGATAGCACAGGGTGCACTTCTCGGCTTTGCCGGTTTTGTGGTTGAAGTACACCTTCTTGTACGGACAGCCCGACACGCACATCCGCCAGCCACGGCAGCGGTCCTGATCGACGAGCACGATGCCGTCCTCGACCCGCTTGTACATCGCACCCGACGGGCATGAGGCCACGCACGACGGATTGAGGCAGTGCTCGCAGATACGCGGCAGGTAGAACATGAAGGTCTGCTCGAGTTCGAGCCGGATCTCCTCGCTGACCTTGGCCAGTACCGGATCGCCGGCCACGATCTCCGGTGAGCCGCCCAGATTGTCGTCCCAGTTCGCCGACCACTCCACCTTCATCGGTTTGCCGCTGATCAGGCTGCGCGGCCGGGCCACCGGAAAGTGTTCGCCCAGCGGAGCGCTGGTGAGGTTGTCGTAGTCGTAGGTCCACGGTTCGTAGTAGTCGCCGATGGAGGGCAGCTTCGGGTTGGAGAAGATGTGCAGCAGCTTGTGCAGCCGGCCGCCCCCGCGCAGCCGCAGCCGGCCCTTCGCGTCGCGCACCCACCCACCGCGCCAGCGGTCCTGGTCCTCGTAGGTGCGGGGATACCCCTGTCCGGGGCGGGTTTCGACGTTGTTGAACCACACGTACTCGGTGCCCGGCCGGTTGGTCCAGGCCTGTTTGCATGTCACCGAGCAGGTGTGGCAGCCGATACATTTGTCGAGGTTCATCACCATCGCCATCTGGGCCATGACGCGCATCAGTAGACCACCTCCTGAGAACGTCGCCGCACGACGGTGACCTCGTCGCGCTGATTGCCCGTCGGCCCGAGATAGTTGAACGCGAACGCGGTCTGGGCGTAGCCGCCGGCCAGGTGGCTCGGCTTGACCAGCAGCCGGGTCAGCGAGTTGTGGATACCGCCCCGGGTGCCGGTGGTCTCGGTCAGGGGCACGTCGATGGTGCGTTCTTGCGCGTGGTAGACGAACACGACACCGTCGGGCATGCGGTGGCTGACGATCGCACGGCACACCAGAACCCCGTTGCGGTTCACCGCCTCGACCCAATCGTTGTCGCGGACAGCAATTTTCGCGGCATCGGCCGGGCTCATCCACATCGTCGGACCCCCGCGCGACAGCGACAGCATGAACAGGTTGTCCTGGTATTCGGAGTGGATCGACCACTTGTTGTGCGGGGTCAGGTACCGCACCGTGAGCCCGATCCCGTTGCTGCCGAGCTCCGGTTCGCCGAAGAGCCGGTGGATGTCCAGCGGTGGACGGTAGACCGGCAACTGTTCGCCGAGTTCCTCGAGCCAGTCGTGGTCGAGATAGAAGTGCATGCGGCCGGTCAGCGTGTGAAAAGGCTTGTGGTGTTCGATGTTCACGGTGAACGGTGCGTAGCGCCTGCCGCCGGTCTCACTGCCCGACCATTCCGGGCTGGTGATCACCGGGACCGGGCGGGCCTGGGTGTCGGCGTAGGTGATGCGCTTCTCCTCGCTGCCCTCGGCCAGGTGCGTCAGCGGCCGGCCGGTCCGGCGCTCCAACTCGCGGAAACCCTCGACGGCAAGCCGTCCGTTCGACGTACCCGATAGGGCGAGGATGACGTCGGCCATCCGTTCGGCGGTGGTGATCGCGGGCCGGCCCGCAGCCGCGCCGGAGTCCAACACGCCGAACTTCTGGCTCAGCTCGGCGACTTCCTGCACGGGCCAGGTGGTGACGCCCTTGGTGGTGACGCCCAGTTTGTCCACCAGCGGGCCGAGCGTCGACCACTTGTCGGCGATCGCCGGGTAGTCGCGCTCCACCACCGCGATCGGCCCGAGGGTCCGTCCGGGCACCGGGGCCTCGCCCGTCTCCCGCCAGTCCTGTTGTCTGCCGCCGGGATACGCCATTGCGGCAGGGGTGTCATGCTGCAACGCACCGAGCACGACATCGGTGCGGGTGCCCAGATGGGTGCGGGCCAGCGCGGCGAACGTACGGGCGATGGCGCCGAACGCCTCGTGGTCCGAGCGCGTTTCCCACGGCGGGTCGATCGCCGGGGTGAACGCGTGGACGAACGGATGCATGTCGGTGGTGTTCAGGTCCGCCTTCTCATACCAGGTGGCCGCAGGAAGCACGACATCGGAGAGCAACGTCGTCGACGTCATCCGGAAATCGATCGACATCAGCAGATCGAGCTTGCCGTCCGGGATCTCGTCGGTCCAGGTGACACTCCCCGGCCGCAACGGCTCCGGAGTCGGTTCGGCCGACAGGTTCGACGTCGTGCCGAGCAGGTGGCGCAGGAAGTACTCGTTGCCCTTGCTCGACGAGCCCAGCAAGTTGGCCCGCCATACGTCGAGCACGCGTGGCCAATTCGCCGGGTGGTCGGGATCGGTGACCGCGAGTTTCAGCTTCCCGGTGGCCAATTGCTCGCAGACGTATTCCGGTATGTCGCGGCCCGCGGCGCGCGCCTCGTCGGCGACATCCAGGCTGGAGCGGTCGAACTGGGGATAGAACGGCATCCAACCCATGGCGGCCGACGCGGCGAGTACGTCCATCGTGTGCTGACCGACGAACCGGCCTCGGGCGGTCGGGCTGGCCAGCGCGTCGGCGCGGTAGCCGTCGTAACGCCACTGGTCGGTGTGCACGTACCAGTAGGAGGTGCCCGGCATCTGGCGCGGCGGGCGCGACCAGTCCGTGGCCATCGCCATCGTCGCCCACCCGGTGACCGGCCGGCACTTCTCCTGCCCGACGTAGTGCGCCCAGCCGCCGCCGTTGCGGCCCATCGAGCCGGTCAGCAGCAGCATCGCCAGTACCGCGCGGTAGGTGGTGTCGCCGTGGAACCACTGGCAGATCCCGGCGCCCATGATGATCATCGAGCGGCCACCGGATTCTTCTGCATTGCGGGCGAACTCGCGCGCCACCCGGATCGCCTGAGCGGCCGGCACCCCGGTGATCGGCTCCTGCCAGGCCGGGGTGTAGGGCCGGGTGGGATCGTCGTATCCAGTGGGCCAATCACCGGGGAGTCCGGGACGCCCGACCCCGTACTGGGCCAGCATCAGGTCGAACACCGTACACACGCGGTGTCCGCCAGCCCAGCGCACCGGCACTCCGCGCTGCATCGTGGCGCCGGAGCCGTCGAGGGTGTCGAAGCGCGACAGCGTGACCAACGCGGTCTCTGCTGCGTCGGCCGCGACACTGAGCGCGGGCACGATGTCGCCCAGGTCCAGATTCCACTTGCCGAGACCCTGGTCGCCGTAGCGGAAGCCGAGCGAACCGTTTGGCACCGCAAGGGCGTTCGTCGCCCCGTCGAGCAGCACCGGTTTGAACTGCGCGTTCTCCACGTCCTGGCCCAAGTCGGCGGCGGTGAGCATCTTGGCGGGCACCAGGACACCCTCGCGCTCCTCGAGCGTGACCAGGAAGGGCAGGTCGGTGTACTGGCGGACATAGTCGACGAAGAAGGGAACCCGTTGCCGTACGAAGAATTCCGCGAGGATGACATGGCCCATCGCCATGGCCAGCGCGCCGTCGGTACCGGCCGCGCACGGCATCCATTCGTCGGCGAACTTGGTGTTGTCGGCGTAATCCGGGCTGACGGTGACCACCTTCGTGCCGCGGTAGCGGACCTCGGCCATCCAGTGCGCGTCCGGCGTGCGGGTGACGGGCACGTTGGAGCCCCACATCATCAGATAGGACGCGTCCCACCAATCCCCCGACTCCGGGACGTCGGTCTGATCGCCGAACACCTGAGGCGAGGCCACGGGCAGGTCGGCGTACCAGTCGTAGAACGACGTCATCGCGCCGCCGATCAGTTCCACGAACCGTGACCCCGCGGCGTGGCTGACCATGGACATCGCGGGGATCGGGGAGAAGCCCGCGATACGGTCAGGTCCGTAGGCCTTGATCGTGTGGACATGCGCGGCGGCGATCATCTCGCAGGCCTCGGCCCACGTGACCCGGACCAGGCCGCCCTTGCCCCGGGCCTGCTGGTAGCGCCGGCGCCGTTGCGGGTCGGCCTGGATGTCCGCCCACGCCAGCACGGGGTCGCCCAGCCGCTCCTTGGCCTCGCGGTACATCTCGACCAGCAGGCCGCGCGCGTAGGGGTACCGCACCCGGGTCGGTGAGTAGGTGTACCAGGAGAACGCCGCCCCGCGCGGGCAGCCCCGCGGTTCGTATTCGGGGCGGTCCGGACCCACCGACGGGTAATCGGTCTCCTGGGTCTCCCAGGTGATGATGCCGTCCTTGACGTAGACCTTCCACGAGCACGAGCCGGTGCAGTTCACGCCGTGGGTGGAGCGCACGACCTTGTCGTGGCTCCAGCGGTCCCGGTAGAACACGTCGCCGTCCCGGCCGCCGCGACGGGTCACCGTGCGCAGGTCCGCGGAGAACTCGCCGGGGGTGAAGAACCGGCCGCTGCGCTCCAACAGTTCCTCGATCTTCCCCCCGGTGCGCGGCGGATTCGTCACGCGGAGGCCTCCCTGCGTTCGGGTTCGTGCGCGTGTAGACGAAGGGCGGTGAACGCGAACGCGAGCAGCGCGGTCGCGACGAGAAGCGACAGGCCGATCGTGTAGTCGGATTCCACACTGTCGTACGTGGCGCCCATGACCAGCGGGGGGAAGTAGCCGCCCAGGCCGCCCGCGGCGGCCACAATGCCGGTCACGGATCCGACCGACTGCCCGGGCGCGCGCCGAGCCACCCAGGCGAAGACGCCACCGGTTCCGATGCCCAGGAAAAGCGCCAGGGCGATGAAGGTAGCGGCCGACCACAGGTCGGGGGGCGGTTGAAAGATCGCGACCAATGCCATCGCCGCCGTCCCCGCAAAGGACACCAGCACCACGTATTTAGGCGGTATCCGGTCGGCCAGTGCGCCACCGACGGGCCGGGCCAGCACCGCGGCGACGGCGAAACCCGCGGTGCGGGCGCCCGCATCGACAGCGGAGAAGTGGTAGATGGTCTTGATGTAAGTGGGCAGATAGTTGGCGAACGCCACGAACCCGCCGAAGACGACGGCGTACAGAAACGACATCTCCCAGGTCACCGCGAGCTTGGCCGCGGTCTTCAGCTTCGGCACGACCGGGTCGGTGTTCGGGGTGAAATGCGGGGAATCCCGCATGACGACCAGACACAGAAAGGCCGTCACGGCCAGTGCGGCCGCGACGATCAGGTGGGTGGGAAACAACCCGAACCACCGGACGAAGCGCGGGGTGAAAAACGCCGACAACGCCGTGCCGACCATGCCCATGCCGAACACCCCGGTCGCGAAACCACGCCGCGCCGGCTCGTACCAGTGGTTGGCGAACGGGATGCCGACCGCGAAGATCGTGCCGGCGATGCCGAGAAAGAACCCAAACAGCAGCAGCAACGGGTAGGACCCGATCGATCCCGCGAACCCCACGGCCAAGACGGGAACGATGGAGACCACCGACACGGCGATGAACATGGCGCGCCCGCCGAATCGGTCGGTGAGCGACCCGACCACGATGCGCCCCAGCGCACCCACCAGGATCGGTGTGGCGACCAGCATCGACGCCTGCGTGCTGCTCAGCGACAACTCACCGGCATACGTCGTCGACAAGGGCCCGATCATGTTCCAAGCCCAGAAATTGATCGCCGACACCCACGTGGCCAGCCCCAGATTCAGCCCCCGCCGCGCACCGATGTCCGGCCCCGTCGCCGTCCCCACGGACACTACGTAACCATTAGTGACGTAGGTGGCGCTACCTTTTCGCGAACGAAACCAGAAGCGACGGCGCCCACTCCAGTTGCACAGCAATCTTCGCCCGGCTCCCGGCGGGGACGGTTGTCACGTCAGCGGCGAGCGGTCCAGGAAAGCAGCGATCTCCAACACATCAGGACGTGGCGTCAGGACGTGGCGTCGAAGCAGCAAGTTGGCGTTGACCGGCGCCCAGCCGACTCGCACCAGCATCCGGGGGGTACACATCCGCCTCGAATGCGTCCGCGCGCACCTGGGCGCATGTCCCGGAGATCTCCAGGGTTGCGTCCGCCTCGGCGCGCCTCGTGCGACGCCGGTTCCGCAGCGCGGGTGACTGCTACTTGGCGTTCTTCGCGTTGTCGGCGTTCTGGGCCCACAGGTCGGGGCCAAAGACTTCGTAGTGGACCCGCTCGCCGGAAACGCCCTTGTCGAGCAGGGCCCTGCGGGTCGCTTGCATGAACGGCAGCGGACCGCACATGAACACCGTCGCGTCCGAAGGGATCTCGATGTCCGAGAGGTCCATGAACCCGGGGCGGGCTGGGTGCAGCGTGGGCGCGGACTCGGCGTCCTCCTCGTACCAGTTCTGCGCCCTCGCGTCGCCCATGGAGAGCACCTGTCGGCGCAGGTTGGTATAGAGCGCGTGGTTTGAGTGCGAGGTGTCGGCGTGGAAGATCCGCACCTGACGCTCGGGCTGGCGACGCGACAGATCCTCAACGATGGCCGCGATCGGAGTGATCCCGATGCCCGCCGAGACGAGCACCAGCGGGCCGTCCGACTCATCGAGCACCAGGTCACCGCACGGCTGCGAGACATCCAGCACCGCACCGGGTTTCGCATTGTCACCGAGCCAATTCGAGACCTGGCCATCCGGAGTGCCCCCGACGCCGCGGACACGCTTGATGGTCACCCGGAGCGAATCGCCTCGCGGCCCGGAGGAGATCGTGTACTGCCGCGGCTGCCGCTCACCGCCGGGCAGGTCGACGGCGATCGCGACGTACTGGCCGGTCCGGTGCTCGGGGGTCTTGCCCTCGACCGGGGCCAGGACGAGCGAGAAGATCTCCGGGCTCTCATCGATCCGCTCGACCACCCGATACTTGCGCCACGGCTGCTCAGGGTCAGTGCCCCCCAGCGCGTAAAGACGGCCCTCCTCGGCGATGAGCTGGCACCCGAAGAGCCAGTAAACCTCGTCCCAGGCGGCCGCGACCTCGGGGGTGACGGCGTCGCCGAGGACGTCGCCGACGGCCCACATGAGGTGGCGGCCGACGATCGGATACTCATAGGACTTGATCCCCAGCGACACGTGCTTGTGAGCAATCCGGCGCATGACCGGACCAAAGTCAGGCGCGTCCGCGTCGATGAGATTTACGGCGAACGCGACGACGCTGGCCGCCAGCGCTTGCGGCTGCTCGCCAATCGCCTGGTTCGCCTTGTTGAACACCCGCATCAGCTCAGGGTGCGCTGCGAACATGTGCGGGTAGAACCGCTGGGTGATCTCGACGGAGTTCTCGGCGACGACGCCGGCAGTCGCCTTGACGATGGCGGTGGACTCGGGGGATAACACGGGGACTCCTTTGACGACAGACGACTGAACGGGGAACAAAAGCCGGGCAGTCCGACGGGCCCGTCGAGGCGGCTACTGTCCGGACCTACGCCTGCTTATTCTCCAAGCGAGTCGCACCTGGATGCGATCGTAAACGGGCTTCCGATGCAGTTCGGGCTCTTGTTCCAAAAGCGACACTAGACAATGTCGAACGGGGGGCTGCGCGGGATTACTGTACCCGTTCAGACCGATAAGGGAGTAGACCAGTCGCGAGTTGCGAAGCGGCCAGGCATATCGCGGTCAGAGACAGTGCAACCAGTCCTGGCTTTAACAAATAGTGACGATGACGAGCGCCAGGCTGCTGCTTGGAATTCACATTTATGGATTTTGAGTTTGCTGACTCTGGGTACAGTATTGGTGGCGCTGGACGCAGCAGATATGCGGTTTCCGGGGGTGGGACGCTGATGAATCACGTAGGGGGACCACCCGATGATCTTGAAACAGCGCCTGCGGTGGGGTGATTCTGGTCGCTTCTATTGGGTGACGTCGTTGCTGGCCGGGCGGGGGCGGCAGCGGTTGACCTGTCGGGCGCTGGCCGTTATCACTTTAGGGTTTGGTGCGCTTCCGATGGTGATGGATCGGGTCGGCGGCACCGTCGCCCCGTCCTGGTGGTGGGTGCCGCCATTCGTGCTGGCCGCCTCGGTGGCGGTCACCGGGATGTGGCTGCGGTCGACCTGGCCGAGCAGAGGTCTGTCGCGGCTGGCGGTGCTGCTGACCACTGGCTGCATCGCCGCGGCCTGCCTGGCCGTCACTGATCCGCTGATCGGCATCATGGGCTGCGCCACGTTCATCATCCCCACCGTCTACATCAGCGTGTTCCACTCGGTGCGGCTGCTCGCGATCTCCTGCTGGCGGCGCGACTCAGTGGGCAGGACCTCGTGGTGGGGTGGTGCAGTATCGCGTTGATCGTGATGATCAACGGCTTCCTGGCCGTGGCCTGCGCCACCGCCATCGGCCTGGTGAACCCGCCCGATCGTCGCGGCGACGACCTCGAGCACGTCACCGGCCTGCTCACCCTGACCGGATTCTACGAACACGTCGCCACCTTAATCGGCGCCCGCAGCCGCGCCACCGATCGCCACCTCATTATCGCGGTCGCCGATCTGGACGGCTACTCGATGTTGCTGAGCCTGGCCGGCCCGGCCGGGGCCCGGGGGTGCGGTGACCGCGCCGCGCACCCGGTCGAGCAGGACGCTGGCGTCGGGGGTGGCGAACAGGTCAGCGAGCAGGAATTGGGTCTCGTTGACATGGGCGAGCACGGTCTGGCCGCGGGTGGTCTCGCGCAATTGTTGCGCGGTGGCGATGCGGGCACGCCCCCAGGTGACCGTCAGCATCGGCGCGGTCAGCATCCCGATACCCACGCTGCTCGCCGGCGGCGCGAACCAGGACGTCCTCGACGAGATCCGGGCCCTGGCCGTCACAGCCATGACCCAGGCGCGCACCGCCGGCGGCAATCAGATCCGTCAGATCATTGAACCCGTCCTCACCACGCTGCACGACGACCACCCCGGCAACGAATAAGGTCCCCCGGACCGGGACCTACGTCCAGCGAGACGGCGGCGCGCCTACTGGGTTGCAACAGCGAACCTTGAAGGTGTGTGGTGAGTGAACGGCTCGCTAGCGCGTCCCCATGCACGGGGCGGCCCTGACATGGCGGCCATCCCGACAGGTTCAAGGGTATAAAGCCCCCGGGCTGTGGCCCGCCTCCTGCTGTCGAAACACTCTTCGCTTGTGGATCTTTCGCCGCTGCCGCGGGGCTAAGGTCGTGGGCGCTATCACGAAGGTGTCAGATCGGAACGCGTCATGCCGGCGGGATGCCCGGCAGGCCACTGGACGAACTCGACGCGGTAACCATCTGGATCAACTGCCCACGCCGTCCAGAAGTCCGCGGAACGGTCGGGCGATCCGGGCTCTTCGGCATGCGCGCCTTGAGCTTTCAACTGCGCAACGGTCGTGTGAACGTCGTCGACCTGGATCACCAGATGGCTCATGCCTGCGGGTTCGATTGGGCCGCCGGAACGATCGTGGACGAGTTCCAGGGCCACGAACTCGTCGTCGGGAAGCTTCAGCATTGTCAAGGCGCCGATCTCGGTCTGCGCGACCTCACCAAGCACTTCGTAGCCGATGGCGGTGTAGAACGCCACCGACCTGGTTACGTCGGAGACCCGCAGACCGATGTGCAAAGTTCTCATGACGGCTCCCTGTGCTGCAGCGCCTCGAGCACGCGGGGCCTATAATCAACCAGTTGGATGCGACCGTCGAAAGTGCGGTGCTCGATCATCTCCAGGGCAACATCCGGATAGCCGTCGTAGATGCGTTCTTCGCCAGTGGCCCCGGTGATCACCGGGAACATCACCACCCGGAAGCGGTCGACCAGACCGGCGCGTAGCAGCGATCGGCACAGGCTCAAGCTGCCGATCGTGCTGAGAAGCCCCGAGCCGCTCGACTTCATGGCGCGGACCGCCGCGGCGGCTTCGTCGCGAACCAGCGTGGAGTTGGCCCACCGTCAGAGGCTCCGCGAGCGAGGAGGAAAACACCACTTTGGACGCTTGGGTGAGCTCGTCAACCGACGCCTCTTCTTGGGGCCTGAACCCGTCTTGGCCATCCGGGACCTCACCCGCGGCGAAGCCCGACATCAGGGGGTAGGTGTTCGCGCCCATCAGAGCCTTCAAGGCCCCAGAACCTGGGCCATCCCTGTCCCGATGCGTAACCATCGAGGGAGGCGATGAAGTCAACGAGAAGCTCCGACATGGCGTTGTCCTTTTACTAGGGTGTCCCGAGCTTGGACCAACCGGGAGCCACCAACTCATCGGCCGCGATGCAGGTGAAACCTGTGACGCCATGACGCTGCAGCCAATCGCCTGGCTTTCTGTCTCGTTTGTAGAGAA
>ERZ724503.178-NODE-178-length-23061-cov-17.463053_pt1 | contig 23061 bp, 45 predicted proteins | sample MGYA00376036_ERZ724503 | MGnify/ENA primary metagenome ERZ724503 (study PRJEB28724, sample SAMN07190885) | wastewater metagenome | isolation source: influent of sewage treatment plant in Hong Hong | place: Hong Kong | collected 2016-03-17 ...
ATTCCCGCTTTCGCAGCTTACGCTTTCACGTAAGACCAGACTATATCACCATCCCGAAGGATGCTTTCCATTTCGCTTCACTTGAAGCTACGCCTTGCGGCTAGTCGTTGAACGTTCTTGTCTAACACACATTAGTTGTTGAAGTTGTATTGTTGGGTGATGTCTTTATAAACCCATTGATTTCTTACCGCATTTACAAATTGCCTCGTTATCCGAGGGTTTGTACTCATTGCAGCAATCTCAACGTTTTTATATCCTTCTAGGATTTTGGTGCACACCCATCTAACAGTATCTTCTGAAAGTGTTCGTTGTCGGCTTTTAGAATTGAAATTGTAATCTTTACTAACCTCTACACCTGCTTTCCTTGCACGTACATTCTTTACAAAACTGGTATGTACTCCAGTAATTTTCGAGATGTCTACGTTACGGTAGCCTTCTTGTAAAAGTTTGCAAACTTCGTGAACCTTCTCTCTAGAGTATGCAGACGGATTATCAAAACCTCTCATCGGAGTTTGAAGACCCAGCTCAAAAGAGTGTTTGGAGTTACGAGAGTAAGTTACACATTCTAAGTTTTCGACTTTATTATTTTGCTTGTCTCCGTCGATGTGATTTACACACGGGAGATTGTCTGGGTTTTCAATAAAAGTTAGGGCAATCAACCTATGTACAGTAAGGTTCTTACTCTTTCCTTCACCTTTTTGCCAGACGCTTATCATGAGATAGCCATCACGTTGTGGACGTGGTTTCAATTTACGTCCACTTGCATTGTATATATGACCATCCTCACAAGCAAAATAATTTGGTATGTGTGGTATTTGTTTCATATCATTCCTCCTACTGAAGTTCGGAGTGTGATAGACAAGCTTCGCTGCTGATTACCCAATTCACCAACTTTTCAAACCGTCACGCCTGTCTTCACAGACTACGTTGTGGTATGGTGACTCTAAGGGTTTCCCAGCAATTAGAAAAGTTTTTCAACACACATCTCTATGTGTTGGCGCTAAATTTAACGCGAAAGGCCGACAAGTTCTTGCTCTTCAACAGCCTTACGTGTTTGCCACGTCAAATAGACAGATTTGAGAGGGCTATTACCTAGAGGGTTGTTCAGTCTGCCATCACATGTGAAGAGAAGGAATTTCTCACGAGGAATTTCCACTTCAGCTTGTTTGAAGGCACGAACAATATTTGGAGAAGCATTAGCTGTTGTTTGAACAATGGATAAAAGCTTTCGCCCTTCTCCATCAAACTTCCAATCTTTAATGCTGCTTTGAGAACGGGGGAAAAGAGATTTAATCCCAACCAAGCCGTCGTTATATTTACTCCCTGCACGCTTTAGGCGTTTACGAAAACTCTTCTCATGAATAGAATGTCCGTAAGGAATAAAACTTGTGGCTTCAGAAATAAAGCTGTCCCAAGAATGTTCCATGTCGTGCATATTCTGATGAAGGAATTTAGCACGTTGTTTGGCTTTGTCAGAATAAGAGCTATCAATCCTCACCTTCCACATAGCCCTGCCAATCATCATTCGCATAAATGCCAACCCTGTTGCAATAACAGAATCTTTTGACATTTCATCTACGACGCGATAGAATTCAGGGTATCGGAGTTTAGGACTAGGTTCTTCAATCACCTGATTGCCAGAGATTTTTAAACCTAGATAGCCAATTTCTGTGAAACGAATTCGTTGAGACACATTATCTTCGTCGGGAGACAAAGCCGTTGTTTCAGGCATATATTCTCCTGTGCTTAAACACTGAATTAATGTGTTTTGTTTTTATCAATAGTAATATTATAGCATTGATGAATGTGTTTGTCAATAGGCATGAGCACATTTATTAAAAATAATTTAGAATAAATGTACACATGCTTCTATTTACAGAGAGGGAAGTCCAGAAGAACGAGACATATCTGCGAAGGTGAATTGTGGAAGGTTTTGACCAGTAGCAAGAATTTTAAAAGCGTCGGAGGTAGCATCGACTTGCAATTTATCTTAAAGTTCACTCGTTACGTGAACCCCAACCATACCTATCTTTAATCACATCAAGTTTTCTAGCGTTTATTGCGCCAGCAGACTTGTTTTCATACTCGGTGATAAATTGACACAACTCTTTGCAGTACACTTTGTTCCCCTCCAAGATAAGGTCTTTGTCAAGGTTGTATTTTGTGTAACCTTCCTTGTGACCTAGGAGCCAGTTGTCAAAGTTTTTCAGAGTTGGCAAATCTTCTAGAAAGTTTGCAAAGCATAACCACCGCTCACTCACAGTGTAACCACGCCCATAGTATCCTTTGGGGTCGTTTTCACTGTAACAGCGTTTTAACATGTTACGCCAGAGCTGTTTTGCAGGTTTCCAATAGAACACACGCTCAAACTCTCCTGTGTAACCGACACCGTAGCATACACGGGCATAGGCATCCCTCACCTTGCCAGAGTATACGTTATCCGTGTAGGCTTCCACGACTGTACCTGTTTCTATGAAAACCACTTTGCACTTTTTACCAGACAACTCTATTACCTGCATTGTACCATAGTTGTTGGACTCGACAATATCTCCAACATTCCTGTTTTTTGGTGGCGAGTTAGGCAAAGAGACGGTTTTGTCCCTGAACTCACCCTTCTTTAGAGAGGATATGTGGAAAACATCTTCGTGGCCTGTGTTAAGAAAGCGAATTTTCAATTTCTTGTTACCAAGGTCTTCTACAACTACTGCATCACCGTACCGATTTGATTTAAAGATTTGCATAGAAATTCTCCTATGATATTGGTTGCTGCATATCACTATGCAGTTGAGACTATCTCTTAACACACAAAGTGTGTCCCTACTGTTTCGAGTCCACTTAGACCCTACGTCTTTCGACTAGTCGTTACACACGAACACTAATTATAGCATTCTTGCTCGGTATTGTCAATACAATTCTGTATTGGTTTTCACCGACTTAAGTAGGTTTATAGACGACCTATATGTTAATCGTCTTTTTTCTTCCTGTCGCCACCATCGAATGCCTCTAGCTCATCAAACCACTGTTCATTCCAATCTCCTCTAACAACTTTCACATTACCGCCTTCCGCTAAAGTGCAGAATGGGAGGAATCGTGTAAGCTTGTTAGTCCAGCCACTCATCTTAACTGTCTTGACGTACAACCCTGCTTCCGATAGAGTTCGTGTCATATACGAATGGTAGCTCACGCCACCAGACCCGCTATCCCGAGGAAGGGACAATGGTACTTCCACGCCATCTTTGTTTGCAATCTGGATAATGGTTTCCAAAACTTCGTTAGGGCGTTTACGGAACCTTGCAACATCTACAATGTAATATGTACCGGAGATTTTGTGCTTGCACATCAACACCCCTGCTGTATAATCAGGGTTTGCATACTCACCTTCTGATGGCTCTGGAGAGGAAGCCAAGTCATACGATCTTATCCAGATGTAGTTTCCATCCCAAGCAGGAGGATTGACCACTTCACACCAGTCACGCTTGAAATAACCGAGAGATTCTGCACGAGCATACCAACTGCCTTTGAACAAACGCAGATAGTCAATCTTCTTCAGTGCTTTCAGCTGACTAATGTATTGCGGGTTATTCTCCAACATCTTAGGGTTGTCAAGGCATGTTGCATGGACATACCGGAAAGAGAGTGGTTCGCTGTCTGGAAACTGTGCTAGAAGCTCTTCTTTTGTGTCCGCCCAGTACATCTTGTTGTTGATGCGGACGAACCAGCGTACAATGTTCTCAACACCTTCGTGTGGCACACCATCCTCATCTAGAAGAGGTTCAACCCATTCGCGCAGATAACAGTCGTAACGAGGGTTGCCTGTTAGAATCAGTTGATGCTTACCTTTATACTGCGAACGAAGACGCGATTGAAGATAGATGATGTTTGATTCAATGTTGTTTTGTGCTTCATCGACAACAATAAGCGACATCTGCAAACCGTCAAGTTTGCTTTGGTCACGTTCACTGTCAACAGCCATGAAGCTTACAGAAGCACCTGTTGGAAACGTGTATCGCATACGTTGCTGCGACCACGTAGGTTTGAAGTGAGAATAAATTTTTGTTGATTCGTCCACTAACGCGCCGGGACTTGTAAGCTGGCCGTAAGTATTACGGCAATATAATGCCCTAAAATTAGGGTCTTGGATACCTCTTAATGCTCTCAAAAGAGCACAGAAACTTTTCCCAGCACCTGCCTTATCTATTATGTGGCTCGCTACACCACTCTCCAGTTTCCCAGAGTGTCGGACTATCTCTTGACGTTTGCACGTCCCCACCGTTTCAGCTACGCTTGTAGCTTACGCTTTCGCTATCTACTGAGATAATTTATAAGTTAAACTAGGAATTACGAAATTACCAATAACGCTTCTTAGTTTTCTACCCTCTGCTAGTCTGCAAGTGAGGGCATAATAGTTTTTCATCTTTCTTTGACCGAACCGTATACCGAACTTATCTTGTAACCAGTCTATTATTACCTGATTTTCTTCCCTGCTAACACAGGTTGACAATGTGGATATGCTAGACCGGAGATTCCCTGTTGGTTTGTAGTATATGTTACTACAATGCCCGTCATCCATCCACCATATTGCAAGATGTTCACTATCTAATCTATTCAGCAACTTTCTTGTGATGGTCTTCTTACCGTTCGGGTAAAGAATTTTTCTGAGTGTTTTTGTGAACTTGCTGTGGCTACACTTGAATCCGTATTGAACGTCCCCCGTGTACACAGTTCTTGTAAGAAGTTCCTTGTGTTTGCACACAGTTTTAACAAGATTGAATTTGTACTCTACATAATCTTTTTGTTTAGATGAGTGCCAAACCCATATGTTACCACTCTTGTCTATATAGCCATCTCCAATTGCAATTGCAATTAGATAATTTCGTAGTTCTTTGGTAATTTTCATTTTATCTCCTTACACTAATGTGAAGTTTAATTAGATTTTAGTCTCTGCACACGCCCAGCAACTATGTTGCCTGCTTGGCTCAGGATTGCCCTCGTCTTTACGTTAGGGTTTCCCTGAATTAGATGGGTTTTATACGGAGGCGCAATCCACCACCGCCATAGAAAATAATGTCTGTTGTGTCATCAGTTAAAAAGACCTTCTGCCTGTAGGAAGAAGGCCCGAACACAACCTTATTGTTTTTTGTCATATTCCTCCTTACTTAGTCCGTGTGTTTCAGCGTATTCTATACCGAAGCAAAGTTTATTAATTAGCATCCACTGGTCTCGTTGCTCACAAGCAAGAAAGAATGCTGCTTCATCTCCGTACTTCTCGGCAGAGAACGACTTGCATCGGGAAGCACCGTTTACAACAGCTTGGGCGTGGTAGTGAACATATTTGCCTTTGTCGAGTACCATACAGACACCTACAACACCTGTTGTATTGCTGCGATGCTTACTGTGGTTACGTGACTGCTGCTCATTCGTCTCCCAACGCACATTGCCCGGATGATAGCCTTTGAAATTGTCAATACGTCCTATGGAATGCTCGTCCGATGGTCGTGGCCCAATATAGTCGTAGAATGCTTGGAAATCATCATACCATTCCTTACACATGTCTATACCGTGTTCAAGATACTTCTCTCTATCGCTGTCACGACCATCTGTACGCTTCTTCATGTGCTGCCACACGTTCCATTCTGGTGTGTAACGCAGACCGTGTTTTGTGCTTCTAATGGTACAGTTCTCAGACTTCCAGCAACCACATGATTTTGTGTTTCCGTTAATTACCGGAGAAATCGGTCGCACAATCTCGTTACCACAGTCACACAGAAACTTCCAGTAGAATTTGTTGTTAGCCTTGTGACTAACTTCCATAGCAGTTAGACGGTTGAACTTCTGCCCCGTAATGTCTTTCGCAACACCCATGTCTCTATCCTCTCTCAATCAAATTAATCTTATACTCCTTAAGAGAGGCCATTATAACATCATCAGGCTTAAATGTCAACACCACCAAACTACCCTTACCAATCTCGCCAGCTCGTAGCCTACTAATAAACCCTTGCATGTCAATACAAACATATCTATCTTCATTCACAGAGAATGTTAGAGAAGTGGCTGACGCCACATAGCCCCGAGCACCAAAATGTTTCTTGCTTTCATCTATATATCTGTAATACGCTTGCTCATAGCTTTCAGAGACAAAGAATGTATTACTCATATTCTTCCTCCCATTCATCTGGCTCAAATGTCAGCACTTCCATTTTCCCACTATGTTTCCCTCGTTTAGAAGGGACATGGAGAATTGGACGCTTGAAGCACAAACATGCTTCTTCGTGTAAGAGAATGAGCTTGTCAATATCTGGGGAGGTGAATTGATAGGCTTCATCACCAATGTGTACAACATCACCGTCATCATTCAAGAGGACAACGCGAATACTAATACGTTCGTCTTGCCGTACAAGACGTAATTGTTTTGTATGTTTCATAATTTCCTAATACTAATAAACGAAAAAGAAGCCCCCTGCCCTCGGAGAGAAGGACAGAGGGCGAAAAGACGTGTCACGTTGAGGAGAGGCAACGGAGGAGAGAACACGTCTGAGAGGAGGAGTTGTTTTATTCTAAAACTATTCTAAAAACAATTCTAAAACTATTTGGGCTTTGCTACAAACAATGTGTAATACAAGGAGAAGGGAATGCTTGCTACAAGGAGGAGAGAAACAAGCATATAGGAGAAAATCAGTCCGAAGAGAAAGCCTGCGCGGTATGCAATCAAATCAGCCATACTTACCCACCATATCAAGAATCTGTTCTTTTGTTGCACCACCAGCTAGCGAGGCAATTACATTATCATTCTCATCAACAGCAAGCAGCTGTGGAATGGAACGTACACCGTATTTCAGAGGTGTTTCCATATCTACATCAATGTCAATGTATTCAAACTTGTCAAGGACATTCAGATGCTTCAGCAAGGCTTCTTGTACAGCGCACCCACTGCACCATGAACTACCCATTTTAATCAGTTTCATTATTATGTCTCCGTTATTTGTTTCTTCCTGAAACCCACCATCTCTGATGGGCTTGGAGAAGAATTGTTTGTGATAACAAACCACCACCCAACCGAGAACCCCCAATCCGAAGTGGCGAGTAAAGATGGAGGCAAATCGAAAACAACGATGGCTTCAGACAGCGTTGTTGTCTCTCCCTCTCTACATAAATCTATTGTATCACAGAATTACAGTTTGTCAAGAGAGTCAGTAAAAAAGATTTGGGTTGTGGCGACCGCCTGCGTTTTGAATACACATGTGAAGCACAGGCGCTCCGGTGGTTGCTGTTGCAGTCAAACTGAAGGAAGTTGCCGATACAGCGGCTGCTGCAAGTGTCAGGTTAGTTGCGGCAAACAGTGGCTGCACCAACTGGACTTGACTGGTTGCGCCTGTAATGCATCGAATGATAATCAACCAGCATCCGTGCGAAGGATTCCCACCGCCGTTTTCACAGCCAGAAACAGTAACGATGAATGCGCGCGTGCGCCATGTCGATTCCGTCTGCACTTGGACCGTTTTGACCAGTGGCGAGGTAGTAGGTACGCTGAACCACTCTCCAGCAAGACCCTCGCGAGGTAGGCCATCGACCATTTTAGAGTGCACTCGGTTTTTGGTTGCACCATTCAGATTGTCTACAAAAGTGCCAGATGAAATAGGATCGAACACTGCGTCAGATATAATATTATCAACAGCTTGGCTTCCGTAGAATCTAATTAATGCATAGTTAGTTGCCCCTGTATTTTTCACCCTAGTTTTTGCATTAAACTTGTTACGTGCAGAATTCTCAATGTACACAGGGTTAAGTGTGTTTGCCTGAACATCGACATAACCAAATTCATTGTCACTGCTGTTTGTAAGATTAAGCTGCCCTGTTAAACGTAAATCATCAACTATGGATTCCTGTAGATTTTCTAGTAGTACCCTGCCAGACCCTGTAGAAAGTGCATGGACGCGTCGGATAGTGAGACCCTTATTTGGACGTAACCCAGAAATACTTAGAGGTGCATATGCATTTATTGAAAAGTCGTCACATGTTACACCGTCGATCAACGAGTCTTGCATACCAACAATTTCCACGGCAGCGTACTTGCAATTTTCTGTGTATACATCTGAGATTGTACATCGTCTTCCATAGCCGGACATTGAAATTCCCATCCCTTCTGAGAATATTCCAATGTTTTTAAACTTCGGCCTAATGATATGCACACCCTCATACCTGTACACATTATCATTTACATGATTCTGAACCTCAATACCCATGCGCCCAATGTCTTCAAAAATTGGGTCAATAATATAGACACCATTTGCCTTTGCAGATTCTTGAATAAGCTTGATCGCGTTCGTATTGATGCCTGGGACGCTGAATCGAGGACGGATAAGGAAAACGTTCTCCAGAGTCGCGTTTAGCGACAGAATTAGGCCGGACCAGTCTTTGTCAGTAGTGGTGGTGTCGGTGCACTCGAATCCAACATCAGATATGATAAGATTTTTCACGCTTCCGGTCAAAGAGAGTATTTGAGGTGCAGAGGAACGTATAATAGATTTTCTGTTCCCAACACCAGAAATAATAACATCTTGTTTATTATTTACAGCAATAGGTGCGGATAGATTTAAAGTGTACTCTGGAAAGGATGCATACGTACCTGTTTCAAAAATCTTAGATGGGTTTAACCTGCAATCTTCTACATTTATATTTGTAATAGCAGACAATCTTACAGGTACACCTACATCACCAGATGGCAAAACATCCTGATTCAAATATCCCGCCACGTTGCTGCTACCTGTCCCCGCACTAAATACTATCTCACCGTTCTCATTCAACGGCCACACTGTTTGAGACATTTATTTTCCTTTATATTTAAATGTTAGATAAGTCTGCCTTAGACAAATCCAATTCTACATCACCACCATCAAGCGTTGTAATAGCCTTTCTGCCACCTTTAGCAACATTATCACTATCAACAATAACATCAGGCATGAACATTACGCTAGGACTTCCATCATCTTCAATTTCTTTCTCTTTATTCACCAACCCACCATCCACTTTGATTTGCAGCAATGTACGTTTCAAGCTGTCATTGTTCAACTCTTTCGTCACATCAATGTACATTTTAAGCAGCTTGTCAGAAGCATCCATTTTCTCTTTTGGAGAGCTTTCTTCGCTATCAAGAATGGCTTCCAATGCGTCAACAGCTTTTGTGCTAATACGTTTTAGACGTTTTTGAAGAGGGGAGAGTTTGTGTGTTTGAATGAAAGAGAGGGATTGCTTTTGAGAGGGAGAGGAAGGAAGGCCAGCGTCTTCTTCGTTTTCTTCGTCTACATATGACATTTTAAATTCCTATTAAATTCCTTATAGAAATTATAACACAGAAATCCTAAATGTCAATAGGTGTTATGGAATGAATGTTTTCTGCACGAACACAGAATAGTCATAAACTTGTGTTGTACCACCAGAAGGAGTGATGTACATTTCAATACCGTTTGTTACAACATCTTGAGACAAGAAAATAGGGAAGCTTACAGAGATGAAGTGTTCGGTATTAGCAGAACGTACAAAGCTCACTGTTGCAGCAGACAGAGGATTGAAGGAGACAGAAGGGCTTTCAATAACAATGTCTGCATAGCTGTTTTGTTGGCTACTCTTAGCCTTAAAACGCACATTGAACAGATAGACACCACCGACATCTTGCAACACGAATTTGTTAGCAGATTGGTTGTATTGTACGTCAAGAAGGCGTCCGTCTTGGTAGGCAAGCTGTGACATATCGAATGTCAGCTTTGTTTTTGTCGTATTGGAAATTGACAGAGGAGAGGCAGACGTGTAACGTCCATCTTGTAGGAATTTCCAACCGTTTTGTTTGAGAATGGATTCTGTTGTACGTTCCACCTTGCTTTGCATATCTACAAGCAAATGGCAGAATACGGGTGTGTCAGACATAGGCATAATGTTGTCCTTGTGTTATGCATATATGTTTACAGGACATATCCTCTATTATACCACATTTTCTTAAAAAGTAAAGACAGTTGATTGGTGTAGTTGAAAATATAATTGCATTTCGGCGTCGTTTTCTATCGTGTATGTGTTAAGCTTCGCTTCTGCACCAAAACAATATTAAAAACCATTTTGCACCAGACACGTTAGTGTTTGTGTGCTATACTCTACTTGTCTTTTCGTTGTGTGAGCGATAGCGAGCACAATGTATAAGAAAGGGAGTGTTTGATTTGTTGTTTTCTTCTTGTCTGGCTCCGACGAGCTAGGCGAGTTGGAGCATATCTATGTCTCTAATCTATTCTAAAGAAACAGGGCTGAAAGCCTTGCTGGATAAGGGTTTCAGAGGGGACATGGAAAGCACCTCTTTCCAAACACACATAGAAAGCGACGTTGGAATGCAAAAACCTATTGACAAAACAACATCTATATGCTATAATGGGTGTATAGTAAATGATAAGAAGAAAGGAAGACATGACAACACAAGTTGAAGTGCTAGACAGCATCATGGGTAGTGGTAAGACAACAGCCATCATGAAGTGGATGAAGAAAAACTTCACTGAACGCTACATCTACATCTCTCCTCTGCTGACAGAAATTGAAGAACGACTACAAGAAGAACTACCTGAACTAGATTTTGTAACACCAAGTGATGAAGGGAAACGTAAGTCTGATGACCTGCTTGAACTTCTAAAAGAAGGCAGGAACATTGGTACAACACACGCTCTGTTTAAGATGATGACCCGTGAACACATGAAGTATGTGGATGAGTGGGGATATATTGTCATTGTGGACGAAGAGCTTGAGATGATTATGCCGTACACAGACTACACAAAACAAGACTATGTGTGGCTGTATGAACACAAGTTTATTGATGTGTCCGAAGATCACCAGCTTGTGTGGGGTGATGTTGACATGCCAAGTGAGACACGTTACCATCCACTACGTGCTATGTGTGATATGGGTATGTTGTTTGCAGCGAAGCGTGACTGGACTATGGTGACTGTGCAACTGCCAACAGAACTTATCACTTGTGCAAAGCGTGTCATTGTGCTAACCTATTTGTTTGGGGGCAGTATTTTCGACAAGTTCTTACAGATGAAGCACATTCCAACAACAAGGTTTAGTGAAGTTGATGCTGATTTGTCTGTTGTGTCAAAAGAGCGTCTACGTGAGTTGATTGAATTTGTTGGTGTGCAACAGAGTGAGAAAATAGACGAGCAATTGCGCTCTAGCAGCTTCTCGTCAACATGGTATGAGAACAGCAAGAATGACTTATCCATCATCTCAAAATATATTCGTAATGTGTGTCGTGCAGAGGGTGTGGAAGCGGAGCATGTTATGTGGACAGCTAAGAGCGACTACGTTGAAAAGATTGATGGCAAAAGAAAGAACGGCAGGGTTGTAAAACCTGTTGGGTTGATGTACTATAAGAAAGATGGGGAGAAGCATACGTGTTGGGTTGGGTGTAATGCAAAAGCAACAAACATCTACCAAGACAAGCAGATGTTGGTGCATTGCTACAATCGCTATCCACATCGTACACTGCTGTCGTTTATGCAAGACTGCGGGTATCCGATTGAAGATGGACGTTTTGCGCTTGCTGAGTTATTGCAATGGGTGTGGCGTAGCCGTATTCGTAAAGGTGAACCGATCAAGCTTGCTATTCTGCCTAAGCGTATGCGTATGTTGTTCAAAGATTGGCTGTACAATAAGGAGAACTAAATGAATGTAGATTGGGCGAACAGTAGTGCAGAAGAGCTTGTAGAGGCTGTGTTACATTATCCAGCTATTCGTGTGACACAGGTGAAACTCTACTACCAGAAGAAGGGTAGACAAGATGTTGTGGACAAGCTCAAAGAAGCTCGACGACTGGCAGCTATTGTGCGTATGGAAAATAAACTTGCAGAAATGAAGAAGGAATGATATGTTTGTATATGTTGGTGTAGATAAGGAAAATCTTACAATCAAGGTAGGGATTACAAAGCAGACAGTGAAACAACGTCTTGCCAATCAGAACGTCAGTCAAGATAATTTTTATTTTGAAGAACACTTCAGTAGAGATTTTACTGAAGAAGCTGCGCGATTCTGTGAGAAACAACTACTCAAAGCTCTTCGCAAGAAGTACGACCATGTTGAAGGGTATGCGGTCGGTAGAACGGAGACGTTTGAACTTGGCGCTAATTTTGACGAGGGTTTGAAGTTTGCAGTGAATTTTGTAAAACAGTTTGAAGAAACAGACAAAGAAGCTTACGACAAGGCTGCTGAGAGTAAGAAGAAGTATGACTTCTCTGATTTCAACAGGTTCAAAGAGTATGTTGGCAACTTCTGTGCAAACAACAGTTTTCCGTTGACAGAACGCGTAACATTAACTACACTTAGACAGATACATGAGGCTGGCATGGCTAGCGCCTACACTTACGCTTGTTCCAAGGAGAACAAAAATTGGGCGCTAAACCGTTTCGCTAGAGAATTTGTGAGTAGGAGAACTACCGAGCTGATTGAGTCTGTAGGTGAAAATGAGGAGCACTTTTAGATGTGAAATAAACATCCCAGTGTTGAAGATGACGAAGATTACCCATTTTAGGAGTAGTAAATGCTTTGTAATATTGCAGTGAATGATGCGGATTATGTTGTAAACAAGTGCCCTTATTATTTAACTTGGAGTAGAATGATAAAAAGGTGTTACGATGTTTGCTATCTTAATAGAAAACCTAGCTATGCGGGCACATCTGTGTGTGAGAGTTGGTTGATTTTCTCAAACTTTAGGAAATGGATGGAACAACAAGACTGGGAAGGTAAGGAGTTGGATAAAGACTTACTTTGCAGGGGAAATAAAGTCTATTGCCCAGAGGCGTGTGTGTTTATAAGTAGAGACTTAAATCTCTTCGTAAGAGAGAAGTCCGCTTATAAGTTCATAGGTGCGACATATGAAGAGTACACAGGTTTATACAAAGCACAAATAACAGACCCTTTCGCAAAAAGGAAACTAACGCTAGGCAGGTTTAATACAATAGAACGTGCCCACGAAGAGTGGAGAAAGTACAAACACCGTTTCGCTAAAAGATTGGCTAAGATGCAAAGTGACCCTAGGGTTATCAATGCCTTATTGATTCGTTACAGCAAGGATGTTTGGTATGGCAGCTAAGAAACGTGGAAACATTGATTATGAGAACATTTCTGTGGAAGAGCTTGCACAGGAAGTATTGGTGAGGGCTAAATCTATTTTCCAGAATGCTAAATACAGGTTTGAAGCACAAGGGAGACAAGATTTGGTTGACAAAATTACAAAAGCACGTAAAATTGCTTGTGTGCTACGTTTACAAAAGGAGATTGAAAATGAATAAGAAACTGATTGACACACTGCTTGTTGGTTGTGTTACACTGTCTTGTGTTTCCATCATCGGAAGCGGTGTTTTATACTCACAGCTACAAGAGGCTAAAGAACAGCTTGACACACAGAAAGAAATGTTATATGCTCCTACAACAAAACAACAATGCCTTGATGGAACACAGCTTGGCTTTGATGCTTATGTGAAAGGGAAGGACAATGACACAAATCACATTCTGTCGTTAGCTAAAGCACGTAACGCTGATAGTAGGACAATTGCTGTAGCCTATTCTGTGTATTCTGAAATTGTAAACATTAATCTTGTTGTTGGAGAAGCTGCAAAGAATTTTGGCTTTAAGCAAGGAGATGAGATGGCTGTAGCTCGTGCTCGTAGGGATATGAGTGTGGAACAGTGTAATACAATTGAATGAAATTAATCCTTATACTCGCAAGGACAAAACAAAGGAGAAATAATGAAACATTGGTTTTATGATGAGAATGGTAAAGAGTTGTATGCTCACCACTACACAACCCAAGAGCAATCCAAACAATTTCTCGACGAATTCAATATACCATATCTGGAAGTTGGGGATGAAGTGAAGAATAAACTTGACATTGACGCCGTATCTGATAATCTTGGAGAGCTTCTTTCTCTCCTAGACGAGATGAACATCAGTCCAAATGATGTCACTCTTTCAGTAGATTATGAAAAAGATTACGATTACGAAAGAGACTTTGTAGCTGCACATTACAAATCAGAAGCAACAGAGCTGGATGTTGCGGGAGACATTCGATATAAATTCATGACATGGTTTGAAGAGAAGAAACAAGAATTCAAACGTCTAGAATGGTGGGCTGATAAACTTGGGTGTGTGATGGTGGAGAAAGAGAAAACAAATGAATAACTACACACCGCCAAAAGTTGAGACACTACACCTATCTCACAGCTGCAAGCTAGAAATTACACATTGGAATTGGGGAACAGAATGTGAGTTGATGTACACAGAACATTCTCCAGACCATTGGTACGGTGATAGCGAAACAACAATTGATATTGACAAAGAGACAGCTTCTGCCATAATTGCATTCCTGTCTAAATTTGTGGAGGAGAAGAAATGATTGAAGAGTTTGCAATGTATTTGGATAGTCTTGGTATTACATATTTAGTTACATGTGCAATGTGTCTGTTTTATACAATTAGTTTGCTTATTGCAAATTGGTGGGCTGGAGAAGATATTGAAGGTAGCACACTTATTGGTGCTCTCCTCGTATCAATAATTCCTGTGTTGAATGTTTATGCCTTCATAAATAGCATTGGAACACTGTTTTCATGTAAGATTGAGAAGTTTTCCATTAAAGGGAGAAAGAAACAATGAGCTATTTCGTATGGCGAAACTGGAAAAATGAACTTCGTATTGTAAAGCAAGTAGATCAAGATTGGTGGGTTGATGTTGAAGACCAAGAAAGACGAACAAGTTCGAATGCTGTCGATACATTTGAACAATGGCTCGTGTTCTTTGAAACAAGTGATGAAGCCATAGAATTTGTTCTGTCTGACCGCTCTGAAAATGTCAAAATGATTGAAAGGATTATGTAATGAAACACGTAGAGAAATTTATTCGTCACCTGCAAAGCTCTATTGAGAAGCGTAAGCATGAGATTACAAAAGCAACAGAACAAGTTGTGTTGTGGGGCAAAGATGCTGCAAATATGTACGACAAGCAAGAAGAATTGTTTTACAAGGTTTGTGTAGAGCAGTTGCAAGCAAACCGCAAACGTGCTAATATGCTACACAAACAACAAAAAACAGAAACAGAAATGCTCAAATGGCTTGAGAATATTCGTTCTTGTCATGAAGAAATGATTTGTGCCATGTACGGCAATGACACAAACCTCTTAGATTTCTCTTTGGAGGAGGAACAGCATGACTAAGCCTTTGTATAAAAACACAGGTAAGTATTGTTGGGAGAGGTCTCTCTTCAATAAGCTGTTTGTCTCCCTCACTATTGCAGAAGACCCTTCTGAGAAGTGGTGGAAACGTCGATGGTGTTCTACTGATAAGTACGGTGTTGTAAGTAGTAGGGTAATGTCTGTTGAGTATTGTAAAACCGAAGACAATTTATCTGCATATTTTATTTACGTGCTAATGCTTCAGTTTGCGTTAGCAAGAGTTTAGGAGAAATAGATGCCCACTAAATACATCAACACATCGTTGTCTCAGCTTAAACAATATGCAGAGGCTTTGGAAGAAAGTATTGATAGTACACAAGCTATCATTATCGAGTTTGACATTGAAGAAGATAGTCATGCATATAAACACATGTTGACAATGCAGAGCATTCTTGGCTATATTCAACAGGATATCTCATTCATCGAAGAATATGAGGAACAGCTTGAAGCCTATCGTAAACAACTAGAAACCGAGGATGACTTGTAATGCATTCCATTATTCACGCAATGACATTTGCTAAAGCCATGTCTGTTGTGTTGTTCAAAGAACACATGTCAGAATATGTTAAAGCAAATGCATACAAACTAGGAGGTATTAAATGAAATACACAGAAGAAGACTATTTGTCTCTCGACCCGTTTCAAGGCGATGAGGCGGAGTTGTCTTGTCATACAGTTAAGATGAAGAAGGCACGTAAGCAACACAAGTGCTATTCACTGGATGGTAAGCAAGATCACTTTATCGAGAAAGGTGAAACCTACCGTTATGAGAAAGCTCTTGTAGACGGAAGTTTCTTTGGAGAATATCGAATGTGTCTAAAATGCCTCGACGAGTGGCTTGATGAACTGTATGGCGAAGAAATTGATTGACAACAAATAGGAAATGTGTTAATATGCACAAACACTAACGAACAACAAAAGGAGAATTAAATGCACTTCCGTCACGTAGATTACGTTGCAGCAGAAAATGAACAGCAGGCTGTAGACATTGCCTTCGCAGCTTTTGAAGGTGGTTTGAAATACACAGAGCAAGTTTTGAACGAGGTTGGTTTGTCTTTTGCATTGAAAACTGACAAAGAAGAGTTTACAATGGGCTGTACTAAAGTGGCTGTACGGGAAGATGGTACTTACCACGTAGAACTTTCTGCTGAAATTGGTAAAGACCTTACAAAAGAGCAGAGTGAAGCATTTAACGAATTTCTGAAAACACTGCGCTAAGGAGAAACAAATGAATAAATCTTATGTTTTGACCCGACTGATTGAAAACGGTTTTGGTGTGGGTATTGCAAACGAGTTTTACAAGGCTATTGATACTAACGATATTTCCCCTGTAGCTAAAGCTATCGTAACAAAAAGTTTTACTAAGTATGCATCGGTAGCTCGTTTTAATTCTCGTGCTAAAGTTGTTGTGTGGTGGAGTGCTTATAGTGATTTGGTGAAATGGGTTGACGAACAGCAGATTGATGATTATGCTAAGAACGTATTCATTTCGCAAATTATAGATTGTCTCAACTTGGATGAGTTCACTAAAGAGGCGTTCAAACGTGAAGTAGAGGATTTTATTAAATACGTTTCGGAGGAAAACTAATATGAAACAAACATTCCAAATTGCAACCCCCTCTCTGGCACAATTTACAGAAGAAATTGTTCGTATGTGTAAAGAAGGCTGGGAGCTTGATAATGAAAATGTAGCACACACAGCACATAATTATGGCAACTTGTATGCTGTAATTCTTGTGAAGCAAGACACAAATACGCCGGAGTTTGCTCCAGATGTGTTGGAGGCTGCTCTCCAACAGCAAGCACAGCAAACAAAACGTGTTCCGCCACGTCGTAAAGCTGCTGAGGAGAAATAACATGGGTATGAGTATTAGCGGTGTTCTTGTTGTTGGTTTGCCATTTGATGAAGTGTGTGAGGACAGTAGCGACTTTTACGAAAACTACGAAGGTGTTTTTGACCGTATCAGCCCGTATTACGATGCAGACTACTCTGACTGTGTACTTGGATTTGTTGTAGCAAAGGGGTATTACACCTTTAATGAAGTAACTGACGAAGATATTGCTTTTATCCCTTCGTTGAAGGCTGCGTTTAAAGAGAATACAGGCAAAGAAGCTAAACTGTATGTTATGCCTAATGTAACATAAAACAAGGGCTGTCTCATTGGCAGCCTATTTCTTGAGGAGAATAAATGGATATGTTCCTCATCGGAACAGCAACAACAAAGCATCTCCCAAATGGAGCTAAATATTTCAATTGGGAGAATGCAACACCTGTTCCAAACAAACGGTATATCTGTCTGTCTATCTACGGCGTAGCGAGAATTGGTATTCCAAGTAAGACGTTTGATGTAGGGTTCTACCCTCTGCCGACTAAGAGTTAAGGAGAAACAATAATGACATATGAAGATGAGATTGAAATGGGTATTCCAATGGACATTGCTCACCCACGTAAGGCACGTAAAGCTCGCAAGACGCGAGCCGCTAAACTGGAGAACGGCATTCCAGTTACACACAAAGAAAAGTTTGCTGTAGAAGAAATCTACATGCCGGAAAAAGGTATGGAATTCCATCCACGATCTGACAACCAGAAACGATTCCTACGCTATATGCGAGAAGGGCGTAAACTAATCTGGGGGATCGGCGCAGTGGGGGCAGGTAAATCGATCGTTGCAGCCTATCACGCAGCGCAGATGCTTAAAGAACGTAAAACAGAGAAAGTGTTTTTACTACGTCCTAACGTGTCTTGTGGCAAGAGTCATGGTGCAGTGCCGGGGGATTTGCACGCCAAGCTTATGATTTTGTTTGGACAGACAATCTGCCACCTAGAGAAGTTTCTGGGTAAAGGCTTCACTAAGTATTGTCTCGACAAGAAGATTATCGAGTTGGCAAGTATTGAATACCTTCGCGGCTACTCTTTTGAAAACTGTGTTGTAATTCTGGAAGAATGTCAAGGTCTGACTGAAGATCAGTATGAGATGGTGCTAACACGAGTTGGTCAAAATGCTTGCCTGATTAGTACAGGTGATGAACGTCAAGCGCATATCTCCGAGCAGAGTGGTTTGCGTAAAACCATTACGATGCTTGAGAATGCAGTGCGTGAACAACCAGAATACCTCGATCAACAGGACTTGTCTGAGTTGTATAACAATGTAGGTGTTGTAGAGTTTACGTTCGATGACATCCAGCGCGACGACATTACTCGTGCTTTGGCTAAACTCTACTATCATAAATAGGAGGATACATGGGGGCTGTAGTAAACCTTACTGGTAAAAAGTTCGGTAGCCTCCTAGTCGTAGAGCCGGCTGGGAGTATTATTGTAAATGGCAGAAGTAAAGGCCGACAATGGAAGGTAGTTTGTGATTGTGGTAATGAGCTTGTTGTCCCTGTTGCCAATTTGCGAAGTGGAAACTCCAAGTCTTGCGGGAGTTGTGATTCAGTGCGCATCAGAAAGGAGTTGGTTGGTAGCACAATACAAAGTGTTCAATGTGGGGAGTTTACTGTACTGGAATACATCTCCAGTGTTCGCGTAAAGGTTAGGTTTACTGCAACTGGTTACGAAACAACAACTGATCTTAAGTCAGTAAGGTTGGGTTCGATTCGTGACCCTTTTAGTCCAAAAGCATCTGGTGTCGGGTATTTTGGTGTTGGACCATACCCTTCGCGGGACTCCTCTGGCAAAAACTCAGAGGCTTACGAGGTGTGGCTAGGTATCATGAAAAGGTGCTACAACACTGAATGGCGAGAGAAGAAAGGTAGCACCTCCTACAAGGATTGTACGGTGGATTCTGCATGGCATAGCTTTCAGGTTTTTGCCGAATGGTATTACTCACAACCTCATGTAGGTAAGGGGCTGCACGTTGACAAAGACCTTCTTGTGGAAGGTAACAGGGTTTATGGGCCTTCTTTTTGTACCTTAGTCCCCGTGGAAGTCAATTCACTATTTACTGGTAGTAATAAGTCTCTTAGTGATAATGGCCTACCTGTTGGTGTACACTTCTGCAAAGACAAGTGCAAATATATCGCGCAAATACAACGAGGGGAGTTGACTAAAGGTGGAAAATTAAAGCAGTCATACCTAGGTCAATACGAGACTGTTGAGGAAGCTGTTGCGGCATATACAAAAGCAAAGAAAGAACGTGTGTCTGAGATTGCAGAAAAGTTCAAACACCTCTTGGATGAGCGTGTATATACAAACCTGCTAAACTATGCAAATAAGGAGAACTAAATGAACAAACGTGTTATTAACAAACGCTTCGGCACTGAAATCCTGCCTAACACAGCCCCTTTCAGTGTACGTGCAACACAGCATGTAAGCACGCATTACATCTGCGATGTGTTTGGAGCTTTTGAAAGCCTATCTGACATTGAAGAAACATTGTTCGTGCTTGGTATTGCAGAAGAGCATGACAACGTAACACTGCGTCTGAATTCGCCGGGTGGTCAGCACATCGTTGGTGATGCTCTGATTATGGCAATGCGTAATTGTGCTGCACCTATTCATATTCAGTGCTCAGGTATTGCGGCTAGCTATGCTACGTTTGTCCTGCTGCAAGCTGACAGTTTTGAGATTAGCCCTTTTGCTGATATTCTGTGTCACTCTGCCAGCTTTGGTTATGGTGGTAAGATGAGTGAGACGAAAGATGCAATCGACTTCCAATATCGACAAGCAGAGAAGATGATTCGACATTATTACGAAGGTTTCTTCACAGAAGAAGAAATTAATCGTATCATTGGTGGCTATGAACACTTCATGACTGTTGAGGAGTTTGTTGAACGCTTTCAAGCACGCAACGAATACCTAGCTTCACTTGAGAATGAATGCGAGTGTGGACAATGCGGTGTTGATGATGAACAAGAATCGGCTGAACAACAAAACTCGCAAGCAGAAGCTGAACAACAAAGCTCGCAAGCAGAATCATCGCTTGCTCCTCCCTACGCAAAACGTAGTCGTAAGAAAACAGAAGTACAACAAGAAAATTAACAATTAATTCTTGACCAACAGGCACACAGCTCCTATAATGGCGTTGTGTGTCTTTTTGCTTTACAGGAGAAGGAATGAAAATCAAATACATAAAAGGTGACATGTTCCCCCATCAATTTCCAGAAAACAGTTTGAAGATTTTTGCTCATGGATGTAACATGCAAGGTGTGATGGGCAGTGGCGTTGCCCTACACATAAAGAAACAATTTCCTTGGGCTTACGAAGACTACCGAGAAAAATACTTTTCCAGTGACTTCTCTCTTGGAGATGTTGTGTACAGTAGACGTGGGAACATTGTCGTTTGCAACATGCTCACACAAGAGTTTTACGGAAGGGATAAGAATGTTGTGTATGTCAGCTACGAAGCTGTTGAGAAATGCTTCAAAAACCTGAATGAGAGATGTGGTAAACATGGCAGACAGTTTGAGGTGGCTATGCCGATGATTGGTGCTGGGTTGGCGAATGGTGATTGGAACATCATCTCGTCGATTATCGAGGACAACTCCACTCACTACCAACCCGTTGTGTACCAACTTTAGTGTTGACAATAGAGGGTACATGTGTTAATATGCACACTATCGTAGAAGCCACAGAAACGGCGTTTAAACGCATCAATTTAGGGCTGGGACGCATAACCGGAGCCAAACAGGGTGAACGTCGCTCTAAGGGGTGTTTCTGTGCCAGCAATCGCTATTTGCACATGCTTTTGTATGTGTATTTTACAACTTAGGAGGAGAAGCAATGAAAACGTATTATTTCAGTGGCTATTGGGAAGAACCTTGGGAATGTGGTGATGGGTGTTGTTCAGGTGGTGGCAACTATCACATCAATTTCACCCATTTAGAGGTTGACGGGAAAGAGGTGGAGTGGCATAGCTGGTTTGGAACTGAATATGAGGAAGTTGGGCCATACCTTTCTGTCTACGCTCAAGAGTATGAAGAGGATGCACCTGATGGTGTGTATGAGATAAATGAGCGAGAAGCTACTCAGTGGCTAAAAGAACAGCTTGCAAAAGCAGGTGTTTCTGTTGTTGTGGAAATTGCAGAATGACTATTCTGCAAATAAGTGTTTTTACACAAAACAAGCTGTTTGTAACTATTTTTAAGTAGTTATAACTGTTTCTAAGGAGAAATAAATGAGTAAGATATTAAAAATGGTGGAAGCACATCAGACAGGAAATCGTTATGCAGAAATTCCACAAGTGAGCTTCACTGACACAACCAGTCAAGTGCCGTATAGCTACAGTAGTGGTTTGATTTATGAATACGATTGTAAGCTAACCCTCGGTGGTAGGGTGTTGGCAAAGGATGAACAAGACCTTTCCTATCAACTAGAACGTCTACGCATTCAATTGGCACATGAGCTTTATGGAGAATTTAAAGAGACGATTGTTGACATGTACAAGGCATTGCAGAGCAGGGACATTACAGAGGCACTACGCTTGAATGACAAGCTTTATACAGCAATGTTTGTTGATGTTTGAGAGGAGAAATAAATGAAGACTAATATCAATTGCCCTGTGTGTGCGGATGGCTACCTGATTCCTGACGGAGATACTGACTATTGTTCTAATTGCGGGACAGAATTTAAAACTGTCAAAGCAATCACAGGCAAGCAAAATGCACCATTGCTGGCTATTGTAAAAGAAGATGGAACAAAACAAACATTTCCAAAGACAACAACAGAGCAAGTTAGACAATCTTTAGAGGAGAAATACAAAGTGAGAAAACGTCATGACATCAAAGAGCTTGTAGCTAACACTGACCCAGCTTTTCTCAAAGACGTGTGGGAAGAAGGAGATAACGAGTGTTACAAGTGTGCATCAGAAACAAAATATGGCTGTAAAGTTGTGTGTACATGCAAACCTGAACCAGAGGTAACACAGTTTGACAAATTCGAAGCACTAGATAGGATCTCTACAATTCAGGGGATGCTTTCTTTGCTCTTAGTTGACTTGAATTACGAAGAAGGAAGTAGATCGCACAAAGGGTTGTCCCATGATGCAGAATGGTTTGTGTCAGAAGCTATGGAAAAGCTGTGTGAGGCATATCAGACTCAAGGCGCTTTTGCCTTCGAGACTGACGAAGATTTATCTGAGAATCAACGACAAGCTGCAAGCTGGGAGTGGGCTGATGACTGATGTATCTCACTTGGCACAGCAAGTGTCTTATAATTTGGCACAAGAGACAGAACGAATGCTGGAGCGTAAGTGTGAAGAGTTGGGTGTTACACCTGAAGAGCTTGCACAAACACATGTCTTGGTTTATTATAAAGACGATTGTTTCGGTTTGCCAAGAATTGAAGAGAAAGGACGATGATGTATAAATTCACATACGACGGAAAGGAATATTTGCACAACACATACAAAGAATTGTGTCAAGACATGTTCTACGGATTGTGTGAGGGATGTCAAGAAGAGGCTGAGATGGAAGGGATTGAAATGTCTCCAGACCAAATGTTACTTCTTGGGTGTTATGTGGATTGTGCTAGTTGGGAATGGCTGGAAATAGAGGAGAAAACAAATGAGTAGTGAGAAGAAGCATTATTGGTTGGTGTATTATAGTCACAAAGACAAAGGTGTGCACACAGAAGGGCATGTAGTGGTGTCAACAAAGCACAGCTATTTCAATCAGGCCAACATGAATCGTGTCAGGGAGGATATTCCAGAAGGAGCGTTGATTGTGAGTGTCAACCATCTTGGTGAAATGACAGAAGAAGAGTGGAGAACAGAATGAACGACATCAATAAAATCTTGTTTATTGAAAAACTGGCCTATGATGGTGGGTTGTAGATTGTCTTACAGATTTACCTTACGACGATTGGGAACAGAA
>ERZ724503.179-NODE-179-length-22935-cov-5.297990_pt1 | contig 22935 bp, 37 predicted proteins | sample MGYA00376036_ERZ724503 | MGnify/ENA primary metagenome ERZ724503 (study PRJEB28724, sample SAMN07190885) | wastewater metagenome | isolation source: influent of sewage treatment plant in Hong Hong | place: Hong Kong | collected 2016-03-17 ...
CGCTTGGCAGCTACGTGTCCAGCGCACTGATCGCCGGTGGCAATGGAGATATGTTTGCACGGGTGTCGGTGTTGTTCGACCAGGCCACCTGGAACGGAACCTACCAGGACACCATCTCTGGATCACCGGCCACGGGCACATTCAATTCAGCGCAGTACCCGATTGTGGTCACGAACCGTGGCGCACGCACCGAGCGCTGGGCCGTGCAGTTCACCAGTGGGACTACGTTCAACGTGATTGGCGAGAACGTTGGTGTGATCGCCACAGGGTCGGTCAATTCCAACTGCCTGCCGATCAATCCTGCAACCAACGTGCCTTACTTCACCATCCCGGCACTTGGCTGGGGCGCAGGGTGGTCTGCTGGCAACGTGCTGCGATTCAACACAGTTGGTGCGGAGTTCCCCGTGTGGGTTGTTCGCACCGTGCAACAAGGGCCAGAAACCGTGCCCGACGATTCATTCACTTTACTCATCCGTGGGGACGTTAATACACCATGACCGCGCCTATCAAACTTCTGTCGAATGACATGCCCGGTGCGCCGCAACTGACGAACGCCTGGGGCGCAATGACGGCGCTGCTGGACGCTTGCCTGGTTGACGGCTTCCACTTGAAAACCATCAACAGCCTCACGTCTGCAGATGGTGTTGCCACGGCGACGATCAGCGGGGGGCACCAGTATCGGGCCGGTCAGGTCGTGTCGGTATCCGGTGCCTCGCAGTCGGCATACAACGGCGATTTCACTGTGCTGTCTGTCACCGGCACGACGTTCACCTACGCGGTTACTGGCAACCCATCGAGTCCCGCGACCGGCACGCTGGCATCCAAGACGGCACCTTTGGGATGGCAGATCGCGTTCACCGGCACCAACAAGCGAGCATACCGCAGCCTTAACGTGTCGAGCGCTCGCCCCTACCTGCGGGTGGATGACGGCCTTGATGCTGCTTACACGACGACCTATGCGAAATTCGCTAAGGTGACGATGGCTGAGGGTATGAGCGACATCGACACGTTCGTCGGTGCGCGTGCTCCCTATGACCCGCTGGCACCTACTAAAAACGAGGTCGGCACCGGGTCTGGAACCACGGCATACAACGGATGGTACAAGTGGTATTACGCAAAGGCGGCAGCGAACGCGGCGGACACATCTGCACCGCCAGCGGGCAATCGTGGCTGGTGCCTGGTCGGAGACGACAGGGGCTTCTATCTATTTGTCGAAAGCATTGATGGTTACGGACTTGGCGGCAAGTGCTTTACTGACTTTGCGAGCTTTCGGGCCAACGACGGGTACGCGTCTATCCTATGCGCACAGGCGGCGTATTTTCCGGCTAACACAGCGCCGACAACTATTGATTCGGTGGCGTACGTCACCTCTGATCTGGGTTCCCGTTTCCCCCGTACACTAGACACAACAGGTAAGGTGCTAATGCGACCATACCTGCAGGTCGGTTCAAACGTTAATGTGTCGTTCACCAGCTTGAACACCAACAACGCACAGATTGTGTCAGGCTACAGCACGGGCGTTCTGTGGCCAAACGGACCTGACTACGGCCTGATCTTGTCACCAGTCCTACTGAAAGAGGGGTCGCATCTGCGTGGGCAGATGCCGGGCATGTTCTTCGTGCACAACGACAGTCCGGGTCTCGACCATCTTGAGCAGATCACAGGAGTCACAGGCTACCCAGGCCGGACGTTTGCGATTGTGAAGGCGGCGCACGGGTCTGGAGGAGCTCCGCTGACCGCGTTCATGGCATTCGACATTACAGGCCCGTGGTGGTGATGGCATGACCTGGTGGACTACAGTTGCGGGCTTAACACCGCTTGCCGTACACGATGCTGCGAGCATAAGCGGTACGCAGTTGCTGGATCGTATCGGGACAAACCACATCACGGCCACCACCGACCTGGTTCAATCAAGCGAGAAGCTGTTTACGTCGGTGTATGGCAACGGGGCTACCATGTCCTACGGCAGTTCTGTTTCACTGCCGACGAACTGCACGATCTGCGCGTTGGCGAGAGACACCCATAGTTTTGGGGGTATCACGATGTTGTACGACACGGTGAGTGGCGGGTATGTGTTCCGCCATGCGACAAACGACGCCCTTTGGTATATAGCCAAAAACGCTGCAACAGTCTCAGCGGTCGCAACGGGTACGTTTTCGGTTGAGTTTATGTTCCTGGCACTCGTAAAGACCGGCACCAGTGCAGTGATGTACATCGATGGGGTGCAGCGTGGCGGAACGCTGACTGACAAGATGCCGCCAGCGATCAACCGGGTCGGATGCCCGCCAGTGGAAGAGTTGAACTTCCAGACGACCGACAACCTGGCGGCAGTCGGTATCTGGAGTGGTACAGCAACGCAAGCCGAACTTGTCTCGTTGGAGGCCGCATGTCGCGCTGCGCTGGCGCTCACCGGAACGGCTCGCGGGATCAGCCCTATATGTTCCCGGCTCGACAACACGGTTCCAGCAGGACTCAACCCTCCAAATGCTAAGGCATACACCCAGTTGATGAGCAGGCTGCCGTTATTCCAGAACCCTTATGCAGGAGCTGGACAGATCACGGGCACGGTGAAGAAGAAGGCACTGCCTGACAACCTACCGCTGGCTCGCAAGGTGCGCCTGTACCACGACAGCACCGGGCAACTGGTCGCGGAGACATGGAGCGATGCGACGACAGGCGCGTACCAGTTCCTTGGTCTGGACTTAGCTGAGACATACACGGCGCTGGCCCTGGACCACACCCACACCTACCGTGCGGTTGCTGCCGACAACCTATCCGCATCACTATGAGGACGCAACATGATTTCTGAAACAACCGCCTGCCGTGAAGGTGCCCTGTCAGGGCGCTTGACGTTCCTGAACACCGGGTCCGGCACGGCCTATGTGCGGGTTTACGGTGACGGGCGACCGGCGAGCGTGAACGACGCTCCAGGTACTGCGCTGCTTGTTCAAATACCACTGACGAATCCGGCTGGGTCTGTGGCTGCAGGTGCTTTAACGCTAACCGCTTCAGACACAGGACTGATCGCCAACACCGGCATTGCCACGTGGGTTCGCGTGGTCAACCGTAATGGTGATACCGCATTCGACATGGACGCGGGTGTCGTTGGTGGCGGGGCCGAGTGTGAGCTGTCTGAAGTCAATCTGTTCGCCGGTGGCCTGGTAGCCCTGGTGTCTGCCGTTCTTCAATGAGTGTCGTTGATTTCGTCTTTGACCAGTCAGCCAGTACCTCCGGCGATCTGGTCTTTGGCGAAATCGCAACCGGCTCCAGTTATGCGGAGATAACCGGATCGTTTCAGCCGCTCACGGCGGTACTGTTGGCGTTACCTGGTCGTGACGCACAGATCACGGGGTCGTTTCAGCCGCTCACGGCTGCGCTCCTTGCATTACCTGGCCGTGACGCACAGATCACGGGGTCGTTCGCCCCGCTGACCGCAGCAATCCGGCTAAAGGGATCGACGACCGTAGCTATCACCGGGGCATTTCAGCCGCTGAGTGTTTCAACGCTAATCGGCAAGATCAGCGATGCACAGATCACCGGGTCGTTCCCCAGCCTGACCGCATCGCTTGAGGCCGCGTACTCCAGCAACACAGCGCGGCCAACGGTCAACCACAGCGGGGTCAGGTGGCAGACGGCACAACCGGCTGAGACGGGCACCCAGAACAAGCACCAGGACACCACACCGGCTCCGGTAGGCTGGGATGCGTTTTGGCAGCGGGCGCTTGGCCAGTCCGAGAACATCGAGCATCGTCTGCCGTCGGTGTTCCAGCCGAACCCTGTGCATACCAGCGTGTCGTTTCAGGACGGCACCGGCCTGGAGTACGACGCAAAGGCCGCACACCAGGATGCCACGCGAACGCCCTTGTCCCTGCTGGGCAAATTTCAGGACGGAACGCCGATCTTTGACAGCACCAGATTCCGGCACCAGGATGGCGACCACACCAAACGCCTGAGTCGCAAGGTCCGCTACCAGGGGGCCAAACCCCTGCGGATCGTTCGCAGCGGGCGTATGCAGTCGGCCACTCCGTTCATCGTTGGCAGGGACTCTCGGTTTCAGGATGCCATGCGCCCGCCTGCTGGGTTGACGCACCCACCACAGCCACCCGTGGTGCCGCCGACAACGTGCTACACACCAAGCCCGCATCTGGTGTTTAGCAACGCATTTGGCGGGGTTGGCGATCTGCTATTTATTTGCGACAATTACACGCCTGTTCCCCCAGGCGGGACTGTCGTTGTCCCAGTCAGAAGGGTCTATATCGTGCTCAATGTCGTTAATCTTCGCCGGGTGTCCGACGACCAGCCTGTGCCTACGTTGGGTATGTCGCTGTCGCTCGACGTTGGATCGTGGACCTGGAGCTTCAACGCCACGCTGCCTGGTTCTTCGCTGGCGCTGGTCAAGCCCACCGACGCAACCATCACCGAACTCAAGGCCAACATCAACGGCACCGAGTTTCGCGTGCTGGCGGAGTCTGTCAGCCGTGATCGCTCGTTCGGACAATCCAACATCCGCATCTCTGGTCGTGGCCGCAACGCCACCCTGGACTCGCCCTACACGCCAACACAGAGCTTCACCAACTTGCAAGAGCGCACTGCGCAGCAGTTGATGGACGACGTGCTGACCTACAACAACGTCTCGCTCGGATGGACGGTCAACTGGGGGCTGGAGGACTGGCTTGTACCTGCCGGGGCGTTCAGTCACCAAGGCACGCACATCTCCGCACTCAACGTCATCGCAAAGGCTGCCGGTGGGTTTCTACTGCCGCACGCATCGGACAAGAGCTTCAGCGTCAAGCCTCTGTACCCGGTCGGGCCATGGGACTGGTCCCTGCAGACACCTGACTTTGAGATTCCCGCCGATGTCGCCGTGCAAGAGGGTCTGGAATGGCTCGACAAGGCACCATACAACCGCGTATACGTGTCTGGGGAGTCGGTTGGGGTACTAGGTGCCATCACCCGTCTCGGAACGGCTGGAGACGTTGTAGCGCCGATGGTGGTTGATCCGCTCATCACTGCCGGTGCCGCCGCGCGCCAGCGGGGGCTTGCCGTGCTGTCCGACACCGGGCTGCAGGCACACGTCACGCTGCGGATGCCTGTGCTGGCGGAAACCGGCATCTTGCTACCGGGGCACATGATCGACTACGTGGACGGGGCCACCACCCGCCGTGGGATCGTGCGTAGCTCGCAGGTCAACGTGCAAGGGTCGGCAAATATCTGGCAGTCGGTTGGCTTGGAGACGCACGATGTTTTTTAAGAACCCATACGCCCGCCTGGTCGGGATACTACCTAAGCGCCCGCTGATGGTCGGCACCGTCACCGGCGTTGACAACGGCGTTGCCGTGATCGAGCTGCCTGGTGGTGGCACAGACAAGGCGCGGGGCGATGCCACCGTGGGTCAGCACGTGTTTTTCCGTGATGGTGCCATCGAGGGACTTGCCCCTGCGTTGGTCGATGTGAGCTACGAGGTCTGACATGTTCACCGCCTTGCTTTCATTCCTTGGTGGGTCAGCCTTTCGCATGATCTTCGGGGAATTGAGCGCCTGGATGACCAAGAAGCAGGACCACGCCCAGGAGATTGAGCGCCTGCGGCTGCAGGGCGAGATGGATGCTGCACAGCACGCTCGCAACCTGGAGGCCATCCGCGTGCAGGCCGAACTCGGAGTCAAGACGATCCAGGTGCAGGCTGAGTCGGCTATCAGCCAGATCGAGACGGATGCCTGGTCGAAGCTGGTTGAGAGCACGACAAAGATCACCGGCATCAAGTGGATCGACACGTGGAACGGTTCGATCCGACCGGCGCTTGCATCGCTGGCCATGCTGGTCGTCGTCGCTCAGATCGTCGTCAACGGGTTCACGCTGACCGACTGGGACCGTGAGCTTGTGGCCGCGATCCTGGGCATCTACCTGGCAGACAGGCAACTGACGAAGCGCGGGAAATGAACGACCTCGCAGTACAGGTTGCAGCCGTCTTGATTCGCCGGTTTGAAGGGCTGCGGTTGACTCCGTACCTATGCCCTGCCGGGGTGGCCTCCGTTGGTTTTGGAAGCACAAGGTACGAGGACGGCACCCACGTGCAGTTGACCGACCCGCCGATCACCCGCAAGCGTGCCGAGCAGTTGATGTTGTGGTCGGTGAAGAACGCCTACCTGCCTGCTGTGCTGAAGCTGTGCCCCGGTGTGCCCGATGCCTACAAGCTGGCTGCACTGATTGATTTCACTTTCAACCTGGGTGCTGGCAGGCTGCGAGTAAGCACTCTACGAAAGCGCGTAAACGCTCAGGATTGGGCCGCTGTGCCATCGGAACTGAGGAAGTGGACCCGTGGTGGCGGGAAGGTGCTCCAGGGGCTTGTAGCCCGTCGTGAGGCCGAGGTAGCGCTGGTGCAGAAGGTCGGCGCTTAGGCAACGGTGCCCAGGCTTTCCAGAACGGGTCTTTGCCGTTGTAGGTGGCGTAAGCCGCAACTCCACCGGCACCGAGCAACTGCACCTTGACTGCAATCGGGCACGTGCTCATGTCCTCGTTCCAGTAGTAGTTCTGGTCCACGGCCACGGTGCCCGCGCTGTTTATCTTGACGTTCATTCCGGCACCTCGTAAACGGTCAGCGCATAGCGCTTGGCGATAGCCACAAGATCGGGGCACGACCCCACGCAGATAAGAGCATCGGCGTACAGCACTAGCCCATAGTAGTTGGCGATCAGTCTGGTTTCTTCGGGCTGCATCGGACATACCGGGCGAACTTCAATTGGCAACTCAGACCATCCGACCCAGGTTCCGTCGGTGATGAAGCTGGTCGGTGTGATCCCGGCGATGAGGTCTGCATCGTCAAGGTGCCGCTGGTCCACCTTTCCCCAAAGGATAGTTTTCATACCAGGTGCCACCCTTGGGCGACCAGCTTGAACTGGTATGACCGCATGTGCTGCACAAACGTTGCGCTTGGCCTGATGTTGGTCAGGTGTATAGCCCCGTTCACCAGAGGCATGTTGGGGGTCCAGTTGTCAACGACTGACGTGCAGCCGTATTGCTTCATCAGTGCTTGCGAATGGGCCGTTTTTCCCCAGCCTTGTGGTGCTGAAAAAATCAGCGGATACCGTTTCATAAATTCCCCTCAAATGTGTCAAACGCTAAACCAGCGTATCGCAAAGTATAGCAGCCATTTAGTTTAATATAAATAACTTTGTTTTAGACACCGACGGAAAAAAGACGAAAAGAATCAAGCGCTTGGGCGCGTTTCTGCTAGGTAATAGACCAGATCATCCTGTAGGACGACTGGCGAGCCATCGCTTCGCACCCGGTACGGTATGCCCATCCACTTGAGTTCACGCGCCTGGGCGCTTGCACGCCGCTTCTTGGTCAGCAGCCGCAACTCGTCTGCCGTCAGGATCACGGCTGTCTCCCACTGCGGGCCATTGCCCGACGCTCATGCTCCCACTGCTCACGGCAACCGCTGTCACACCAGCGGTCGTCGTCGCCTACCACCTCATCGCACCAGTGGCACCGACCGTTCGGGATCGGGCCTTCGGGTCTGCGCTGGCGCAGCATCGCAGGCGACTCGCGCTCGATGTGGTCCTGCGCTTTGTCTGCGTCATCCATTTTTTACGCCATATGCCTTTGCGCATTCTTCGTATTGATCTAACAGAATTTTCGCGTAACGGTAAGCGGTAGATTTAGACATTCCGGCATTAGAGATGAGGGCGTGCATTGCTTCTGATATTGTCATACCGCCTTTAGCATGCTCCGCCGCAGCCATCAGCTTAGTTAGTAGCGGCAAGCCGACACCGATTGTTATTCTTTTACCCTGATGGTTTTGCAATATACGAACAACCAACGTAATCGTTTTTCTGTCAACATCACGGTAGAATAACATCAGCTTTATAATGTCTCTAGTAACAGGGTCTTTGCATTTAGAGAAAAGAAACTCTTCTTCTAATAGTATTGCACCAGACGGTATCTCACCGTAATTCATCAGATTATCTATATCAATTGTTCGGTTTTGCATGAATGGCTCCTTTAAAGAATTTCAAGTCGGGCGCGTGTCCTTGGAGTTTGGCATTCAGCAACCCAAGGCGTACCGTGGATTGAATATTGATTGCGGTGTTGTTAAGTTCACGGGCCAACTTGGGTTCAATCTTCCCCGCTTTAAGATCGAGGTACAGATTGCTGAGTTCTGTTGTTAAGGCTTCGTAGTTCATGATTTTTTATTCACTCCTTTGAGTTCACGGGTTATGAGCATACTTGCTCGGATAAGGGGGATCATTTCAGCAGGTATATCCTTTCGGCTAAGACCTGCACCAGCTTTGCTATCACAGAATCTTTCCTTTACCATTCCATCCGAAAGGTTCGCTCTGCGTTCTTTTTCTCTGTAAAGAATCGCGTCTTTGTTTCGTTCAAAGTACGACTTTTTATTTTTCGCAACTCGTTCGGCGTTTGCTTCGCGCCATTTACGACCGGTTTCTGCCGCTTTTTCAATATTGGCTTCTCGCCATGCTTTATTTGCGGAGAGTATCCGTTCCTTGTTGCGTAGGTAGTATTCCTTCTTCTGTGCGCTTTCTCTTGCGCGCCTTCGTTCAGTGTCTGTTTTTCCGGTAACTAAAACCAGAATGCTCTCAAGACGAACGTTAGCCACGATCAACCCTTGCTTTCAACTTCGACCGCAGCGTCAATCGCTTGACGAAGCGAGGGATGTGTGGTGCCGATCACCTTCATCTCTCCGTTTACCTGCTTAAGCACGGCCCACCGGCTGTTTGTGTGCGCCGTGGTCCAGCCAAACAGTTCAAGGCTTGTCAACCTGTCCATATCTTCGGTGGCAACGCCCCTGGCGAGATTGGCCGTGATGACAAAACCAAGCGCAACACCGAAGGCAAGGCCGACTATTCCGAATAACCATTCCATTACGCACCACCTTTCTGCATTGATTCGGCCTTCAGCGCAGCGTAGGCAATGCAGTCCTCCGCGCTGTCTGCGTGGTAGGTCGCCCGCGTGAACAGGCGAACGTCCTTCAGGATTTGCAGCAGGTGCCAGCCCTGTGCTTCTGTCAAGTTGGTGTCGTGATGCAAGTTGAAGATAGCCACGGTCTTTGCCATGCTGCGCTCACCTTCGGGCTTGTCGTAAGTTGCAGCACGATCCCTCAGATGTCCTGCGGCGGCATCAAGCAGATCGGGCGCAGAAGGTGTTGTAGCCCGCTGCGTCTTTTCTTCTTCGATCACGCGGTAGGCGAGTACGGGGTAGTGGATGTTGTTCCAGTCAAAGAAACCGGCGTCACCAGACACAAGTTTCCCGTCTGCCAGAATCACATCAACCAATATGCGAGTGCCAACAGGACACTCGCCACCAGACCACGGCGTAAAGCCATCTGGTATTTTCACGACGGGCTTTTCCTCTTCGATCACACGGTAGGCGATGATGTCGCCGTCACTGTCTACGCAGGACCACCGAAGCGCACTCCCATAAAACACAGATTGGTCGCCATCACGCAGCAAGACCTGTACCCTCGCCCCCTTGTCAACAGGACACTCGCCACCTGCCCACGGCGTAAAGCCTTCTGGAATTTCCACGGCAGGCTTTTCTTCTTCGACAACACGGTAGGCGATGATGTGATTACCTTGTTCACGCCCCCAGTGCAAAACTTTTGCTACACCACGATACCTACCACCGTGATCCATTACGTATTCAACCGTCGTGCCAGGATCAACAGGACGCGTACCACCTGACCACGGCGTGAATCCTTTTGGTATTCCATTACTCATTTATTTCCCTTTCATTTTGTTTAGTGAGCATTTAGTATAACCTAAATAAGCAACCTTTGAGCACAAATTTAGCGGTTTTTCATCGCTTCTATGAGTGCATCTTGTATCGAGGCTTTCGACTTCAGGCGTGCGACGACGACCTCATCGAGCGTGCCCTTGGCAACGATGCGATGCACAAACACCGGGCGCTTGTAGCCGCTCTGCGCTTGGCGTGTCGGCCCTATGCGCTCGATGGCTTGGCTGTCGGCCTCAAGGCTCCAGTTGCTTGAGAAGAAGCAGCAGATATTCCCGCCGTGTTGCAACGACAGGCCGTGGCCTGCACTTTGGGGATGGGCCAGCAGCACTGGTATCCGACCTGCGTTCCAGTCGTCAATGGTCTGTGTTTTAGCGCCCAGGTGTACGGCCTTTGGCAGTGCCTTCTGGATGCGTGCAAGGTCGCTTTTAAAGTGATAGAACACCAGCACCGGCATCCCGGCTGCTTCCTCTATCACGCTTTGCAGCGCTTCGATCTTGGCATCGTGAACTTCGACCCAGTTGCCCTGGTCGTCGGTGTACGCGGCACCTGCAGCCAGTTGCAGGCATTTCTGGGACTTGGCCCCAGCGCTGAACGCCTCAAGCAGTCTGCCGTCAACAAGCCACGTGAACAAATCACGTTCCATTTCCTTGTACTGCTTGCGGGCCGACGGCGGCATGTCCACGTGGATGATGTTCTCGATCAGTGGCGGCAGGTCGAAGTGGTCACGTGCCTCAATCGCAATGGTCACGTCCTTGATCGCCGCGCGTATCTGGCTGTCGGCGTGAGGCATCGGCTCGATGCGGGCGTAGTTGTCGCCCCCTGGCAGTTGGCGAAACCAGCGTTGCTGAAACGCCGTGAAGCTGGTGCCCAGTCGTCGTCCGGCATCCAGATAGAAGCACTGGCCCCACAGTTGCTCCAGGCCGTTGGCCGCAGGCGTGCCGGACAAATTGACGAAGCGCTTGGCCTTGGTGAGTGCGACACGGGCCAGCGACTTGGCACGCGAGCCACCCTGCCCGGTGAGAAACTGCTTGCCGTTCTTGCTTGTTCGCAGGCTGACCCGCAGGCCAGCGAGCCTGCTGCTCTCATCGCACACGATCATGTCGAACGGCCATGTTGTCCCATAGTTATCCACAAGCCAGGTGAGGTTGTCGTAGTTGATCGTGGTGATGTCAGCCCCGAACCGGATTGCTGCGTGGCGCGTGGTTGCATCACCGATAGCAACGGCGCACGTCATGTGGCCGAAGCTATCGCAGAACTTCTGAATCTCACCGGGCCATGTGGACAATGCCACCCGCTTGGGCGCTACCACCAGCACACGCTGTACCTCGCCAAATAGGAGCAGCGTGGCGATGGCCTCCAGGGTAGCTGGCCCCTTGCCCGTGCCCATGCCAGCGTATAGATTGCAGCGAGGAGTGTCGATGATGAACTGCGTCATCGGGCGCTGGTACGGACGCGGGACGAACTTCAAAACATCTGCCCCCGCTCGTACAACTCACGGTACTGCCACCAGCCGACGAAGTTGCGGCTTCGCTCGGTACTACCGCAAGATGCCTGGTGCTCGCATGGGGAAGCGTGCATCGGCTTGCTGCCGACAAGTCGCTCAAACAGCGCCAAGTCCTCTTCAACGCTTGGCTGCGTGCCGTCATGCTTGAGGTAGCTGACCCGCGCACAACGGGCGGCGCTGATTTTCGGCAGGAGTGCCCACGGGCTGTTGTCGCGCTCGTCGTCCGAGATGTATGGCAGGTGCCAGGAGTTGTAATTGCTAATGCCACGGTAACGAGGGATCGGTGTGCTTGCGTTGATCGCCTCTCGGATAGCTTTAGCAAGCGCCTGGAACTCAGGTTGTGCGTCCGGGTGGCACCTCAACTCGAAAAAGTTTTTCCACTCTGTCGCGGTTACGACCGTGTGCATCCACTGAAACGGCTCCAGCACACGGTTGACGATCTGCTTGTGCAGGCCAAGTTGGTTAAGCAGATCGGCCTGTGCAGCAGCAGCCTCTGCTGACATTTCCCACCAAAGACGCGCTGTTTCCGGGCTTTCGTGTTCCTTGTGCGCCTGCATACCAGGCTGGTTCAGACCCCAGTGAATCGGCATGGCCGGGTCGGTTCGCACCTGCTCGATCATCTTGGACACAGGGATGGCACGGGACGACGACGACGACCTTGAAAATACCCTGTGGGTGAGAAATTCAGCGTGGATGAAGCGCTGGTACTTCAACTGCAGCGTTGTGATCCTGTGGCCGAATTCGTTGACGCTATCGGCTATTACGGTTGCGGTGGTGTGTGACGACATCACTTGACTCCTGTACTACCGAAGCCGTTGGCCCCACGCTCGGTGCTACTGGGCACGCTAACCTCAACCATGGTTGTTGGCTCGACACGCTCCAGGGATGCCTGCGCGATGCGGTCGTTGGAGTTGATCGTGAACGATTCGATAGTGTGGTCGTTGCGGAGCGCGATGAGCACTTCGCCACGGTAGCCCGCATCCACAATCCCGGTCCCGTTGGCAAGCCGAATGCCGTTCTTGAAACCGTGGCCTGAGCGGGAGTACAGCATGATTTTCCAGCCCACCGGCACGTTGAATGCAAGGCCGGTGGGGATCAGGGCGCACGACCCAGGGTGGATGGTGATCGGCTTGTCGATGTCGGCCCGCAGATCGAAGCACGCATCGCCAACGTGGGCGAACTGCGGTTCGGTGGCCGTCGGTGTGAGTTTCACGTATTCAAGTTTCATGGTTTATTTCCTTTGTTAAGTCATTGTTTGACATTGTTGAAAAGCGCGTCAATTTCTTCAAAGGTGCTGACGACGTGCACCTGTATTCCTGCGGCACGCAGCCGCTCATGCTCGCGCTCCTGGCCCGGTCGTGGCTTTTCGCCTGGGCGCTTGCACTCGGCCAGCATGTGCATGCCTGGCAGCAGCAGCAGGTCGTCCGGCGCGTTGTTGCGCCCGATCCATGCGATCCTGCGGTAGTCACCTCCGAGTTCTTTTACCCGGTTGTGAAGGTACTGCTCGATGGCGTTTTCTCTCACGGCTAGTCCTTTCGATACCTACTTGTTTCAAAACCAGCGGCAGAAAGAGGTAGCCCTTCTGCCCACGGGGGGTTGGTTGCTAAAATATCAGCCAACCCTTGAGCGGAGAAATCCTCCGTGTCTGGAACCTCAGTGATGAGTTCATCGTGCACAGTCAAAATCGGGACATAGCCCTTCTTCTCGGCAGTCAATATCGCGGGAGCCAAGATGTCACGTGCAATCGTCTGACACACATTCCCCGTCATTTTTCCTCCGTGAGTAAACACCCGAGTCCATTTGCGTGTTGTGCCGCCCTCTTCGGTCGATTCGCCAAAATACGAGATGCCGCCTTCTTGCGTAAGTTGCGGGCCGAAGTAGGTGAGAAACCTACCGCTAGGTAGCCGCACGACTAGCCACCGTTGCCCGCAGGAAGATACACAGCGCACCTTGATGTGACGACCCACTGGGTACACCACGCCCCAGTTGCGTATCGCATTCTTCGCGGCGTTCTGGATCCCATGCCAGAACTGCACCGTGGCCGGGTGGCGTGCTCGCCAGGCCAACTTGCATGCTTCGCTAGCCAACCACTCTGTCTCGCTGATTTCCAACTTCGCAGGCCCATCTGCGCCCCAAGTAGCAAGATTGTTGTGCGCTTTTTGAATCAACTCTGGGGCAACCTGTTTCTGCAATACGCCCCAATAGTCGGCCATCCGAACACCATAAGCGTGGGCAAAAGTTTGATACCCAGCGCAACCACCCATGTACCCGCTAGCGAGGTCTGTTACCTTACCTATGCTGTTGCGAATGGCTTTAGTAACATCCCACGGGTCAACACCTGTGACGATCCCCGCCGTCACTTTGTATAGGTCAGGGCCGGTGCCTGCGTCGTAAGCGCGGAACGCATCCAGCTTCCATTGTTCTCCGGCAACCCAGGCCAACACACGCCCTTCGATGTTTGAAAGATCAGCGACCTCCAGCTTCTTACCCGGTGGTGCGATCACCACCCCCCGCAGGGCGGCAGCACCGTACAACATGAGATCGTCAAAAAACAGATCGTGTGTGCCGAGCTTCAAGCACTCGATGTACGCCTCAACGTCATTTGCGTCAGGCAAGCCCCTCGATGGCAAGTTCTGCGGCTGAAACAAGCGGCCCGCCCACCTGCGCGTGCGACCGGCACCCGCGAACTGCAGCCCTCCGCGAAAACGGCCATCGTCCTGCACCGCTGGGTCGAGGGCTGCATACTTCGACGTACTGGTCCGGTTTGCCGCCATTGACAATTCCATCAACTCGCGCAGTTCGCCCTGTGCCTTGCCTGCCTTTATCATCTGGACGAACGTGTCTTTCGTTGTGTCCTCAAGCGCAACACCGAACCGCTCCAGCACAAACGTTTTGAACTGCTCCCGCTGCGAAGGACGATCAACTTCCCCCAGGGTAAGCTGGCGAAACCGATGCGTGATGCGTTCTTTCTCCGCGACAGCCGCACGGGCACCAGCCCGCGTCAACTCCTGATCCACGAAGAACCCACGCTCGTTGATCCGTTGGTCGCAGTGCCACTCCGCAATTGCGCTGTCGTCCCAGTTCCAGGTAGGCATACGGCGCACGCACTCGCGCATGGCTGTAATGTCGTTAGCTGCATACTTCTTGAACCGTTCCCACTCGGCGGGGTGGGTGGTCCGGTCGGCCCGTCTGAGCTTTCGGTTGGCAGGCAACGGGCGGGTAAAAAGCGCCACCAATTTGCTGCCTTCTTTCAACTTTGCCATGTCCTCTGGCACACGCAGGACAGAACAAAGTTCGGACAAACTACCAGGAAGTGCGTGAGATAGGGCTTGTGCCATACTGCATCGCCACCGTGCAAGAGGTATGCGAGGGAGGTGCGCCTGTAGTGGTCCGTTGTGGATCGCCTTGTCGAATGCGGCGTTGTGCGCCCACACCTCGCTGGCGCAGGACATCGCAGCCCACAAGTCATCCGGTATTGGTTCGCACGTGCAATCCCAGACCTGAGGGGCTTCGTCCTCAATCGCGTATGCGATAAGCAGGTCTTGCGCCTGCGTTGCGTATTGGTAGGTTCCGACCTGCTTCAGATCGGCATCGGAGTATGTCTCCCGGTCAAGCCATAGCCTCATTTTTATTCTCTCAATACTGCTTAAAAACTGATGACCCGTTCCTCCGAATCCCGCTAATACACTTACGAGCAGGGCCACGGTTTATGCTAGTCTGCTGCGCTGAGATGTCCTATAGGGGGACGCAGCAGACTAGCATTCGGAGGCTGGGTACCGCGTGGGCGTTACGCGGCTTGAAAGTACCCGGCTCCCCCTTGATTTGGGTTACGTTGTGGTCACATTTAGTGCCGATTCGTCCCACCATGACTCGGCGTCTACTCCGTCGGCACGCTTGTATCGCACAAGATACTGCGGGCCTCCGTTGAGATATTGAGAACGACCAATGACTACTCCGTGCTCATTGCTGACGATGAGGACAACGTTTGCACCGAGTTCGATTAAAGGTGGTGTGTACATAACTGCTCCGATCAGAACAAGTCGTTGGCACCAGAGGTCGTCTCAGCGACTTCCTCTTCATCAAAACCATCAGCCGATGTTGGGCCTGATCCGAACGCTTCGCCGTCCTGGGCAAACTGCACGGCCTCGATCTTTGCGTAGACCTGGTTCGGGATGATTTCCCCGTTGCCACCCTTGAACGACTTGCCTGCTACGAATTGCACCTTGATGTTGCAATAGCACCCACGGTACGGAACCTTGACCTCCCATCCGAGTTGGTCGGTCACGTCAACACCATCGACCATGCCGCGACCATCTTCGGTGATGGTGACGAATTTGCCGTTGAACTTCTTTGGGCCGACCACCTGCGGCTTCATCTTGTTTGACGTGCTGATGTAGAGCTTGTCCTTGTAGGCTTCACGCACGCTGCCATCGTCGTTGAGCTTGTCGTTGCCGTTGCGAACGGCCTTGTTGTTCGCAGCCATCGACTGAATGACGTTGATTGCGTTGCCTGCCCACAAACCTTTGGCGGCTTCGATCATGGCGTTTTTGGCCAGCGTTGCGTTCTCGCTGTTCGGCTCGATCAGGGCGCTGACCTTGTACTTGGGTGCGCCACCGTTCATGCCTTCACCGGGTTTGAACACATCGAGCCATGTCATGCGAACGTGCTTGAGGATTACGGATTTGGAGCTTGCAAAGTTAGACATTTTGGATTTTCCTGGTTAAAAAAGATCGCTGTTTGGTTGGTCGGGAACATCGTCAAAGCCTGCTGTCATCGACAGCGAGGGCCTTGGGTCTGTTTCAAGGACGATGGTGGGTTGAACTTCGACCTGGATAATCAACTCCTGCAGCTTCGTCCAGTGGTCTGGAGCGATAGCAGGAGATAGAGGGCGCTCGCCTTCTTTCGCCTTCTTTGGCGCGGCGAACTTTTCGGCAGTGGTCGGGCTAACCAGCTTGCTTTCGTACATGAGCCAAACAGGTATCCCGTTTTCTGCGATAGCCTGTACAACCTTGCCTTCATCGACCCACTTGCGAGCACCGGCCTTGCCCTTGACCAGCTTGTAACTCAGGCCATCGGAACGCACGACAGCCTCACCAGCAGTGAGTGCTGCACGTGTGCGATCCATGACCGCAGAACACCAGTCCTGCACCATCGGCAATGCTGCAAACAGATCACCGAGCCTGCGTTCGTGCACCGGAGCTGGAGCCACCGGGCCGACATCATCGAACCCGACGAGCGCCTGGCCGATGACCACTTCTGTTTGTGCAGCGCAGTTGCCTGACGCACGGCAAAAGTGGCAGTTTGACGCAGACGGCCTGAACGTAGGATTCAGGTCACACTCGGTTGCACGATGCGATAGCCGGTCGATGGTGTCCTGCAACTGGGCGACAGTACCCGACCACTGGCTTACGCTTTTCAACGGCGGTTGCGAGATAGTCAGGATTACATCCTCAAACCCAATACCAAGTTTACGAATCATCCCACTGGCATACATAGCCAGTTGCTCATAGGGTTCAACTACCTCTGGTACCACAGCGCCCGTAATGATGTCGGTGTGCACAGGCGTTACGACATCGTAAGCAAGCACAGGCATACGCCCGAGCTTCAGGTCTATGATCTCGATGACCCGTTTTTCAGCGCGGTAGCCGCCATACTTGATGTTGAATCCTGCCGTCTCTTTCACGTAGACGAGGGCCACGTCGCACGACCCGGTTGCACCGACTTCACCTGTGATGTGGTCGATTGGTACGGAGTTCTCGACGTACATCGTAGCCCCCGTAAGAGCCACACGCTCCCGCACATACTCGACATGCACCATGCACAGGTCGATGAGTTCCTGATCGACGGTGTGGGTGGCGATGATTTCAACGCATGGGTCTGCCATGATGCTGAATCTCCCCCTCCAGTCCTCACCGCTGCAATCAGACTCAGGGTGAACCCAGAACACCATCTCCATGCCCAAGTAGCTCTGTGGGTCGGTATCTGGGTGCAGAAGCATCTCAGCGCACATCTGGTGGCCACAGGTGCCAGTGCGCGATGCCCCGTTACCACTTCTAGGGTATCCGTCTTGTGCGTTGATAGAGGCAGTACAACCTTCACGCCCGCCCCACCTTGGAGCAGACGACGGCGGCTTGCGAGCGTGATAGCCTGACAGTTTATCCATGTCTATATCCTTTATTCTGTTGGTACTTCTGTTTCAAATAACTCGCAGCTTTCGGAGCATCCTGCGTCTTGATAAACGTTCGGCATGGGTAACTTTGAAGCGCTCAATTCAGATGCCAACTGCCTAAATGCCGGAATGGACATACTCTTCCTGAAGAACACCCTTGCTGGCGCACCTGGGCGCTTTGAAAACTCAGGGCCACACGTGCCGTATTGCTTTTCCAATCGTTCAAAAAAATCGAACTGATTAGGGTTTTCATCGTGAAGTCGCGCCAACTTGGAGAACGATTTTTTCCAACACGTTTTACAGTTCCCTTGGTGTTCCAGTAGTTCCAGATCAAAGATTTGGTCATCCCACCAGTCGAGCACATCCTGCTTATCCGTAGGGAACGTATCGACAAGCGGGTAAACAATTTCACGAACCTTGTCGTCACGCACACGACGCTGTTCGTCAGTTCTGATGCCTATCGCCGTTGCGTAGCTTCCTGTAGCCCACCCAACCGAACGAAGATACGACCAGATCGGAGCGAGCTTTAGGTCGCGTGTGCAATGGGGGAACTGCATATTTGTCACGCCGTATTTCTTAACGACTTCCTCGAAAGGCTCCCCGTTACGAGAAGCCGTATCGAAAGTGACAACGCGATGGGTGTTCCCTTTGCGCAGACCGTGATGAACAATGGCCTCTACCCAAACGGTGTTAAATCCAAAGAACAAGTCGCAGTTGTTCACAAACTTCAAGGTTTTCTCATGTTCAAAACCTGTGTTCGCAAACACAACACGAATATCGTGCGTCGCGCTGTAGTCATCTAGTAGTCGCTTCGTCATATATCCTGACGTGCGGCCACCGCTAAATGACACAAGCAAACGTGGCTTGCGAACGTGATAACCCACGATCAGAGGCCCAGGTCGTCGGTTGCAGGCGCGTTCAGCAGCGAGTTGACGAACGCCAGCACCTCAGCGTTCTTGCCCAAGCCCTCAAGGTGAGGAACCTTCTTGCCCTCAAGGCCGAACTGCTTGAGCACGGCCAGCACACCGTCGCGGCCATGACCAGGTTTGTCGCTCTTGTTGAGCGCCTGGATAGCGCCGAGCACTGTCTGCCAGGGCGTGTCAGCGCTGGCAGCCTGCGGGGGCGTTGCGGGCGTGGAAGTCGGCACCGATGCAGGAGCCGCTGGCGCTGTTGCAGTAGGCGCGGTAGTGGCAGTCGGCTGTTCCGTGGCTGCAGGAGCCGCTGGCGCTGTTGCAGTAGGCGCGGTAGTGGCAGTCGGCTGTTCCGTGGCTGCAGGTGCGTCGGGCTTTTTTTCGTCTGCCACCGCAGGTGCTGTGTCCGACTTGCGTGTGCGGGTTTTCTTTTCCTGGGAAGGTTGAGCTTCGGCAGAGGCAGATTGCTGTGCTGTCAGCAGCGTGACGATCTGCTGCAGGCTGCTATCAATAGACGCAAGGGTGTTTTCAATGCTCATGGTTTCACTCCAATGGGTTACTACTTTGTTACGAACCCCAATCAACTGGGGAAGCGATAATGTAGCACGCTTTTATCGGAATTTGAGCAGTGAAGCCTAAATCTATTTATTTTTCACGAAATTGGATATTTTCGCCAAAGTAGTGCTAAAGTTGCGTCTGTCGTAACAACACACGGAGTCGAGATATGTGGGAAAAGTTTTTCGGGCGCAAGTTGATACCATGCGTCGTGAAGGAAATGCTCTACGAAGCCGAGCGGCTGGCGCTGGAGCACCAGGCAGCAGGTGAGCACCACCTAGCCCTGGCCAATATGTACAAGTCACGCGCCGCTAGGCTGCAGGCCAACGTTCAACAGGCGGCACGGGAGGTGACTCGATGACTTACAGCAAAGAAATAACAAGGCTGTCTGTGGCTCATAAAACAGCATTGAAGCAGCGTGACGACGCTGTGACCACCCTGAAGTTATGCGCCGAGAAGTTCCGCATGTACACCGAGCATCACCTGCAAAAAGGCGACGAGGAAAAGGCCGCCGCCAACGCAGTAATGCTGAAGGCGTGCGAAGAAACTATCACGCGTGCAACAGGGGGTGCCGAATGAAGTCACCCAGCCGCAACAACCCGGTCATCACCGCCAAGATGATCGAAGAGCTGCAGAAAACAAGTCACAGCTACGACTCGCTTTCTGCGGCTGTCGGATTGAGCAAGGTGGCCGTGGCCACGTGGATCAAGGCGATGCGACAAGCGAGGATGGTTCACATCAGCGCTTGGACGGACGACAAGCGTGGGCGCAAGTTCACGCCGATGTACTCATGGGGCAACCGTGCAGACCTCGCCCGTGCAGGGCAGGCCCGGACTGCCGCCGAGCGCATGAGGGCTTACAGGGCACGGATGAAGGAAGGGGGTACAGCATGAGTCACACACCAGGACCATGGAGAGTAAAAGAGGGGCTGGACAGAGACACAGGCGAAATCGCAACTTACGTGTATGGCGGTTTGGCAAGCATCGCAGAATGCTACGGGCCCGATAGCATCGACAACGCTCGCCTGATTGTGGCTTCGCCAGACATGCAGAAGGCATTGCAAGAAATAGCCAACCACCACGAAGAGCAACGTGAGTTGTGGGAGTCCGAAGAAAACGCAGATGCAGACCTATTTCCCCCTGGTGGCCGGTGGCCGCGACGCATTCGTGAACACGGGAGATGCCATCGTAGGTCACGGCGGTGTAGCCATCGAAGAAGTCATCGTGCCCCTTGTGAAGTTTGAAAGGAGGACACGGTGATGGGCAAAAGACACGAAGCCATTGGCATCAAACAGGTGATTCGTTTCGAGTGGATGCAGAAAGCAGCCAATCTGCTGCTGGCGGGACTCGACGCCAAAACCATCCGCCAGGAGCTGCATGAGTTCCTCGCGGATCGAAAAGGCAACGGCTCCGAAGGCGAACGAAGTGATCAGACCCGGACCTTTGTCGTCAACAATCTGATGAAGATCTGGGTCTCTCCTGACCCCGAGTTGATTCCATTCCGGGATGCCTCGCTGGCGTTTCTGAGGGAAAACCCGTCCATGGCCCTGGCGGTCCACTGGGGGATGATCTCGGCGGTCTATCCCTTCTGGTTCAATGTGGCCCGGCAGACCGGCCGTCTGCTGGCCTTGCAGGATCAGGTGACCCAGACGCAGATCATCAACCGCCTGAAGGAACAGTACGGCGACCGGCAAACCGTAAGCTGCTATGCCCGGTTCGTCATCCGCTCCTTTGTCGCCTGGGGAGCCCTGAAGGATTCCGAGGCCAAAGGCTGCTATGAGAAAGCCGCTCCTGTGAGCATTGCCGAGCCAAACCTGGCCATCCTGATGTTTGAATCCGCACTCCTGGCCACACCGGAGGCCAAGGGCGCATTGGGTCTGCTCCTGAACAACCCGGCATTCTTCCCATTCCAGCTCCCCGTGATGACCGGTGACTTTGTATCCCAACGCAGCGAGCGTATCGACGTGGTTCGCTATGGACTGGACGATGAGCTGTTGAAGTTGAAGGATCAGCAAAATTGTACATACAGTAAAAACTACTGCCGAGCAGATTAAACAGCCGGGTTCTTTCGAACCCAGTGAGGGGGTCCATGCATCAGCAGACGCAGCCAGCACGATCAGTTCGGCGTGTTTGTCTGGGGCAAGCGCCCCGATGTGCTCATGGGCCATCACAGTGCCCACAGAGCGGATGACCGTTGCGATCAGTTCTGTGCTCACGGCGTTGGTGCTCGCGGCTGCAGGGTCGGTGTCAAGCGATCCTTCGTCCAGGCCGATTGCAGCTTCCATTTTCCTCATGGTCCCCTCGCTGGGGCTGCGTGTGGGGTTTGGCCCGAACTGCTGGACCAGGAAGCTGGGATTAGAGTAGCCCAGCTTCTGGGCCACCTTGCTGGCACCTCCCGCGCGCTCAATGGCTGCACGCCCGTTTTCCCTGCGTATTTCGACCAGTCTGATCATTGTGTCACCCCTTTGCGGCTGTAGTGTTCGCAAAGGATACGCGAAAGTTTAGCTTTACGTCAAGCACTGTTACACATTGCTGAGAGTGGGCGCTATAATTTAGCGTATGCTAAACGATCAAGCCCAAAACCCACACGTCCACAACCGTCCTCACACGACTCCACTGCTTGAGATTCTGCGGAATCTCGGTGTGGATGAGCGGAGGGACGAGTTCGCCCTGCTCGCAGGCACCTCACGCCTGTACCTGTATCAACTTGCCGGTTGCTATACCAAGGCATGCCGCACCGATTTGGCACTCGCCATCACGAAGGCCAGCCTGGTGATGCACGACAAATACCAGTGCGGCTACATCGACATGCACACGCTGGCAACCATGTGCCCGGTGAGTCGGAAAAAATAATACAAAAGTATTTATGTTGCGCTAAATAACTGCTACAATGTGCTCAAACAGTGATGCAAAGTCATTGTCAACGTAACGAAAGGAGTAACATTGTGGACATTAAGCAACGCAGGCGTTTCGTCAGACAGTGCGCCGAAATCGGTGTCAACTACCACCGCTGGGGCTGGAACCAGCGGATCGGATGGGCCGCAGAAGAATTGGCAGGTAGCCACACATACAAGGGTGTTCGCATCCCGAATTATGACCTCGCTCTACAACTCATCGAGCGCGGTACACAGATTGCCGCCCGTGCTGAGATTCGGGAGCAAAAGTTTGCAGCACGGGCGGCTTCAACATGAGCCACCAATATCTCATTCACCAGGACAAGCCGCTGGCGATCCTGGCTGAACCCACCCGTTTCCTTGAAGTGTTCGCCAGCCCCGATTGGGACCAAGCCGCTGGTCGCAATGTCCTGCGCCGCAAGGTGCTGTGCAAGGTGTCACTTGCCCAGAAGTGGCAGAAATGCGCGGTGTCGAAGGAAGCCACGCCATTGCCGAACGGCATGGCCTGGGAATATTTGATTCATTGAGGAGTAGCAGTATGAGCAACAAAGAACTTACACCACACCCGAAAGCCGCTTGGCTTCTAGCCATCGCGCAAGGCAAGAAGATGCAGAGACTGCATCCTCCGACAGATGAGTGGGAGCACTCTGAATCCCCGTTGAACGATATGGTAAACGGGTATGAACTCCGCATCGAGCCCGAAATCATGACCCTCGCAGGCCACGATTTCCCAGTTCCGGTGCAGGAGCCGTTGGAAGTTGGACAGGCGTATTGGGTGGTGCTCCTTAATGAATGCGTTACTCAGACCTATACATGGCAGGGTGATGAGTCGGACGAAATGTGGCTTAACCACGGTTTGATCCAGCTCACCAGGGCAGGCGCAATTGCCCAGGCGCGGGCGATTATTGCTGCGTGCGGGGGATGTGTGGTATGAACGCATTACTGTGGACTCTATCAGGCATAGGCGTGTGGAATGCAATAAGCATGCTTGCGCGGGCGTATTACAAAGCACCATTTGAGCCGCCGTATTGTTACCACGTCCTAGTCGGAGCGTGGGCAATTTACCTCCTGGTGAGAGGGTGATGCCATGCCCAAGTCCCTGCTCGAACAACTCCCTGACATCGTCGCCAACGGGCGCAAGCAAGCCGAA
>ERZ724503.200-NODE-200-length-22219-cov-6.323723_pt1 | contig 22219 bp, 24 predicted proteins | sample MGYA00376036_ERZ724503 | MGnify/ENA primary metagenome ERZ724503 (study PRJEB28724, sample SAMN07190885) | wastewater metagenome | isolation source: influent of sewage treatment plant in Hong Hong | place: Hong Kong | collected 2016-03-17 ...
CGTTCGGGGTTTCCTGCACGGCCGGGGTGACCGTCACGTTGCGGGGAGTGGCGCCGGACAGTCCGGTTCCGCACACCGGCCATGCGCCACGGCCCTGAGAGGCCAGGACGCGCTCGGCGACGGCGATCTGCTCGTCCTTGGTGGCCAGGTTCGCGGCCGACGCGTACTGGCCGCCGCCGTGGGCCGACCAGGTCCCCGGCGAGAACTGCAGGCCGCCCTGGTAACCGTTGCCGGTGTTGATCGCCCAGTTGCCGCCCGACTCACACCGCGCGACGGTGTCCCATTCGGCGTCGGTGGCCGCGGCCGCGTGGCCTGCCAGGGCCATGCCGCCGCCGCCCAGCACCGCACCGGTGAAGGCGATCTTGGCGGCTTGCTTGGCCGGAGCCGATGTCGTGGGCTTGCGATGCCGTCCACTCATACGTCAGCGAATCCTCTCTGCACACGCCTGCGAGGTCAGCTGTCGGGTTCGGGCTGGAGAGGTTGCCCGGCCGCGACGCTCCCGAGGGAACGGCTCGGCTTCACCCCTAGAAGAAACGGAAGCACCGTTGCTTCAGGTCCGATCTCGGTGGACCGGTTGGGTCCCCCGCCTCCATCCGCTGTGGTTGGTGTTGCCCCTGCCCGTTACGGATGGAGTTCGGCGCGTAAGGAGGGGAGGCCCGCCGCTGACTTACTCGCAGCCGGCTTGGCAGTGACGGTATCGGGTGGCCGAGGGTCCGTCATCTTTTGACAAATCGGCCGATTCTCGCTACGGCGAAACTTAAAAGACCTCTAAATCGCCATTTCGGCCGAGCGTTTTTCCTGCTCATGAGCGGCCGCTACCGGCGCGTGGCCGGGCCGTTACCCGCTCGTTATGTGAGGTAAATCACATCATCCGCCCGCGAATGGCGGAAGGACGTCGATCGTCTGACCGGACCGCAGCTCAACGCCCGGATCGCGGACCGCGAACCCGTCCCGAAGGTAAGAACACTTCCGCAACACCTGTCCCAGCGGCCCCTCGCGTACCGCCAGCACGGCGGTCAGATCGGCCAGGGTGGCTCCCTCGGGAAGGCGGATCTCCGTTTCGTCGACGCCTGCCGCATCCCGCGCCGCCGCGAAGAACCGCACCGTCACCGGAATGTCGGACGCGGCGTGCTGCACGTCCGTCACGTCAGCCACCGATCGCGCTCATCGGCCGGGCGGGCTGGACGAAGGCGGGATCGTTGATGCCGTGCCCGGCGGCCTTGCCCCACATCGCCGCGCGCCACGCCGCGTCGATCTCGTCGTCGGTGCCGCCGTCGCGCAGCAAGGTCCGCAGGTCCGTCTCCGTCGAGGCGAACAAGCAGTTGCGCACCTGACCGTCGGCGGTGAGCCTGGTGCGGTCACAGGCCCCGCAGAACGGCCGCGACACCGACGCGATGATGCCGACCGTCGCCGGGCCACCGTCGACCAGCCACAACTGGGCGGGTGCCGATCCGCGCGGGCGCGGATCGGGCGTCAGGCTGAAATGCCGGCCGAGGATGGCCAGGATCTCGTCAGCCATCAGAGCCGTGCCGCGGTCCCAGCGATGCTCAGCGTCCAACGGCATCTGTTCGATCACCCGTAGGTGAAAACCGCCCTCGCGGCTGAACCGCACCAGCGGCACCAGGTCGTCGCGGCCGGTGGCCGGATCGAGGACCGCGTTCAGCTTGACCGGATCCAGGCCGGCCGCCGTGGCCGCGGTCAGGCCGGCCAGCACCTCGTCGAGTCGGTCGCGCCGGGTGATGGCGGCAAAGTGCGCCGGATCAACGCTGTCGAGGGACACGTTGATCCGGTCCAGGCCCGCTTCGGCCAGACTGGCCGCGCGGTGCCGCAAGCCAATCCCGTTGGTGGTCAACGAGATCTCCGGGCGCGGCCGCAACGCGGCGGTGGCCGCCACCACGTCCTCCAGTCGCCGGGAGAGCAGCGGCTCGCCGCCGGTGAACCGGACCGCGGTGATCCCCAGGCGGGTGACCGCGATGCGCAACAGCCGGACGAGTTCGTCGTGGCTGAGCAACTGTCGGCCGGGCAGCCAGTCCAGGCCGTCCGCGGGCATGCAGTACGTGCAGCGCAGGTTGCAGCGGTCGGTCAGCGACACCCGCAGGTCGGTGGCGACCCGGCCGAAAGTGTCGACCAGCGGTCCGGCGGTCGGCGCGGGCGCGGTCGGCCGGGCGGCCACCGGCAGGCCCAGCGCGGTCACGGTCACTCGGGCACCCTGGTCCGGTCCGCGCGGGCACTGTCGACATGGCCGAAGAACGACCAGACGACATTCAGTATCAGGCGCATCTTTCCTCCAGCGGTGAGGTAAGCCTACCGAGCAAACGGGGGTGCTGGTCGCCGGGCCGTCCGAGTAGGATCTGTGCTCGATGCGTCCTGCGGTGGCGGGGCGCTCAACTTTGTTGCCCGACCGGGGCAACCCGTCAGACAAGCAGGTGAAACCAGTGCCTACCGGCCGGGTGAAGTGGTACGACGCCGAAAAAGGGTTCGGCTTCCTGTCCCAGGAAGAGGGCGAGGACGTCTACGTCCGTTCGTCGTCGTTGCCCGACGGTGTCACCGATCTCAAAGCCGGCCAGCGCGTCGAGTTCGGCCTCGCCTCGGGCCGGCGTGGTCCGCAGGCGCTGAGCCTCAAGCTGATCGACCCGCCGCCGAGCCTGACGCGGACCCGCCGCGAAGCCGCCGGCCCGCCGGAACACAAGCACAGCCCTGACGAACTGCACGGGATGGTCGAGGACATGATCACCCTGCTCGAAGGCACCGTGCAGCCCGAGTTGCGCAAGGGCCGCTACCCCGACCGAAAGGTGGCGCGCCGCGTCTCCGAGGTGGTCAAGGCCGTCGCCCGCGAACTCGACGCCTGAACCTGTCCTGCCGCGGGCACCCTGGTGGCATGGCTTCCTACGTAGCGCCCGGCGGCGAGTTCAACCGCGACACCGACTACATCACCACCCGCATCACCGCCGACGGCCGTGACGACTACCCGGTCGAGGCCGGCCGTTACCGGCTGATCGTCGCCCGGGCCTGCCCGTGGGCGAATCGGGCGATCATCGTCCGGCGGCTGCTGGGTCTCGAGGACGCGATCTCCATCGGGTTCTGCGCACCGACCCACGACGCCCGCAGTTGGACGTTCGACTTGGATCCCGGCGCCGTCGATCCGGTGCTCGGCATCCATTGGCTGCGCGACGCCTACGACAAACGCATCCCGGACTACCCCAAGGGCGTCACCGTGCCCGCGATCGTCGACGTGCGCACGGGCGCTGTCGTCACCAACGATTTCGCCCAGATCACGCTGGACTTCTCCACCCAGTGGACCGCGTTTCACCGGCCCGGCGCCCCGCAGCTGTATCCGGAACCGTTACGCGCCGAGATCGACGAGGTGGCCCAGCGCATCTACACCGAGATCAACAACGGCGTGTACCGCTGCGGGTTCGCCGGTTCCCAGCGGGCCTACGACGCCGCCTTCGACCGGCTGTTCACCGCACTGGACTGGGTCTCGGGCCGGTTGGCGACCCAGCGCTATCTCGTCGGGGACACCATCACCGAGGCCGACGTCCGGTTGTTCACCACGCTGGCGCGGTTCGACCCGGTCTATCACGGCCACTTCAAGTGCAATCGGCAGAAGCTCGCCGAGATGCCGGTGCTGTGGGCCTATGCGCGAGACCTGTTCCAGACGCCGGGCTTCGGGGACACCGTCGACTTCGTGCAGATCAAGCAGCACTACTACGTCGTTCATGCCGACATCAACCCCACCCGGATCGTGCCCAAGGGCCCGGATCTGACCAACTGGCTGACGCCCCACGGCCGGGAGGCATTGGGCGGCAAGCCTTTCGGTGACGGAACACCGCCGGGGCCGCCGCGCGAGGGGGAGCGGGTGCCCGTCGACCACGGCGCGTGACTAAGCTCGCGCGCATGGCCCGCCACACCGCTCTGATCGGTGCACACGTCGACTCCGCGGACCCGTTGGACGCGGCCGCGGCGGCGGGCGCCGAGGCGATCCAGTTCTTCCTCGGCGACCCGCAAAGCTGGAAGAAACCCGTCGAGCACCAGTTCGCCGACGAGCTGCGCGAGACCGACCTGGCGATCTACATCCACGCTCCGTACCTGGTCAACGTCGCCTCCGCCAACAACAAGATCCGGATTCCCAGCCGCAAGATCATGCAGCAGCACGCCGAGGCGGCCGCCGGCATCGGCGCCAGGGGCCTGGTGGTGCACGGCGGGCACGTCAGTTCGAACGAAGATCCCAAGGTCGGAATCGACAACTGGCGCAAGGTTTTCGAACGCGCCGAGGAGACCGGAGGCTTTCCGCTGCCGATCCTCATCGAGAACACCGCCGGCGGCGAGAACGCCATGGCGCGCAAATTCGACCGGCTCGCGATGCTGTGGGACGCCGTCGGCGACTACCAACCGGGGTTCGTGCTCGACACCTGCCACGCCTGGGCGGGTGGTGAGGAACTCCTCGACATCGTCGACCGGGTCATGGCGATCACCGGACGCATCGACCTGGTGCACGCCAACAACTCGCGCGACGCATTCGACTCCGGCGCGGACCGGCACGCGAACTTCGACGCCGGCACCTTCGACTCCGAGCTGATCGCGGCGGTGTGCCGGGACGCGGGCTGCGACGTGATCATCGAGACCCCGGCAGAGGGTCATCTGACTGATCTGGCCTTTCTACGAAAGCGGTTGCGGGAGAACTGATTCCGTCAGCGCCAGGCGGTGCGGACCGACCATTCGGCATGCGGCAGCTCACGCACCTCGCCCTTCTCGTCGACCCCGAGCGTCATCAGCTGAACCACGAAGCCCTGCAGCCGGCCGCGTTGGGGGTCGACGGTCGGGATGGTGACGGCGAGCCGGGTATCGGGCCGGAAGACCTGGGTGGTCGTGTCGGCGGGATCGTCGTAGACGAGCATCAGCCGCCACGGGGAGGCGCCGATGGGCGACGGCACCGACAACTGGATCGCGTTGCGTTCGTCGACCGCGAGTTCGCCCTGGGTGCCGGCGTTCTGACAATCCGTGAGATCCAGCACTTTGCAGTAGAAGTACGGTCCGACCCGCGTCGAGTGGCCGTTCGAGAACGCACTGATCTGGGGCAGGTCCGATCCGTTGTGCCGCGCCCAGGCCGCGGCGCCGACCCCGGCCGCGACGGACGCCGGGAGCACCACAGCGGCGGTGATGGCCGCGACCTTTCGCTTCACGGCTTCCGCATCGCCGTCGTCGGGTGCTGCCGCGGATCGACTTCCTGACCGACCATGACCGGCCGGTTGCCGCCCAGCCCCGGGATGAGCGAGGCGCCGCGGTAGCTGAGGATGGTCTGGGCAAGTCCCGGGATCAGCAGGGCCGTCACGACGGTGAAGCCGATGAACAGCACCGGATACACCAGGACCCCCAATGCGCCGCCGAGCACCCAGGCCAACTGCAGCACGGATTCCGACCGGCCGAACGCCGACGCGCGGGACTCCTCGGGCAGGTCGTGTTGCAGGGAGGCGTCCAGGGAGGCCTTCGCGATGGCGCTCGCACCGGCGGTGACGAGGGTGGCCAGCGCCGCGACGAGCAGTTTGCCCGACACCGCCGCGGCCAGAGCCAGCAGCGTCACCGCGATCGTGCAGCGCACCACCAGCACGGCGGGCCGGCCCAGCTCCAGCCGCGCCGCGGTGAAGTTGCCGGCGAAGTTGCCGAGGGCCGCGGCGGCGCCGACGAGCCCCAGCATCTGCAGCTGCTCCCAGCCGGTGGCGTCGTGGGTCTTGGCGACGAACGCGGGGAACAGGAACAGGAAACCGACCATCGCCTTGATGGTGCAGTTGCCCCACAGGGCCGCGATGATGTTGCGGCCCAACGGTTGCCGGACGTTCCCGGGTGCGATGCCGGTGAAATCCGGCGCCCGGCCCGGTCGCCCGGCGCCGGCGTGATAGCTCAGTGTCGTCGGGACCTCGCCCGCGGTGATCTCGACCCGGCTCGGGATCCGCATCGACAGCCACACGCCGGCGACGGTGACGGCGAGCACGACCAGCAGTGCCCCCGGCAGGCCGAACAGCTTGGTGCAGACGAATTCGACGCCGGAGGCGACGGCGCCGCCCACCATGGTTCCGCCCAGCAGCCCGAAGATCGTCAGCCGCGAGTTGACCCGCACCAGGTCGATCGTCGGCGGCATCACGCGCGGAGTGACCGCGCTGCGCAGCACCGAGAACGACTTGGACAGCACCATCATGCCGAGCGCGCACGGGTAGAGAACCCACGGCGGGAAGCTGCCGGTGGCGCCGTCGTAATTGAGGATCAGCACGGCGGCCAGCACGGTGCGCATCCCGAACGAGGCGGCCAGGGCGACCCGCCGGCCATGCTGCAGCCGGTCGAGGGCGGGCCCGATCAACGGCGCGATGACGGCGAACGGCGCGATCGTGATGAGCAGATACAGGGCGACCCTGCCCTTGCTCTCGGCGGTGGCGGCCGCGAAGAACAGCGTGTTGGCCAGCGCCACCGCCATGGCCGCGTCGACGGCGAAGTTGGCCACCACCGGCCATGTCAACGCCGTCAACCCGGACTTGTCGGCACCGTCGGCTGTGGCCGCGCGCTGGACGAGGTCGTACATCTTGGAGCCCATCTCACGGCTGCGGTAGGCCGCTGCGCGGGTCACGGTGATGCGGGGTGGGCCGTCGTCGTCGCGGCGACGGTCGTCCGGCGGGTCCTGGCGGCTCCGGCGGTTCTCGTCCAGGGGCGGCAGGTAGCGATTGGCGCTCGGCGTTGGTTCGGCGCTGGGGTAGTTCGCCATGCCCGGATGCTCGCGGGCGGCACGCGGCGGCGCCCCGGGGCGTTGGCCCGGGTCCGGTCGTCCTCGCCGCGGTCCTGACACGTGGTCAATTCTTCCCTATCCGACGACGACGGCAGGTATCGGCGACCGGTGTGGCTGACGGCGGTGATGTTCAGGCAGTATGTGTGGCGATGGACACCGCAACCCCCGACGCCGACACCAGGTCCGACCCGCAGTCGCAGGATCTGGTCGCCGTGCTGACCGCGGCCGTCGATGCGGCGCGGGCGGCGGTCGTCGAGTTCAGCGGCGACACGGTCGGCGAGTACCTCGGTGTCACCTTTGAGGACACCACCGCGGCCACGCACCGGTTCCTGGCCGACGTCCCCGGTTACGGCGGCTGGCAGTGGGCGGTGGTGGTCGCGGCGTATCCCGGTTCCGACCACGCCACGATCAGCGAAGTGGTGCTGGTGCCAGGCCCGACGGCGTTGCTGGCTCCGCAGTGGGTGCCCTGGGATCAGCGGATCAAGCCCGGCGACCTGGGCCCCGGCGATCTGCTCGCCCCGCCGGCCGACGACCCGCGGCTGGTCCCGGGGTATGTGCTCAGCGGTGACCCGGCCGTCGACGACGTCGCCACCGAGGTCGGTTTCGGCCGTCGGCGGGTGCTCAGCGAATGGGGCCGCGCGGACGCCGCGCAGCGCTGGCACGACGGCGAATACGGTCCCGACTCGGCGATGGCCCGTGCCACCCGGCGGGTCTGCCGCGACTGCGGCTACCTGCTGCCGCTCGCCGGGACGCTGGGCACGATGTTCGGCGTCTGCGCCAACGAATTCGCCGCCGACGGTCACGTCGTCGACTTCACCTACGGCTGCGGTGCGCATTCCGACACTCCCGCGCCGGCCGGTGCGGGCTCACCGCTGTACGACCCCTACGACGACGGGGTCCTCGAGGTCGCCGACAACCCGCTGCCTGAGGTCCACACCGAGGAGCCGGCCGCCGAGGTCGACGAAGTCATCGAGATCGACGACAGCCCGCCCGATTCCGGGATCTGTTCAGCGGCTACCGACACGGAGTGCGAGTAGACCTCGCACTGGCGGCTGAACAGATCGGGTGGAGCCGTTCGGGAGCGCCGTCATCGTCGCTCGGCGGCCGCCTTGATCCGGGCCAGTGACGCGTTCATCCCCTCCACCAGTTCCTGTTCGAAGTTGCCGGTGCCGCCGAGCGCATGCTCGGCCAGAAACGCCGGAACAGCCGGAATGGGCCGGTCGGCGCGCCTGCTCTCGACAACGCGGGTGCCGGTGGCCGTGGGCTCGAGTTCGTAGATCCACTCGGTCCGATTGGTGTCGACCCTGAACGCCAGCTTCTTCTGCGGGATCACCTCGGTGACGGTGCACGTGGTGGGCCAGAACAGCTTCTTGCGCCGATTGAAGTTGATGGTGCGGGTGCCCGGGCGCAGCGGGCCCAGCGCCTTCATCCAGCGGCACTGCGGACTCCACTCCGGCATCCGGCCGAAGTCGCTGATCAGTTTCCACACCTCCGCGGGCGGGGCGTCAATATCTACTTCGGCCCGCAAAAGGGGTGCTGCCATTTCTCGCTCCTCGTTCTATTCATGACGGCGAAGTCAATTTGCTGAATTTACATTTTATTGCGCTTTTCCCCAACGGCGAGGCCTGTTTGCGCTCCGCGTGAACCACGCTGGGCCGCGCGCCGCTGCCACACGAAGATCGACGTCCCCAGCAGCCCGGTGCCCAGACCGGCCAGGCTCACCGGACGCCAGCTCTCCAGAGCCGGGACGAGGAACGCCAAAGCGGTGACGACCAGCCAGGCAGCGGCGCCAACCGCGATCACCCGCCACGGCTCGAGCAGGCCGGGCGGCAGCGGTGGCGGCACGGGTGTTTCCGGCCCGCTCAGCGGGCTCTCGGGAGTCATTGCGGTCCAAGGTAACCCATCGAACTCGGTGGCCGGATTCGGAGGTGCCGGACATCGAAAGTGCGTATTGTTTCGTGGCGTGAGAGACGTCGATGATCAGCTTGCTAGCGACCTCTCACTTGCGGTTGTCAGGTTGGCGCGGCAATTGCGCTTTCGACGCGACGAATCGGCGATATCGCTGTCCCAATTGTCCGTACTCATGACATTGCAGAAAGAAGGTCCCCTGACGCCGGGCGGACTCGCGATGCGGGAGCGGGTCCGGCCGCCGTCCATGACACGGGTGATCGCGGCGCTGGCCGAACAGGGCCTCGTCGAACGCTGCGCGGACCCGATGGACGGCCGCCAGGTTCTCGTCTCCGTGTCACAGGCGGGACGTGAGTTCGTCGCGGCCGAACAACGCGCGAGTCAGGAGTGGCTGCAACGCCGGCTGGCCGAACTCGACCGCGACGAGCGCGACACCCTGTTGCGCGCGGCCGGACTCATCTCTGCTTTGATCGACGAAAGTGCTTGACCCAGCCGCAGTCACAGCGACATTGCCGATCTTGACGAACATCGCAGATATCACCGACCCGGCCGATCCGCGGCTGGACGACTTCCGCGACCTCAACAGCGTCGACCGCCGGCCGGATCTGCCGACCGGCAAGGGTCTGGTGATCGCCGAGGGTGTGCTGGTGGTGCAGCGGATGCTGGCCTCGCGGTTCACCCCGCACGCGATGCTCGGGACGGACCGGCGGTGCACGGAACTCGGGCCGGATCTACAAGCGACGGACGCCCCTTACTACCGCACCAGCGCCGAGGTGATGGCGGAGGTCGTCGGCTTTCACCTCAACCGCGGTGTGCTGGCGGCCGCGCGGCGACCGGCCGAGCTGACGGTGCCCGATGTCCTGGCCGGCGCGCGCACCGTCGCGGTTCTCGAAGGCGTCAACGACCACGAGAACCTCGGCTCGATCTTCCGCAACGCCGCGGGACTGGGCGTCGACGGGGTGATCTTCGGTGCCGGCTGCGCCGATCCGCTGTACCGGCGGGCCGTCCGGGTCTCCATGGGCCATGCGCTGCTGGTTCCGTTCGCGCGCGCGCCGGACTGGCCCGGATCCCTGAACATGTTGCGAGAGAGCGGATTTCGTGTCTTGGCGATGACGCCCAGCGCTCAGGCGACGCCACTGGCGCAGGCCGTGGCCGCCGTCGGCGACGACAAACTGGCGATCCTGGTCGGGGCGGAAGGACCCGGACTCACCGAGACGGCGATGCGCGCCAGCGATATGCGCGTCCGCATTCCAATGTCGCGCGGCACCGACTCGCTCAACGTGGCCACCGCGACGGCGCTGGCGTTCTACGAACGCATTAGGCTCGCGCCGTGATCCGAGAGCCGACACCCTGGGCCACCGGGTTGACCGTGTCCGGTTTCGTCGCGGCCGTCCTCGGGGCAGCGGTGGTGGTGCTCGGCCTCGGCCTCATCCGGGTGCACCCGCTGCTCGCGATCGGTCTGAACCTCGTCGCCGCCGGCGGTCTGGCCCCGACCGTCTGGGGCTGGCGGTCGATTCCGGTGAAGCGCTGGTTCGGCCTGGGCGCCTTCGTCGGCGTGGCGGTCGGATGGGTGGTGCTGTTGGCGCTGGGACTCAGCGGAGTCCGGTAGGCCTCACCGGTCGCCGGCCGACCGCACCCCGAGCAGGACGTCCTCCCACCCCGGAACGGCCGGGTGGGTCCGCTTGTTTCGCACGCCGCGGGCCACCCGTTGCGCACTGGGCTCGGGCTCGTCGGCGAAGAGGTCGGGCTGCGTGTCCAGCTCTGTCTCGACGGTCTCCACGAACGGCGCCTCCGGTTCCGGCTGCGGCGCCGGCTCCGGAACGTCGACCGGCTCCTCGACAACGACCATCTCCGGGATCGCGGGCTGGGCCATCGGCGCCACCCGCAACGGGCGTTCGAAACGAGGGTTCACCAATTCGCCGGCCGCGTCGTCGACCGAGGTCACCGTGCCGCCGTGGGCGCCGGGCGTGTAGCGGAAGTGCGCGTAGTTGTCGGAGCGGCCCGCCTTCCAGGCGACCTGGACCGTCCACCGGCCGTCCTCGTTGCGCCACGCGTCCCACTGCGTGTCGTCCGGGTCCAGTCCGCGGGACACCAGCGCCGCGGTGACGGTCTCGAGCAGCGTCAGCACCGAGGGCCCGTCGTCGAGGACCGGGTGCGCCGCCGAGGCCAGCTCGGCCGCACGGGCGCGTTCCAGCAGCACCGGGTTCGCGAACCGCGCGATCCGGGAGATGTCCACTCCGGCGGCGTGCGCCAGCTGTTCGACGGAGGCGCCGGCGCGAATCCTGGCCTGGATGTCCCGCGGGCGCAGCCCGGTCTTTGCCTCCGGCTCGGCCGGCGTGTGCCGGACGCGGACGCCGTCGCCGCGGACGGCCGCCCGCAGCTGGTCGTCGACCAGGAGCCGGTACCGGTTGGGTTGGTCGTCCTCACACAACACGTGCTCGCCGTCGACGTCGAGTCCGACAACCTTCAGTTCCCGCATGACGACCTCCTCTGGGCTACCGCGCCGAGCCCACCTGATGCGGCACCCTACGCGGGCCGAACGCCCATCCGGGGTTGACACGCGGGCCGCGGGCCTGCGCATTTCGGGTTTTCCGGCGGCCCGCCGACTCACGATGTGATCAGCTGTCACTTTCGTCACATTTCCGCGGTCCTCAGCCGATCTGTTGAGCGGTCACGGACAAGAAGTGCGAGTGGAATTCGCAGGGACTACTGAACAGATCGTGGTTTGTCTGAACAGATCGTGGTTTGTCTGAACAGATCGCGGGGTTGTTGCGCTACAGCTTCTCGACGACCCAGTCCACGCACGCGGTCAGCGCGCTCACGTCATCGGGCTCGACCGCCGGGAACATGGCCACCCGCAACTGGTTGCGGCCCAGCTTGCGGTACGGCTCGGTGTCGACGATGCCGTTGGCGCGCAGCACCTTCGCCACCGCCGACGCATCCACCTCGTCGGCGAAGTCGATGGTGCCCACCACCTGCGAACGCAGCGCCGGATCGGTGACGAACGGCGTGGCGAACGATGCGGCCTCGGCCCAGGAGTACAGCCGCGACGACGAGTCCGCGGTCCGCTTGACGGCCCAGTCCAGGCCGCCGTTGCCGTTGAGCCAGTCCAGTTGCTCGGCCATCAGCAGCAGCGTGCCGATCGCCGGGGTGTTGTAGGTCTGGTTCTTGGTGCTGTTGTCGACCGCGATCGGCAGCGACAGGAACTCCGGCACCCAGCGGCCCGAGGCGGCGATGCCCTCGATCCGCGCCAGCGCCGCCGGGCTCATGATCGCGAACCACAGCCCGCCGTCACTAGCGAAGTTCTTCTGCGGCGCGAAGTAGTAGGCGTCGACGTCGTTGATGTCCACCGGCAGGCCGCCGGCACCGGAGGTGGCGTCGATGACGACGAGCTTGCCGTCGGAGCCCGCCGGCCGTCGCACCGGCACGGCTACGCCCGTGGAGGTCTCGTTGTGCGCCCAGGCGATCACGTCGACCGACGGGTCGGACTGGGGCTCCGGCGCGCTGCCGGGATCGGCCTTGACCACGATGGGATCGCCGACGAACGGGTTCTTGGCGACCGCCGAGGCGAACTTGGCGCTGAACTCGCCGTAGGTGAGATGCAGCGAGCGCTGATCCACCAGGCCGAACGCGGCGGCATCCCAGAACGCCGTCGACCCGCCGTTGCCGAGCACCACCTCGTAGCCGTCGGGAACGGCGAACAACTCCCGCAGCCCGTCGCGCACCCGTCCGACGAGGTCTTTGACCGGCGCCTGCCGGTGCGACGTGCCGAACAGGGCGGCGCCCTTGTCGACGAGCGCCTGCAACTGTTCGGGCCGGACCTTCGACGGCCCGCAGCCGAACCGGCCGTCGGCAGGTTTCAGTGAGTCGGGAATCGTCAACTGCTCAGGCATGCGGTCAAGCGTAGTGAGGGGCCGTCAGCGGGAACGAATCGCCTGCTCGCACCGCGTTCGTGCGGTTGGGGAATCGGCTCTGGCGTTTACCCGGTACCTGCGGTACCGTTCGACATCAAGTACCTGTATGTAAACCTCGCATCCGAGGCTCAGGGAGGTCTGACATGGCTGGCTCCAAGGCTCGCACCAAGATGGTCCGCCGGTGGCGGCGCAACATGGACGTCGTCGACGACCAACCGTATGTCGACAAGCTGATGACACTGTCGGAAGGCTCGGTGCGGCGCAACTTCAACCCGTACACGGACATCGATTGGGACTCACCGGAATTCGCGGTCACGCCGGACGACCCGCGCTGGGTGCTGCCGGCGACCGACGCCTTCGGCCAGCATCCGTGGTACCAGGCCCAACCGCTGGAACGGCAGATCGAGATCGGCATGTGGCGGCAGGCCAACGTAGCCAAGGTGGGTCTGCACTTCGAGTCGATCCTGATCCGCGGCTTGATGAACTACGCGTTCTGGGTCCCCAACGGCTCCCCGGAGTACCGCTACTGCCTGCACGAATCGGTCGAAGAGTGCAACCACACCATGATGTTCCAGGAGATGGTCAACCACATCGGCGTCGACGTGCCCGGCATGCCGCGCCTGCTCAAGTGGCTCTCGGCGTTCATCCCGCTGGCGGCCGGTCCGCAGCCGATTCCGTTCTTCTTCGGTGTGCTCGCCGGTGAGGAACCCATCGACCACACCCAGAAGGCGGTGTTGCGCGAGGGCAAGACGCTGCACCCGATCATGGAGCGGGTCATGGCGATTCACGTCGCCGAGGAGGCCCGGCACATCTCGTTCGCCCATGAGTATCTGCACAAGCGGGTGCCGAATCTGCCGCGGCGCAAGCGTTTTGCGCTCTCGCTCTACGTGCCGATCGTGATGCGCGTGCTGGCCTCGGCGATCCTGGTGCCGCCGCGCGCCTTCTGGAAGGAGTTCGACATCCCGCGCTCGGTGCGCAAGGACGTCTTCTTCCGCTCACCGTCCTCGCGAAAGTGGTTGTCGGACATGTTCTCCGACGTTCGGATGCTCTGCCACGACACCGGGCTGATGAACCCGTTCGCCAAGCTGGTATGGCGCATCTGCAAGATCAACGGTGAGCCGTCGCGCTTCCGCAGCGAGCCGCAACGCCAGCATCTGGTGGCGGCGCCGGCGGTCCCCGAGCAGTCGCGCGAGCCCGTTTCGGCCTGAGCGAACCAGATGCCGCACGTCATCACCCAGTCGTGTTGCAGCGACGGGTCCTGTGTCTACGCCTGCCCGGTGAACTGCATCCATCCCTCGCCGGACGAGCCCGGCTTCGCCACCGCCGAGATGCTCTACGTCGACCCGGTCGCCTGCGTCGACTGCGGTGCGTGTGTCAGCGCCTGTCCGGTCGGGGCGATCGTGCCCGACACCAAGCTGACCCCCGAGCAGCTTCCGTTCGTCGAACTGAACGCGGCCTTCTATCCACCGCTGCCGCCCGGCGAAAAGCTGCCTCCCACCTCGAAGCTGGCGCCCGTGCTGCCCGCCCCGCTGGTGCGTCGCGGCGCGAGGCCGCTGACGGTGGCGATCGTCGGCTCCGGGCCGGCGGCCATGTATGCCGCCGACGAACTGCTCACGCAGCGCGGTGTTCGGGTCAACGTCTTCGAGAAGCTGCCAACGCCATATGGCCTGGTCCGCGCGGGTGTCGCGCCCGATCACCAGGACACCAAGCGGGTCACCCGGTTGTTCGACGCGATGAGCCGCGAGCGTGGATTCACCTTCTACCTCAACATCGAAGTGGGACAGCATCTTTCGCACGCCGATCTGCTGGAGCACCATCACGCGGTGCTGTACGCGGTGGGCGCGCCCACCGACCGTCGGCTGGCGGTCGAGGGAGCGGAGCTGCCCGGTGTGGCGACCGCCACCGAGGTGGTCGCCTGGTACAACGGGCACCCCGACTATGCGGGCCTGTCGGTGCGCCTGGACCACGAGCGTGTCGTGATCATCGGGAACGGCAACGTCGCCCTCGACGTGGCCCGCATCCTCACCGCCGATCCGGACGACCTGGCGCGCACCGATATCGCCGACCATGCGCTGGCGGCGCTGCGCGAATCGAAGGTGCGCGAGGTGGTGATCGCGGCCCGGCGCGGACCGGTCCACTCGGCGTTCACGCTGCCCGAACTCATCGGCCTGACCGCGGCCGCCGACGTCGTCCTGGACGCCGACGATCACGCCCTGGTGCTCCAGGACCTGCAGAACGCCGACGATCCGTTGAGCCGGTCGAAACTGGAGATCCTCGCCAAACTGGGCGACGCCGGCGCAGCCCCGGCCCGACCGCGGATCCGGTTCGCCTATCGGCTCACCCCGACGCGCATCACCGGCGCCGACCGGGCCGACGGCGTCGAGTTCAACCGAACCGGCACGGACACCTTCGAGCATCTCGATGCCGGCCTGGTGCTGACCTCGATCGGCTATCACGGCAAGGCGATTCGGGATCTGCCGTTCGACGAGGACGCCGGGGTGGTGCCCAACGAGCACGGCCGCGTCGTGGGAGCCCCGGCCACCTACGTGGCCGGCTGGATCAAACGCGGCCCGACCGGATTCATCGGCACCAACAAGTCGTGCGCGATGCAGACGGTGCGCGAGTTGGTCGACGACTACAACGCCGGCCGGCTGGCCGATCCCGCGCACCGGCCGGCGGCACTGGCCGGGTTGGTCGCGAGCCGCCGGCCCGATGTCGTGGACGCCGCGGGCTGGCGGGCCATCGACGCCGCCGAGATCGCCCGCGGGTCGGCGGCCGGCCGGCCGCGCAACAAGTTCACCTCCATCGCCGACATGCTGACGGCCGCCGCCTCGGCGCCGAAACCCACGGTGCGCGAACGCATTCTGGCCAGTATCCGCTAGCAGCGAGTGTGCACTGATATGTATTTCCGGGACGCCGAAATGCATATGGCTGCACGCTGACCGCTGGTGCCCGGCCGCCCGCGATCAGGAGTGCGAGATCTCGTCCCAGCCCTCGACGGACTGCGGGGTGCGCGGTTCCGGGCCGACGTAGACGGCCGCCGGGCGGACGAGCTTGCCGAGCCGCTTCTGCTCGAGGATGTGGGCGCACCAGCCCGCGGTCCGGCCGCAGGTGAACATCGCCGGCATCATCGCCGCGGGCACGCCGGCGAAGTCGAGGATCACCGCGGCCCAGAACTCGACATTGGTCTCGATGGCGCGGTCCGGGCGCCGTTCCCGCAGTTCGGTCAGCGCCGCCTGCTCAAGTGCGGCCGCCACCTCGTATCGGGGCGCGTCGAGTCGCTTGGCGGTGGCCCGCAGGACCCGCGCGCGGGGATCCTCGGCGCGGTACACCCGGTGGCCGAACCCCATCAGCTTCTCGCCCCGGTCGAGGACGCCGGTGATCACGGCCCGGGCGTCACCGGTCTGCTCGGCCTCGGCGATCATCGGCAGCACCCGGGCCGGTGCGCCGCCGTGCAAGGGCCCGCTCATCGCACCGACCGCACCCGAAAGCGCGGCGGCGACGTCCGCGCCCGTGGACGCGATGACGCGGGCGGTGAACGTCGACGCGTTCATCCCGTGCTCGGCCGCCGACACCCAGTAGGCGTCGATGGCCTCGACGTGCCGCGGGTCCGGCTCGCCCTGCCAGCGGGTCATGAATCGCGCTGTGACCGTTGAACATTCGTCGATCACCCGTTGCGGAACCGCCGGCTGGTAGATGCCCCGGGCGGACTGCGCGACGTAGGACAGGGCCATCACCGATGCGCGGGCCAGCTGATCGCGGGCGGTCTCGTCGGTGATGTCCAGCAGTGGCTGGTAGCCCCAGATGGGCGCCAGCATCGCCAGCCCGGCCTGGACGTCCACCCGAACGTCGCCGGTGTGGATGGGCAGCGGGAACGGTTCGGCCGGGCTCAGGCCCCGACCGAACCGGCCGTCGACGAGCAGGCCCCACACGTCCCCGAAGGTGACCCGCAGCCGCACCAGATCCTCGATGTCGACGCCGCGGTACCGCAGCGCGCCGCCGTCCTTGTCCGGCTCGGCGATCTCGGTCTCGAACGCCACCACACCGGCCAGTCCCGGGGCGAAATCCTTGGGCACCGCAGTCATGGGTGGATTGTCGCACTGCCCGGCACCGGGCCTGACCGGCGGGGCGTAGCGTTGGCGGCGTGGAACCGGAGACTGGTCATCTGGCGGGCATGCGCGTCGAATACGGCTCGGTGGAGAAGGACGGCAGCGCCGACCTCGACGTCGACTGGCTCGGTCCGGACCCGGCCCGAGGCTGGCTCTCGTTGCTGCACAACTGGATTGGCGACGCCCAGTACGCGGGCCTGGCCGAACCCAACGCCATGGTGCTGGCCACGGTGCAGGATGGGAAGCCCGTCACGCGCTCGGTGCTGTGCAAGAGCGTCGATGAGTCCGGTGTCACGTTCTTCACCAACTACGACTCGGCCAAGGGGATCGAGATCGCGGAGATGCCGTACGCCTCGGTGACGTTCCCGTGGTTCGGGCTCGGCCGGCAGGTACACGTGCGCGGGCCGGTCACCAAGGTGACGGCGGAGGAAACCGCCGAGTACTGGTCGAAGCGGCCGCGCGGCTCCCAGCTCGGCGCCTGGGCGTCCCAGCAGTCCCAACCCATCGGCTCGCGGGCCGAACTGCTGGGCCGGCTCGCCGAGGTGACCGAGCGGTTCGCCGACCAGGACAGTGTCCCGGTTCCGCCGCACTGGGGCGGCTACCGCGTCGCTCCGGAGGTCGTGGAGTTCTGGCAGGGCCGGGAGAACCGGGTGCACAACCGGATCCGGGTGTGCTTCGGGACGGGTGCGGCGGCAGGCGCCGTACGGGCCGAGCGCCTCCAGCCGTAAGCCGTGCCGGCCTTCGTGCGGCACCGGGGCGGCGGCTACCATGACCGATGTGTCGGACGTCGGGACTCGGTCCGAGTCGGGTCTGCGTGAGCGCAAGAAGCAGCGCACCCGGGCGACGCTGATCAATTCCGCCGTCGAACTGTGCCTCGAGCAGGGCTACGACAAGACCACCGTCGACCAGATCGCCGCCGCCGCCGACGTCTCGTCGCGGACCTTCAGCCGCTACTTCGCCACCAAAGACGCCGTGTACATGGCCCTGCTGGACGCCCTCATCCAGGGGGTCGCCGCCCAGCTCGAGACGATCCCCCTCGACGTGTCGCCGCTGCGGGCGCTGCGCGACGCGCACCTGGCGGTCCTCGGCAAAGTCCGCTCCGGCGGCGTGCCGGGACTCGACAGCAACGGCGTCGCGCTGATGCTGCAGGTGATCAACTCCACCACCGAGCTCAAGCTGGCGGCCAGCGAGATCCAGGACCCCGTCGTGGTCCGCGCCCTGGCCGACCGGATGGGCGTGGAGCCCACGAGCCGGCAGGTGCGGATGGTCAACGCGGTGTGGTCGGCGATCATCGTGACCGGGTGCGGCGACCTGACCCCCGACACCGCCGCCGGCGAACTCGGCCCGGAGCTCATGGCCAGCCGGATCAGCGAGTCCTACGACCAGTTCAGGGCGCTGACGGCCGTCGCCCGGTGAGCGCAGGTCAACCCCCCGCAGGCGAGCGGCGAAGTTAACGACTACCTTCCCTATTACAGCTCGTATCGCTCAGAAGGGGTTTCCGTGACCAGCAGTTCTTCCTCAGACGAGACCGCGACTCTCCAGTATCCGGGGGGGTCGATCGATCTCGACATCGTCAAGGCGACCGAGGGCGCCGACGCGATCGCGCTGGGCTCGCTGCTGGCCAAGACCGGCTACACCACCTTCGACAGCGGATTCGTCAACACGGCCTCCACCAAGTCGGCGATCACCTACATCGACGGTGACGCGGGCATCCTGCGGTACCGCGGCTACCCGATCGAGCAGCTCGCGGAGAAGTCGACGTTCATCGAAGTCAGTTACCTGCTGATCTACGGTGAACTGCCGTCCACCCAGCAGCTGGCGGCCTTCACCACCCAGATCCAGCGGCACACCATGCTGCACGAAGACCTCAAGCGCTTCTTCGACGGCTTCCCGCGCAACGCGCACCCGATGCCGGTGCTGTCCAGCGCCGTCAACGCGCTGAGTGCCTACTACCAGGACTCGCTGGACCCGTTCGACCCCAAGCAGGTCGAACTGTCCACCATCCGGCTGTTGGCCAAGCTGCCCACCATCGCGGCGTACGCCTACAAGAAGTCCGAGGGCCAGCCGTTCCTGTACCCGGACAACTCGCTGACCCTGGTGGAGAACTTCCTGCGGATGACGTTCGGCTTCCCGGCCGAGCCCTACGAGGTCGACCCGGAGATCGTCCGCGCCCTGGACATGCTGCTGATCCTGCACGCCGATCACGAGCAGAACTGTTCGACGTCGACGGTGCGGCTGGTCGGCTCCTCGCAGGCCAACCTGTTCACCTCCATCTCCGGCGGCATCAACGCCCTGTGGGGTCCGCTGCACGGCGGCGCCAACCAGGCGGTGCTGGAGATGCTGGAGAAGATTCGCGTCGGCCAAGACGACGTGCAGACCTTCGTCAAGAAGGTCAAGAACAAAGAAGACGGTGTGAAGCTGATGGGCTTCGGCCACCGGGTCTACAAGAACTACGACCCGCGGGCGCGGATCGTCAAGGAGCAGGCCGACAAGATCCTCGGCAAGCTCGGCGGCGACGACGAGTTGCTCGATATCGCCAAGGCACTCGAGGAGATCGCGCTCACCGACGACTTCTTCATCGAGCGCAAGCTGTATCCCAACGTCGACTACTACACCGGGGTGATCTACCGGGCGATGGGCTTCCCGACCCGGATGTTCACCGTGCTGTTCGCGCTGGGCCGGCTGCCCGGCTGGATCGCCCACTGGCGCGAGATGCACTCGGAACCCGGCAAGATCGGCCGGCCGCGGCAGGTCTACACCGGTTACACCGAGCGCGATTACACCCTGCTCCAACAGCGCTAGTAGTCGCGCCCGGGCGGGCGTTCGGGGCGTTCGCCGATGTCGGCGACACTTGCAACCCAATCGTTGTGGATTCACAGTAGTTGCGTGAATGCGCGTAATCGCCTCGCCGACCAGGTCTGGCTCGATCTGTCCCGCATCGTGCTGGACAACAAGGACACCTGGCGACGTGCGGCCGTGGCCGAGGCCGGCCTGCCGTTCAGCCGGATCCGGATCCTGCTGCGCCTGGCGCGAAACCCGATGACGGTCAAGGAGGTTGCGCTGGCCGCCACCATCGACGCACCCGCGGCCACCGTCGCGGTGAACGATCTGGAGGGCCGTGGGCTCGCGGTGCGGAACATCGATCCCGGCAACCGGCGGAGCAAGGTGGTTTCACTCACCGAAGCGGGCCGCGCACTGGTCGGCAGGATGACGGCCATCGACGATCCGGCCCCGGCCGTGTTGTCCGGCCTCGACGACGACGACCTGGCCGTTCTCGCGGCCATCGTCGCCAAGATGGTGACCGTCGAGGGCTAACCGCGCTCAGCCGCCTCCAGCACCGCCATCGCCGCGTTGTGGCCGCCTATCCCCGACACCGCGCCGCCGCGGCGGGCCGCGGAGCCGCACAACATAATTCGGGGGTGGGTGGTCGCCACACCCCAGCGCTGAGCGGGCGTGTCCAAAGCGGCGCCGTCCTCGGCGAACGGCCACTGCAGAGCGCCGTGGAAGATGTTCCCCGCGGTCATCCGCAGGGTGTTCTCCAGGTCCAGGGTGGTCTTGGCCTCGACACAGGGATTCCCGTCGGCGTCGGTGAACAACAGGTCCTGAATGGGTTCGGCCAGAACGGAATTCAACGATGCCAGCACCGCGTCGGTCAGTTCGCCGCGCATCTGGTCGTGATCTCGGCCAGCTAGCAGGCTGTGCGGTGTGTGCAGGCCGAACACGGTAAGTGTCTGCGCTCCGGTCGCCCGCAACTCGGGCGACAGAATGCTCGGGTCGGCCAGGGAGTGGCAATAGATCTCGCACGGCAGCGGCGCGGGAATGTCGCCGGCCGCAGCGTGGGCGAACGCGTCGTCGAGTTGGGTCAGCGTCTCGTTGATGTGGAACGTGCCGCCGAACGCCTGTTCCGGGGTCACCGTCTGATCGCGCAGCACCGGAAGCCGGCGCAGCATCAGGTTCACCTTCGTCTGAGCCCCCTGGGCCAGCGGCGGGTCCGGTTCGCCGAGCAGGCCCGCCAGCACCACCGGCGTCACACCCGCCAGCACGAACCGGGCCCGCAACCGATGCTCGTCGGCACCACGGCGGTAGGACACCTCGCCGTCCGGTGTGATCGCGAAAAGATCCGCCCCGGTACATATTTCGGCCCCGAAGCCGCGGGCGGCGGCGGCTAGCGCGCTGGTCAGCGCGCCCATGCCGCCGACCGGAACGTCCCAGTCCCCGGTCCCGCCACCGAGCAGGTGGTACAGGAAGCAGACGTTCTGGCGCAGCGAGTCGTCGTCGGTGCGGGCGAACGTCCCGATCAGGGCGTCGGTGGCCAGCACGCCGCGCACCACATCGTTGGCCACGGCCGCGGTGATCGCCGCGGCGATCGGTGTCTCCACGATGTCGGCCCACGCCGCCGCCGCCTGATCACCGCCGGCGAGCACCCGGTCGCGAGCCTGCGCGCGGGTGGGCAACGGCTCGATGAGGCTGGGCCACAACGCTTCTGTCACCAGGCGGGTGCGCCGGTAGAACTCGGTGAAGCCGTCGGCGTCCGCGCCGGCCCCGATGGCCGCGAAGGTCGACCGCGGGCCGATCAGCAGTCCGGTCCGCCCGCCGGTCGACGGGTCCGGTGTGTACGAGGAGTACCGGCGGCGCGCCAGGCGAAGGGGGACACCGAGATCCTCGAGGATCCGGCGGGGAAACAGGCTGACCAGATACGAGTACCGCGACAATCGAGCCGCCACGCCGGGAAACGCCTCGGCCGAGATGGCCGCGCCGCCGGTGTGGTCCTGTCGTTCCAGGAGTCGGACCCGCAACCCCGCGCGCGCCAGATATGCCGCCGCGACAAGGCCGTTGTGGCCACCGCCGACCACAGCGACGTCGAGGTCGGCGACGCCGGGACGGTCGGAGGCCACGATTGCAGTCTGCCCCAGCGCACGATCGCCGGCACCGGTTTGACCGCTGCGGGCTTGGCGCGCCGGCGAGTCCATTAGCCTCGCCGTTGTGACGACGAAACCTGAAATCGAATTCCCCGATGGTCCGGCGCCCGATGAACTCGTCATCGAGGACGTTGTGGTGGGCGACGGCGCCGAGGCGGTACCCGGCGGCACCGTCACCGTGCATTACGTCGGCGTTGAATACGACACCGGAGAGGAGTTCGACAGTTCTTGGAACAGAGGCGAATCCATCGAATTTCCCTTGCGCGGTCTGATCAAAGGCTGGCAGGACGGAATACCGGGCATGAAGGTCGGCGGCCGCCGGAAATTGGTGATTCCGCCCGCGCAGGCGTACGGACCTGCCGGTTCTGGGCACCGGCTGTCGGGAAAAACATTGATCTTCGTAATTGATTTGCTGGGCGTCCGGTAGTCGTCGCGGGGGTTGACCTGAGGCTTACCCGCAACCATCGGATGGGCGCAAAAACTGTCCCAACTGGCCTCAAAACTGTTCTAGGCTCGTTTTGGTAAACAAGGTCGAATTAATTCGATCGTCAGATGGAGGATTCATGCCGGGTTCTGATGAAACTCGCACGATTACCG
>ERZ724503.202-NODE-202-length-22145-cov-54.244409_pt1 | contig 22145 bp, 26 predicted proteins | sample MGYA00376036_ERZ724503 | MGnify/ENA primary metagenome ERZ724503 (study PRJEB28724, sample SAMN07190885) | wastewater metagenome | isolation source: influent of sewage treatment plant in Hong Hong | place: Hong Kong | collected 2016-03-17 ...
AAATCTTATAAACTCTTTTGAGTCAAATGATAAAAAAAGATATTTTGAAATAAAAGATATTGAGCATTCACACTTTATTTGTAACAACTGTTCAAATATTGAGTGTATTTTTGAAAAACCAAACTTTCTTTTACAAGATTATAAAATTGAAAATATTATCCTAAAAGGAAAATGTAAGGAGTGCAATAAAAATGGCTAAAATACTTTCCGCTAGCTACTTAAGAAAAATTGTAAATATAAAGAATCAATACAAATTTATAAGAAGCTTTATATCAACTGCAACTTTAAGTGGAATTCAGCTCTTTTTGGTGACAGTTTTGGCTGTTTATATAGCAAACTCTATGTTTGCTCCACAATATTTTGAACTTTTAAAAACACATTTTAGCTTCTCTTTTGGAACACACACTTTTTCTATGAGCCTTCAGCACTGGATAAATGATGTTTTAATGGCACTATTTTTCTTAGTTGTTGGTCTTGAAATAAAAAGAGATATGCTAGTAGGTGAGCTTTCAAGTCCAAAAAAAGCATCATTTCCTATAATTGCAGCACTTGGAGGAATGATTATTCCAGCAATATTGTATCTAAGTGTAAATCAATCTCATCCAACAGGATTTGGAATTCCTATGGCTACAGATATTGCTTTTGCCTTAGGAATTTTAATGCTTTTAGGAAAAAGAGTTAGTCTATCTTTAAAAGTATTTTTAGTAACTTTAGCTGTTGTAGATGATTTAGGAGCAATAGTTGTAGTTGCAATATTTTATACAAGTGAACTTCATTATGACTTTTTACTTTATTCAGTTTTAACATATTTTATTCTTATGATTTTTAACTATTTTAATCTAGTACGTGTTATGCCTTACCTATTTATTGGTATTTTTCTATGGATTTTTATACATAGTTCTGGTATTCACTCTACAATAGCTGGAATTCTTCTAGCTTTTGTAATTCCTTTAAAAGCAAAAAATACAACAGTTGAAGAGATTGAAGAGCATAACTCAAAAAGTCCACTTTTGAGAGTTGAACATGCACTTCATAACTTTAGTGCATTTATTATAATGCCTGTTTTTGCATTTGCAAATGCAGGTGTTGAACTAGATTTTGCAAGTGTTATAGAGAATAAAACAATTGTTCTTGGAGTATTTTTAGGTTTACTTATTGGTAAGCCTATTGGAATTTTAGCTTCAACTTATCTTGCAACAAAATTTAAAATTAGTGAAAAACCAGCAAATGTAACTTGGAGTGAAATTTTAGCAGTTGGATTCTTAGCAGGAATTGGATTTACTATGTCAATTTTTATCTCTGTTTTAGCTTTTGATGATCCACATATTGTAAGTGCCGTAAAAATTGGTATTTTTGCTAGTTCAATTAGTGCTGCAGTTATTGGAGTTATCTTTCTTCTAATTGTGGGGAAAAAAGAGACACAAAAAGAGTTTCTAGAAGGTCTAAATGATAAATAGTGAAACTATCATAAGAATTTCTAGTTATTTCACAATTATTGCACATACTCCTGGAAGATTAAGAGTTAGAGTAAATCCAAAAATAGTCAATGAAGCACAGAATATATCTTTAGATGATATTACAAATCTTCCAAAAAAAATATCTGGTATTGAAGATATTAAAATAAATAAAATTATAGCTTCTGTTACAATTATATATAATCCTACTATTTTTAAGCCAAAACTATGGGAAGATTTGATAAAAAATGAAAATATAGATGAAATAACACAAATTATAAATAATCTTTCAAAGGAGGCTATATAATGCCCATAGATTACAATATTTTAATTAAAAAAAGAGTTGATTTAAATTCAAATATAAATATTGATGAGCAGATTTTACAAATTGCTATTTATGATGAGTTTAAAGCTTACGAAACTTATAGCAAAATAATTGAAACTTTTGGAAATATAGATCCATTTATCAATATTAAAGAGTCTGAAGCAGTACACTATAGTATGCTTATAAAATTAGCAGAAAAATATAGTGTAGAAGTTCCAATAAATGACTGGAAAGATAAAATAGAAATCCCAAATAATCTAATAGAGTGTTATGAATTAGGAGTTGCAGCAGAGATTGAAAATATTGCTATGTACAATAATCTTTTAATAAATTCAACAAAAAGTGATATTACAGATGCACTTTTTAGACTTCAAGCTGCCTCTTTTAACAATCATTTACCAGCTTTTAGATCTTGTGTAATAAATTACTACAATAGCTTTCACTCTTCTTCAAATAGTAGCGAAGATATTATGCAAAAAATGCAAGAGTACCAAGAGATTGTAAATAATCTTATGAGTGGAAATATAGATGAAAATACAATTTCAAATCTTAGTTCAAAACTATTTTCAAATATAAGTTTTCAATTTTTAGGTGGCGCTGTTAGTGGAGCTGCAATTGTAGCACTTTTAAATCAATTTTTAGAAAATCAAAATTCAAACAAGGAGTAAAAAATGGCATTACCATTTATAGCTGGTTTAGCTCTTGGAGCTTTAGGAGTTGTTGCTTATAAAAATAGAGATATCATTAAAAAAAAGGGTGAAAATATTTTTAAAGATGCAAAAGAAAAAGGTGAAATTTTAAAAAAAGATATTGAAACAAAAATTTCACAAACAAAAAAGAAGTTTGAAAAAGAAGATACAAAAAAAATAGTTGAAAAACCAAAAGCTACAAAAAAAACATATTCAAGAAAGCCAAAAACTACTGAAAATAAAGAGGCAAATTTATGAAAAATATAAATACAGGAACACCTAGAAATGTTTTAGGTCATGTAATAAGTGGTGCAATAGCAAGTGCTGTTATTAGTGGTGCAATAAATTACAAGAAATATCAAAACGGTCAAATAAAAAAGTGTGAAGCAATAAAAGATACTACAAAAAAAGCAACTCAAGGTGCTATTGTTACAGGAAGTGCTATTGCTACAACGAACTATATTGGTGAAGGAAACTATCTTAGAGCTTTAACATCAGCATCTATTGGAATGGCTGGAATTTATGCATTAGAAATAATTGAAGAAAAACTAGAGCAAAAATACTTAATAAACCAAAATCTAGAATTAGAGGAAAACTAAAATGGCTAATAACAATCAAAATTTTAATCAATATAACACAGATATAAATAGTACAAGAAATAGCAATCAAAATGGGCTAAATATAAACCAAAACCCATACATCAATAGTGGTGTAAATCAAAATTTTATAGGACAAAATCCGAATAATCAAATACAAAACCAATCAAGCTCTTTTTTAAATGGGGATTTTATAAAAGGTGCATTAATTGGAGCAGTAGCAACTTATATTTTAACAAATAAAAATGCTCAAGAGAGTATTTTTGAAACAATAAACAAAGTAAAAAATCTTGCAACTGCTGGCTTTGAAGAGCTAAAAGAGAGAATTGAAGATGCAAAAGCAGCTTCAAAAGTAAATGAACAAGAGTTTTAAAAATAATGAATAAAAAATTTATAAAAGTTCATCAAATAGGACTTAGAGCTAGATATAAGCTTGAAATACTAAAAGATAATTTTATAGATGAAGATATTTTAAAAGGTTATTTTAATAATTTTAGTGAAATACAAAGTATAAGAGTAAATAAAAAAGCATATTCAATAATATTTGAACTAAAAAAAGATATCTTTCAAGATATAGAAAAGAGATTAAAAACTATTACTTTAGAAAATCTCTTAAAATCTGCATCAAAAAATGAAGCTAGTGTTTGTGTATCTTGTACATCAAACAAAGAGCCATCTATAAAAGGAACTCTACTTGCAACTACTGCTTTGGTTGCCGAAAGATTGGTTACAAATAATAGTTTAAAAGCTGCTATTACAAGCGTTGCTTCAGTTCCTCTTCTAATTGATGGTACAAAAGAGCTTTTTAATGATGGTTTAACTTCTCATGTACTTGAAGCAGCAGCTGTAGCTATTTCTATTTATAGAAAAGATTATCTTGCAGCAAACTCAACAAATGCTATGTTAGAGCTTGGTGAATATATAGAAGAAACTACTGTTCATAAAAGTGATGATTTACTAAAAGAGCTAGCTCGTCCAAATATTGAAGAAGCTTGGGTTGAAAGAAAAGTAGATGGAAAAGTAGTAGAAGTTTTAGTAAAAACAGCTGAACTAAAAGTAGGTGATATTGTAGTAGTTGGAGCAGGAAGTACTATTGCAATAGATGGTCATATAATAGATGGAGCAGGTACAATTAACCAAGTATCAATGACTGGAGAGGCTGAACCAATAGCAAAATATAGAGGAGATAGAGTAATATCTGGAACTATTGTCGAAGAAGGAAGATTTAGAATTTGGGCTGAGCAAGTTGGTGCAAATACGGCAACTCAAAGAATAAAACATTACATAGAAAACTCTTTAAATGAAAAGTCATCTGCTCAGCTAAAAGCAAATCGACTTGCAGACAAGCTAGTTCCTGTTACTTTAGGATTAGCAACCGCTGCTTATATTTTCACAAAAGATTTTCAAAGAGTTGCATCTGTACTTCAAGCTGATTACTCTTGTGCTTTAAAACTTGCAACTCCTGTTGCTTTTAAATCTACAATTTCAAAAGCTGGTCATAGTGGAATTATGATAAAAGGTGCAAAATCTATTGAAGCACTAAGTAGTGCTGATACCTTTGTTTTTGATAAGACAGGAACTCTTACAAGTGGTGAATTAGAAGTTATAAGTGTTGATTCCTATGATAAAAATTGGAGTGAAGAGAAGCTTTTAAATCTTACAGCTTCAACAGAAGAGCACTATTTTCATCCTGTAGCTGAAGCTGTTGTAAAAGCAGCAAAAGAGAGAGGTTTTGTACATATGCATCACGAAGAGGTTCAATTTATAGTAGCCCATGGTGTAAAAACAGAAATAAAAGGTAAAAATGTAGTAATAGGAAGCAGACATTTTTTAGAAGATGATGAAAAAATAGATTTTTCTTCATACAAAAAAGAGATTGAAAACTCTTTAAAAAAGAGTGATACTTTACTATATGTTGGATATGATGGTAAACTTTTAGGAACTATTGGACTTAGTGATGAGTTACGAGAAAATACAAAAGAGAGTATAAAAAGATTAAAATCTCTTGGTGTAAAAAATATTGTAATGCTAACAGGAGATACAAAAACAAAAGCTTTAAAAATTGCTGATGAGTTAGGTATTAATGAGGTAAAAGCCGAACTTTTACCTCAAGATAAAGCAAATATTGTAAAAGAGTTGATGCAAGAGGGTAAAAAAGTTGCTTTCATTGGAGATGGTATAAATGATGCTCCTGCTCTTATATCTTCTCATGTTGGAATTTCAATGAGTCGTGGAGCTGATATAGCAAAAGCAACTGCTGATATTAGTCTATTAAAAGATGATATTGCTGCTGTTGTTGAAGCAAAGGAGTTTGCAAATAAAACCATGAATTTGATAAATACTAACTTCAATGCAACTGTTGGAATAAATAGTGCAATTCTTTTAGGTGCAACTTTTGGTCTATTTTCTCCTATTGTAACAGCTGTATTGCACAATGGAACAACAATAGGATTACTATTAAATTCGATAAAAGGGGTAAAATTAGCTAAAAAATAGATTTTAATAATAGTTATCAGTTTTGTTTAAGAAATTAAATAATACAATTCTTTTAATTTATTAAAGGATATATTTTATGCCATTTTTATTACCATTAGCGACTTTAATCACAGGTGTTTTGACAGTTAAAACTGTAAATAAAACTATAAAAACTTATGAAAGAAGAAAAAAAAGAGATGAAAGAGCTAAAATTTGATTTAGAACTTCAAAAAGAAGTTGCAAAAATTGGAATGAGTGCAACTTTAGGTGCAACTGTTGTAACTTCAATGTTTATGAAAAATAAAATTGCCAAAAATACTCATATTATTGCAGGTGTTGCATTTTGCGGTTTTGCACTATGGCATCATATGCTTTACCAACCAAAAAAATCAAAAAAAGAGAATGAAAAAAATATTATAAATCCAACAAAATCTTCAATAAAATAAACTAAGTTTTTGTTAATCATATTTTAGATAAAATGCAAAAATTATTGAAGGATAAAATAGATGAATAAAAGAGTTCTTGTAAAGTTCTCAGGAGAAGCATTAGCTGGAACTGAAGGATATGGAATTGATACAAAAATATTAGATTATATAGCTGAAGAGATTAAAACTTTAGTTGAGCATGGTGTTGAAGTTGCTATTGTTATTGGTGGTGGAAATATTATTCGTGGTGTTACTGCTGCTGCTGATGGTGTTATTAAAAGAACAAGTGCTGATTATATGGGAATGCTTGGAACTGTAATCAATGGTGTTGCTATGCAAGAAGCTTTAGAATACAAAGGTTTGAGCGCAAGATTACAAACTGCAATAAAAATGGAAGAGATAGCTGAACCTTTTATTGTAAGAAAAGCTATGAGACATTTTGAAAAAGGAAGAGTTGTAATTTTTGGAGCAGGAACTGGAAATCCATATTTTACTACTGATACAGGTGCAACACTAAGAGCTACTGAAATTGGTGCAGATTTACTTATAAAAGCAACAAAAGTTAATGGAGTTTATGATAAAGATCCAATGAAATTTGCAGATGCAGTAAAATTAGAAAATCTTACATATGATAGAGCTTTAGAAGACCATATAAAAGTTATGGATGACACTGCTATTGCTTTAGCAAAAGATAATAAACTACCAATTGCAGTTACAAATATGAATGAAAAAGGAAATTTGCTAAGAATTGTACAAGGCGATTATAGCAAATGTTCAATAGTTAAATAGTTCAAAATAGATTTTAAAAAGGATATTAAAAATGGAAAGATTAGAAGAGAGAATTTCAAGAGCTTTAAAACAAGTTGATAATGATAGATATGTTTTAGCAATTGCAGTTGGACAAAGAGCAGATGAATTAAGCAAAGGTGCAAAACCACTTTTAAGCCAAAATACTCAAAAAATGAAATATACAGATATTGCAATTGATGAAATAGCAAGTGGATTGCTAAAAATCAACGGTTTTACTGATAAAAAATAGATCTCTACTTAGTAGATTTTATGAATTTATTCTTCAAAGAGCTACAACTAGTAAATACAATTGAAGGGGCAATAAAAGAGCTTGAAAAGCAAATTGATATTAGCCCTAAACTAAATGAGATTATTGATTTTATTATCGAAGCTCATGAGGGTCAATTTAGAAAAAGTGGTGAACCCTATTCGGTTCATCCAATTCTTGTAGCAACAATAACTAGTACTTTTTCAAAAGATGAAGATGTTATTGCAACTGCACTTCTTCATGATGTTGTAGAAGATACACCTTTTACATTAGAATTTGTTGAAGAAAAATGGGGCAAAAATGTCTCTAATATGGTTAAAGGTCTTACAAAAGTAGCAGATATTAGAGAAGAAAATTTCATTACTTCAAAAGATTCAAGCGATACAAAAATAGTTCAAGCAGCACTTACATTTAGAAAAATGCTAATAGCATCAATAGATGATCCACGAGTTTTAATAGTAAAACTTTGTGATAGACTTCATAATATGCTTACTCTTGCTGTTTTACCACAACATAAACAAAGAAGAATAGCTGAAGAGACTCTGGTTGTTTATGTTCCAATTGCAAACAGACTTGGTATTTCAACACTTAAAAATGAGTTAGAAGATTTAGCATTTTTCTATATTTATCCAGATGAGTACAAAAAAATTGATGATTTTTTAAAAGAGAATGAACAAGCTATGCAGCTTAGTTTCAATACTTTTATTGCTATTACAAAAAATTTATTAGAAAAAAATGGTTTTGAAGAGAATGAGATAAAAATATACTCAAGAATTAAACATCACTATTCAATATATTTAAAAATGCAAAGAAAAGGTATTACTATAGAAGAGGTACTTGATCTTTTTGCAATTAGAATCTTAGTTCCAAGCGATATAGATTGCTATAAGGCATTAGGACATATTCATTTAGAATTTAAACCTTTAGTTTCAAGATTTAAAGATTATATAGCAACACCTAAAGAAAATGGTTACAAAACTATTCATACAACAGTTTTTTATAATTCAAAAATATATGAGATTCAGATTCGTTCATTTGATATGAATAGTGTTGCAGAGTATGGAATAGCAGCTCACTGGGCATATAAAAATGGAGAAAAAAATAGCTCTTCAAGTTCAAATCTTAATTGGTTAAAATCTTTGGAGTTCTCTAATGACAACATAGAAGAGTTCTATAATGAAACAAAAGAAAATTTGTTTAACGATGAAATTATAGTTTATTCACCAAAAGGTGAAGTTTTTATCCTGCCTATTGGTTCAACTGCTTATGATTACGCTTTTGCGGTTCATACAAATGTTGGAAAAAAAGCAATTTCTTGTTATATAAATAAAATTAAAAAACCTCTTTTAACAGTTTTAAAAAGTACAGATATTATACAAATTGAGCTAGGAAATGAACCAATCATAAGATGTTCTTGGATAGATATGGTAAAAACTTCAAGAGCAAAAAAACAGTTAAAATTTTTATGTATGCAAAGACAAAGAGAGATAGATGAACTTGCTGGAAAAAATATTATAAATACTATATTTTCTAGATATTATAATGATATTTTAGAACATTATCCAGTAAAAGGTCTATATAAGGTACCAACAAATTTACCTTTTTTAAAAAATGCAAAACAAATTGTAGAGAAAAAAGTATTAAAAGAGAAAGGAATTATGGGAAGATTTAAAATCTTCACAAGCAAGATAAAAGAGTTTAAATTTGACAATATGCTTATTTATTCTAACTTTAATATAAATTCTGTATCATTTGACCACTGTTGTCATCCAAAATTTGGAGATGATATTATTGCATTTAGAAACTCTCACAATGCAATAATTCACCATAAAATGTGTGATAAGGCTTATTCTAAAATCAAAGAAAATGAACAAATGTTGTATTGTGAATGGGCAAAAAACTCTGTTTTTCAATACAAAATGCTAATAAGTATTCCAAATACAAAAGGTGAATTAGCAAAAGTTTTAGCATATCTTTCTAAAAGCGATTTTTATATCTTAGCTTGTAATTTTGGGCGACAAAAACACTCATATATTCAATATTGTGATATAGAGTTTGAGATAAATAATTCAAATGTAGATGAAGTTAGACAAATTGTTGAGAAAAATATAAAAGTTATAGATTTTATGTCAAAAAAAGACGCATATAATAAATAAAGGTTTAATAAAATATGGAAAATAAAATAAAAGAAGCGATAGACGAAATTCAAAGAGGAACTGCTGAGATTATTGATATTGAAGCTATTACAAAATTAATAAAAAAATATTTTGAAACAGGTGAAAATTTCTACGTAAAAGCAGGATTTGATCCAACAGCTCCTGATATTCATCTAGGACATACAGTTTTAATACAAAAATTAGCAACTTTTCAAAAATTTGGAGGAGTAGTTCAATTTCTAATTGGAGATTTTACTGCAACTATTGGAGACCCAACTGGAAAAAGTGAAACAAGAAAAGTTTTAAGTAGAGATGATGTATTAGCAAACGCTGAGACTTACAAAGAGCAAGTTTTTAAAATCTTAGACCCAAATAAAACGCAAGTTGTTTTTAATAGTACTTGGTTAAATGAACTAGGAACAGCTGGACTTATAAATTTAGCTTCAAACTTGACAGTTGCAAGAATGTTAGAACGTGATGATTTTTCAAAAAGATATAGTTCAAACACTCCAATTGCTGTAAATGAATTTTTATATCCCCTACTTCAAGGTTATGACTCAATTGCTTTAAATAGCGATGTAGAACTTGGTGGAACAGATCAAAAATTTAATCTACTTATGGGTAGAACTTTGCAAAAAGCATATAACTGTAAAAAACAACAAGCGGTTTTAATGATGCCAATTCTTGAAGGTCTTGATGGTGTTCAAAAGATGTCAAAATCATTAGGTAACTATATTGGTGTTACAGATGAACCTTTTGATATGTTTGGAAAAGTTTTATCAATTTCAGATGAACTTATGTGGAGATACTTTGAGCTTCTTTCAAGTAAAAGTTTAAAAGAGATTGAAGAGATAAAAAAAGGTGTAGAAAATGGAACAATGCACCCTAAAAAAGTAAAAGAGGATTTAGCAGCTGAGATAGTTGATAGATTTCATGGAGTTGGTGCTGGAGCTTTAGCAAAAGCTGAATTTGAAAAAGTTTTTGCCAAAAAAGATATACCAACTGATATACCTGAATTTATTTTTGAAGGTGAGATTTGGATTTGTCAAGCTATGTTAGATTCAAAATTAGTTGATTCAACTTCACAAGCAAGAAGAGATATAAATTCAAATGCGGTATCGATTAATCAAGAGAAAATAAGCGATGATAAGTTAAACTTAACATCTGGCGAATACATTTTGCAAAAAGGCAAAAAAAGTTTTGCAAAAATAATAATAAAATAGAAGAGGCTAATTGTGAAAATAGGAAAATATGAGATAAAACATCCAATAATTCAAGGTGGTATGGGTGTTGGAATAAGTTGGGATCAATTAGCTGGACATGTTAGTCTTGAAGGCGGTTTAGGTGTAATTTCAGCAGTTGGTACAGGATACTATAAAAAACTTAGCCCTAAAGTAAATATTGTTATGAAAAAAGATAAACCTAAAGAGGTTTTAAATTTTTATAGTAAAGATGCTTTAAAAGAGATTTTCGATAACGCTAGAAAAATTTGTGGAAATTTGCCACTTGCTGCAAATATTTTATATGCTATAAATGACTATGGAAGAGTTGTACGTGATGCATGTGAAGCAGGTGCTAATATAATAATTACAGGGGCAGGAATTCCTACAAATATGCCTGAATTTACAAAAGATTTCCCAGATGTTGCACTTGTTCCAATTGTATCAAGTGCAAGAGCTTTAAAACTTATTTGTAAAAAATGGCAAAGATACAATAAAATACCAGATGCTGTAATAGTTGAAGGACCTTTAAGTGGTGGTCATCAAGGTTTCAAATATGAAGATTGTTATAAAGAGGAGTTTCAACTTGAGAATATTGTAACTCCTGTTATTGAAGAAGCAAAAAACTGGGGTAATATTCCTGTTATTGCAGCTGGTGGAATTTGGGATAAAAAAGATATTGATAAGTTTATATCTCTTGGTTGTGCTGGAGTTCAAATGGCTACTAGATTTATAGGAACTTTTGAGTGTGATGCTGATCCTAAATTCAAAGATGTTTTACTAAATGCAAAAGAAGAAGATATTGTTTTAATGAGTTCTCCAGTAGGTCTTCCTGCACGTGGAGTTAAGACAAATCTTCAATTCTCAATAGAAAACCATACTGCACCAAAAGTTCAATGCATCTCAAATTGTGTTGCACCTTGTAATAGAGGTCATGAAGCAAAACTAGTAGGATATTGCATCGCTGATAGATTAGGAGCCGCATACAAAGGTGATGTAGAAACTGGTCTATTTTTCTCTGGTTCAAATGGATATAAAATTGATAAGATAATCTCTGTTAAAGAGTTAATGGAAAAATTAACTAAAGGAGAGTAGTTATTTTAACTAAATTCTTTATTTGCCTTCTACTTATTATCAATATATCTTTTGCCTCTAGCTTGGAACAGCAGTACAAAGAGGCAAGAATAGAGTTTTTAAAATCTTCATTAAGAAAAGATGACAATCAAAAAATAGATGATTTAAAAAAAATTATTGAACTAGGGAAAAAGTTAAATAAAGATGTAAGACCTGATGAAAAAAAATTAGCTGTTTTAAATAAAAGTATTAAAGTAATAAATAACAAAAATATAGAGTCAGCTCAAACTTCTTCAAATAATAAGCAAAATAAAGAGAAACAATCAAATCTTTTATACTCTATAAAAAATGTAACTACTTCAAACAACTCAATAGTAGTTGATTTTAATGTTGATATAAAAGAAGATGATATTAAATTTTTTGAGCTAAAACCTTCTCCTTTATATAGAGATGTTTTTGATATCAAAGGTTATTTTAAAGATGCCTTAGCTACAAAATTAGCAATTCAGGGTGTTGAACAAATTACAATAGGTCAGTTTCAACCTGATGTTTTAAGAATTGTAATTTCAGGCAATAATAATCCAGAAACATCTTATAAAATAACAAAAAGACAACTAATAATAGATGTAAATAGTAAACAATCAACAAAAAAAGATGAACAAATAAAAGAGATTTCAAAACAAAAAATTGAACCTAATTCAAATATTCAAGAAATGGTTGATTTGAAAAACTCTATTCGTTCTATTTCATCAAGTGGAGATAAGATTACTATCCAGTTTAACAAAAAAATATCACAAAAAGATTTAAAATATTCTACTCTTAAGCAAAATGGAAATTTTGAATATATTTTTGATATTAATGGAAAATATAGTTATATTGAACCTACAAAACTAAATTTGAATAGTATAGATAAAGTTATTACTACAGAAAATAAAAATAGCGTTAGAATAAGATTAATAAATAAAAATAATCCTAAAATTAAATATATTTTAAAATCAAATGAGCTAACTATTGAAGTTTTAGAAACTCAAAGTGAAAAAGTAGAAGTTGCTAAAAACAGTAGTGATTCAAACAGTAAAACTAATCTTCCTACAAAAGTTTCAAAACAAGTTCAAAATACAACACCAAAAAATGCTATAAATAAAACAATAGTTATAGATGCAGGGCATGGTGGAGATGATGTTGGTGCTGTTGGACCAAATAAAGAGTATGAAAAAGTTATAAATTTAGAAGTAGCAAAATATCTTGATAATATATTAAAACAAAGAGGATACAAGGTATATTTGACTAGATCAACTGATAAATTTATTAAAGTTATGGATAGAACTATTTTAGCAAATGAGAAAAATGCTGACCTTTTTATCTCAATACATACAAACTCTATGCCAAAAGAGAAAGCTAGTAGCACAAGTGGTATTGAGACATTTTTTCTAAGTCCTGCAAGAAGTGAAAGAGCAAAAAAAGTTGCTGCTTTAGAAAATAAAGATGATATTAGAGAGATGAGTGAAAGTTCAAAAAATGTATTTTTAGAGAGCTTAAATCGTCCAAGAATTACAGCCTCTCATAAATTTGCAATAGATGTTCAATCAGGGCTTTTACAAGCAGCTAGAACAAAATATAAAGATGTAAGAGATACAGGTGTAAAAGAGGGACCATTTTGGGTTTTAGTTGGTGCTCAAATGCCATCTATTCTTATTGAGCTAGGATTTATATCTCATCCTGTTGAAAGTAAAAGATTATATGACAAAGATTATCAGCAAGTACTTGCAAATGGTATTGCTAATGGAATAGATTCTTACTTTCTAAAAAATCCTTAATTTCTGATACTAATTTTTTTTGCATTGACTTTATCTTTGGAAGCTTTTTTAATGAAAAGAATTTTACTTTTGAATTTTCCCAAGAGAGATATTCACTTTTTAAAGTATTTCCATTGAAATATCTATCCATATTTTCAATATTTGAAGAGTTTACAAGCCAAACCCCAATATCTTTTTCTTGATTTATCTGCTCAAAATACTCTTCAAAAAGTTCAATATCTATAGAGATTGAACTCTCTTCAAAGAACTCTCTTTTTGCACACATAAAAGCAGTCTCATTTTTTACTTTTGTACCTTTTAGACATCCCCATTTATTATTGCTTGCAACATCTAAACACAAAAGAATTTTAACACCTTTTTTTGTTACAATATATGGAACTATTCCATAAGTTTTTGTATGACTCATTATTTTAAATCCTATATAGTTTTTATTCTAGATTGATAAACATAGATGGCTGCTATAAACCAAATAATTAAAGGTAATAATAAAGATAACTCTGGATTTAAAACACCAGAACTTGTAATTTTAAATAAAAAGAAAAAAACTCCCCAAACAATTAAAGTTCCAAAAATACCAAAAGATACAAAAATTCCTAATCTAAAAAATCTACTATTCAAAGAACTATATGCAAATACTAAAAAAAGAAGTGGAATTATAAAAAATGGAACAAATAGCTGATTATATATATTTCCTCTTATTTTTGAAGTGTTTACACCTTGTTTTTCTAATAAAAACATAGCATTTATAGCATCTAACAATGAAGAATCATTTCTTGCTTCATATACATTATCCAATATCTTTGGTTGAAATCCATCTAATGTATTTAAAAATTTTTCATACTTTATTGTAAGTTTAGAGTTCATATCAAGCTCTTTTGGTTTTGTAGTAATCTTTGCATCTACAATATACCATTTATTATTTTGAAAATATGCTTTTTGTGCAACAATTGTTTCAACTACATCTTTTCCATCTACTTTAAAAATATGTATATTTTCTGCTCTTTTTTCAAGAGGAAAAAGCTTTTGAAAATAGACAAAATTATCATTATATTTCAAAAATATATCACTTTTTGTACTTGAGAAGTACTCATTATCTAAAATCTTCTTTTTTTGTTCATAAGAGTATGCCAAAGGTGTCATTTGCAAAAATATTAAAACTACTAAAAATATTAAACCTAAAGATAATATAGGTAAAAATATATCTCTTCTTCCAGCTCCTAAAGAGTAAAATGCAACATACTCATTATTTTTAATAAATGTTATTAAAGTTGAAATCCAAGCAAAAACAATTGAAAGAGGAAGAGTTAAAGTTAGTGTAAAAAATGCATTATAAAAGATATATAACAACTGTAAGTTTGCTGATTGAGGTATAGATTTAAAATTTTGTAAAAAGTCAATTCCCACAAAAAATATCTCTAAAGATAGTAAAATTATAATAAAGTTTTTAAGATACTTTTCAATTATATATTTTGTTAAAATACTCATATAGACTGCTTTAATGTAAATTTAGCCTTAACTTCATCAATACTAAGCTCTTTTAAAGCTTCAACACAAGAAGCAACATGTGGAATGATTTTGTTATTTAACTCTTCAAACTCTGCTTTACTAAAATCACCTAAAACATAGTTTGCAACATCTTCTTTATCTTTTGGTTTTCCAATTCCAACTCTAACTCTTATATACTCTTTTGTAATATGGCTATCAAGAGATTTCAAACCATTGTGCCCACCATGACCTCCACCTATTTTGAATTTCACAGTTCCAAAAGGTAAATCTATATCATCATGAATAATAATAATATTTTCTAAATCAACTTTATAGTAATCCATAATATTTTTTACAGCAATTCCTGAATTATTCATATATGTAGTTGGTTTAGAAAATAGATTATATCCTGCTTTTAAAAGAGTTGATTGAAAGTTTGAGTTATTTATAGAAGTAGTATTAAGATTTTTAGTCATAAAATCTACGACTAAAAATCCAATGTTGTGTCTTGTATTTTGGTATTTTTCACCAATATTTCCAAGACCAACAATTAAATACATAGGTTTTAATTATTTAGCTTTAATTACACCAACGATTGGAACTCGTGGGTCTAAATAACAATCAACATTTTCTGGAAGTGTAATATCTCTTAAAAGAATATTATCTCCTGTATCCAAATTTGTAACATCTAAAGTGATGTTATTTGGTAAATTTTCAATTGTACATTTAACTGGAATTCTTCTAGTATGTAACATTAAAAGACCTTTATTTTTAAGACCTTTTGCACTTCCTGTTGCTACAACTGGGATAAAATATGAAGCTCTAACACCTTTTTGAGCAACCATTAAATCAACATGCAATAAATCAGAAGTAATAGGGCATTTTTGGTACTCTTTTACAACTACACTTAAAACTTTTCCATCTACTTTAATATCAAAAGCAAGAGTAGTTTTATTTTTTAAATATTTGATATACTCATTTCTTTTAAATGCTGCAGATATGTTCTCCATACCTTTTCCATAGATATTTGCAATTAAATATCCATCTTTTCTTAAAGCTTTTACAGCTGGTTTAGTTATACTATCTCTTACGATACCCTCTAACATTTTAGTCCTTTGTTTTAATTTTAAATTGAACGCGGATTATATTTAAAATTTACTAAATATTAGGTTAAATTATAAGTTATATTTGTAAGCAATAAGATATCTCAATATGCTAAAAAATATTTTAATTCAATTTTAGATACAATCAAATCTAAAAAATTTAAATAACTTAATTATAAGGTAAAAAAATGGTACTACTAGATGGGAAAATTTTATCAGCAAAGATAAAAGAAGAGGTAAAAGTTGAAGTTACTAAAATTGTAAAAGAGAAAAATATAACTCCAGGACTTGCAGTTATTCTTGTAGGAAATGATGCAGCAAGTGCAACTTATGTTGCAAGTAAAGCAAAAGCTTGTAAAGATGCTGGAATTTATTCAGTTGTGCATGAAATGCCAGAGAGCATAACTCAAGAAGAGTTACTTGAAACTATAAATATGATGAACAATAATCCAAAACTTGATGGTATTTTAGTACAACTTCCACTTCCAAAACATATAGATACGACGACTGTTTTAGAAGCTATAAATCCATTAAAAGATGTTGATGGTTTCCATCCATACAATGTTGGAAGAATGGTTTCTAATCTTGATTCATTTTTACCAGCAACTCCATTTGGTGTTATGAGAATGTTTGAAGAGCATAATATTGAATTAAGTGGAAAAGATGTTGTAGTTATTGGAAGTAGCGATATTGTTGGAAAACCTATGGCATCACTTTTAATAAATAAAAAAGCAACAGTTACAGTTTGTAATAGTAGAACAAAAGATTTAAAAGCTCACACTTCAAAAGCTGATATTGTAATTATTGCTGTTGGTGTTCCATATCTACTAAAAGAAGATATGGTTAAAGATGGTGCTGTTGTTATTGATGTAGGAATTAATAGACTTGATACTGGTAAACTTGTTGGTGATGCTGATTTTGAAGGACTTAAAAACAAATGTTCACACCTAACACCAGTTCCAGGTGGAGTAGGACCGATGACAATTGCAATGCTTTTAAAAAATACAATAAAAGCTGCAAACTTAAGAGATAAAAGAGAAACAAAATAGATGTTAAAAAAGATTTATAACTGGTCATCATCTTGGACTGGTACAATAGTAATTGTACTTACAATTATATTTTTTGTTGCTCAAGCCTTTGTAATTCCTAGTGGAAGTATGAAAAATACACTTTTAATAGGTGATATGCTTTTTGTTAAAAAATTCTCATATGGAGTTCCAACTCCTACAATTCCTTGGATTGAAGTAAAAGTTTTACCAGATTTTAAAGGAAATGGACATTTAATAGAAGGTGAGAGACCAAAAAGAGGTGATATCGTAGTATTTAGATATCCTCATGATCCAGATATTCACTATGTAAAAAGAGCAGTAGCTACAAGTGGAGACACTATATTTTTAAAAAATAAAATTTTATATCTTCACCCTAAAGAGGGAAATGATTTTGTAAAAACTGAATTTAAAGATTATGAAACTATTGATATAGATGGAAAACTTTTTGTTGTAAGTCCATACGAAAAAGAGCATAAAGGAATTCATAACGATCCAAATGTCACTAGAAATCTAATAGCTCCAAAAGAACTATTTGATATGCAAGAGATTGTTATACCAGAAGATGAAACATTTATGATGGGAGACAATCGTGACCACTCAAATGATTCAAGGTTTTGGGGAAGTGTACCTTATAAATATATAGTTGGAAAACCTTGGTTTATCTATTTTTCTTGGGATGATGATTACAAAATTAGATGGGATAGAGTTTTTAGAACTGTTGAAAGTTTAGAAAAAGATATTGATACAACAGCTGAAATTAAGCATGAGGAAGGAATTTATTAATGAAATATTTTATCGGTGCAGATCATGCTGGAATTGAAATAAAAGCATTTGTAAAAGATTTGTTTGAGCAAAGAGGACATGAAGTTGAAGATTTAGGTCCATATAATAAAGATAGAGTTGATTATCCTGATTTTGCAGCAAAAGTTTGCAAAAAAGTTTTAGAAAATAGTGGTTCAATGGGTATTTTAATTTGTGGAAGTGGAATTGGAATGAGTATGGCTGCAAATAAATTTGATGGAATAAGAGCAGCTCTTTGTCACAATGAATACAGTGCAAGAATGGCTAGAAAACACAATGATGCAAATGTACTTTGCTTGGGTGAAAGAGTAAGCGGTGAAGGTATGATTGAAGCTATTATAAAAGCTTGGGATAAAGCAGAATTTGAAGAGGGACGACATACACAAAGGGTTGAAAAAATAAACGCTTTAAGTAAAATTGGAAATTGTAGAGCATAATTTAATTTTATATACAAGGAAAATATTATGGCTGATTGGCAAGTTTATTTGATGATGACTGCAATTGTTGCAGCTATGTTGATTGGGAAAAAACTTATGTTTTTTGATAGTAACAAAAAAAAGAGTGATGATAAAAAAATCAATAAGGATGAAAATTGATAAATCCAAAAATTATCGAATATATATTTTCAAGTGCATCTATTCAAAGGTGGAATGATTATCCAAGAATGGTTGATTTAGTAGAACTTGACAAACAAGCACATAAATTTATAATTGCTTATTTTATAGCAAAACTTGAAGATGATATAAATTTTACACATCTAATAGAAGCTGGAATTTTTGAGTTTTTAAGAAGAGTTGTTGTTACAGATATTAGACCTGATGTTTTTAGAAAAGCTTTACAACAAAAATCAAAAGAGATTAACACTTGGGTTGTAGGTAAACTAAAAAGCTCTATAGAAAATATTGAGAATGGAAACTTTTTACAAAAATTTGAAGAATTTTTAAATGATCCAAATATGTATAAAAAAGAGAGATTTATATTAAAAGCAGCTTCATATTTATCTACAAAATGGGAATTTTCAATAGTTTATCAAACAAGTCAATTCTTAAGCGATATTGAGGAAGTTAAAAAAGCTGTTGATGCTGAAATTGAAGATTATTATGAGCTAATTGGGGTAAGAAAAATAGCTTTAAATAAAAAATTAGCAAAAATAGTAGATTTAAGTGGAAGATTGAGATTTCAAAAAAGATGGGCTCAAACTCCAAGAATTCCTGAAACTTCAGTTTTAGGACATATGCTAACAGTTGCCCTATTTTCATATTTTTACTCTTTAGAAGTAAAAGCTTGTGACAAAAGATTACAAAACAATTTTTTTACAGCGCTATTTCATGATTTACCAGAAGCTTTAACAAGAGATATTATAAGCCCTGTAAAATATAGTGTAGATGAACTTTCAGAGATAATTGCTGAATATGAAGTTGCAAAAATAGAAGATGATATTTTGCCAAATATTCCTATAAATATCCAAGAAGAGTTCTCTTATATTCTAGGGATTTCAAAAGGGATAAAAGAGGAGTTTGCAAATAAAGTAAAAATAGATGGGAATATCACAGAAGTTGATGATATAAATAAGTATAATCTTGATAAATATGAAGCCATAGATGGTTTAGCTCTTAAACAGTGTGATAAATTATCTGCTTTTGTTGAAGCATCTTTATCTATATCTCATGGAATAAAAAGTAAAGAGCTAATCAGTGGTAAAAAAGAGATTTTAAAAGGCTTAAAAGAGATAAATGGGGTTGATTTTAAACAAATAGCTCTTGATATTGACAGTGAGTTTGGGAGTAACGGACAGATTCAAACAACTTTAGATTTTGAATAATCTTTTATTTTATAGAGTATTTATATAAGTGTTATTAACTGCAGAGCAAGAAGAGATTGTAAATAGTTCATTAGACTCATTTAAAATAAATGCAGTTGCAGGAAGTGGCAAAACAACAACTCTTCTTGAGTATGCAAAAAAAAATTCAAACTTAAAAATTTTGTATTTAGCTTATAATAAATCTTTACAAATTGCTCTAAATGAAAAATTAAAAGATTATCATTTACCAAATCTTCATATAAGTACAATTCACTCTTTAGCATACAATAAAACAGAAGCTTACAAATACAAACTAACACCTGAATTAAAAACAAATATCCTAGAAAAACTAATCATAAATCATGAATTTCAAGATAATAAAAAGAGCTACTACCCTAGTTTAGAATATACAACTATTTTAAAAAACCTTATAAATTTTTACTGTAATTCAAATTTAATAGAGCTTGATTTAAAACTACTTGAAGAGTTTAAAAAGCAAAATGATTTTGGGGTAAAAATATTAGATATTTTAAATAAAAAAGAGAAAAAACTTTTAGAACATTTAAAACTAACTCTTAGCTCTATGAAGTTAGGAAAAATAGATGCTATTCATGACTTTTATCTAAAAATGTTCTATCTTAATAAAAAAATATCTTCAAATCTCAATTATGATTTAATTTTAATTGATGAAGCACAAGATATAAGCGATGTGATGATAGGAATAATTGAGAATCAAAAATGTAGAAAAATATATGTTGGAGATAGTTTTCAACAAATTTATAGTTTTAGATATGCTTCAAATGCACTTAATAAAATAGATTTACCATCTTATGAATTAACTTTTAGCTTTAGATTTTCAAATAGTTATGCAAAGTTTTTACAATCTTATTTAAACTCTCTTTATACTTTAAATGGTTCAAAAAATATTTTTTTAAATGGAGTTGATGATAATAGATTAACTACAAAAGTTGGAAGGGAGTTTTTAGATTTTAATAAACAATTTACAATAATTTCTAGAACAACTTTTGGCTTAATTCAAGAGTTAATAAAACATATTCATAACAAAAAAAAGCTATTTTTTGAAGGTGGTTACAACTCTTACTCTTTTATGAATCAGACTGTGTACTCTATTTTTTATTTAAAAAATAGGAAAAATGACAAAATAACTATTGATGAAATAAAAAATTTTGATACAATTTTTGAACTTGAGACATTTGCAAAAGAGACTAAAAATCAAGACTATCTAAATATTATTAGATTTGTAAATAGTTATGGTGATAATATTTTTGAGATAAATAAGAAAATTAAAGAGTATTTAGTTCCAAATAAAGATGAAGCAGACATTATCTTCACAACAGCACATAAAGCAAAAGGTATGGAGTATAATCAAGTAATTATGACAGATGATTTCATCACAAAAAAAGATATCTTAAATAGAAAAAAAAATCTTAGTTTTGCTTCAATTTGTGAAGAGTTGAATATATATTATGTAGCAGCTTCAAGAGCCAAATTTTCTATAAGTTTAGCTGATTTAAAACTTGATTACAAAGAAGAAAAAGATTAAAAATAGTATTTTTATAAATTATAGAAAATGAAATATGATATAATTTCCGACTTAAAAACTATAGCAAAAAAATAAAAGGATAAATATGCAGTACTTTGGAGAGATACAAACAAAATATGAAGAGGTATTTTTAACACAAAGTTATATGTATTTCAAAAAAGATGAAGATGAAAATATTAGTGCAAAAGATTTAAAAAATTTAATAAAAACAAAAGATGATAGAAAAAAAAATATTATAGGAACTGTATTTATATATAACCCAGTTGTTACACCTATTGGATTTGATTCAAATAAATTTTTACTAGAGCAAGATTTCAAAGCTTTTGATGAATTAATAGAACTAAAATGTGAAGGTTATATAACTATTTTCAAGCAAGCTATGAAAGATAGTTGCAAAGGAAAAATAGTAGAGATAAAAAATCTATTTAATCTAATAGAAGGGCACATTGACTCAAGCACTCTTTTATCAAAATTTAATGAAGATTTAGAAAAATATAACTCAAATCAAAATACAGAATTTGATAGAGATATTATGTATTTAGATGCTCAAAATTATCTTCCTTTTGGAAAATTTGTCTATTTTTGTTGGGGTGATAAAATAAATCCAAAAGAGTTCTCAAATATATCAGATTATGCAAGAACTATCTATGAAAATTGTGTAAAAAGCGGAAAAAAAATAGCATTTGCTTACAAAAAAGAGAAAACTGTTGATGAATCAATAAAATATCTTCAATTCTCAAACCCTATGCAAAATCATAAAAATAAGAATTCAATCTCTTTTGCTATTAAAAGGTCTTTTGATACTTTTCCTCCTACTCCTGCTTTTTATGAATAATCTTCATAAAAAGCATATTTTTTAGCTAATTTTAATAATTAAGATTATACAATACCGTCCACTTAAATTAATGGGGTATCGCCAAGCGGTAAGGCAACGGTTTTTGGTACCGTCACTCGAAGGTTCGAATCCTTCTACCCCATCCAAAAATTTAAGTTCTTTTATTATGGTGAGGTTGGAGAGTGGTCAAATCCTGCGGACTGTAAATCCGCCGCCTAC
>ERZ724503.206-NODE-206-length-22071-cov-23.092251_pt1 | contig 22071 bp, 17 predicted proteins | sample MGYA00376036_ERZ724503 | MGnify/ENA primary metagenome ERZ724503 (study PRJEB28724, sample SAMN07190885) | wastewater metagenome | isolation source: influent of sewage treatment plant in Hong Hong | place: Hong Kong | collected 2016-03-17 ...
CCTCACTTCGAAAGTCAAGCGGTTGTTTTCGCTTTTCTTTCGGCGCTGGCTTCACGAGGAAGCTAGCTCATCAGTTCGGCGTGGTCCGCCGTGCTGGTAGGGGCGCATTATAGGGAGCCGCGCCGGGATGACAAGGGCTTTTTCACCGAGAAGAACCGTTCGCTCAGATATGCAGCAAAGCGGTTCTGTTTCGTTCGCGTCACCACCATTTCGGGCTGTCATTGGATTTAAATTGAACATTTGAAAAGCCACTTTATAATTGGCTTTTCAAATGTTCAATTAAGGATTCATTCATGCACCAGATCCTGGATAGCCGCAAAGAGGAGAGAATCGTTCCTCTGTTCCGCCTCGGGTTTCGGCCTTTCTTCCTGTTTGGCGCCTTGTTCTCGGCTTTGGCGATGCTGGGCTGGCTGGGGCAACTCAACGGCTGGTTCGCTCTGCCCGGGATTAGCAACCCTATCTGGTGGCATGCACATGAAATGTTGTTCGGCTTTGGTGCCGCCATAGTGGCGGGTTTTCTGCTTACCGCCGTCCAGAACTGGACCGCTCACCCAGGTGTACGCGGTTGGCCGCTGGCACTGGTCGTGGGATTGTGGGCCATCCCGAGAGGCCTGCTCCCCTGGTTTGGAGAAAGCAATGTCACTCTGATGGTCATGGACCTGGCCTGGTTGCCCCTCTGTACGTGGTTCCTCGCCAGACCCATCATAGTGACGCGCCAGTGGCGCAATCTCTTTTTTGTTCCCCTGCTTCTCGTGTTGACCCTGCTCAATACCGCTTGCTGGCGGTGGCATGCCGAATGGCCATTGGTGGAACATATCCTGCTTGCAACCGTGCTCCTCTTCACGACCCTGATTGCCGTCATGGGAGGACGTGTCATTCCCTTCTTTACCGCCAGAGCCACTGGGACGGAAAAAGCATTACCACTGCCGTGGCTGGAGCGCATTGCCCTCGCGTCTCTGTGGCTCATCCTGCTGCTCTGGTTGGTGCTCCCGACACAGTGGGTCATCGGAATTCAGATGTTCCCTCTATATATAGTGGCGGCAGGGGCTCACCTCTACAGGCAGCTGCGCTGGCGACCCGGAACCACGTTGGCCCAGCCCCTGCTGTGGTCGCTTCACCTGGCCTACCTCTTTATCCCACTGGGGCTGACCGCCCTGGCGGCACGCACGGCTGGCTGGCCGATTGCCTTGTCACTGGCCAGCCATCTGTTCAGCGCGGGCAGCATGGGGGCCATGATCCTCGGGATGATAGCCCGTGTATCCCTCGGACACAGTGGCAGAGCCCTGCAGATAGGACGCAGGATCACGGCGGCATTTGCACTGGTGATCCTGTCCGCGCTGTTGCGGGTCTTGCTCCCTCTCTTTTGGCCAAATCTCACCCTCACGGGATGGAACCTCAGCGGATGGAGCTGGGTTGCCGCCTACGGTCTGTTCATCTGGGTTTATACCCCCATACTGACCAGTCCCAGGGCGGATGGCCGCCCCGGCTAATCATCGCGTGGCCATGGCCGGATAGTGGATCAGATTGTGGAAGATGGCGGGAGCGACCCCAAGATTGCGATAGCCATGGGTACGGTCCGCTGCAAATCGGACGGCCTCACCCTGATCGAGGGAACGCCACGCCCCGTCAACCAGTACCTCCATCACACCGCTGATGACGATGACATGTTCGGTCACTCCGGGTTCATGGGGTTCTGACTCCCGCTGGTAGCCAGGTAGCAGGGTCAGTTCGAACAACTCGAAACCAAAGCGGGCCTCATAGGGGAAAAGCGGGGCAACCTGCATCCCCTCTCCCGCCGGCTGCTGTCGAATATCATCGGCAATACGGTATACCGTCTCTCCCTGTGCCGCTGGTGTCGGCTCAATGAAACTGGAGAAAGAGACCCGAAAACCGGTGGCAATCTTCCACAATGTTGCCACCGTCGGACTGGATTCACCTCGCTCGATCTGTCCCAGCATGGCCTTGCTCACCCCCGTTTCACGGGCGGCCATATCCAGGCTCCATCCTCTTTCAGTGCGCAGCCCTTTCAATCGCTGGGCCAGATAGCGACTCATCTCCTGCATCTATTCTCCGATTTCTTCGAACCATATTGTGCGCCATAACGCACAGCGTTATAGTCCAAACCACATTGTACGCAATAGCGCACAAGCTATCAGCATCCACAAGGAAGTTTCCCATGCCCCTAGCCCTCCCCCACATGGTCGCGGGACTCATCGCCGTATTGGTGGGTTACACGAGTTCTGTCGTCTTGATCATCCAGGCCGCCACGGCCGCCGGTGCCGATGCAGCCCAGGTCTCTTCCTGGCTATGGACACTGGGTATCGGCATGGGGGTCAGCTGCATCGGCCTCTCCCTTTATTACCGGGTGCCTGTCTTGACGGCCTGGTCCACCCCGGGTGCCGCCCTGCTCATCACCAGCCTGGGGAACTTCAGTCTGGCTGAAGCCATCGGCGCCTTCATCATCTCTTCACTGCTGATCACCCTCTGCGGTATCAGCGGCTGGTTCGACAGGCTGATGCGTCACATTCCCGCCCCACTGGCGGCCGCCATGCTGGCCGGAGTCTTGCTCAGGTTCGGGCTGGATCTCTTCAAGGTGGCACCGCAAGATCCTCTGCTGCTTGGCACCTTGCTACTGGCTTTCTTGCTGGGTCGCCACCTCTGGCCCCGCTACACCATGGTGCTGGTCCTGGCGGCCGGCATGCTGCTCTGCACCCTGAGGGGCGAGCTGCAACTCAACGAGGTTCACTGGCAACTTTCCACCCCGGTCTGGATCTCGCCAGCCTTTTCCATCGACGCCCTGCTCGGCATCGCACTCCCGCTCTTTCTCGTTACCATGACCTCGCAAAACATGCCGGGCATTGCCATCCTGCGCGCCCACGGCTATCAACCGGCCACTTCTTCCCTGATTGGCTGGACCGGATTCATCGGCGTGCTGCTGGCACCGTTTGGCGGCTATGCCTTCAACCTGGCCGCCATCACTGCCGCCATCTGCATGGGCAAGGAAGTGGATCACGATGTCACTCGACGCTGGCCTGCTGCCGTGTGGGCTGGATGTTTCTACCTGCTCACAGGCTGTTTCGGTGCCACCGTGGTTGCCCTGTTCAGCGCATTCCCTGCGGTGCTGGTCACCTGCGTGGCCGGGCTGGCGCTGCTCGGCACCATAGGCAGCAGCTTGCACAGCGCCTTGCTGCAGGACGAGGAGCGGGAAGCCGCGCTACTGACTTTCCTCGTGACGGCCTCGGGGATCACCCTGCTCGGGGTCGGGTCTGCCTGCTGGGGATTGCTGATCGGAGTGACATTGCATCAAGTCAACCGGCTCCGTGCCTGACCTGACCATCTGGGGAGACTCCAGTGAGACGCAGCACATAATCCTGAGAAGAGCGTTCACATATGAACCTTATTCCTTTCTAGTGACAAAACGGCGCAGATCCTTCCCGACAAGCGCCGTGGTCAGACTCAATACTGGAGAACGAAGATGAGGAATCAGGCTGTCATTTTGTTATTGGCACTGCTGGGCGCCACCACGGCCCAGGCTGCCGACACCGATCGGGAGCTGGCACGCCAGCTCGCGCTGCAGCAGAAGAACCTGCTGCCACTCCTGAACAGTCAGGAATACCAGAGCCCGCTGCCCAACCTGCTGCAAAAGGCCAGCCCCCGCCTGAAGCGTCAGGCTCGGGGTGCCAACCAGGCGGCCATCAGTCGGCAAGGGCTGGATGGCGAGGTCAGGGAGCTGATGCAACTGCGGCTGGCCAATCCGGATCAGGCGGATGCACTGCAACAAGGGGTGGAGCCACTGGTTGCCTACATACCAAGTGGTGACGAAAAGAGCTGGAGCGCCATCGAGGCGTTCGACAGCGCCGGCAACCCGATCTATCTCGATGTGAACCAGCCGCCGGCGCGGCCGGTACTGGTGGTGGAGGCCGATCCGGTCAAAGCCAAGAATGCCGGCCTGAAGGTGATGCGAAAGGCGCTGGCTGCCGCCGACATGCAGGTGACGCCCCGTGCCACCAGCAACACCACGCCCCTCAAGACCAGCATTCTCAAGAAGATCAGGCTCAACGATGATCAGGAGCCCTGGCTGCTGGGCGCCGCCGAGGTCTATGCCGTCGTGGCCGGGGTCAATCCTGGCAGGGACGAGCCTGTGGTGGATATCGTCGACATGCCCTATCTCGACTACGACAACACCGACTACACCCCCAACCAGATCCTGGTCTATTGGGATCGCTACCGCTGGGGAGCCGTCGACGTGGTCATGATGGAGCAGGATGACAACGTCAATTACAAGGAGCTGAGCGCCCTCCTGATTGACGCACTCAAACTCGGCTTCACTGCGGGCGGCGTACCCGAGGCCCTGCCCTTCCTCGACCTCGGCGGTCGTATCGTCAAGGCACTCCCGGACTCCTGGATGACCAACAACGACGACTACCTCGACACCTTCTATACCCTGGAGCAGGACCAGAGCTATCACCAGTATCCCGGTGCCGCCGGCAATGCAGTCATCGATCTCGAGCCCAGGGAGATCCAGCCAACCCGGCCCTGACTGTCGCCCAAAACAAAAAGCCAATGAGAAGACTCATTGGCTTTTCTGTATCAGAGCCGCGGATCAGGCCTGACCTTTCGGCCTCACACCCAGTGTGTGACAGATGGCGTAGGTCAGCTCTGAGCGGTTCAGGGTATAGAAGTGGAAATCCTTCACCCCTTCCTGACTCAGCACACGCACCTGGTCGATGGCAATGCTGGCTCCCACCATGTTGCGCGTCATCTGATCGTTTTCCAGCCCTTCGAAACGCTGGTGCATCCAGCGCGGGATTTTCACATTGGTGAAACCAGCAAACTTGGCCAGGGTCTGGTAGTTGGAGACCGGCAGTATCCCCGGCACGATCTCCGCATCGATACCGATGGCGGCGCAGCGATCCCGAAAACGCAGATAGGTCTCCACATCGAAGAAGAACTGGGTAATGGCCCGGTTGGCACCGGCATCTATCTTGCGCTTGAGGTTCAGCAAGTCGGATTGCGCACTGCGAGCCTCGGGGTGACCTTCCGGATAGGCGGCGACCGAGATATCGAAATCGGCTTCGGATTTCAGCAGGGCGACCAGGTCGGTGGCATACATGTCAGGCTTGTCGAGACCGGGAGGCAAGTCTCCGCGCAGGGCCACGATATGGCGAATACCGCTGTTCCAGTAGTCACGGGCAATGGTGCGTAGCTCGTCACGGCTGGCGTCGATACAGGTCAGGTGCGGGGCGGCGATGAGGCCGGTACGCTCCTTGATGTCCTTGATCACCTTGTGAGTGCGGTCCCGGGTGCCCGAGTTGGCGCCATAGGTCACAGAGACGAATTTGGGCTCCAGCACCTGCAGGCGCTCGATGGACTGCCAGAGGGTGTTCTCCATCCCTTCGCTGTTGGGCGGGAAAAACTCGAAACTGACCGATATGTCGCCACCCAGATCCGCCAAACTCTGGTTGAGTGCCTCAACCTGACGCGCGCTGTGAAATCCCATCTGCTCTCTCCCTGTCCTGCAACCCATTCCTTCACGCCAAAACGGATGTTTGGACGTCTAAACGTCTTTCTATCTTTATGAGAAAACGGATCAAAGTCAATACCGATTTGTCAGCGACAAGGGGGATTGCCGATTTTTTTATTTTGCAATTCAACCTAAGTAATGAGCGACCCCATCCCAAAATGCTGTCAGGCACGCTATGATGCGGGCGGATCGTCCTGGACGTTCTGAATCTGCGTGTGATTGTTTGGCCGGGTTTCCCGGCCTTTTTTTAACTTCTTTCCCCGCCTGCCGATAAGCAATTCAAGCGTTTGCAGGAGCCCCATCATGGAAGATCACCCCGGTTTTGCCACCGATCTGCTGTTCGATCGCTATCAGGGCGAGGTGACGGATCATGATGCGTTCTGGACCGTGCGCACCCCGGGCTCTCCAGACTACTACTTCGGCAACTACCTGTTGCTGCCCACCCCCCCAAGCGATCGTGACAAGGGCTGGCTCGAGGCCAGTTTCGACAGGCTGATTGGCTGGGATCCCCGTATCCGCCACCGTACCTTCCAGTGGCCCCTCGCCGCAGGCCAGAACAGCCGGGTCGCCGGGTTCGTGGCGGCTGGATACCAATACATGGAGTGCGTGGTACTGGCGCTGGGTGCAATGGAGTGGCAAGCTCCCACCGGCAGCGACCTGGCCCCGGCTCGCCCGTTCACCGCGGCGGACTGGGATCAGTGGCTCGCCTTCGAGCTGGCAGAGCGGGATCCCGCCCATTCGGAGGAGCGCTATCTTCCCTATCTCTTGTCACGCCGCCAGCTCTATCAGGCCATGATCGATGACGGGCTCGGACAGTGGTGGGGGTTATGGCACCAGGATCAACTGGTTGCCAGCTGCGGACTCTTCTTCACCGGCACCCTGGGACGCTTTCAACTGGTGCGCACGCACGCAGAGTGGCGAAACCGGGGGCTCTGTCGTCTGTTGCTGAGCCAGGTCGCACGCCAGGGACTGGCACGGGCCAGTTCGCTCATCATAGTGGCAGACGAGCACTATCACGCCCAGCGGGTCTATCGCACTCTGGGTTTCGTGCCGGTGGCCCGTATTGGCAGCCTGTGCCGCTTGCCACGGGAATGACAGGTCATCACGCAGATGCAAAACGGGAGGCCAAGGCCTCCCGTTTTGCATGGTGAACCATCAGGGCTGTGCCCCCTCCAGTTCGCTGGCGAGCGCCTCCTCCACTTCGGCAGGAGGCGCTGGAGCGACGGCTCCGGACACCGGTACTGACGGAGGCTGGGTTGCGCTCGCTCCGGAGGGCGCTTGTCCATCCGGCACCACAGGCGCAGCAGGCTCGGTCCCGATGGCACCCGACACAGGGACGGCAGGCACGCTCGCCTCACACTGACACTCCTGTCCCTTGCCCTGGTTGCCCTGATGGGGGGCATACCACCCTTTCAACCCCTGTTCCAGGCGATCGGCCGCCACCTTGGGTGCCACGGTTCCCAGCAATACCTGCTGGCTCACCTCGGCCAGTTCATCCCCGAGCTTGGGAGTGCCGCGGGAGAGGATCTGGGTGGCAACCCGGATGGTGGAATCGCACTGATCCCGCCACTCCATCATCTCTCTGGCCGCCGGATTGGTGGCTTCAAAGAAGTGGTTGGAGAGCGAGAAGAAGCCGGGCAGCGAGTTGGTATAGAGCTCGGCAAACTGGGGAGTGGTCAGCCACTGCAGGAAGGTCATGGCGGCCTCCTTGTTCTTGCTGGCCGGATTCATCCCCATACCGATATCGGTGTGATCGGTGAAGAAACAGCCATCCCCCTGCTTTGCCACGGGCGGGCGCATGACACCGAAGTCCACCTTGCCGGTGAAGGGGGCAATCTCCCAGGATCCCGCCGCATAGAAGGCAGCCTTGCCCGAGGTGAACAGCTCGTTGGTGGTGGCGTAGTCGCGGCTCTCACCCCCCTCCCCCAGGTAGTCACGCCAGCGGGCCAGCTCCTCGAACACCTTGACGTATTGCGGGTTGTTGAAGCGCTCCTGGCCCCCGATCAGCGCCAATCGACCATCCTCCCCCTTCCAGTAGTTGGGGCCTATGTTCTGGAAACCGAGCTCGGAGGCAACCCAGCTCTCCGAGCCGCTCACGGCGAGGGGAACATAGCGACCATCCGCCTTCACCTTGTCCAGGGCCGCGAAGAATGCCTCGCGGGTCTGGGGAACCGTCAGCCCCAGCTCACTGAAAATCTTCTTGTTGTAGAAGAAGCCGTGAATCACCGATGCCATGGGTACGCAGAAAGTCTGGGCGCCACTGTCGGTCTGCCAGGGGGATTGGGCAAAGCTCGGGAAGTTCTCCATCCCCGCCATCTCGCTCAGCTCCACCAGATGGCCCGCCTTGAACAGGGCCAGGGAGTCGTCAAACGGGCGGCAGGTGATGAGATCCACCGCCTTGCCCGCCTTGAGGCTGGCCCAGAGGGTCGGCATGTACTCGACGTTCTGCACCCCGTTGAATTTCACTTCAATACCCGGGTGGGCGGCCTCGAATGCAGGAATGATCTTCTGTTCCCACAAGGCCTTGTCATCAATGCGCCAGCTCTCTATCACCAGCTCGCTGGCCATCAGCTGGCCACACAACAGGAGACTCAGGGCCCCGATCCACTTGTTAGCCATAAGTCCTCCTACACCTTGAAATGGGCGATCAATTGCTGCTGCTTGGCGACCAGATCCGCCAGCACCTCACTGCTGCTGGCCGATTCCCGCGCCTCCCGCTCGGTCTCGTAAGCCACATCCGCAATGCCGGCGACATGACGGGCAACCCCCTGACTCACGGAGATCTGTTCCTGGGCGGCATGAGCCACCTGATCCGCCATCGCCTTGATGGCGCTCATTCGCTCGGCAATGGATTGCAGCGCCTCGTCCATCACCCGGGTCTGGGCCACGCAATCCTGGGTCTGCTCCTGGCTGCGTGCCATCACGGCCACCACGTGCTTGCTGGAACTTTGCAGGTTCTCGATCATGGCCTGGATCTCCTCGGTCGAGGTCTGGGTCCGGTTCGCCAGTGCCCGCACCTCGTCCGCCACCACCGCGAAGCCGCGACCTGCGTCCCCCGCCCGGGCCGCCTCGATGGCCGCGTTCAGCGCCAGCAGGTTGGTCTGCTCGGCGATGCTGCGGATCACGTCGAGGATGCTGCCGATGTTGTCGCTGAATTCCCCCAGCTTGTGGGTAATGCCGACCGCCTCTTCCATGGCACCCGCCAGTTGTTCGGTTATCTGGCGCGTAGTCGCCACCTGTTTGCGTCCGGCGCGGGCCTCTTCGTCCGCCAGGTCCACCTCACGCTTGGTGCCGTCAGTGGATCGCGCCACCTCGGTCGCACTCACCTCCAGCTCGGTGATGGCGGCAGCCACCTGATCGGTCTGGCTCTTCTGATCCTGCACCCGTGACATGGCCCGCTCGCTTATCTCGGCGGCGCGGCTCGCCTCGTCCACCAGATGGCGCGAGCCGGCATTGATCTGGGCGAGCAGCTCGCCAGTCTTGTCTGCCAGGGTGTTGATGGAGCGGGTCAGGCTGCCAAACTCGCAGCGGCTCTGGTAGTCGATGCGCCGGGTCATGTCACCCGTGGCCATGCGATCCAGCTCCCGATCGATGAGTTGCAGCGGACGCTGGATGCTGCGGGCTGTGGTGTAACCGATGAGGAGCGCGGCGGCTGCGGAGATGGCCGACACGATCAGGATCCAGGCGCTGGCGCTGCTGACGGCGTCATCCGCCCCGACCCGGCTCGCGCTGGCAATGCTGCCCGCCGATTTGGCCATCTCGTCCAGCAGCGCCAGGCTGTTGACCAGACTGGTGTCGAGCTGCTGGTTCAGGGACTGCAGCGAGGCCGCCAATTGCTGGCCATTGCGCATGGTCGCCAGCAGCCCTTTCGGGCCGAGGGCCAGCTCCTGCATCCGATCGAGGTTGACGATGAAACGCTGCCTCACGTCATCGGGCACCTGCACCCGTTCGAGCCGTTTGCGTGCCATCTCGATATCCTTGCCGAGCACCTTCTCCAATTCATTGAGATCGGTCTTGGCATCGGCCCGGCGGATGTTTTTCAGATCCCGGGCAATGCCGGAGGTGATGAGTTCGGCCTTGTTGCGCATGGAGCGTTTGCTCGCGGTCTGCTGCAACAACAGGTCGGCGGCCCACTGGTAGGTATCTTCCAGCCGGATGAACGCCAGCTCCAGTTCATGGCGCCGATCGAGTGCGGCCACCCACTGACCGTGCTGGGTCAGCACCTGATCCGCCAGACCGTAGAACTCGCGGGGCGCCCCGTCGACCTGGCGAAACCGCTCGCTTGCCTCCGCCACCCCGTCAAACCGGGCCATCCCTTGCTCTGGGCCAGGAAACGCTCCTGCTGCGCCTTGAACTGGCTGGCCAGTTGCGGCAACTGGGCCGCCTCCTCGCTGGTTCTGTAGGTGAGCACCCAGCGGTTGCTGTCCTGCAGTGCGCCCTTGAGCCCGGCGACCGCGATCACCAGGGGGGTGGCACGATCAGAAACCTGGGAGAGCCCCTCGTTGATCCCCCGGATCTTCAGGATACTGATGAAGCCGAGCAGAACCAGCAACAACAGCATCAGCACGAAGCCGGCGATGATCCGCTGCACAATAGATAAACCCATGGAGGCATCCTCACTCGTTGGGGAAAGGGGTGAATGCCGAGGTTATCGGCAGCGGGATGCAATGGAATAGCGGTTCGTGACGCGATGGCGGGCCAGATCACAGTTGGCGTGACATGGCAGGCAGAAAAGGGCCCGAACAGAGCCGGGCCAAAGAGACATGCTTGTTGTCATGCCCGTGCACCGGCCACGTTTGTCATCAGAAGCGGTAGCCGACGCCGAACATGAAGGCCACCGGATCGATGGAGGTGTTGATGGTGCCCACGGCGGTATGCACATCGGTATCGATGTCGATGAGCCAGGCGGAGGCGTTGACGAACCAGCGGTCATTGATCGCCATGTCCAGGCCCACCTGACCCGCCATCCCCCAGGAGGAGTCCACGCTCACATCCGTCCCGGCCAGGGCACCGCGCCCTTCCTCGTCGAAGAAGGTGGTGTAGTTGATACCGGCCCCCACATAGGGGCGCACCTTGCTGTTGGCATCACCGAAGTAGTACTGCGCCATCAGGGTCGGCGGCAGATGTTTGACCTTGGCGACCTCACCCAGGCCGGCAGTCGACACCGAGTGGGAGAAGGGGGTCGCGGCCAGCAGCTCGACACCCCAGTTGTCCGTCAACATGTAGGAGAGGGTCAGGCCAAGCTGCATGTTGCTGTCGATCTCCAGCTCGCCCGTCCCCAGCACGTTGTCACTGCTGGTCTGGGGAGAGACGAACGCCAGGCCACCACGGACCAGGATGTCACCGGCCTGATGTGCCATGGCGACGGGGGAAGCAAAAGCGGCTGCGATTAACAGAGGAAGGATCTTTTTCATCACAATTTATTCCTTTTTTGTTTTCTTTCTATGTTGCAAGCCCGAAAACTATAAAAGGATGTGAATGGCCGGTTATTGATTTAGGGAAAGTGCGAACAAGTATCCCACGAACAAAAAATGAAAATTTTAGTCATTTAATATCAATGGGTTACCAGTAAATGCTCTCGTGCCATATGACTTATTCGCACCTTCCCTTTCAATTGTTGTTTAATTATGCCCCGGGGCGTATTTTATTAATGCGATGTAACCACGCTGTAATTTGAATTTTATGAAACCACAGACACGCAAAGACAAAATTCTCGGCATTCTTGCCGCCATCTGGGGGATAGGTTCCTTCCTCTTCATTCTGCTGGGTTTCCTGTTCGCCCTCGCCTTCCTGATGCTGACACACTGAGTCTGCCGGACGAGTCCCTCTTTTCTCCCTCTCATCCCTGGCCGGGCGCCAGATCGGCGCACCTCGCCACCGGCCAACAAAAAAGGGGCCCTGGCCCCTTTTTCTCGAGTGACGCTTATTTCTCCAGTAGAGGAGCGAGGAAGCGCGCCGTGTGGGACTCCTTGCAACGGCTCATCTCCTCAGGCGTACCCGTCACCAGAATACGGCCACCACCAGCGCCCCCTTCCGGGCCCAGATCAACGATCCAGTCCGCGGTTTTGATGACGTCCAGGTTGTGCTCGATGATGACGATGGTGTTGCCCCGATCCCGCAGTTGGTGCAGTACCTTGAGCAACTGCTGGATATCGTGGAAGTGCAACCCGGTAGTCGGCTCATCCAGAATATAGAGGGTCTGGCCAGTGTCCCGCTTGGAGAGCTCCCGCGCCAGCTTGACCCGCTGCGCCTCGCCGCCAGAGAGCGTGGTGGCGGACTGACCGAGCCGGATGTAGGAGAGGCCCACGTCCATCAGGGTCTGCAGCTTGCGCGCCACCGCCGGTACCGGATCGAAGAAGGCACGGGCATCTTCCACCGTCATCTCGAGGATTTCGTGGATGTTCTTGCCCTTGTACTTCACCTCCAGGGTCTCGCGGTTGTAGCGCTTGCCCTTGCAGACGTCGCACGGCACGTAGACGTCCGGCAGGAAGTGCATCTCCACCTTGATGACCCCGTCCCCCTGGCACGCCTCGCAGCGTCCCCCCTTCACGTTGAAGGAGAAGCGGCCCGGCTGATAGCCACGGGAACGCGCCTCCTGGGTGCCGGAGAGCAACTCGCGGATCGGGGTGAACAGGCCGGTGTAGGTGGCCGGGTTGGAGCGCGGGGTGCGGCCGATGGGGCTCTGGTCGATATCCACCACCTTGTCCAGATGCTCCAGCCCCTCGACGCTGCGATAGGGCGCAGGCGTGGACTCGGTGGCCTTGTTCAGCTCGCGGTGGGCGATGCGGAACAGAGTGTCGTTGATCAGGGTCGACTTGCCGGAACCGGAGACGCCGGTGACACAGCTCATCACGCCGATGGGCAGATCCAGGTTGACGTTGCGCAGGTTGTTGCCGCTCGCCCCTTTCAATTTCAGCCACTTGCCAGTGAGCGGGGTGCGCTCGGCCGGGATGGCGATCTGCTTGCGCCCGGAGAGGTAGTCACCGGTCAGGGACTCGGGGTTCGCGATGATCTCCTCCGGCGTCCCCTGGGCGACGATGGCACCGCCGTGCACGCCAGCCCCCGGGCCGATGTCGAGCACATGGTCGGCGAGGCGAATGGCATCCTCATCGTGCTCCACCACGATCACGGTGTTGCCGAGATCACGCAGGTGAGTCAGGGTCTTGAGCAGCCGCTCGTTGTCCCGCTGGTGCAGGCCGATGGAAGGCTCGTCCAGCACGTACATGACCCCCACCAGGCCAGCCCCGATCTGGCTGGCCAGCCGGATCCGCTGCGCCTCGCCACCGGAGAGGGTCTCGGCGCTGCGCGACAGGCTCAGATAGTTGAGGCCGACGTTCACCAGGAAGCCGAGCCGCTCGACGATCTCCTTGAGGATCTTGTCCGCTATCTGGGCACGCTGACCGGACAGGTTCAACCCTTCGAAGAAGGCCAGGGCATCGCCGATGGACTGCTCGGCGATGGCGGGCAGGTTGCGATTGTCCACGAAGACGTGGCGGGCTTCTTCCCGCAGTCGGCTGCCACCGCAACTGGTACAGGACTTGTTGGCAATGTATTTGGCCAGCTCTTCCCGCACCGCGTTGGATTCGGTCTCCCGGTAGCGGCGCTCCATGTTGTGCAGGATCCCCTCGAACGGGTGCTTGCGCACCACCACGTCGCCGCGGTCATTCATGTAGCGGAACTCGATCTCGGTGCGCCCGGAACCACGCAGGATCACCTCCTGGGTCTTGAGCGGCAGATCCTCCCAGGGGGTCTCCAGGTCGAACTTGTAGTGATCGGCCAGGGATTTGAGCATCTGGAAGTAGTAGAAGCTGCGTTTGTCCCAACCACGGATGGCGCCGCCGGCCAGGCTCTGGCCCGGATCATGGATGAGCTTGGCGGGATCGAAATACTGCTGCACCCCGAGACCGTCACAGGTGGGGCAGGCCCCCGCCGGGTTGTTGAAGGAGAAGATCCGGGGCTCCAGCTCCGACATGGAGTAACCGCACTCGGGGCAGGCGAAGTTGGCGGAGAAGGTCATGGGGGCAACCCCATCCTCCCCGTCCATCGGCACCACCAGCACGATGCCGCCGGAGAGAGTCAGCGCCGTTTCGAACGATTCGGCCAGGCGCAGGGCCAGGTCATCGCGCACCTTGAAGCGATCCACCACCACCTCGATGGTGTGCTTCTTGTGCAGCTCCAGGGCGGGAGGATCCGACAGATCGCACACCTCGCCGTCGATGCGGGCGCGGATGTAACCCTGGGCCGCCAGGTTCTCCAGCAGCTTGGTGTGCTCCCCCTTGCGGTTGCGCACCACGGGGGCCAGCAGCATCAGCTTGGCGCCTTCGGGCTGGGCCAGCACCTGATCCACCATCTGGCTGATGGTCTGGGCCGCGAGCGGAATGGCGTGGGTCGGGCAGCGTGGCTCCCCGACCCGGGCGAACAGCAGCCGCAGGTAGTCGTAAATCTCGGTGATGGTGCCGACGGTCGAGCGCGGGTTGTGGGAGGTGGACTTCTGCTCGATGGAGATGGCAGGCGACAGCCCCTCGATGTGGTCCACGTCCGGCTTCTCCATCAGGGAGAGGAACTGGCGGGCATAGGCGGAGAGCGACTCCACATAGCGGCGCTGCCCCTCGGCATAGAGGGTATCGAACGCCAGGGAGGATTTGCCCGAACCGGACAGGCCGGTGACCACGATCAGCTTGTCACGTGGCAGGATCAGGTTGATGTTCTTGAGGTTGTGGGTGCGGGCACCCCGGATCACGATTTTTTCCATCTTGTTGCGCGCTCGATACGGGAACCAGAGCGGGCCAGTATGGCATAGAGACTACTGGATGAATAGACAGTCTTTCCTTCCGTGCCCCTTCCTCAGAGATACTCCTTGGCCCAGCTCACCGCCTGCAACCGGTTCTTGACGTTCAGCTTCTTGAAGACGTTGTAGAGATGGGATTTGACGGTGTGTTCGCTCACGAACAGGCTGTCGGCGATCTCGGTGTTGGAGGCCCCCGTCATCAGGTGACGCACGATCTCCTGCTCGCGGGCGGTCAGCAGCGTCTGCTGACGCTGAGGTTGCCCGCTCCCCTTGCGGTAGTAGTCCACCAGGTCGCACAGCAGGTGGCGCGGGATCCAGTCCTCCCCCTGCAACACCTTGCGGATGCCGAAGACCAACCTGTCCAGCGTGTCCTGACGAAAGAAGAGCCCGCTGGTATGGGGCCACATCAGCAGCAGCTCTTTGTTGGTGCTGGTCGGGGCATTGAGCAACACGGCACTGGCCTCGCCAAAGCGCTGGCAGATGGCATTGCTCCACAGCTCCTGCTGGGTCGACTTGAGGTAGTCCAGATCGATCAGCAGCAAGGTTTTGGGGGCGCCCTCTGCAACGTCTGGCAGGTCATTCAGCTCCCCCACCAGCAAGATGGGCAGACCAAGCTCTTCACTGAGGTGACGCTGGAAACGGGAGGCTTGTGCGTTATTTTCGGTGATCAGCACCAGGAGGGAGTCGGGCGTCATCAAGAGAACTTCCTTGCACATTCGAGTCGGGGCTTTTTGGCAAGGAAGAGTACCAATCCCCCTCCTGGCTGCAGCATTAAAAAAGTATTAGACGCATCGGTGGCTCCTTTGAAGCCCAGCAATTTTCCAGCCAATACAATTGGCTAGCACGCCCCCCCCATTTGGGGGGTCAAGTAGTGCCGGTGCGCACCATAACAGCTCCGCCCTCTTCACGCAGCCTGCCCCAGCCTCCTCCCCTTGCTGGTGACACCTTACCTCGGGTAAGTTACTCAGGCTGTGGCGATCCATTGACGCCACAGTGGCAGGGAAGATGTGCGCTCATGCCCGTCAACTGGTACTATGGCGGCCAAACGCTGCGGCCGATCCATGACGCCTCTGCCGGCAAGCTCCGGCGCAGCCAGGACACTGATAGAGAGATGACACCCGTCCAGGGCGCGCATCTCGTTGCAAACAAACGCATTATTGAATGGGCCCAGGCATCTGGCCTGGCCGGTATACATAAGGGTGGAAGAGAGATTATGGCCAGTCGAGGCATCAACAAAGTCATTCTGATCGGTAACCTGGGGCAAGACCCGGAAGTGCGCTACATGCCGAGCGGCGGTGCCGTGACTAACATCACCCTGGCCACCTCCGATACCTGGCGCGACAAGCAGACCGGTGAGCAGAAAGAGCGCACTGAATGGCACCGTGTCGTCTTCATGGGCAAGCTGGCCGAAGTGGCCGGCGAGTACCTGAAGAAGGGCTCCCAGGTCTATGTGGAAGGCAAGCTCCAGACCCGTAAATGGCAGGATCAGAGCGGCCAGGAGCGCTACACCACCGAGGTGCTGGTCGACAGCTTCACCGGTGTGATGCAGATGCTGGGTGGCCGTCCGCAGGGCGGTGGCCAGGGCATGGGCGGCCAGTCATCCCAGGGCAACTGGGGCCAGCCGCAACAGGCTGCACCGCAACAGAACATGCAACGTCCTGCTGCCCCGCAGCAGAACATGCAACCGCAAGGCGGTTACGGCCGTCCGGCCCAGCAGCCACAATCTGCCCCGCCGGTCTACAACGAACCGCCGATGGATTTCGATGACGATATTCCGTTCTAACGGACGGAAAATTATAAAGTGTCATAATAAACGGCACAAAAAAGAACAACCCAGTGATTTCACTGGGTTTTTTTTATTTTTACACTTACAGGTGGGTGATTTGTGAACTACACTAGACCTAGGTAGGTTAAAAGTGTAAAAAGGAAGGTGCGAATAAGTCATATGGCACGAGAGCATTTACTGGTAACCCATTGATATTAAATGACTAAAATTTTCATTTTTTGTTCTTGGGATACTTGTTCGCACTTTCCTTAGACGAATCGCCGTCTATGAAAGAGTGTCAGGGATTTATTAAGAAACACTTAAGCTGGATGGCGCCATGTGAAAAAATTTAACATTGATGCGTAGCGAATTGTGGAGTGTCAAATGGACTCACAAACTGGGTGGTTCTACTGGGCTTTCTTGTCTGCAATTTTTGCTGCTCTGACTGCAATTTTTGCGAAGGTAGGGGTGGAGGGGGTTGATTCTGACCTTGCAACTTTGATCCGCACAGGAGTGATCATCGTTGTTTTATCAGCATTTATTGCTTACACAGGGAAGTGGGCCAACCCTTTTGGTCTAACACCAAAAACTTGGATTTTCCTTACTCTGTCAGGTTTAGCAACAGGCGCTTCTTGGGTCTGCTACTTTCGAGCACTAAAGATTGGTGAGGCTTTTAAGGTTACCCCAGTAGACAAGCTCAGCCTTGTCCTGGTTGCAATTTTTGCTTTCACTTTCCTTGGTGAACGGCCATCGGTCAGAGAATGGTTGGGCATTGGCATGATCGCTGGCGGTGTCTTGCTATTGGCTTTCAAGCGATAGAAAGCTGAACGAAGCGCATCTTAAGACTTCCTTAATTTTAGCTGTGTATCATTTCGGATAAGACATTTGTGATTAAGATCACATTTTTATCAGTAAATGACAAAATGCCAATTAAGCTCACGTACATCTTTGTTACCATTCATTTTCAACATAAAGACAAGATGTCTCGTTAGAAAGTGATTGTTGGGCTATTAATGGAGTAAGTATGCCTTCCCTTATAAAAATAAAAATTGTTCCGCTTATATTTTTTTGGGCACTGTATTTTGCATTTATGCTGAACTGGCGTGGAGTTCTCCATTTTTACGAAATCCTTTACAAATTAGAAGATTTTAAGTTTGGTTTCGCCATTTCATTACCAATATTGCTTGTTGCAGCGCTTAACTTTGTATTTGTTCCATTTTCGATACGGTATTTAGTAAAGCCTTTTTTTGCACTTCTGATCGCACTTAGTGCAATCGTTAGTTACACAATGATGAAGTATAGAGTCTTGTTTGATCAAAACATGATTCAGAATATTTTTGAAACCAATCAAAATGAGGCCTTAGCATATTTAAGCTTACCAATTATAGGATGGGTTACTATTGCTGGCTTTATCCCTGCCATTTTACTTTTCTTTGTTGAAATTGAATATGAGAAAAAATGGTTCAAAGGGATTATAACTCGTGCCCTATCGATGTTTACATCACTTATAGTGATTGCGGTTATTGCAGCACTATACTATCAAGATTATGTGTCAGTGGGGCGAAACAATTCAAACCTCCAGCGTGAAATTGTTCCAGCCAATTTCGTTAATAGTACCATTAAATACGTTTACAATCGTTATCTTGCTGAACCAATCCCATTTACAACTTTAGGTGATGATGCAAAACGGGATACTAATCAAAGTAAGCCCACGTTGATGTTTCTGGTCGTTGGTGAAACCGCTCGTGGTAAAAATTTCTCGATGAATGGCTATGAGAAAGACACCAATCCATTTACCAGTAAATCTGGTGGCGTGATCTCCTTTAATGATGTTCGTTCGTGTGGGACTGCAACCGCTGTATCTGTCCCCTGCATGTTCTCCAATATGGGGAGAAAGGAGTTTGATGACAATCTCGCTCGTAATAGCGAGGGCTTGTTAGATGTGTTGCAGAAAACGGGGGTTTCCATTTTTTGGAAGGAGAACGATGGCGGTTGCAAAGGCGTCTGCGACCGAGTTTCTAACATCGAGATCAAACCGAAGGATTACCCAAAGTTCTGCGATAAAAACACATGCTATGACGAGGTTGTCCTTCAAGACCTCGATAGTGAAATTGCTCAAATGAAAGGGGATAAGCTGGTTGGCTTCCACCTGATAGGTAGCCATGGCCCAACCTACTACAAACGCTACCCTGATGCTCATCGTCAGTTCACCCCTGACTGTCCACGCAGTGATATTGAAAACTGCACAGATGAAGAGCTCACCAACACCTATGACAACACCATCCGCTACACCGATTTCGTGATTGCAGAGATGATTGCCAAGTTGAAAACCTACGAAGATAAGTACAACACCGCGTTGCTCTACGTCTCCGATCATGGTGAATCACTGGGAGCATTAGGGCTTTACCTGCACGGTACACCGTACAAGTTTGCACCGGATGATCAGACCCGTGTTCCTATGCAGGTGTGGATGTCACCTGGTTTCATCAAAGAAAAAGGCATGAATATGGAATGTTTGCAGAAAAATGCCGCAGCCAATCGCTATTCTCATGACAACATATTTTCTTCTGTCCTGGGAATATGGGATGTGAAGACGGCTATCTACGAACAAGAATTAGATATCTTTAAGCAATGTCGGAATAATTGAGTTGCGAATCGTTGATATTTTAATGAAGTGGTTTTTATAGAAATAGACGTTTAACAGGTAATTGTTATGTTTTCAGCTGTCAGAATAAAAGTTGTTCCATTTGTACTGCTATTGGCTTTGGTCTTCGCATTTTTGCTGAACTGGCCCGTTCTGCTCCATTTCTATGACATATTGTCTAACATCGAGCACTTCAAAATAGGGTTTGTAGTTTCAATCCCATTCCTACTTGTTGCTGCATTAAACTTCGTCTTCATGCCATTCTCGATCCGCTTTCTGATGAAGCCGTTCTTTGCATTCCTGTTTGTTACAGGTTCTATCGCCAGTTACACCATGATGAAATATCGTGTGTTGTTTGATGGTGATATGATCCAGAATATATTTGAAACAAACCAAAGCGAAGCTTTTGCATACGTTAACGCTCCAATAATAATCTGGGTTATTTTGACCGGTTTGTTACCCGCAGCATTGATATTTTTTGTGAAAATTGAGTATGCATCTACCTGGTACAAAGGTATCGCCCAGCGATTGTTATCTATGTTTTTCTCTTTGGTAATAGTTGGGATAATTGCTGCCTTGTACTACCAAGATTACGCATCAATTGGTCGTAACAATCAGACTCTAAATCGTGAAATCGTTCCAGCTAACTTCATGTATAGCACCAGTAAGTACCTGTATAGACGCTATATGGCAGAGCCCATTCCTTTTGTTACTTTAGGTGATGATGCCACACGGGTTACGAAAAAGGACAAACCAACATTGATGTTCCTGGTTGTTGGTGAGACTGCTCGTGGTAAGAACTTTTCAATGAATGGCTATGAGAAAGATACCAACCCATTCACAAGTAAGTCTGGTGGTGTGATCTCCTTTAACGATGTCCGCTCCTGCGGGACAGCAACCGCTGTATCCGTCCCCTGCATGTTCTCCAATATGGGGAGAAAGGAGTTTGATGATAATCGCGCTCGCAATAGCGAGGGCCTGCTAGATGTGTTGCAAAAAACGGGGATCTCCATTTTTTGGAAGGAGAACGATGGAGGCTGCAAAGGCGTCTGCGACCGAGTACCTAACATCGAAATCGAACCAAAGGATCACCCTAAGTTCTGCGATAAAAACACATGCTATGACGAGGTTGTCCTTCAAGACCTCGATAGTGAAATTGCTCAAATGAAAGGGGATAAGCTGGTTGGCTTCCACCTGATAGGTAGCCATGGCCCAACCTACTACAAACGCTACCCTGATGCTCATCGTCAGTTCACCCCTGACTGTCCACGCAGTGATATTGAAAACTGCACAGATGAAGAGCTCACCAACACCTATGACAACACCATCCGCTACACCGATTTCGTGATTGCAGAGATGATTGCCAAGTTGAAAACCTACGAAGATAAGTACAACACCGCGTTGCTCTACGTCTCCGATCATGGTGAATCACTGGGAGCATTAGGGCTTTACCTGCACGGTACACCGTACAAGTTTGCACCGGATGATCAGACCCGTGTTCCTATGCAGGTGTGGATGTCACCTGGATTTACCAAAGAGAAAGGCGTTGATATGGCGTGTTTGCAGCAGAAAGCCGCTGATACTCGTTACTCACACGATAATATTTTCTCATCTGTATTGGGTATCTGGGACGTCAAAACATCAGTTTACGAAAAGGGTCTAGATATTTTCAGTCAATGTCGTAATGTTCAATAAATTACATTATTGGGGGCTCAGGCCCCCAATAATCTGTTAAATAATAGGTTTATTACTATTGTCTGTGTATTTCATGGTTGAAATTTTTAACGGGCATATCAGAAAGAGGAAGCTAAATTGGCAAAGCCTGGTGCAACTGGAATTACCCGAATCATTCATGCCACCAATTATAGTATGAAGGGGCTTTCTTCAGCTTGGAGACATGAAGCGGCTTTTCGTCAGGAACTGCTACTCATTGTGCTGTTGATGCCTCTGGCGTTTTTTGTCGGAGATGGTTTAAATCAAATACTACTCCTAATGGTTATAAGTTGGCTGGTTGTGATTGTAGAGATCCTGAACTCAGCTATTGAAGCAGTAGTAGACAGAATAGGGTCAGAGCATCATGAGCTTTCTGGTCGAGCTAAAGACATGGGCTCTGCGGCTGTCTTCATTGCTCTGATGTTGAATGCCATAGTGTGGGGTGCATTGACAGGGCGTAATTTATTAACCTGGTGGTAGTGTTATCATCAATAATATTTTTAATTATTCATGGCAGCCACCATAAATAGTGGCTGTTTAATGAAAAACAATAGATGCTAATTATAAGGTGGAACTTTTGTCTGTTTAGCCCGCACCATAGGTGCGAAAATAACCATATTTTATTATGGCTGTTTTTCTGTCTTGATTCTACTCATACGAGAATTGACACTTAGTTAAGTAATGACAACATGAGGTTTGAACCTGCGTATTAAACGCTTGACATGTTTGCAATGCTAATGCGAGTGTCGCTTCTAATAAAATAGTATGTGGGGAAGTAGTAAAACTGGTTTATCTTCGCTGCGAAGCAGCGGAATGTTTAAAAAAGTCTTTTGTTCTCATAATTAGTAAATGGACAGTTTTCAGTATTTTTCAAGTGGCTAAAATGAAAAAATTTGAAAAAAACTATCGTGATGTTTTTTTGAACTGAAAGATGAGGCCGCAGGCTGCCTAAATTTATAGGCACACCCCATGCCGAATCCGTCCCACTAGATCGACAACAGCCTGAACCCCCATTGGTGTAGCCAACAATTTAGCTGGGGCTACGCCACCGAGGCCCCAGGCGGTGCGGTTTAACCACGACAGTGTCTTGACGGTATCGTTCCTGTGAAAGACGAGTGCCGCATCGAGGGCCTGCGCCACTCCGTATACCCTGGCACCCTGCGATATTGATAAGGGGGCAGCAATCCGGAGCTTGCGGGCCAGTGTACTCTGGCCAATATCAGCCCACTGGCAAACCGTCCCCACATCCGTCTTCATCAATTCCGCAAGACGATAGACTATGTCCGGTGCTACGCCAGCCACGATCCATTGATGTGCTCCTAGTGGGTCACAAGGAATACCAAGGGCTTCCAGGAGATAGTTCGCAGTAGCTGCTGCGTCACTACTAGGATGATAGGTTGCATAGGGCATCATGTAGCATTCCTCATTGTACAAACACGACCTCTCATGAGCTATCCTATCCCAAACTGTCGTTTTGAGTGGAAAATTAACAACCAAATGCCCCTACATTGAGGGGGCTGATGACCGAGTTGGTCTGTACTGAACCAGGTTTAGGCATTGAGTTGGGGACTGCTTTTCAGGTTCTATCCGTCATTCCGCACCTGATTTTGCTATTTTCAGTGCTTGACGGCGATCGG
>ERZ724503.208-NODE-208-length-22029-cov-10.093884_pt1 | contig 22029 bp, 23 predicted proteins | sample MGYA00376036_ERZ724503 | MGnify/ENA primary metagenome ERZ724503 (study PRJEB28724, sample SAMN07190885) | wastewater metagenome | isolation source: influent of sewage treatment plant in Hong Hong | place: Hong Kong | collected 2016-03-17 ...
AGATTATACTAATAAATATATTAAATTATGATAATTACTATTAATATTAACTATTTTTATGTAATAATTCTAAAATGAGATATTTAATCCTTTTATTTTTATTTTTTTCAAATCTTTATAGTCATTTTTTAATCGAAGATTTTATATCTGAAGATAATCTAACTTTTAAAGAAGCCTCTTTTATCGAATACGAAAACAAAGAGATAAAAGAATTTACTATAAAATTCAAAGTAGATTTAAAAAAATTAGAAAATGAAACTTACTATTTAGCAATAATATCCAACAAAGATTCTTTAATTTATACAAATACTCAATATGAAATAATAAATAATGTGATGGTTATAAAGTTAGATGATAAACAAAAAAATGAACTTATTTTTCAATACAAATATGAAAAACTAAAAAGACCAGAATTTCGGTGGAATACAATAACTGATTTTGAATATACATATTTATTAAAATATGAAGGAATTTTATATGGAGTTTCGTATGGAATAATTTTTTGTGCTTTTTTATATTATTTGATTATCTATTTTTCAAGCAAAATAAAATACTTTTTATACTACTCTTTAATGCAGTTATTTGTTCTTTTTTCACTTATTGGATTTGTATATTTTAGTTATCAACCATATCCTGCATCAACTCCTCAAGCCATAGTTGATACTTGTGAAACTCTTAGTTTTTTATTTACTCTTTTATTTGCCCAAGCTATTTTATACACAAAACAAAAAATGCCTAAAATTCATATTTTTATCAATTTTTTCATACTCTTAAATATTTTAGATGTTCTAGCAATACTATTTTATAAATACTCAATTTTATATGAATATTTATCTTTTTATGTGGTTTTTTTAATCCCTTTTTTTACTGGTATTTTGGCATTTTTAAAAGGAAATAAGTACTCTTTAATTTATACTTTTGGTTGGTTAGTTGTATCAATATTTATTTATATTGCAGAAAATTGGGAAATAACACCAATAAGTGGAATATATGTTATTCATATAGGTGCTCCTTTAGAATCACTTATTTTTAGTTTTGCCTTGGGATATATGTTAAAAACATTAGTAAATGAAAAAAATGAGAAAGAAAAACTTCTAATTCATCAAAGTAAACTAGCCTCAATGGGAGAGATGATAAATAATATCGCTCATCAGTGGAGACAACCTTTGACACATTTAGGTTTTATAAATATGAATTTACAACTATGTTTAGAAGAAAAACCTATAGATGAAAAATATATTAATGAAAAAATCGAAGAATCAAATACTCAATTAGATTTTATGTCAAAAACTATAGATAATTTTAGAGATTTTTATAAACCTAACAAACAAAAAAAGCTATTTTTCATCAGTGAAGCCATAAAAAAAGCGATTGAAATAATGAATCCAATTTTTAAAGAAAGTAAAATAAATTTAGAGCTTAATATAATTGATGATAAACAAATAAATGCGTATGAGAATGAGTATTCTCAAGTTGTTCTAAATCTTTTAACAAATGCTAAAGATGCTTTAATTTCAAGAAATATAAAAGAACCATTAATTAGTATAACTCTTAAAAGTGATAATTTAAGAACTACTACAACTATTTCAGATAATGCTGGTGGTATTGAATCTAATTATATTGAACAAATTTTTGAACCATATTTTACAACTAAAGAGAAAGGTAGTGGAATAGGACTTTATATGTCTAAAATAATAATTGAAAATCATTTTAAAGGTAAACTTAAAGTTCTAAATAATAAATTTGGTGCTTCTTTTTTAATAATAACTTGATTTCTAAAACTTTAAAACTAATAAGCCTTTAACAGTAATTTAATACTCAAAACTAAAGGCTTAATTAATATATAAATTAACCTTTTATCCCATCAACTCTAGCATTCAATAAAAACTCTTTTGTTTTAAAAAAATATATAATAAAAGGTAAACACCAAAATAACATTGAAATTCCCATAAGAAGATTATAAGAATTTGGAAATAAAGGAAGTAAACTTCTACAAATTGTAGCAAGTATTAGCATTACTACACCACTTGCAATCCAAAAATTAGATTTCAGAATCCTTCCTGTATGTACATAAGCAATCACTACCATAACTATGAAAAAAGCTATTCCAAAAGCCCCTGTACTTAGAAAATGCCTAAAATGATTTTCATTTCCTTGTGCAGTTAAATTTGCATAGCCTAAAAAACCATATCCTAATGCCATCATCAATACAATAGTACTTAAATAATAAACAAACGGTTCATTTAAAAGAGATTCGAATTTTAGATTATAATCATTTAATATTCCTAAAATAGCTGCACTTGCACCAAATCCTATCCAAGTAAGAGCTGAATTTGTTGGATAAAAAAACTCTATTGTAGTAAATAAAATAACCGTAAAAATAGCTAAATTATATCGATATGGATACGCTATAAAAACATCATCAAGTTTTTTTCTTTCCATTATTTCATTTATTGCTTCCATATTTACTCTTCTTAAAGCTAAAAGAGTAAGAACCATAAAAGCACCTAAACTTGCTTTCAAAATTGAATAACTATCTACAGTAATAAACCCTGCTTTTGATAGAAAGAATAAGGCTTGTAAAATTGTTAAAGCAACGATAGTATAAGCAATACTTGAATGTCTTTGTAAAGGATCCAAAACTACAGGTTTAAATGCCCAAAAAATAAGATAACCCCATAAAGCAAGATTTATTATAGCTACGATGTAAATTCCTACAAAATCGATTGACCAAAAAGAGATTCTTCCTAAAATCCATAAAATCATAATATTACTAAGTCTTTTTCCAACAATAGGAACAAGACCTGGGAAAAGTTCAGGAAGACCAGTAAAAATAAAAGCCATAATACCAGCAATTCCAACACCAAAAAGCATTTCATAAATATGCCACGAAAGAGGATCATCAAAAATATTTAAATTTCCACTAAAAACAAATCCCCAAAGAATCATCAAAATTACCATATAAAGTGGCAATACTAAAAAAAGTGGTCGAAATCCATAAGCTAAATAAGGAGGTATATTTGCTTCATCGGGATAAAATTTATAGTGTTTAGTTGCATTAAGATTTTCCATAATTACCTCATTTTTATTTCGAATGTATTAATAACATCATTATCATCTAAAAACTCTTTTGTTTTTAAAAAGATATATATATCATCTCTATTTTCTTTAGGTGTATTTATTTTATATGTTTTTAGAATTTCTCCAGGATCAGCTTTTAGAAGTAATATCTCATCACTAAGTCTTATTGCTTCCATCAAATCATGAGTAATAAAAAGAACCGATGTCCCAAAGTTTTTAGAACTTTGAAGGACAAAATCTTGTAATTCTCGTTTAAGCCCAATATCCAAAGCCGAAAATGGCTCATCCAAAAATAAAAGTTTAGGTTTAGTAATCAAAGCTCTAGCAAAATTTACTCTTTGTTTCATTCCTCCACTTAAATCTTTTGGATATTTTGTAAAATCTTTTTCTTCAAGCCCAAAACGAATAGCAATTTCACAGGCTTCTTTATAAGCTTGTTTATATGGAGTTTTTGCAACTATAGGTAGCATAATGTTTTCTATTACTGTTTTCCAAGGAAGTAATCTGGCATCTTGAAAAGCAAAAGAAGAAGAACTAAAACTATTTATAATATCTCCTTCTGTTACATCCAAAAGTCCTGCACATAATTTGAGTAAAGTTGTTTTTCCTCCACCACTAGGTCCAACAATAGAAATTATCTTATTTTCTTGTAACTCAAGATTTATATTTTTGAGAATTTGTGTAAATCCAAAATAAAAGTTAAGCTCATTTACTATTAATTTCTCCATGATTCAACCTCTTTTTTTATAGGTTCAAGTAAAATATATTCAATAATTAATAAAACTCCTATCATAAAACTAACTAAAGCTAAAGCTGTTGGCGTATCAAGATGGCTTCTAGCAACAGCAAGTGCAGCACCTATACCATCGTTAGCACTTAAAAGTTCAGCCATTATTACTATTTTCCAACTCATTCCAAGAGCTGAAACCCAAGATGGAAACAAATAAGAAAAAAGATGAGGAAAATATAAATCTTTTGTTTTTTGCCAAAAACTAAGATGAAAACTATCCATCATCTCTTTCAAATCACCTTCTAGCGTTCTACTTCCTTGTAAAGAACCTACAAATATTATAGGAAAAGATGCTACTACTACAGTAAATATAACCGTTGTATCTCCAAAACCAAACCAAATCATAGCTAATACAATCCAAGCTATTGGTGGAATTCCAACTAAAATAGTTACTATTGGACGACTCATAACAGAAGCAGTTATAAAATATCCAGCAATTAATCCAAAAATTGTTCCTATTACTAAAGAGATTCCAAAACCAAAAAAACCTCTTTGAATAGTTAAAAATAAATCAGATAAAAAAGTATCATCTTGAAGTAAATCTTTCATAGCCATAAAAACATCTTCAGGATTAGGTAATACTAAATCTCCATAAACTTGATTTCCAAAATCCCAAAGTGCTAGAAAAAGAAATATTGAAGCAATACTTCCCCACCCACTCCATAAAAACCAAGGAAAATCACGAATAATTTTAAGAAAAGTTTTCATTTATTGATTATTCCAAATAAAATTAGCATCAGGCATTTTTGAACCAATTAATTTTGGTTCTGTTTCATATAAAACTTGAAAAAAGTCATATAATTCTTTTTTAGATTCTACTGCTGTTTTTGATTCTAATTGAATATGAGAAATAGAGTCAGCCACTGCTTCTTTTGTAAAAAAATCTATATTTTTTGCAACTAATTCTCCTGCTAGAGAAGGATTTGATTTATACCAATTTAATGATTTAGAATACTCTTCATTAAATCTTTCAACTATTTGTTTATCTAAATTACCTACTAAAGCAAATCCTGCTTGAGGAATTTTTGATTCAATTCCATAAACTCTTCCCCACTCTTTTTGAAGATTAACACTTCTATAAATATCAGGAGCAATAAGACTAATAGGGAAAGAACCTGTTTTTCTCATAGCCATTGAAGTAGCTGGTTCTGCTAATAAAACATTATCGGCTCTTCTTAAAATCAGCATTTGCATTGCATCAGGTGGGGTTGGAGCATATACAAGTTTGAAATCTTTTTTAGGATTAAATCCAGCTTTTTTCATAATTGCTTGAAGAACAATATCTGGCATATCAGCGCGAAAGGGAACTACTATTTCTTTATCTTTTAAATCATTTATAGTTTTGATATTTTTATCTCTACTTAATATTTCTAAAATTCCCCAAATAGGAATATTAAAAAGCTTAATATCTTCCCCTTTATTATATAAATTTGCTGCAACATTAGTAGGAATTGCAACAATATGAGCCTCTTTTTTTAGCAATATTGCTCTTAATTCATCTGGGTTTTGCCAAAGCCTAAACTCAACTTTATTTGCAATATCTTTTAATGAATTTTCTTGAATTATATGAAACAATGGATGACTTATTGTAGCAACTGGTCCTGCAATAACAAGTTTATCAATTTTTGTAGCAAAAACATTTACTACAAAAATTATAAGAATTAAAAATATATTTCTCATTAAAAACTCACTTTAACACCCGTGAAATAATATCTTCCACTACTACTTCCTAAAACATCATCAATATTTTTATCAGTTAAATTATTGATTCCTCCATATAATGATAACTCTTTAGAATAATCATAATTAATATTCCAATCTAAAGTAATATAATCATCTGTAGAACTATCTTTTAGAGTTTGAGTTGGTGTTCCTCTGTTAATCGTTTCAACAAAATATTGTTCACCGATATATTTTGCACCCAAACTGGTATCAATATTTTTTGTTGCTTGATAAATTAATTTACTTCCAATAGTTCTTTTTGGAGTGAATTCTAAATCTTTTTTAGTTTCATCATTTTGTGTTTTAAGTTCCATCCAATTAAAATTAATATCTAAATCATCTCTTATTGGCTGAGTAATATTCAATTCTAAACCATATGTTTTTGCTTTAGAAATATTTTGGAAAGTATAATATGTTCCTGTATTTACTTCATTAATTAAATCTTCTATATCATTATAAAAAATTGCAAAATCATATTTTGTATTATTTATCTTACCACTTGTTCCTGTTTCATAAGTTATTGTTGATTCAGGTTTTAAATCATAGGCTGTTTTTCCAATAGATGTATCAACTACATCAGCACCTCTTTGAAGACCATTAGCAGTATTTTTGAAAATATATAATTCTCTAATATCAGGAGTTCTATAACCTTGAGCTATATTAAATCTTGGATTAAATTCTTTTGAGATGTTTTTAACTAATCCTGCTTTAAAAGTAGCTTTTGAGTCAGCATTACTAATATCATCATATCTTGCTCCCAAAATTGCATTTAAAGAGTCATTTATCATCCATTCATCTTGAAAATAAATTGCTTTATAATCAACACTCTTTTTTGTAAGGATATTTGCTTGTGTGAAAACTGTAGCCTCTCTATCTTCTGTTCTTCCTTCAACTCCACCACTTATTAAATGAGAATCATTTAACAAATAACTTGCTAAAGCTTCTATAGTCTTAGTATCAACATTCGCATCCATACCATTTTGAGCAGAAGCCTCTTCACTTGAATAACCCATATCTGCCCAATATTTTGCTGTTGTTTTATTTCTTTTTTCATAAGAACTTTGATAAGCTTTAATTTGATATGTTAATTTATCAGTTGCATTTACTTTCACATCTGCTGCAATATCTATTCTTTGATTATCATCTTGCGAATTTACAGGTACATTATATGCAGGTATTTTATTTGTTGTTGCTCCCATATTAAAATTTGTTGGATGGAAATATCCTATATATGTTCCATTTCTATCTTCAATCAATCTATTAACTTCTAATCCTGCTGTTATGTTATCGGTAAAATCATATTCTAATCTTCCCCCATAAGTTAAAACATCACTTTTTTCTCTATAAGTAACCTCTTCATCATTATAATAATCTTTTAACTTAGATTTTAAACTTGAATTCATTCCTGCTGGATAAGAAGAGGGTTTTACTTTTCCTGTAGCTGTTTTTGCATATACATTTGCATCTTCATTTTGAGTATATGGAGTAGTATTTGTTTTATTTGTGTAAAAACTATATCCTAGCTTATTTTCTTTTCCTCTAACATTTAAATTCATATTTTTATTTTTATCATCACCATCTTCATTTTGACCATATCTTAAACCTAAATCTATTTGAGGTTTTCCTTCTTTTGGTTTTTTTGTGATAATATTTATAACTCCACCTATTGCATCTGCACCATATAATGTACTCATAGGTCCTTTAACTATCTCTATTTTTTCAATTTGACTAGCAGGAATTCTATCTAGGTCATAAGGATTAGCTACTTCACCACTTAATCTTCTTCCATCTAATAAAAATAGTGTTCCTTTTGCTCCTAATCCTCTAATTGATACTGACGATTTTGATACACTACTAGCACTTGGGAATGTTCCATATTGAACATTTAATCCTGATACATTATTTAATATATCTTTCAAAGATTCTGAACCCATTTTTTTTATATCAGCCTCTGTAATTACATCTACACTTGCAACAACACCATCTATATTTTTTTGCGTTTTTGTGGCAGTTGAAATAGTAACCTCATCTAAAACCGTTTCTTTTCCAAGCAATATAGTTGTACTAAGAACTATACTTAATGTAATAAAATTTTTCATTTTTTTCCTTATTTTAGTAAGCTTATTATAATAGTATCGCAAATGATAATCATAATCATTGATTAAAATCAATAAACTGCTACAAAATTTATTAATACTACTAGAATTAATAATCAAATCTTAATTTTCAAGGTATACGCTAAATTTGTAGCTGTATGACCTAAAAAATCTTCATGTTCTAAATCAGCACCATTTTCTACCAAATATTTTATACTATTTTGCTTATTAAATAAAATAGCATTAATTAATGGTGTTGAATTAATACTATCTTTTTCATCAATATTTAAGCCACAATTTTTTAAGCACTTAATAATTTTTACATTATCTAAGTAAACAGCATAATTCATTGCAGATAAATTAGGTGAGATTTCACTACTTATATTTAATGAAATTAATTCTTTGATTGTTTCTATTTTATTCTTATTTATTGCCCAATAAAGTGCATTTTTCCCATTAGAATCTCTAGCATTAATATCTAAAATACTAAGCTTAAACATTTCAACCAACATATCCCACTTTTCACTTTGAATTAAAGATGAAAAAATATTAGTAACAATAACTTTATTAAAATCTTTTTCTAAAAGAATATTATTAGACATTTTGCAATCCTTATTTTGATAATCAGTATCATAATATAAATTATTTTAACTTATGCTTAATAAATATCAAAAGCACTTACCTTGTTAAAGATTGATTAAAATAAATTATATATAATGACACAAGTTAAAAAAAGGAGAGGTATTGCGTTCGATAATTATTTGCTTTTTAATTAGCAATTTTGTATTTGCTAGTAATCTTGAAATTTTACAAAATGATAAAAAAGAGTTACGAAACCTAGAAAAAAAATCAATAGAAGCAAGTTATGAAGCTTTGAAAAATGATTGGATTTCTCCAATTACTATTAGTTCAGGTTTAGAAAGAGACCACTCTTTTTCTAGTAAAAGTGGTTCATTTGATAAAAGTGCTACGATTGGATTTACACAAAGTATCTATGAATCAGGTGGAATTGAACTAAAGATTCAATATGCAAAAGATAAATATAAAACAGATTTAATATCTTGGGAAAATGACAACTATCAAATATTGCAAACTATTTATGAAACTTTACTTGAAATATCAAAAATCAAATTAGAGATTGAACAAAGTGCATACTCTCTTCAAAACAAAGAGATTGAAATGATTTTAAAAAAGATTCAATATGAAGCTGGAGATGTTGATATTGTAGATTTAAACAATTCTATTATTGCAAAAAATAGCCAATTTAAAGAGAATATTTTATTACAAAATTCACTCAAAGACAAAGAGTATATATTGTCAAAATATACAAGTTTAAAAGACAATGAAATAGAAATATTAGATTTTTCAGGTATAAAAAAAGAGGATTTTATAAATAAAAATATAGAATTACTTCTTCAAAAATCTAAAATTGATATGTTAGGTACAAGTTACGAACAAACAAAGACTTCATACCTTCCAAAAGTAACTACAAGTTTAAAAGCTAATTATTTAGATAGTGAGGATTTCTATTCATCAACTCAAAAAGAGGCAAATAATACAGGAATTGTCTCTTTAAATCTATCTGTTCCTCTTTATGATTACAATAAATCAAATAAATTAGAAGAGTCAAAAATAAGCTATCTAAAACAAAAAGCACAGGTTAATGATTTAAAAAATCAATTAGTCTATGAATATGAACAGATTTTAAATCAAATAGATATTTATGAAAAATATAATAAAACTATAAAAGATAATATAAAACTTTATGATGATTTACTTTCAATAAATAATATATCAAACAGTGCAGGAATGACTTCTACTTATGATTTAGATATTTTGAAAAATACAAAAAAAATAAATGAGTATGATTTAGCTATAAATAATATAAATATCAAACTACAACACTCAAAACTATACTTTAAAACAAAAGGCGATAACTAATGACTAATTCACAATTAAAACAAGACTTAGAAAATCTTAGTAGTAAAAACTCAAAAAAGATTTATATTATTTTGCTAATTCTTTTTGTTGTTTCTGGGCTTTTTATTTACTACTTTATGATTGATAATAGCAATAAAACAAAAACTATTGAATATATTACAAATAAGATAAAAAAAGGAAATTTATCAGTTATAGTTAGTGCAACAGGAAATTTAAATCCTACAAATAGTGTAGAAATAGGTATTGAAGTATCTGGAACTATAAAAGAGATTTATGTAGATTTTAATGATGAAGTAAAAGTTGGACAAGTCTTAGCAATGCTCGATACAAGAAAACTTCAAACTGAAGTTGATGGACAAACAGCAGCTTTAGCTATTGCAAAGGCAAATCTGAAACAGAGTGAAGTGAATCTGAAAAATAAAAAATTAGTTTATGAAAGAAATGTTAAAATGTTTGAAAGTTCTGGGGGAAAATATCCATCAGTTAATAAATTTGATGAAGCAAAATTTGATTATGAAGATGCTGCTTCTACTTTAGAAGGTTCAAAAGCAAAAGTTGAACAAGCACTATTCAATCTAAAAACAGCTCAGCAAAATCTTGATAAAGCTTTTGTAAAATCTTCAATAAATGGCATTGTTTTAAATAGAGCAGTTGAAGTTGGTCAAACATTAGCAGCATCTATGAATGCTCCAAAACTGTTTACTCTTGCAAAAGATTTAACACAAATGGATTTAATTGTAAGTATTGATGAAGCTGATGTTTCAGACATAAAAAAAGATTTGGATGTAACTTTTACGGTTGATGCTTATCCTAATGAAAATTTTAATGGGAAAATAAAACAAGTAAGACTGAATCCTGTTACTACAAATGGTGTTGTTACTTATGAAACTGTTGTTTCAGTTAATAATGAAAAACTACTTTTAAAACCTGGAATGACTGCAAATGTTAAAATAGTAACTAAACAAAGTGTTGATAAATTAATTATTCCAAATTTAGCATTAAGATTTAAACCAAAAGAGGAAGTCGAGCAAAAAACAACTACAATGAGCTTCGTTCAACCACCAATGCCTCAAGGCAAAGGCACAACAAAAGATTTAGTAAAAAAAGAGTTCAATCCTATATGGATTTTGGAGAATAATAAAACAAAAAGCATAATGGTAAAAGTACTAGAAACAGATGGAAAATCAACAACTATTGAATCAAATGAATTAAAACCAGATGATGAAGTAATTATTTCTCAAAGAAGTGGCGATGCAAAATAATAAAACTATTATTGAATTCAAAAATATAGTTAAAACTTATGGATCAGGAGATGCAAAAACAAATGCACTAAATGGTGTAAATTTTTCTATAAAAGAGGGAGAATTTGTTGCAATTATGGGTGCAAGTGGAAGTGGGAAATCAACATCTATGAATATGATAGGATGCTTAGATAAACCAACTAGTGGAGAATACTTATTTAATGGCATCAATGTAGAAAAATTAAATAGAAATCAAATGGCACTTTTAAGAAGAAATTTTTTGGGTTTTATTTTTCAAAGTTTTAATCTTTTAGGAAGAACAAGTGCCTTAGAAAATGTAGAATTACCACTTATTTACAGAAGAGTTCCAGCAAAAAAAAGAAAAGAATTAGCACTTGAAGCTTTAAGAAAAGTTGGGCTTGAAAGTGTTGCTCATCATACTCCAGCAGAACTATCAGGTGGACAACAACAACGAGTTGCAATAGCTAGAGCTATTGTTACAACGCCTTTAGTAATACTTGCTGATGAACCAACAGGAAATCTTGATAGTATAAAAAGCTTAGAAATTATGAAATTGTTAAAATCATTTAATGAAGATTTTAATATTACTATTATTATGGTAACTCATGAAGAAGAGATGGCTGCATTTGCATCAAGAGTCATTTATTTTAGAGATGGAAATATTGAAGATAGTTTAAAAAAAGGTTATCGATAATGTTAAGTAATGCCTTTTTAATTGCATTAAAAGAGATAAAAAGAAATATTTTGCGTTCAATTCTTACAATTTTAGGAATTGTAATTGGTGTTGCTTCTGTTATTGCTATGGTTATGATAGGAGATGGAACAACAACAAATGTACAAGATAGTATTTCAAAACTTGGAACTAATATGCTAATCTTAAGAGTCGGTCAAGAAAAAAAAGGACCACCAAAAGATGATAATAGTTCAAAAGCTTTTATAAATGAAGATATAGATGCTATAAAAACTGAAATACAAAATGTAAAAGCAGTAACTGCTGAAAATTCAACTACCGTGAATATCGTTTATGGAAACAAAAGTTATAGTTCTTCCGTTATTGGAACAACAAATGACTACTTTATAATAAAAGATTGGAATTTAACAGAAGGTAGAGTTTTTGATGATATAGAGTTAAATTCAGGGAAAACCTCTTGTATTATTGGGACAACTATTGTTAAACAGTTATATGCAGAAAATGAAACAGTTGTTGGAACGACTATTAGATTAAAAAATTTTTCGTGTAATGTTATAGGTGTTTTAGAATCAAAAGGTGCTTCTGCTTTCGGACGAGATCAAGATGAAATTGTTGTTGTTCCTTTAAAAATGCACCAAAGAAAAATAAAAGGGAATAATGATGTCTCTTCTATTTTGATTTCAATTACTCAAGAGAAATTTATTGATGATGCTAAAACAGATATAACAACTCTTATGCAAGAAAGAAGAAATCTAAAAATAGGTGTTCCTGATAACTTTTATATTAGAGATATGAAAGAAATTCTTTCTACAATGACTTCAACAACAAAAACATTAACTTATCTTTTAGGTTCGATTGCTGCTATTTCATTACTTGTTGGTGGAATTGGAATTATGAATATTATGTTGGTTTCTGTAACTGAACGAACTAGAGAAATAGGAATTAGACTTGCTATTGGAGCTATGGAAAATGAAGTGTTATTACAATTCTTAGTTGAAGCCATTGTATTATCAACACTAGGTGGAATTATTGGAATATTTTTAGGTTTAGGTTTTGGATATATTGGAGTTAATGCAATGCAATTACCATTTATCATCAATCATCAAATCATAATAATATCATTTGTTTTTTCAACACTAATAGGAGTTATATTTGGTTATTTTCCTGCAAGAAAAGCAGCAAGATTAAACCCTATTGAAGCACTTAGATATGAATAGAAAGATTTAAATTTATATTAACAGCCTATTTAGGGTTGTTAATTACTTCAAAATATAAATAATCAATAACTATTATTAAGATTAAGATGCAACTAAATTGCATCTGATATTATTTCAAAATTGCAACTAAGTTGCGTATTTTAAAATAAGAGGAACTTATGAATAAAAAATATAAAAAGATTATAATTGTTGCACCTTTTTTAATACCCCATTTAATTTATTGTCAAACAACAGTTTTAGAACAAATAAATGTGAATGAAAAAAAAGAGTTAAAAACAAACTCTATTGAAATTGATTTAGCAAGAACAGAACAAAATCAAGTAAATTCATTTTCTGATTTATTCAAAAAAGAATCATCTTTAGAAGTAGGTGGTGGTGCTATAAATACACAAAGAATTTATTTAAGAGGAATAGAAAGTACAAATCTAAATATTTCACTTGATGGAACAACTCAAGGAAAAAATATGTTTCAACATATGGGAAATGAGTTAAGAGTTAATCCTCATTTATTAAAGGCTGTAGATATTAATACATCATTTGATGCTTCAAAAGGTGGTGCTTTAGGTGGTAGTATAGAAATGACAACAAAAGATGCACAAGATTTTGCTTCAAAAGATAAGAAAAAAGGAGTAATCCTAAAAAGTGGATATCAGACAAATACCCAATCAAAAATAGGAAGTTCGACGGCATATGAAATTTTTGATAAAAATTATGGTGCAGTTGCTAGTATTTCAGGGATTAATAGCGATAATTATAAAGATGGAAATGATGAAAGAACAATAGCAACAGCTTATAAGAATAGAGATTATTTTGCTAAATTTAGTATGTTAGATGTAAAAGACAATGATTTAAAAATTACAATAAATGAAAATGAAAATAGTATAAATTCCCAATGGAAAGGAACTGATGCAAATCCTAAACCAACTGATTTAGAGAAAATTGTTTCAACTACAAATAATTATGCAATCCAACATAACTATAATCCAAATAATTTAGTAGATTTAGATACAGATTTAAATTTAAGCAAAATAAATTTAAATAGAGTTGATAAAGATAAAGAGTATGAAAATGAGGCATTGGGATTAAAAATTCAAAATCATTTTAACTTTGATTTAGCAAATATAAATAATAGATTTTCTTTAGGAGGAGATATTAAAAATGAAGAAGGGAAAGGAAGCTTCGACCCACATATAAGTGATAAAAATATTACAAAATATTCAGATGTAAAGTCAAATAATCAGGCTTTATTTATACAAAATAAAACTTCTATCAATGACTTAACTTTTAATTATGGTTTGAGATTTGATGATTATAGTTTACAAACAGGTTTAGGTGAAGCTACAAATCATAGTTTTTCTCCAAATATTGGTTTAGACTATGCTTTAGATGATAATTCTACTATTTATTCAAATTATGGAAAAAGTAGCAGAATGACTGGAATTATTCCTTTTACTTGGCTTACAAATATCAAAAAAGATACAACTTATTCTTCAAAATTAGAGCCAGAAACTTCGACAAGATATGAAGTTGGATACAAATATAAAACTTTCGATATTTTTACAAATAATGATAGTGCCTCATTTGATATAAATATTTTCAAAACAAATATTGAAGATTTAATTGTTGCAAAAGATGTTGTAAATGGAAGCGCAGAAGGAGGAAGAACTCTAAAAGATATATATAATAGTTCAAATGAATTTGAAACAAAAGGTTTTGAACTAAAAGCTTTGTATGGATATGATATTTATTTAACTTCTTTATCATATACACAAAGTAATGCAAATACAATAAATGATGATACAAATGGTGTTACAGGAGTTGATGAATCTATTAGTATAAGAAGAGTTGGAGCTTATGATACAAAAAAACTAGCTGGAAATTTAGGCGTGGAACTTACTAAAACTTTATTCGTTGATTACACAATTAATGCAATTTCTGGAATTGATGAACCTATTCAAAGAAGCGGTTATGTAACACATGATATAAGTACAAAATGGAAACCATCACATAATTCACCATGGACATATTTTCTGGCAGTTAATAATTTAACTGATAAATATTATGCAAATCATTCATCTATCGCCTCAAAAAGTAATGCAGAATTATATCGATATGAAGCTGGAAGAGATTTTAGATTTGCAATATCATATGAATTTTAGTGTGTAAAGGAGTATATTAGTGAATTTTTTATTCTTCGATATTGATAATCTTTATTATAATATTTTAAGCTATCATTTATTACAATTCCGTCATGACACAAATAGAATTTAAACAATTAATTTTAGAAGCAAATTATTTTACAAAATATGAAGCTGTAGTAAAAAAGGATACTTTGGAAGTATATGGTCATGAGGCTTTATCTAAATTTGATATAAAAAATGAAATTATCAATACAGAAGAGATATTCAGAAAATTACATCATAATAATAAATTATTATTTGAATTAGAGAAAAGAAATAAAAAGTTACAAATAGAAAACTACCCTCTGAAACAAAAACTTTTTCTTAATTTTGATGCAGATATTGTTACAACAAAAAATCAGCAACATTATTGGATTCAATTTTTAACACAATATAAAAATGATGTTGTTATAGAGATTACTGAAAATGGGAGTGATGATGAAGTATCATCACAAATTATGAGAAATTTTTCAAATTGGTTGAGTTCTAATGGTTTTACTTCTGCATTAGATGATTTTGCACAAGATGGCTCAATGTTTTCTTTTTATATTATGAATAATTGTGAATATATCAAAATTGATAAATCTTTTTTACAACAAATCAGAATAAATAAAAATTACATTCCTTATTTAGAAGGATTATTAAGAACCATAAAACTTAATAACCAAAAATCTATTATTGAAGGTGTTGAAACACTTGATGATTTAAATTTAATTAGAAACCTAGATTACGATTTCGTACAAGGCTACTATTTTAGTGATTTAAGTTTTTGTATTTAAATCACTTCTCAACTTTTATAGTTTGAATAGTTTTTTTCGGCTGATATAACATATGATGCCAAACAGCAAAACCACAAAATGCAACACCTGCTGCTACATGAACTTTTTTAGCAACGCTATTTTTCATAAACATAGAAGTAACAACAGTAGCACCAAGTGTTGCTGTCATTCCAATTTTTGCAGCCTCTTTTTGAAGTTCTAAATCAAATTTCATATCTTTGTTTCCTTTTTTTTCTTCGTTCCATAGTTTTTATAGTTTTATTAACTGTCTTAACTGTTAAAATTGCTGTCAATGCAGTAGCAAGTGGTAATAAAAATGGCATAATAATCCTTTTGATAATAATTATCATAATTCTATCCAACGAATCTTAAATAAAACTGATAACTATTATCATATAATCACTTACCTATTTTATTCTTACACCTTTAATTGAATTAAGTAATAAACCAATAGTAGTTCCATTGTGTAAAACAGCTGTTACTATTGGAGAAAAAACGCCAAATGTTGCACCAGCTAAAATACAAGAATTGATTCCAACTGTTGCATTAAAATTATTGTTTATTAAATTCATAGTTTTATTTGCATACTCTTTTGCTTCAACTACAGCCATAATATCATCTTTTAATAGACTAATATCTGCTGTTGCTTTTGCTATATCTGCACCTCTACTCATAGAAATTCCAACTTGTGCAGAAATAAGTGCAGGTGCATCATTTATACCATCTCCAATAAAGGCTACTTTTTTTCCTTGAACTCTTAGTTCTTTTACAATTTTTGCTTTATCTTGAGGTAAAAGTTCAGCTCTAACTTCATCAATTCCTAGTTCATCAGCTATCATTTTTGCTTTTTGTTTTGTATCACCTGTTAGCATAATGATATTTTTTACACCAAGTTTTTTTAATTTCAAGATAGCTTCTTTTGCATTACTTCTTACTTCATCAGCTAAAGTTATAGTTCCCAAAAGTTTACCATCATAACCAATATAAAGAAGTGTTTTACCCTCTTTTATAGATTTTTCTATTTTTTCTAAATGTTCACTAAAATCAATTTTTTCATCATCTTCTAAAAAATGCCTACTTCCAATAATCACAGATTTACCATTTACTTCTGTTTTTACTCCATGTGCAACAATAAACTCAACTTCTTCATGGTGCATATGAACAAAACCTCTTTGTTTTGCTGCTTTTACTACTGCTTCAGCAACAGGATGAAAGTAGTGTTCTTCTGTTGAAGCTGTTAGATTTAAAAGCTCCTCTTCACTCCATTCATTGCTAAATGATTCAACTTCTATAACTTCAAGTTCTCCAGCCGTTAAAGTTCCTGTTTTATCAAATACAAAAGTATCAGCATTATTTAAAGCTTCTATTGATTTTGCACCTTTAATCATAATTCCATTATGCCCAGCTTTTGAAATAGTTGATTTAAAAGCAACTGGCGTTGCAAGTTTTAAAGCACAAGAATAATCAGCTTGTAAAATAGAGGCTACCCTTTCAAAATCTTTTGTAAATATGTATGAAGCAGTTGCAAGTCCAAGTGTAACAGGTACAAGTTTATTTGCTAATTTATTTGCTTTTAATTGAACTGATGATTTTTCATTTAAAGAGTTTTCTATATAGTGTTTTATTCTTTGAGTTGCAGTATTTGCTCCCACATGTTCAGCCCAAATTCTAAATCTTCCCTCTTCAACAATAGTTCCAGAAATAACTCTATCACCTCTATTTTTCACAACAGGTTCAGCTTCTCCTGTCATTGAAACTTGATTGATACTACCGCTTCCTTCTAGGATATGACCATCAACTGGAATTGTATTTCCAATTCCTACAACTACAATATCTCCAATTTGTACATCAGAACTTCTTACTAAAATTTCAGTTATTTTATCATCAACTTTTTTTTCAATCCAAGCCTCTTCAACATTTGGTTTTGCTAACTCTTTTAATAAATCGTCACTTTTATGAACAGTTGTTTCTTCAATATACTCTCCTAGTTCAAGCATAGCATTTGTAGAATTCGCAGCAAGATAATCTTTTCTGTAAATAGAAATTGCAACAGCTGCACTCTCTAATACTTTTGAAGTAAGTCCCTCTTGAAATAACTCTTTAGTTCCTTCAATTAAAAGTGGAGTTGAAGCAACTGTTGTAATTCCAGCTTTTAATAAATCATTCGTTACAAATCTTTCTGCGACTAAAGCACTACTTGCTCTTATCATACCTTTTATTGAAGGTTCTTCACTTCCTTTACATGAAACGCAAACTGATGCAATTTCTTCTTCACAAGATTTTAGTAAATCTTCAGTAGTAAGTTTTGATAAAATTTCTTCTATTTGAAAAGATACATCTTTTTTTAATTCAAAAACAATACTGTATGCTTTTTTATTTATTCGTACACTTTTTATATCTTTGATTTTTTCAAAATAGTTTTTTAAGATATTTTCATCAATAAATTTCTCTTTTAATAAAAAATATTTATATCTAAATCTTAAATTACTTTGATGTACTTTAATAAATTTATTGTTCATAGTTACTATTCTTGATTATGTGTTTGCATTTGAGCTTTTGCATCTTCATATCTCTCTTTTAACTCTTCAATTCCAGCACTAAAAAGTTCACTTCCTTTTCCAAAAGCTTTCATTATAGTCTCTTGAGCATTTTTATTTGTTAATAAATATGTAACAGCAGCTCCTAATAAAGCACCTTTTATAAAATCACCGCTTGTAAATCCACTTTTTGTTAAGTTATTTGATTGTTGAGGATTTTGTAAAGGATTTAAACCTTGATTTATATAAGGATTTTGATTTATATTAAAACCATTTTGAAGATTTTGAGGTCTAGTATTTTCAATATTTATATCGTATTGAGTTGGTCGATTTTGATTATTCATCTTCACTCTCCTCTAAAAGACAATTTTCGTTTGTTAAGTATTTTTGATCAAGTTTTTCTTCAATTACTTCAATAGCATAAATTCCAGCCATTCCTATAGATAAAGCAGTAGCGGCTTTTAGTAAACCACCTTTTTGTCCTAAATAATTTGCAGTTGCAATAGCACTTCCTGTAGCAATAGCACCTTGAGATGTTCTTTTGATAGTATCTTTAATCGCTTCTTTTTTTGTTATTTGTCTATTTTGAGCTTTTTTATAATTTATTGCTCCACTTACAACAGCACTTGCGATTGCTCCACTTATAACATGCCCTAAAACATTTCTTGGTGTTCCTGTATCAATAACTATCTCTTTCATACTTCTTCCTTATTTTCTGGTTCTATATTCTCTTTTGAAGATTTTTTCATAGGACAAATCTCTTTAGTTTTTTCAATAGTTTGAGTTGCTAAATCTTTTGATTTTTCTAATAATTGCGTACTTTTTTCTTTTAATTTATCTTTATTATTAAAAGCAACCACAGCACCAGCTCCAATAGCTAATCCTAATATAAATGGTAAAGCCATTTTCTACTCCTTCTCATTATTTTTCTTAGAAATATAACTATTTAAAAAAGCAATTATTGCAGCTCCAAAAATAGCACCACCAGCCATTGAAAGATTTAATTTTGAGAAAATACTAGAAATAGAACTTTCATCTAAATTCCCGTTCATAATATCATCTAATATAACTTGATATTCACCTATTTTTTCCATAATATTTTCTTGGGCTAAATTCGTGCTATTTGAACCATTGTAATGATTCAAAACACAATTTCTAAAAGCAGGTAAATGATTATTAAAAGAGGCTGCTTGAAGTCTAAAAAGAGTGTCTTTTACATCATTTTCAACAGCATAACTAAGCAGATTATTGTACATTGCAATATTGTTTATTTCTCCTGCAACTCCCATTTCACAACACTCTATTAAAGTATTTGGAATTTCTATTTTTGAAGCCCAATTATTTATAGGAACATCAATAGCGTATTTTTCCATAAGTTTTATAAGTGCAGTGTAGTGAATAGCCTCTGCCTCTTTTATATTTACAAAAGGCTGAACTAATCCAAATTTTTCTATTATTTTTGTATAAGTTTCATAAGCTTTAAATTCATCATAAACAGCTATTCTTAAAATCTGAGAAATAATAGGAATATCACTATTTTCATCAACTCTTGCAGATATTAATAATGCTTCATCAATATTTGTTTCCAATTAAATAACCTCCTTTGCAAGTCTATTTATCAATATAGATAACTCCTCTATATTTTCATTTTTAACTAAATCTTCCCAAAGTTTTGGTTTGAAAATATTTGGTTCATATATAATAGTAACAGATGCAATAATCTTATTTATTTTAATACTGATTATTCCATCAATTTTATTTGGTAAATTTTCTATATCTGCTATTGTTATATTTCCACCTGAATCTTTTATTTTAGGATTAACCCTAACTCTTAATCTCCCTGGTGTATGAGCAATAATAGAAAAAAAACTAGCTATTTTTATAATTTCTTGTGTATTTATCAAAACAATCCTTTCCTAATTAGTATTTTTTCCTAGTTAAGCTTAGTTAAAACTTATTATAAACTTAAAATCATTATCATAAAACTATTGACAATTTTCACAAAGTCCATAAATAGTCATAACATGTTCTTTTAAAATAAAGTTATTTTTTTCAGCAATTTTTATTTGATTTAACTCTATAAAATCATCAGTAAATTCAACTATTTTTCCGCATGACATACAAATAAGATGGTCATGATGCTCTGAAGTATTTAATTCATATCTAATAGCACCATCTCCTATATCAAGTTGATTTACTAATTTTAAATCACTAAAAAATTTCATAGCTCTATAAACTGTTGCTATTCCGATTGATACATTATAATTTTGTTTAATTTTATTTGAAATCTCTTCTGCTGTTAAATGCTCTGTAGAAAAATAAAGAGTTTTTAAAATGTAATCTTTTTGAATTGAATTTTTTAATCCAATTTTTGAAACACTTCTTTTAAATCTTTCTAAAAAGACATTAAATTCAATTTCACTATTATTTTCCATAATTTAAAATCCTTTAATAGAAATAAAGATTAGGCTCAAAACTAAAATAATGATATATAACTTCCATAAATTACTATGAATTTTGATATTCTTTTTATATAACAATGAATTTGTGATACTTTTGGCTTCTAGTAAATTTTCCAATATTAATCCTTTTTGTAAAAAGAAATCGTATCATTTATATTCTTAAAGAATATTGATTTTAATTATCATTTGAATATCAAGAAGTAATAATATTAAAAAACCTTATATAATAATTATCAACTTTACTAATATCTAAGTTAGAAAGTAGTACAATTTTGACTTAAATTTATCTTAAGATAGGAAATTAAAATGCAAACTTATACACAAACTAATGTTAAAATAGAAACAGCTGATCCATCCCCACTGGCTCTTTTTGGACTAGCAATGGTTACATTAGTAGCATCAACTCAAAAAATGGGAATTACAGAAGGATTATCACTTGTTATACCATGGGCAATTTTTTTAGGTGGTCTTGCACAAATGCTTGGTTGTATAGGAGATTTTAAGCGAAATAATATTTTTGGAGCAACTGCATTTGGAGCTTACGCACTTTTTTGGTGGTCTGTTGCTGCATCTTGGATGATAAAAATGGGTGTATTTGGAGAAGAATTAGCAAAAGCAGTAGATACTAAACAGTTAGGATATGCGTTTGTGGGCTATCTTATTTTTTCTCTTTTTATGACTATTGGGTCAATGAAAAATAATAAAATTTTATTTATTATTTTTGTTTTTATAGATTTACTTTTTATTGGTTTATCTCTTAGTATTCTTGCTACTGGTTCTTTAGCAGAATTTGGACATCATTTAGGTGCTTACTCTGAACTTATGATTTCATTATTCTCTTTTTATCTTTGCGCATCTACAGTACTTAATCCACATTTTGGAAGAATAATCTTACCTACAGGTAAAGCTTTAAGTAGATAAAAGTTCCTTAAACAATATTAATAACAATTATCAGTTTTAATACTTATTAAGTTTTTCTTTGTTACTATTCCTTGAATATTTTAATTATAGGTATATAAGAAATAGTGAAAGAGAAAGAAAATAAAGAGAAACTAATTGATTCTAAAGATATCTTTGATAAAAGAAAGATTATTGAAATCAAACACGATGGGCATTCTTATTTCCTGAAAATTACAAAAGCTAACAAATTAATACTTACAAAATAATTGACACTATTTTAAGGAGAATCACAATGATAGAAATGTCAAAAATTTCAAACTTGCCTACAAAATATGGAAAATTTAAAATAAAAGCTTACAAAGACGGAAATC
>ERZ724503.213-NODE-213-length-21854-cov-6.203083_pt1 | contig 21854 bp, 24 predicted proteins | sample MGYA00376036_ERZ724503 | MGnify/ENA primary metagenome ERZ724503 (study PRJEB28724, sample SAMN07190885) | wastewater metagenome | isolation source: influent of sewage treatment plant in Hong Hong | place: Hong Kong | collected 2016-03-17 ...
AATATTGCAGGCACAGTTAAATTTACCGGTAGCGCAGCATGATTTTCAGCAAAGCGCGATCATCACCACTTTACAAACAGAGCAAGCAGTAGCCGCACGGGCGTGGGAGCGGTTCACGCCACATGGCCCATTGGCGTTATTACCGTTAGGTGAACAAACGTATTCGGTTGTTTGGTGTCAATCGCACGAAAATGCACAACAAGTTATGCAGTTAACTGAGGCCGAGTTTACCCGTCAGTTGCAACAAGCGTTTGGCTTCAGAGCCGGGCGTTTTGTGCATAGCGGTGCCCGGGCTGTTTATCCATTATCATTGCGTTATCTGACACAATCGACACATCATCGGGTGGTATTGCTGGGAAATGCTGCCCAGCAATTACATCCGGTGGCTGGGCAAGGCTTTAATCTGGCGATGCGCGATATTATGGCGCTGCGCGATTGTTTGCAGCAGATTACCGATCCCGGTGCTTATGCAGTGTTACAAAAATATCGACAGCGACGTAAAGATGATCAGCAATGCACGATCTGGTTTACCTCTTCGCTGGCCTCGTTATTTGCTGAACCGGCCTTACCGCTGCTGATCGCTCGTCAGTCAGGATTGTTGCTAATGAATCATATTCCGGCATTAAAAAATGCACTGGTACAACAAGCGTTAGGATATAAATCATGAAGATGCTGGATCTGGTTATTGTTGGCGCAGGCATGGTTGGTTTGGCATTGGCCTCTGCTTTACGGGAGAGTGGCTTACGAATTGCGGTCATTGACCAAAAGTTACCGGAAGCCATGACGCTAGAACCTTCGACCCGAGTTAGTGCGATCAATTTGGCCTGTGAGCGTTTTCTGACCCGAACCGGTGCCTGGCCTTTGCTAGCACGGAAAGCGATTTTTACTGGTATGTCAGTTTGGGAAAAAGACAGTTTTGCCCATTTCGAGCTTGACGCCAGCCAGTTTCAGCAACCACATTTAGGCCATATCGTTGAAAATAATGTCATCCAACAAGCATTATTAACAACGTTACAAGATTCAACTGTCGAGTTGTTTTGCCCGGCACAAATACAATCTGTCTCAGAAAATGAGCAAGGCGTTGTAGTGTTACTCGATAATCAGCAAATGCTGTTCAGTCGTCTGATTGTCGCGGCTGATGGCGCCAATTCATGGTTACGTCAGCAATTCAGAATCCCGGTCACCAGTTGGGATTATCAACACACTGCATTGGTGGCGACCATTCGTACAGCCGAGCCCCATCAGAATATTGCCCGGCAGATCTTTACCCCACAAGGGCCGTTAGCCTTTTTGCCGCTATGGCAGGAGAATCTATGTTCTATCGTCTGGTCATTACCATCACTACAGGCAGAAGATTTAGCCTCCTGTACTGAGGATGAGTTTAACCATCGATTAGCGGCCGCGTTTGATGTGCGACTCGGTGTTTGTGAATTGGTCAGTGCTCGCGTGTTGTGCCCATTAAAGGCTCGCTATGCGCGGCAACAGATACAATCCCGTTTGGTCTTAATGGGCGATGCTGCTCATACTATTCATCCATTAGCGGGGCAGGGCGTTAATCTCGGTTTGATGGATGCTGCAGCATTGGCGGACACTTTGTTGCAGTCGATCAAACAGCAGATCCCGTTAGATGATGTGATGACCTTGCGTCGTTATGAACGCTGGCGTAAAGCGGAAGCCGTGCAGTGGTTGGCCACGATGGAAGGTTTTAAACAACTATTCAGCGGCGACCATCCATTGAAAAAATTAGTCCGCGGTGCCGGTATGCGGCTGGCAGCACACAGTATGCCGCTGATGAAACCTTTGCTGGCTCAAGCCTTAGGTGTGAGTGAAGAATTGCCCGTGTCGGCGCGTTAAATTTCTCTGCGTATCACGAAATCGGCGGCATTAGCCGCCATAATTGCCGATCCGAGGCCGGCGACTTGGGCCTGTCAGATGAATATCAACTGGGTTAAATGCTTTAATTGCTTCAAAGCAGAAATCGCCCACCGCCTGATGTAATGACGCTGGATTATGATTGGTAATCAGGATCACGCTCTTCGACAAATTCCGGCGGCGACGCAGCAGATGGCCAAGGAAGCTGCTTTGACTTTCCACCATACGGGTTTTATTCGCCCCGATTTCATCAATAATCAGCAGATCCACTTCTTCCAGCGCTCGGCGATAACGGTTGCGTTCATCCTGATCTTCAATAACGGCAAAGAACAGACGATCAATGATCGAAGCCCATTGTTGGAAAATGACTGATTTTTGACGTTGGGCAATCAATTCATGTGCGATAGCACCTGCAAGAGTCGATTTACCGCTGCCGTAATCGCCGTAGATCAAAATGCAACTGCCGCCATTTTGTTCCCAGTGTTCAAAGCCGCTGATAAACGACTGTGCGGTCTGAATGGCATAGCCCAAAACTGGATCTTCATGATCCATTTTTTCAAATAACCAATCGGGGTTTAAATCAGCCTGCGCGATCAAATTTTGGATGCGCTGTAACCGCGTCTCTTGTTGCAGCTTTTGTACGTCAGAATTAGCCTGTTTTTCATATTCAGCGCGCAGTTGTTCATAGTTATATTCAGGGACCGGAACATGAGAACGACGAATACGTTGTAAGCGAGTCAGCAGGGAATTAATTTGTTGTTTCGTTTGATCATCACTGGAATCGACACGAGGCAACTCTTCTTGATTCTCTTTTAATGGATCATTGTGCTCACTCATGATCTTCCCCTTGCTGTTGTTTCAGTTGCTGTGCGTGAGCAATCATCTCTAATGCTCGTTGGCTGGGCTCATTACTTATATTTTGTGCTGTAGCCGCGACAGTCGTTTGTTGATAACCAACCGTGTCAGTTGGCTTGCGTTGGTAACGACGGCTTTTCAGCATTTTGACAAATTTCATCATCCACTGATGTTGTGTGGCAAAGCGTTCCGGTCTGCCAAGCCAATAGGCAATAAATTCACCACGTTCTTCTTCATCATAATGCGGGTCGATTAAACCACATAATTGGCAGATCCCCACAAATTGATGATCAGGCTGCCATTCGGTATGCATAGCAAAAGCGGGTTGTGCCAACGGTGCAGCCTGTGATGCCAGCAAAGGGAGAGTGACATATTGTTGGTGATAATGTTCTGATGATGTAGCTATTGCTGGTAGCTGGATCAAGCCAGCTTGCCCCAATTCATCAAATAACTGAGTGAGCTGGCGAGCAGTGACCTGATAGCTGAAACCACCAATAATTTGTGGATCTTCAACCGCCAGTGCACGGCCAAGTTCAGGATAATTGATCAACACCGGTTGTTGTTGTGTCGCCATGCGCCGTAAATGCAGACAGTACAGACTTCGGGCCGGATGACTAAGACGAGGTTGGTTTAGTAATAAGAATTCTTGTGGCGACATCGTCATTATTCCTGATGTATTGGCCCATTATCTCTGATTTATGCTGATGAAGACAAACGAATATCTGGCGATAGTACAGGTTAGCAAATCCATGGATAAAATAGTCAATTCTGTGAAGTTGTAAAAATTTAAAAATGAGTCAACTTTCACTCAGCGAGGATGTTAGCTACGCTATTCATAAAGCCGAGATTCGGGATGACACCATGGTTCATGGGACCAGTCAGCAAAAAATATTACTAATTGAAGATGAAGCAGTGTTTCGGATGACGCTAGGCGCTTATCTACGTAGTAAAAACTACCTGTTGATGGAGAGTAAAAACGGCTCTGAAGGTTTGGCTTGTGTTGCCATGTTTCAACCTGATGTCGTGCTTTGTGACTTGCATATGCCGGGCATGACTGGTCATCAGGTTATCACCATCATTCATCAGCGATATCCCACTATTCCGGTTATTGTCATTTCTGGGGTTGCTCGTTTTGATGATGTGACGCAAGCATTGCGAGAGGGTGCTTGCGATTATCTGCTTAAACCGATCACCGATTGGAATGTGGTCACCGAAGCGATAGAACAATGTTTATCGAATGCTGAACCGGGCGATCATTATCAGGAATTACAGCATCACCGGGCTGTGTTGCGTAAAGATGACTACACCGCAACCAAACTCATGCACATGATGCAAAAAAAGACATCTCCGATAATGTTAGGGCAATGGCGCATTGACTACAGTTCAACTACTCCGTTGTTATATGCGGAATTTTACTCGGTCGATAATGCACTGATGGTTGTAATTGTTGAACTGTATGCAGAGATGCTGGATGTGGCATTTGTTGCCGCTATGATTAAATTTTTATTAGATCCACCGTACCGTCAATATCAGCAAAATGAGAATAACATCTTTGATTCGCCACGCAATGTGTTGAGTTATCTGAACTGGCATATCTGCCAATCGGGTATCCTGTGCAACATTAACTGTTCAGTATTACTGCTGTCTGATGACGCCGAAGTGGTTCATTTCGCCAATGCCGGGTTGAGTTTTCCGCATTGGTTAAAAAAAGCCGCTAATCTATCGTTGGGGCTATTACCAGAAGTGGAATATCACAATTTTAACAAAGTGATCAGTTATCCGTTTGAAATGCAGGTGCAGGGCGAGGCTGAAAATAATCTGATGTTGAAAATTGCCAGAGGGTAATTGATCTAATAGAAAAGAAAGACAGGGGCAGTTAACACTGCCCCTCTAAGTTTTTAATCCAGCGTTTTAACTAATTCTTTCAGGTAAGCCTTGAAATCATTTTTCAGTGATTTATGACGCAGTGCATATTCCACATTGGCTTTCATATAGCCTAATTTGCCACCACAGTCGTGGCTTTTGCCTTTCATCATATAGGCATTTACTGGCTGTTTTTCCATCAACATAGCGATGGCATCGGTCAGCTGAATTTCATCACCTGCGCCCAACGGAGTTTTTTCCAGCAGAGGCCAGATGTCAGCAGACAGGACGTAACGACCTACTACTGCCAGATTAGAAGGCGCTTTATCAACCGCTGGTTTTTCCACGATTTCACTGATTGGCAGTGAAACACCAGGAGTCAGTGTTTCGCCGTTTACATCGGCAATACCATATTGATCGACGGTTTCTTTGGCGACTGGTTCAACCATGATCTGGCTGACGCCGGTTTCACCAAACTGTTTCACCATGTCAGACAAGTTATCTGTTTTCAGATCGCAAGAGGCTTCATCAATCAGCACGTCAGGCAGCAATACCACAAATGGTTGGTCGCCAACCAGTGGGTGTGCACACAGGATCGCATGGCCCAAGCCTTTGGCTTCGCCTTGGCGGATGTGCATGATAGTGACATCTTTCGGGCAGATATTCTGAATTTCAGCCAGCAACTGACGCTTAACACGCTTTTCCAGTGTCGCTTCTAATTCAAAACTTTTATCGAAATGGTTTTCGATAGAGTTTTTACTGGAATGCGTGACCAGCACGATTTCTTTAATACCGGCAGCAATTGCTTCACGCACCACATATTCAATCAGTGGACGGTCAACCACTGGCAGCATTTCTTTTGGAATGGCTTTAGTGGCTGGCAACATACGGGTACCCAGACCCGCTACAGGTAATATCGCTTTACGAACTGCAAATTGGGTGGTGCTCATTGTTAGTCCTTGTAATATACAGACAAGCTGGCGCTATCATAACCGACTTCCTATCCTTTGGTAGATCAATTTCGAATGGCCATAGTTGGATTATTCTGGTGTCATATAAGGGGTTCTGTTCAGTGGCATTTGTGTTTCTGCTGAAAAATTAGCGGGTTGTACTATGTTATTGATGCTTAATCGAGCCAGATTACTGCTGAGTAATTTGGGGCCAATACCTTTGACTTGTTCAAGCTCTTCAATGCGTTGAAAGCCATGATGTTTTTCACGGTAAGTGATGATTGCTTGCGCTTTCTTTTTGCCGATCCCTTTAAGGGTCATTAATTGCTCTGCCGTTGCGCTATTTAAATCTATCGGTGTTTGATCGCCGATGACGATAGCGCTGTCACTGAATTCTGAAATTTGATTTTCTACTGCCAGTGCCATGTTTGCGACAAACGGTAAACCGGACAGCAGTAAGGTAAAAATAGCTTTTTTGAACATAGGGTCTCTCCTGAGGTGATGAATTCATCATCAAACAGAAGTCGGGCAGTGCATACTGCCAGTTATGGCAGCATTGGCTATAAGTCAGTACGCAATGATCTAAATCTATCGGACATCATCAGGTAAACTGTCGGCAGATAAATTGGGGAATAAAAATATGTTGAATGATGAATTAATTGCTGCGGTATTACAGATCGTGAAAGACGCCGGACAGGCTATTTTATCTGTCTATGATGAGCCGGTGGAGCTGACAGTTAAAGCGGATGAATCGCCCTTAACGCAAGCCGATAAAGCATCGCATCAATTGATTGAACGAGAGCTTCAACAGCTAACACCTGAGTGGCAAGTGGTCTCTGAAGAATCGGATGACACTGTGAAGACAAAACGCACGACATTACCGATCTATTGGCTGGTTGATCCGTTAGATGGTACGAAAGAATTCATCAAACGGAATGGCGAGTTTACCGTCAATATTGCACTGATCATTGATGGCATCGCGGTATTTGGTGCTGTGGGTGTACCTGTACAGAATAAATTGTATTGGGGCGGAAAAGAGTATGGCTGCTGGCTGGAAGATGAAAGCGGAGTTCACGCTTTATCAGGAACCACTAAATCAGACAATGCGCTGTTGCGTGTCGTGGGCAGTCGTTCACATGTGAATGCGGAGACAGTGGAATATCTTGAAAAGCTGGGTGAACATGAGCTGGTATCAGTGGGTAGCTCGCTGAAGTTTTGTCTACTGGCGGAAGGCAAAGCTGATCTGTATCCGCGTTTAGGTCCAACTTGTGAGTGGGACACTGCTGCCGCGCAGGCGGTATTGGAAGGTGCAGGTGGTAAAGTGGAAACACTGGCAGGGCAACCGCTGCGTTACAGCAAAGCAGATATTCTGAACCCGTGGTTTATCGCTTCCATCTAAATGCAAAAAGGCCTGAATGCAGGCCTTGTTATTATGCATCTGGATTAATTCAGATGGTTTGCTTATATGGTTTTACCGTTACTTTGCCATAGACGCCGGCTGCAACGAACGGATCAGCATCCGCCCATGCTTTTGCTTCGATCAATGATGGAAAATCTACAATCATCACGCTACCACTGAAACCAGCTTCGCCTGGGTCATCAGCATCGATCGCTGGGTTTGGGCCCGCAGTTAGCACGCGGCCTTCGGCTTGTAATGCTTGTAAGCGGGCCAAGTGGGCCGGGCGGTGTTCTTTACGCAATGGCAGACTATTTTCAATATCTTCTGCGATGATGACGTACCACATAACTATTCCTTATCCTGTTGATTATCCGTCGGCAGATAACGGTAAATATAAATACCGGTCAGTAATGTGCTGACCAACATCAGACCTAATACACCGAATACTTTGAAGTCGACCCATATTTCAGTGGGTAGGTAGAAAGCGACGTAAACGTTTAGGCCACCCACGATCCAGAAAAACAGTCCCCAGGAAAAATTGATGCGATTCCAGACTACGTCGGGTAATTGCATTTCTTTGCCTAATAAATTCTTTATCAGCGGTTTTTTAAACAGGAACTGACTTATCCATAATGCAGAGCCAAATGCAGCGTATAAGACTGTCACTTTCCATTTAATAAATGCTTCATTATGGAAAAATAACGTCATTGCGCCGAAACCCAACACCAACACCAATGTGATCAGGTGGCTACGTTCCAGTTTTTTATACAGAAACCAGACCACAATCATCTGTAGTAACGTCGCGGCCATTAGTGCGCCGGTGGCGGCATAGATATCGTGCAGTTTGTAGACGGCAAAAAAGATGATGAGAGGGATGAAATCGAGCAGCTGTTTCATGTTTTGTCTCGTTGTTAACAAACGGTGACAGTTTAACCAGTGCCTGATGGAATGAAAAGAGAAAACGACAGCAGAAAGAACTCCCCCGTTTGCAGGGGGAGTTTAAGAGGAGATTAACGCAGTGTTGCGGCTTTCATGCTCTTCACAAAAGTGGTTAATTTTTCCAGCATAACGGCGGGTTCCGCCAGATTCTGCTCGATGATTTTCACGACGGCAGAACCCGAAATCGCACCCGCAGCGCCTGCGGCGATAGCCGCTTTTACTTGTTCTGGTTCGCTGATACCAAAACCCAGTAAGGCTGGTGGTGCCCCAAACTCTTTCAATGCTTGTAGCAAATGATCGACGGGCATTTGTGCGCGAGTTTCAGTACCAGTAACACCGGCGCGACTTAGCAGATAGGTGTAGCCGGAACTCAGTTTCGCCACTGTTTTTAGTGTGTCGTCGTCAGCATTGGGTGGTGCAATATAAATGCTCTCAATACCAACTTTATCTGCCGCCGCTTTAAACGGTGCTGACATTTCAACTGGCACATCAGCAATTAGTACGGAGTCTACTCCGGCATCTTTCGCTTTCTGGTAGAAATCTTCCGGTGTATGGGTGTAAACCAGATTGGCATACAGCAACAAACCAATTGGCAGTTCCGGATATTTAGCCCGAATGCGCGCCAGAATATCAAAGCAGATCGCCGGTGTGGTATGAGCATGCAACGCACGAGTAGCCGCATCCTGAATGGTTGGGCCATCAGCCACTGGATCAGAGAACGGGATCGCCAACTCCAGCGCATCGGCACCACCGGCGATCAGTGCTTCGATGATCTGCTCAGACAGGGCAGGGGTCGGATCACCAATAGCGACGAAAGGAACAAACGCACCCTGATTGGCCGCATCCAGACGTTCAAACAATGCAGAATAACGACTCATAACAGCGCTCCTTTGCCTTCCAGTGCATCAGCTACAGTAAAAATATCTTTATCGCCACGACCGGATAAATTCACGATCAAAATCTGCTCTTTTTCTGGTTCAGAACGTGCCATTTTCAGCGCGTGAGCCAGTGCGTGTGAGGATTCCAGAGCCGGTATAATACCTTCGCGACGGGAGAGTTCCTGGAACGCATCTAAGGCTTCTTTGTCGGTTGCAGATGGATAGTCCGCACGGCCAATAGACGACAAGTAGGCGTGTTGCGGGCCAACCGATGGGAAATCGAGACCAGCAGAGATCGAGTGTGATTCTTCGACCTGACCGTCGTTATCTTGCATCAGATAAGAGACCATGCCCAGATAGATACCTTTACGGGCATGGCCAATCGGTGCGCCATGTTTACCGGTTTCGATACCATGACCGGCTGGTTCCACTCCAATCAGGCGAACACTTTCTTCTTCAATGAAGGTTGCGAACATACCAATCGCGTTAGAACCACCACCGACACAAGCGACGACAGCATCAGGTAGACGACCTTCGGCTTCCAGAATTTGTGCTTTCGCTTCTTCGCCGATCATGCGTTGGAATTCGCGCACAATAGTTGGGAACGGGTGCGGGCCTGCGGCAGTACCCAGAATGTAGTGCGTGTCTTTATAGTTAGCAGTCCAGTCGCGCATCGCTTCGTTACACGCATCTTTCAGCGTGGAAGAACCTGCGTGTACCGGAATAACTTCTGCGCCCATCAAACGCATACGGAACACGTTTGGTTTTTGGCGTTCGCAGTCAACGGCACCCATGTAGATACGGCAAGGCAGATTGAGCAGCGCACAGGCTAATGCGGTTGCCACACCGTGTTGACCTGCTCCGGTTTCGGCGATGATACGGGTTTTGCCCATACGTTTTGCCAGCAGGGCTTGGCCTAATACCTGATTGGTTTTATGCGCGCCGCCGTGCAGCAGATCTTCACGTTTCAGGTAAATTTTAGTTTTCGTACCTTGTGTCAGGTTACGGCACAAGGTCAATGGTGTCGGACGACCGGCATATTCTTTCAGCAGATGCTGAAATTCAGCCTGAAATTCGGGGTCATCTTTGGCATCAACAAACGCTTTTTCCAGCTCTAGCAGCACTGGCATTAGGATCTGAGGGGAGTACATCCCACCAAATTCACCAAAAAATGGGTCAAGTAAAGTCATTGCAATTCCTTTTTACAAAAATCAGTAATTACGCAGTGCTACAAATGCACGCTGGATTTTGTCCGCATCTTTGATGCCGGGCGCGCTTTCCACACCAGAATTTAAATCCACACCGAGGCAACCGACTTTGATGGCCTCTGGAATGTTTTCCGGGTTAATTCCACCGGCCAACATCATTTTTTCTTTCGGTAAATCAGCCAGCAGTGACCAGTCGAACACATGACCGGTGCCGCCACTCTGATTACCTACTTTGCTGTCGAGCAGCAAGCGATCGGCGGTAAAATTTAAATCGGGTAAGACATCAGTGACCGCAACCGCTTTCCAGATCTGGCAACCAGGGATGAGAGAACGTAATTTCTTAATATAGTTTTCGGATTCATCACCATGGAGTTGCACTGCGCTCAGTTGCAGTGTTTCCACCAACGATTGGATCATCTCTTTGCTTTCGTTACGGAATACGCCGACAAAGTTCAGTGGCGCCGCTTCTGTAATGGCGCGAGCCTGTGCGACGGAAACATGTCGTGGGCTACCTTCCACAAAGATCAAACCACCAAACACGGCACCAGCGGCATAAGAGGCTTTAGCGTCTTCGGCTCGAGTCAGGCCACAGACTTTGTTTTGCCCCAAAATCAGTTTTCGGCACGCCATATCCAGATCGGTTTCTTCCATCAGTGAACTACCGACCAGGAACCCATTAGCGTAATGCGCCAGCTCTTTCACCTGAGCATGGTGATAGATGCCAGACTCACAGATCACCACGCGATCTTTTGGTACTAAAGGCGCCAATTCCCGCGTGCGATTCAGATCGATTTTCAGATCACGCAGGTCACGGTTATTGATGCCAATAACTTCAGCTCCCAGTGCAATTGCACGGTTGATCTCTTCTTCGCTGATCGCTTCGGTCAGAATGCCCATGTTCAGTGATTTAGCAACAGCCGCCAGTTGACGATATTGCTCATCATTTAATACAGACAGCATCAGTAATACGGCGTCAGCCTGATGATGACGGGCCAGATAGATCTGATACGGATCGATGATAAAATCTTTACATAACACCGGTACCGAGACTTCTTTGCGTACTTGCGGCAGAAAAGCAAAATCGCCTTGAAAGTATTTTTCATCGGTTAACACAGAAATCGCGGAGGCATATTTGCCATAAACTTTTGCGATTGCTGATGGTGAAAAATCATTGCGGATCAGCCCTTTGGAAGGCGATGCTTTTTTGCATTCCAGAATAAACGCTGTTTTGCCGCGTAAACCGCCAACGAAGTCACGATCACTCGGCGTCAGTGTCGCTTGGAAGGTTTCCAATGGCTGGCTTACCTTTCGTGCAGCAATCCAAATTTCTTTGTCTGCAACAATTTTACCCAGCACGGTTGAGGCGAGCGCCTGATTAAACAACATCCTGTTACTCCTTATGACTCAACGTGGTCAGTTGAGTGACTTTATCCAAGGCATCGCCGCTGCGCAGTGTTTCAATCGCCAATTCCGCACCTTGTTTCAGGTCATCAGCTTTTCCGCCCATGACCAACAGTGGTGACAAATTGATGGCAATGGCGGCTTGTTGGGCATCAGTGCCTTTACCGGCTAATAGTTTTTCGGTGATTTTGCGGTTTTCATCTGGATCACCACCACGAATTGCTTCCAGCGTGTAATATTTCAGGCCAAAATCAGCCGGTGTCAGCGTGTGGTAACGAATATGTTCACCATGAATTTCAGCCACCTGTGTTTCACCATGGATTGCTATTTCATCCAGCCCGCTGCCATAAACCACCATGCCTTTTTGTAAACCCAGCTCACGTAAGGTTTCGGCGATCGGTTCCAGCAACAGCTCGGAATAGACACCCATTAACTGATACGTAGGGCGTGCTGGGTTGATCAATGGGCCGAGCACATTAAAAATGGTGCGGGTTTTCAACGCCTGACGAACGGGAGCGGCGAAGCGCATACCGCTGTGATATTGCGGTGCAAACAGGAAACAGATATTCGCTTCATCCAGACAATGACGCGCAGTTTCCGGGCTCATATCCAGCTTGATACCGAGTTTATCCAGCAAATCAGAGGAACCGGTTTTGGATGACACACTACGATTGCCGTGTTTTGCGACTTTAATGCCACAGGTGGCACCCACAATCGCGGCGGTGGTAGAGATATTAATGGTATGCAAACCATCGCCACCAGTACCGACGATATCGCAGAATTCATAATCTGGACGAGGGAATGGTTTAGCGGCAGCAATCAGCGCTTTAGCGGCACCCACGATTTCAGATGGGCTTTCGCCTTTGACTTTCAGTGCTGTCAGTAATGATGAGAGCACGAGCGGATCCATCTCACCACGTAAGACTTCACCAAACAGTTGTTCACTTTCAATGTTGGTTAATGACTCACCACGGTATAGCCCTTCCAGAGAAACAGTCATTTTTAGACCTCCTTGTCTGTGGCAGTGATAAACGCCAGGCTTTGAGTCAGCAGTTGCGCACCTTCTGTCGTCATGATTGACTCAGGGTGGAACTGGAAGCCCATCACACGATCTGCGCGGTGTAATACGGCCATCGGCATTTCGCCGAAACGAGCAATCACCTCCAGTTCATCTGGCACATAGGTCGCGACCAGTGAATGGTAACGTGCGACCGGTAGTGGCTGACTCATACCCACGAACATGTCTTTACCACTGTGTTCGATTTTCGATACTTTACCATGAACGAACTCGCCGGCAGAGCCTACGGTACCGCCGTAATATTCGCAGATCGCCTGATGGCCAAGACAAATGCCAATGATTGGCACTTTGCCACGGCATAAGCCGATCAGCTCAATCATACAACCAGCTTCGTGCGGTGCACCGGGGCCAGGGGAAAGCACCAGCACCGGATTATCGGAACTTGCCATGATCTGATCGAAGATCTGCTGTGCGGGCAGATTGTTACGATAAATCTTTACGCCATGCCCAAGGCTGCGAAACTGATCGACTAAGTTGTAAGTAAATGAGTCGAAGTTATCCAACAGGAAAATGGTGTTAGCCATGAGCGGCCTCCTTGTGCATTTGTGCCGCTTGCGAGGCTTGGGCAGTAATTGCAGCCAGTGTGGTGCCGTGTGCCAGTGCAATGGCATTTAATACCGCAGCGGCTTTACCGCGAGTTTCATCAGCTTCTGCCTGTGGTTTGGAATCAAACACTACACCGGCGCCGGCTTGCACATACGCAATGCCATTTTTTACAAACGCTGAGCGGATCACGATGCAGGTATCCATATCGCCATCGCTATTCAGATAACCGACCGCACCACCGTAGCTACCACGGCGTTTTTGCTCCACTTCACGGATCAACTCTGATGCGCGGATTTTCGGCGCGCCAGTCAGGGTACCCATGTTCATGCAAGCCTGATACGCGTGCAGGGCATCCAGATCATGACGCAGCGTGCCAACAACTCGCGAAACTAAATGCATCACATGGCTGTAGCGGTCGACTTTCAGCAGATCTTTGACATAACGGCTACCGGGTTCGCTGATGCGGGCAATGTCGTTACGCGCCAGATCCACCAGCATCATATGTTCGGCAGTCTCTTTGCTGTCTTGACGCAGTTCCAGCTCTAAACGGCCATCGAGATCTAGATTGATCGAACCATCGGCATTCAGGCCACGACGACGAGTGCCAGCAATCGGGTACATTTCCACCTGACGGCTCTTATGCTCGAATTTCACGGCACTTTCTGGAGAGGCGCCAAACAGGGTGAAATCCTGATCGTTCATGTAGAACATATACGGGCTTGGGTTGGTGCGTTTCAGTTCGCGGTAAGCGATCAGCGGTTGCGGGCACGGCAGGCTAAAACAACGCGATGGCACGACTTGGAAGATATCGCCTTTACGGATATTGCCTTTCAGTTTTTCGACATCAGCACAGTAGGTTTTATCGCTCTTATCGACATTTAACTGCGATGGCAGTGTCTCTTTTTTGGAAGCAGAGCTGGCACGGAAATGGTTGCAATATTCTTTCAGGCTGGCCAGACGGTGTTGCAGGCGAGGCAGTTCATGTGCGCCTGATTCACCACCAAATAAAGCCGCCTGCAGATGCGTAGTTTTATGAATGTGATCGATATGGATCAGCGTTTCTGCCACATAGAAGCAAAAATCGGGGCAGGTATTGTCACTATCTTGCACATTTGGCAGACGTTCAAAATTGGCGATTAGGTCGTAGGCGAATATGCCGCCTAAAAACAGATTAACTGCTTCGGCATCGACACTGTGAGTCAGCAGCGTGCGCAGGCTGTCTAATACTGACAGTGCTTTCAGGCGGCTGTCTTCATCCTGAATATCGGTGTTTTCAGGAAAAACCAGCTGTAATTGATTGGCTTCCCGTTGCTTGTTGACGCTATCGGGTAGCGTAGAAGCCAACAAATTCAATACCGCTTCGCCGTTACTGTTCAGTGCGGTTGCGGTGACGGTGTGACCTTGGCAGACCATACGAACGCAGGCATCAATTAATAACATGCTCTGCGTACCGGTTTTAGTATCGATCTCGGCGGATTCCAGCAACAGACTGTTATCTGCCGGCTCTGTCAGTTGGGTAAACAGTTCTAATGGATCAGCGACATAATGAGCTTTCTCACGCAGCGTGAGACGTTGACCGGTTGGGAGAGAAGGGCTCATAGTTGTACTCCCGCGTTTGATAATTGCATGACGTTACTCCTTAAGACAAAAAATGATGGTTAACAATTGGTTAATCAGCTTTTTTGCCATCGCCATGTCTGTTTATGTCGCTGAATCATTTGATCGTCCCTGTAATATTTTGCGTATAAAAAAAAGACCCGCTATGCTAGCGGGCCTTATTGGGAATTCTGTCTGCTTTATTTTTGAAAATAGCCGAAACCCCACACCCGCTTTAAGGAGTGTGCCACCACCAACGAAAGGTTTGGGTTAGGATATTTGACATTTTCAAAACCAAGTTCAGTTAAAGTGGTTACAGTTAAACGATATTGACAGTTGTTTGTCAAGTTCCTTTTTGCAATTGAACCACGAGAACGTGAATGCGAATAGATTTACACAGTCACTCCACCTGTTCGGATGGCCATTTATCGCCGGCAGAGCTGGTTGCTCGTGCAGTTGAAAAAGGCGTGAATGTTCTGGCGTTGACCGATCACGATACGGTAGACGGTATTGCGTTCGCGCAGGCGGCGATTGATGCCGGTGCGTTACCCTTACATTTGCTCTCCGGTGTGGAAATATCCTGCACCTGGGATGCCATCGAAGTGCATGTTGTGGGTTTGCAGGTCGATACCCAAAGCCCGGCATTGTTAGCACTGCTGGAGAGTCAATCGCAGGCGCGGACAGCGCGTGGTGTCGAGTTAGGCAATCGTCTGGAAAAAAATAAGATCCCCGGTTGTTATGAAGGGGCTGTTGCGCTGGCTAACGGCGGCATGTTGACTCGTTCGCATTTTGCCCACTATCTGGTTGAGCAAAAGCATTGTAAGACCATGCAGAATGCTTTTGACCGTTATTTGTCGCGCGGTGCTCGTGCTTATGTGCCACATCATTGGGCCAGCATTGAAGAAGTTGTTACAGCTATTCATGCGGCAGGTGGTGTTGCTGTGTTAGCACATCCTGGCCGTTATAAACTTTCTACTAAGTGGCTGAAACGTCTTCTGGTATTATTTAAAGAAGCTGGTGGCGATGCCATCGAAGTGAGTTTATGTCAGCAAAGTCCGCATGAGCGGTCAACGCTGGGTCAGTATTGCCGCGATTACGGATTTATGGCATCGGTTGGCTCAGATTTTCATACACCGCTACCTTGGGTTGAGTTAGGTAAAAACTTGTGGCTCCCCAAGGATGTGACGCCCGTCTGGCATGTTTTTTCTGCATTTCCTGACGTCCCGCAAGGGGAGGAATTATGAGTCAATTTTTTGTTGTTCATCCGGTTAACCCACAGACGCGCTTGATCACTCAGGCAGTGGGTATTTTGCGTCAAGGTGGTGTTATCGTTTATCCCACCGACTCCGGTTATGCACTGGGTTGCATGATGGGTGAGAAGAGTGCGCTGGAAAAAATCTGCCGTATTCGTCAGTTGGAAGATGAGCATAATTTTACGTTGTTGTGTAATGATCTCTCGGAGTTGTCGGTATATGCCAAAATTGATAACACCGCATTCCGACTGATCAAAAATAATACACCCGGCGCCTATACTTTTATTCTGAAAGCGACCAAAGAAGTGCCACGTCGCCTGATGAACGAAAAAAAGAAAACGATCGGTATCCGTGTACCGACCAATAATATTGCCCAAGCGTTGTTAACCGAGTTGGGTGAGCCATTAATGTCCAGCACCTTGATCCTTCCTGGTCAGGTGTTGGCAGAAGCGGATCCGGAAGAGTTCCGTGGACAGCTGGAAAAAGTCGTTGATCTGATTATTGATGGCGGAACGCAAGGCGCACAGCCGACCACCGTTATCGATTTCTCGGATGATGAGCCTAAAGTAGTACGCTTCGGTGCCGGAGATCCGACACCGTTTGAATGATTGAGGCAAAGCATGAGCGAAAAACTGCAAAAAGTACTGGCTCGAGCGGGTGTTGGTTCCCGTCGTGAGATGGAGACAGTGATTAGTGAAGGCCGTGTCAGTGTGAACGGCAAAATAGCGACACTGGGCGATCGTGTAGACGCAAGCGCTGCGATCCGCGTTGATGGCCATCAAATTACCGTACCATCGGTAACCGATGTGATCTGTCGCGTGCTGGCTTATCACAAGCCAGAAGGCGAAGTGTGTACCCGTCATGATCCAGAAGGGCGCCCGACGGTGTTTGACCGTCTGCCGCGCATCAAAGATTCCCGCTGGGTTGCTGTGGGTCGTCTGGACGTGAATACATCGGGTTTGTTACTGTTCACCACTGATGGTGAATTGGCGAACCGTCTGATGCACCCAAGTCACGAAGTTGAGCGTGAATATGCGGTGCGTGTGTTCGGTGAAGTGACCGAAGGCATGTTGCAGAAATTACGTCATGGCGTGCAACTGGAAGATGGCCCGGCGAAGTTTGATAAAATTACTGCGGGTGGCGGTGAAGGTTTAAACCAGTGGTACAACGTGACCCTGTGTGAAGGCCGTAACCGTGAAGTTCGCCGTTTGTGGGAATCACTGGACGTGCAAGTTAGCCGTTTGATGCGTATCCGTTACGGTGACATCAAGCTGGATAAGACGTTGCCTCGCGGTGGTTGGGTTGAGTTACAACTGCCACAAGTAAATTACCTGCGGAAGATGGTAGGTTTGGTGCCGGAAGAGCGTAGCAAAGTATTCGCGGTAGAAGAGCGCCGTAGCGAGTTTAAACAGGCGGCGCAGATCCGCCGTGCCGTGCGTCGTCACCGTGAACGGACTATTTTGCAAGGTGAAGAAGTGGTTGGCGAAACACCAACAATTCCACGTCCTAAAACACCGCGTGCAGCAGCACCTGTGAAACATCAACGTGATGATGATGTGAGCTGGGAAAATGCGCGTAAGCGTCTTCGTGACGGCGATCCGCGCAAAAAAGCGGCTCCCAATGCGAATAATCGTCAGCGTATTACCCGTGCTGGTAAAACAGGTCGTTGATCATGAGCCAGACTAAACGTAAAGCTGTGGTGGTATTCAGTGGCGGACAGGATAGCACTACCTGTCTGTTATATGCCGTGCAGCAATATGATGAAGTGCATGCGATCACGTTTGATTATGGTCAGCGTCATGTGCAGGAAATTGAAGTTGCCTGTCAGATCGCGGCTGATTTAAATTTAGCCGCACACAAAGTGCTGGATGTCGGTCTGCTCAACGAGCTGGCCGTTTCTGCGCTGACGCGTGATGCGATCCCGGTCAGTAATGATCTACAGGAAAATGGCTTACCGAATACGTTTGTACCGGGCCGCAATATTCTGTTTCTGACCTTAGCAGCGATTTATGCCTATCAGGTGGGTGCTGACACCGTTATTACTGGTGTTTGTGAGACCGATTTTTCCGGTTATCCTGATTGCCGTGATGAGTTTGTTAAAGCGCTGAATCATGCGGTTAAGCTGGGCATGGAACGTGATGTTAAGTTTGAAACCCCACTGATGTGGCTTAACAAAGCGGAAACCTGGGCACTGGCTGATAAGATTGGTCGGCTCGATTATGTGCGTCAGAAAACCCTGACTTGCTATAACGGTGTGATTGGCGATGGTTGCGGTGAATGCCCGGCCTGCAAATTACGTGCGAAAGGTCTGCATGATTATCAGCAGGCGCCTGATGTGGTGATGGCAGCATTAGATAGCAAATTGAACTGATTATTTTTAATTTATCAGCATAATAGAAACCAGCTTTCTGCAAAGACTGCTGGTTTCTTCTTTTTCGGGCATTATGCTTTGTTATTGAATTTTTTTGAGTGAACAACATGCAGCAATTACAGGGTGAACAATTAGCAAACGAAATAGTTCAGCAGGTTTCCGGTTTAGTCAGCGGTGAACCAGATTTAATTGCTAACTTATCGAATGTCAGCGCGTTACTGAACCAATATTTACCCGATATCAACTGGGTCGGTTTTTACATCATGCGTGAGGGTGAATTAGTACTGGGGCCGTTTCAGGGCAAAGTCGCCTGCATCCGCATTCCTGTTGGGCGTGGCGTCTGCGGCACTGCTGCTGCGACACGAGAAACGCAGCGGATTGATGATGTGCATGCTTTCCCCGGTCATATCGCTTGTGATGGTGCCAGTAATTCAGAATTAGTGGTGCCGATCATCGTTAACGATAACGTCGTAGCGGTGCTGGATATTGATAGCCCGAAACACGCCCGTTTCACGCCGGAAGTACAGCAGGAAATGGAAGCCGTGGTGAACATGCTGGAAACGTTAAACTGGTAAAAATAAACAGGCCGGCATTGCTGTGCTGGCCTGTTTAGAGCTGAAACCCCTGACAAAATATCCAATCAGAAGTTTTCAGTCATGGTTATTGTTACTGTCGGGTCTACCTGAACCTCTTTCGGTGGCTCAACCACGGTTGGTGTGAATGAGCTGGAATTACCCGCCTCAGTTAATTCATCAGCAGATGCATTACAGACTAACGCCAGTTTGTAAGAGCCTGCTTCAACATAATTAAGCTGGTAGGTATACACATCGTCAGCGTTATCATCTGATACCATGGCAGTAAGAACTGGGCCATTATTGCTGCTATCGTAATCGACACCCTGATAATCGGTTACGGTGCTGTTATAGAGATAAACCCCTACATCACCATTAGCCAGCGCTGTTGCACCACAATTAGTATCGGTAGTGGCAACAGAACCGGAAATAGTACTGAGTACATCCACATCCAGCAGCTCTACGCCGTTAGGTTTCAGCTTGTAATAGTTGCCATGACCAGGCAATACCATCGCATGGCGCAGGTTAAATTCGACCTGATAATCCAACACTCCATTGACCGGTGCGGTAAACGAATGCAGTTTCACCTCACTGCTGGGTACTTCTAAAGGAAGGATATTATCGCTGTCATCTTTGACATACGATGCCGGAAAGGTTGCATCAGTTCCGGTGGTTTGTGTGAGATAAGAGGTGCGTCCGTCTTCAATTTGCAGGCGTAACTGTTCATATGTGCCACTAGGTATGATGACATCACTCAGCAACGCGTGTTTAACACCATTCTGGTATTTCAGTAAGTCGAGATAAAAGAACGTAGGGTTACCGCTCGTATCCGTTGGAATGGCATACCCGTCAGGTAAACAACCGTCACTGTTGGTTGTTCTGAGCAGCGCTAACGGCCCCCACTGAATTCAGGTTAATACGACTGACCGCGATACAAACCTGTTGTACGCTATCGACGGGAGCGTCTGAAATAGCCAGACTTAGCTGAGTTGTTCCTGAGTCAGATGACCCACCTCCGCCACCACAGCCTGTCAGCAGCAGTAACAGAGTAAAAGCATAACCAGATTGAAGTTTCATTATTAACAACTCCCAGTTGAAACGTTCTTAATAATTGTAGTTTGTTTTTTAACCAAAACTTACATTTAGGCGGGAAAGGAAGACGAATAACAAATCAAAGTTGCTCGTATTATCTGCAATTTGTCAGGCGAGATCTGTCATGATTATGTCATTGTCACAGATTAGTGTTTAAGAAAGCAGACTATTCACTGATACTGGTCGGAAGGAAAACAATGAAAAAAGCGGGTCTTATCATGGCGTTTTCAGGTTCGTTGTCACTTTTTTCTGCTTCGGCAGTTGAAGTCGAACGTTACACTATTGAATTACCAGCAGAAGCGCAGATCCCCTATCAGGGGCTGTATGCTAAAGAGTTTCCGCAGGGTATTCCAACCGGTTTAGGCTCTGGTCTGGCTTTTGCCGGCAAACAAGCCGATGGCAGTTTATTGTTTTACTCCTTAACGGATCGTGGCCCGAATGGCGATGCACCGTTATGGCTGGATGGCGAAAAAACGTCACCTACTAAAATATTTCTGGCACCACAGTTCACGCCGAAAATGATGCAAGTGCGTATTGCGGATGGAAAGGCGGTAGCCAGCCATGCGATTGCACTGAACGATCAGCAAGGTCAGATCAACGGATTACCACTGCCAGCCGGGTTGATTGGTTCCACCAGTGAAACCGCATTAAGTGATGCGCTTAAGCCGGTTGCAGAACACAGTGAGCGTGGGCTGGATACGGAAGGGTTGGTTTCTGATGGGCAAGATGGATTTTGGCTGTGCGATGAATATGGCCCCTTTCTGATCCATGTCGATGCGAAAGGAAAAATTCTGGCGAAATTCGGGCCGAGTGCAGATGAAAATGAAAAGGCAATCGCATCTGGTTTGCCTAATATTCTGAAATGGCGTCAGCCCAATCGCGGTTTTGAAGGCATTGCGCGGTTACCGTCCGGCAAGATCATTGCGGCTGTTCAAAGCACGCTGGATGTCGATGGTAGAACAGCCAAGAAGGCTTCCTTCATTCGGTTGCTGGAATTAGACCCGGTAACCGGTATTACCCGTATGTTTGCTTACCCTTATGATCTGGATGTTTATAAAAAGAATTCAGATGCCAAAATCGGTGATCTGGTAGCGCTCGACGATCAGCGCTTACTTATCATCGAACAAGGGAAAGACGCCGACAAAAACATGCGTAATCTCGTGTATATGATTGATCTGAAGCAGGCGACAGATCTGAGTGATAAACAGTTTGATAATAAGGCGTTGGAGTTTGCCCCAGACCGTGCGGCGTTGGAAAAGCAAGGGATTCGACTGGTTGCTAAGCAATTGGTGCTGGATTTACGCGCGCATGGTTGGCATGCAGAAAAAGCCGAAGGGCTAACTTTGGTTGATAAGCAAACCATTGCGGTAACCAGTGATAATGATTTTGGCCTGACTGTTAAAGTGAAAGATAAAGAAGGCGATGCCAAATCGCCGGATGATTATGCTATTGATCAAATGGGACAGGTTTATTTGGAAGATAAACCCGTCAAAACGCATTTTGCTATCAAAGCCGCTGAAGGTGATGACGCAAAATCGCAGTTATGGTTGTTTAAATTAGATAAACCACTGAAATAAAATTCATCATAGGAATACAGTAAGCCCCTTAATTTAATGGGGCTTTTTTTATGGCTAATACAAAGAACAGATTAATTACAGGAACGTGATTAATGAGAGATGTTTTCTAAATTAATGCGACTACAGTTGATATATCAAATCTGCAATCCGGACGGTGGTTATGTCTAATCAAGACAGACTGGAAATTGCGAGACTTACTCTCAACTATCTTATCTCAATTCAGACATCTGAAAATGGCGCTCATGCTTTAAGACGTCTTGAGGCGGAAGCTGGAAAATCGTCGGATCCAGATACTTTTGGTACCCTTTATCGGGTGGTTTTTAAAGAAATAGAAGCCAGTGTTTTTTCTGCTAAGGAAGGTGCGAACAAGTTCCTGATATGAGATCATGTTTGTCATCTGGAGC
>ERZ724503.218-NODE-218-length-21712-cov-6.116637_pt1 | contig 21712 bp, 11 predicted proteins | sample MGYA00376036_ERZ724503 | MGnify/ENA primary metagenome ERZ724503 (study PRJEB28724, sample SAMN07190885) | wastewater metagenome | isolation source: influent of sewage treatment plant in Hong Hong | place: Hong Kong | collected 2016-03-17 ...
TTCGATCACGATGCCGTCGTCGTAATAGGACACCTCGGTGCGAATCTTCTCGTATTCCTTACCGGTCTCGAGGTACTGCCCTTCGACGGCGCGTTTCGCGACTTTCGCCCAGCTGTCGGGCCAGTAGCCGAGTGGGTATCCGTGCCAGGGCTTGTGCGGTGTCAGGGTAGGCAGGTTCAGTTCGTCTTCCCAGATCTTCTTGGCGTTGTCCATGAAATCCTTGGTCGGCAGCGCCACCGGCGGGTAGGCCCAGTTCCGGGTGGCGTCGACCATGATCTGCGAGCCACCCAGTCCGTCGGGGTAGGTGCGATCGGTGAACGACGCCTCGACTGGCGCGCCGGAGGGATCCAGGTCGGTGAGGCGGCCACGCTGGATCTGGACGTCCTTGTGCGGTTGCACGCGCCAGGACAGCGCCCACAGCACACTTTCGAGGTCGTTGCTGTCGATGTCGTCATCGACGCCGACCACCCATTTGAAACACGCCAATGCCCGCGAGGAGGCCGCCGCCCGCAGGGCGTTCCACACCTCGCCGGCAACCGGGTTGTGGAACTCGACCACCACGAAGTTCGATGCGCCGCCCATCTCGTGGATGCTGACCTTGCGCATGTTCGGGGACTTGAGCCGCAGTTCCTCCTCCAGGAACCCTTCAAAGCCGAATTTGCGCAAGCAGGAACTCTCGCTCGGCGGCATCTCGCTGATGAAGGCCTGCAGGATCGGCTTGGTCCGGTGGGTGATCGCGGTGACCTCGAAGATCATCTGGTAGTCCTCGGCGCCGACGTAACCGCCGTATTCGCCGAAGGGGCCTTCCATCTCCAGAATGTCGGTCCGGATCCGGCCCTCGATAGCGATCTCGGCTCGCGCCGGAATCAGCAGGTCCACCGTTTCGGCGGGAACCACCTCCAGCGGCGCGCCGTTGAGCGCGCCCGCGGCGTCGTATTCGGAGATGTCCAGCTTGTTGACGGAGCACAGCGACAGCGCCGGCGGCGGCGCCAGGATGAGCACCGCTTCCAGCGGCTTCCCGAGCCGGCGGGCCTTCTCCCAGTAGCCGCGCTCGTCCTGACCGGACATCATCAACACGCCGGTGCGATCAGCCGCCTTCAGCATGACCCGATAGGTTCCGGCGTTGTAGATGCCGGTTTCGGGATCCTTGGCGATCCAGATCGGAGCGCTGAAGTAGGCCGAGGAATCGGTGCCCGGATTGACCACGGGCACCGGGAACTGGTCGATCCCGCCGCTGGCGAGCAGGTCGTCACCGGTGATGATGTTTTCCTTCACCGGAGCATCCGCTGCCGAGACCGTCACCGGGGGGATCGGGTTCTGCTGCGCCTCGAGCCATTTTGCCGCGATGTCGTCGGGGGAGTCGACCCCCATGGCGGCGGCGTAGACCTGCGGTGAGGCGCCCACGATGGCCACCGCCATCTGCGTGTCGAAGGTGCGGCCACGAGAATCGGTGAGGTTCTCGAACAGCCAGCCGGTGCGCTGCTCGGCCGGCAGGCCGCGGAACTGCCAGCGCACCAGCGGCATCACCTCGGTGTCCTTGTTGGTGGTGCGCGACACTCGCCGCAGCAGGCCGCGGCGCTCGAGTTCCTCTAGGTACTCACGAACGTCCCGGTATTTCGGAGTCGGAGTGGATGAGGTGGCCATGGGGCGTGCCCTTCGGTAGTCATCGGATGGCGCGGTGAAGAAGTCCGCGCGATCGTATCGGAGGCTTTTCAACGCCGACGTAAATTTACGAACTTATGCTTTATGCCGGTTTTGGCTGTTCAGAAGCCCCTTGGGGTATGGGGGGTTTCGCCTCGTCTACCGGTAACCCGCCATATTCGATCCCGCCGTATTCCTGAGAAGTGATGCAGGGTCAGCACACACCGTGGCGGAGCTGTGCCTTCTGGGTAGTTGCGGGATATTCGGTGCCGGGTCGGTGGTTGCGCGTAGACGACAACGCCTCGAAGAAGTTTGCTGTTAGCCCGTGCGGGGCGTGTCTCACCGGTGATACGATTGATCAAATGCTCACGGATCGTGAACAGGGACAGATGATTTGAGACTTTGTTCCTCGGGTCTGCCTTTTGGGCTGCCTGTCAGAACCCGTACAGGTGCTGCCTGGCGTTGAATGCCGCCGGTCCACCCTCGAGGATCGATTCCGCGAGCGCACGGATGGTGGCGTCGTCGAGTGATCCAATGCCGCCTTCCACTGGCTTGCCGTTCTGACCGCTGCCCTCCAAAGCGACGATGAGTTCCGCATCGCCGAGGACCGGAACATTCGCGTTGTGTGTGCTCGCGATGATCTGGCGCTTGCCCTTAAGTTCGCGGAGGTTCTTGACGATTCCGTCGTACACGAACCTGTTATCGAGATCGTCCTCGGGTTGATCAATGACAAGTGGTGCACGTGATGCTCCGAGCAGGAGCAGCAGCAGGGCGGTGGCCCGCTGCCCCTTGGATAGGTCGTCCATCTTCTTGAATTCCCGCGTGCCCGTTCCCGCCCCGATGTCGAGCTGCACCTCGACCGCATTCCCGACCGACAGCTCTTCGATCTGACGGAAGAGAGCTTCCCCGGCATCGACCACTCCGCGGGCCTGCGCACCACGGATCGAGAACTTGGCCGTGAGTTCAGCCTCGCCCTTGCGAGCAGCCTCAACGAACGCACGGGTCGAAAAGCCTTCAGCGTCAACGGCTGCCATGATCTGCGTCCGTTGCCCGCTGATCGTACCTTCGATCAGCGACTTGATGTGGCGACGATCTTGGGTCGCGATTGGCTTCACGATGACAACGCCACCTGTTGCTGCGTTCGCAGTTCGGATCGCATCGTGCAGAGCTTCCGCCCGCTTGATCTCGTGCTCGGCGAGTTCCTGGAGAAGTGTCTTGCGAGAAGCGACCAGTTCCTTGATGTTGGCGTCGATGCCGGCCCGCCGAGGCTCCTTGGCCTTGAGGTCTTCAAGCGCCTTCGTCGTTGTCAGGTACTTGTCGGGCTCAAGCCCGTCTTGAACGAGCTTCCGCAGCACCTCTGCGTGATCGTCGCGCTGCTCGCGGACAGCATTCGTCCAATCGGTTTCGGCCGAGGCGATCGCAGCGTCGGCAGCTGCGATGGCTGCTTCGGCCTGAGTCGCGAGGGCCTTTAGTGTCTCCGCCAACGTGTTCGTCGCAGATTGAACGCGTCGGAGAGTGTCCGCTTGTGGCGATCCTTCAAGCCCCTCGTACGACGCGCCGAGCTTCGCCGTCAACTGCGTGTCCGTGAGCCCCGTGAGGGTCGACTTTGCGTCGGCAACGCGCGAGTGTCCTTCGGAGAACACCGCCTCGTCCTGGTTCATCCGCGTGACCTCACTCAACCGAGTAGGCACGTCGGTCTCCTGAAACTGGCGCACTTGCTCATCCAAGCGCGGGATGTCGGCGAGTTCTTCCTCGAGTTCGGCCTTGTCCTTCTCCGCGCGCGCGAGCTTGTCGCGGCTTTCCATCAACGTTGCCAGCGTCGCCTTGTGCTCGGCCGTCAGGTCCCCGTTGCCTTGAAAACGGTGGAGCATACTGGCGACCTTCGCGCTGTCGCTCGTCAATTCCGCCAGCTCATGCTGTCCGAAGATTTCGACGTCGCCGATCACGTCGGCCGGTTGAAGGCTCGTGACCGTACCGCTGGAGTCCTTGACGACCGGAGTGTTGTGGACAGACCGCTCGATGGTGAACGCCTGGGTCATCGGCGAGGTCGCCTCCACAGCGAGTTTCACGACGGTCCCTGCGCGAAGCACACCTCTGACGATCGCGTCGTGGTCTGCCTTGGCTGAGGCGCCAATCGGCGTCAGCCCGAGAACGTAGCGAAGGCTCTCGATGGCGGTGGATTTCCCCGTTCCTCGCCCACCGATCAACGCGGTCAGATCCGGCGAGAGCGGGATCGTGACGCCGTCCAGGAAGCCGCCGACCCACGATATTTCCTTCAAGAGAGGGCGTGTCTCTCCTTTGGGGTCAGCGAGAGCGATCCGGGTTTCGGGGGTACGGACCGCGATCTTGAGGCTCTCGACGGTCGGTGTGCTCACTTTGAACCAGGTGGAGCCCCCCTCTGTCTCCAGAGCATCTGGGTGGGAGATGTCGTCGGCGTGGATGACTGCGAGCGGATGCGTGCGGTCGAACGGCTTGCGACGTTCGATGATGGCTTCCTGCTCCTGCGCAGCGGCCACGCTTGGTGTGACCCCCAAGGCATGGAGCCGTGGATGGTTGATCAGCTTTGCGAGCGGATTGCCCTGCCGGCCCGTAAGCATCCCGCTGTTCGCCACGTTGACGTGCGCAGGAATGACTAGCGCACCGCGATCCGACATCTTCTCCAGGATGTCCTCGAATGGCTGCCCAACGGTGCCGTTGTTGCAACCTGGGGTAACCCCGCACGCACCGATTGCCGCGTTCACATCGGCAGCTATGGTTCCGGCCTCGAAGATGACGAGAACGTGGAAGCCTTCAGCAGTGTTTGCCTCGAACCCAGGCAAGGCAACGACGCCACGTGCCGTCGTGTCTTGAATGAGTCCACTCGCCGTGTCGACGGCCCAGTGATCCGTAATCGCGATGAGTTCGATGCCAAGCTCGTCGCATTTGTCGAGGAGCGCCTTGTTGTATTCGGCCTCCGTGGCGAACCTGGTTGAGGGCGAGTTTCTCCCCTGGTACGCGTACGGATTGACTTGCAACGCGGCTCGCACCCAATGAGCGCCAGTCATCAGATCTCCCGCTCCTTCGAGTCCAATAATGCTCGGATCAACTGCCGGCTCATTCGTCGAGCGCCTTCACGAGGGCATCTTGCGCGTCGCTGTAGAAGATGAATGAAACCCTCGTCGCGACCTCGTCACTGACGTCGAGGAGTTGGCGGCGGGCAGACACCGGGAGCAAGAGGGCTGTGGCCCCCTTCTCCATCGCGTGCTCGGCAAGTTGCGCGGCATTGAGAACTGTCTCGACGCCGCCGCCCAGCGACAGGTTACCGACGGCGATCAGGCCGCCGCGGACCGACCGCTGGAGCATTGCGGAGGTGAGAGCCAGCAAAATCGGGAGCCCGAGGCCGGCACCGGTCTTCGCAGCGTCGAGGGCTCGGATCTGAGCAGTGAGGTTGTGCTCGCGTGGGTCGCGGTCACCCACGAGTTGTCTCGCCTGGGCGATGAGGTTCTGCTCGGCGACCTTGAAGCTCTCGCGGAGAGTGGCGGGCGCGGCCTGGTTGAGCAGACCTCGCGCGCCTGAGCCGGGCGTGTCCGCCGCCTCGATCCGGTAAAGCCCTGGGCCGACGTCGCCGTCGCTCTCGGAAATCGCCCACACTTGGCCGGGCGGTAGCGGATCGAGACCAATCGAGTCGGGGCTTGCCAGCTCGGGCGTCGAGACGAACTGCTCGACTCCCTCACCAAGGCGGTAGCCGAACTGCGTGTTACGGAACTCGGCGGCACCGATACGCCGCTGCTGCTCCTTGACTCGACGGCGGCATTCGAGTGCGATGCGAACGGCCCATTCGAGGTCCTCGTCGCAGACGTCGGCCTCAGCATCGGGGTAGAGCAGCTTGAGCAACCCGTCGACGGTCTTGTTGACCGCCGAGAGGTCACGACCTGACAGCGCGTCCGAGTAGTTCACGCGGCCCTGAATGGACGAGAGCCGTGACTGGTCGCGCAGGCGCGACCAGCACTCGGAGAGAAAATCGCTCACGAGCCCGAAGTGATGGGTGAAGTACGTCGGGTTGAGCTTCGGGACATCCCAACCGGGCAGGTAAGCGTGGATGCGGTCCATGAACGCGGTGTCGTCGCGCATCTCCGGCGGCAAGGGCGAAAGCAAGTGGCCGATTCGCTGCTGATGAGCAACATCGACGTCGAAGTTGCCGACCAACACGATCGAGCCGTCAGCACGGATGGACTCACGACCACGCGAGAACTCGCCGGACTCCATGTAGCCCTTCATGATATTGACGCCGTCCTTCTGATCGAAGGAGACGCCGGATACCTCGTCGAAGCAGACCACGTCGTACTGCGCGACGAGGCCGCGCTGCCCAGTTGCGTTGTTCACGAACATCCGGGCGACGGTCGCCTTACCGCCCGAGATCAGGTGTGCGTACGGCGACACCTGCTGGAATAGGTGCGACTTGCCCGTACCTCGCGGCCCCAGTTCGACCATGTTGAAATTTCGCTGCACAAACGGGACCATTCGCAGCAAAAGCACGTTCTGCTCGCGTTCGCTCAACTGCGCAGGCTCGAAGCCCACCGACCGGAGCAGAAGATGCTTCCACTGCTCGGTGGTGAACCGCGACCGGCCCTCAGCTAGTCGCGACAGCGAGTCGCGAGTTGAGAGCTGGATGGGGCGCAGTGACCCGATGGCGAAGGGTTTGCCGTTGTTCTCCTCAGCGATCGCGGCGTCGTAGGACAGGTCGACTTCGGCGTAGAAGCCGCCAGTGAGCATGCGTTCGTTGTCCCTGACTACGGCGTCGTCGATCCTGACATCGCGCAGCGCGAGGCTCGGCAGCTCGGCGAGGTAAGCATTCGACTTCGCGTCAAGTCGGGCCTTGACTAGGTCGATGAGCTTCACAGTCATGCGCTCGCGAGCGCGTGACTTGAACAGTTCCTCCTCGCCGGCTCGCACGGTGCGGTCGGCGAGCAGACGGCGTACAACCTGGAGGCCCTCTTCGATTTCCTCGGGATCGGTCGTGGCGCAGTATCGCCCAATGAGGAACTCGCCCACGTACGTCGGGACGGGATACGCCCCCTTGAACTGTTGCGCTAGATCCTTGCGAACGACGTAGCCCTCGAACACTGAGGCTGCTGTCTCGTCGATCTCGTCGAGCGTGATCGCCTCGGTCATTCCGCGCCTCCCACGGTAGTTTGTGCTTGGGCTAGGACCCCACCGTCTTGGTCAAGAAGGACGACCCACGCGACTGCCCCTCCAGGAGCCTGTTCTTCATCGACAAGAACTTTGATCTCGCCCGGTTCTGTGGGCGATTTCGGACCACCGACGGTGCTCGACGCGTCGGCTGGGCGGAGTCGGATTTCGGCGACGATATCGGCCTTGGCGGGGACGTAGTCGACGCGGCAGCGCTGTCCAGTCCACCGGATGGCATCAACCTGGACGGGCGCAACGGCCGTATCGCCGCGTGTCACCGTGACGACGGGAATCACACACTCCTGCGGGCTCAATCCACCGTGCTCGTAGAGGCAACCCGCCTCGAACGCCGAAGTTCCTGGTGCACTTACCATGTCGACGGACGAGTCCCATGTCCAGGGCAGAGTCGGGAAGTCCGGGCGCGCCGCCGCCGCCTTCAACCGAGCCACACGCGGCTTGCGCGCCGCATCACCTTCCGTGACTGGTAGGGGGAGAGCGACCTTCTGTGCTGCCTTGCCAGGCAAGAGGAACCCATGGTCAGTGACAATGACGACCGTTTGCCACCCCGCGTCGAGCAGCCCGCGAACGCGCTCGGTGACGAGGTCGAGCTGCTGGTCGACGAGGTCTGCAAGCGCATGTCCGTGGGAATGGCCAAGCGAGTCAATCGAATTCGTTTGCGTCCATGCTTTTCCGGTCGGATCTCCGACCTTCGCGGCGTCCCACTCGAGGAACTGAACACCTGCGCTCATCAGTGCCGAACGCAGGACCGCGCCCTTGAGGGATCGACCTTGGTCGTCAGCCGCATCGAAGGCTGTGCCGCCGCCCACGGCGATCGCGATAGGGGCGACCGCTGGCTGCCCAGTCGGTGTCACGCTGGGAAACGCGGCCAACCGCGTCTCGACAGAGACAACGAGCGGTGACAGCCGCCGAGTCACTCGGGAGGCCAGGTCGAAGCGCAGCGCATCGACGTAGACGACGGCAGTTCCCGTGTCGATGTCGAGGCCGATCTGCCCGGGATAGCTGGTCACCGCCGCTTTCTGAAAGGCCCGCGCTGACTCATCGACCCAAGGGTCGTAGAGCGCACTGAGCGCAGTCGCGACTGCGGCCCGGTCCTGCGCCGTCTTGGCCGACGCAAGCGCTCGCAAAGCGAGGTCGTCGATCGCGTGGCCTTCATCGCCATACCAGGCGACCTGAGTCTTGAGATCTGTCGCTGTTGATGCGGCCACAACACGACCCGCTAGTTCGGCGAGGTGCCCGACAGCGCCCGCCAGCGGCGCTTGCCCGAGGACGGCCCAGACGTTGTCCTCCCGCGCCGAGTGTGCGGCAACGAGTTCGACGATCCGGCGTTTCGGGTCCGGGTCAGCCGCCAGCCCACTTAATGCGATCCGCAACACCTCCTCCTGGTCGCGATTCCATGACGGCCATGAATCGGGATGGGGGTCAGTGTCTCCGAAGAGCGGCACGACCGAGGGGCGCGCTTGATCGAGTAGTTCGGGGATGTTCGGATAGCGGGTGGGGTTCTCCGCGAACCGCTGCCAGACGGCACTCCACTCGCCGGTCCTGCTTCCAAGCTTGCTGGCCGCGGTGAGCGAGCCGTCCTTCTCGGGGCTGAATCCGTAGACGGATTTGCAGGAGGCGTTGAGTGCTTGCCATCGCGCGCCTTCTAGCGAGGCCTGAACCGTATCTGGGTCATTCATCCATTCGAGCAGGGTGCGTACCGCGTCATCGAGCACGAGGTGGTGGAGGCGCGACGAGTCGAGGCGCCCCATGCGCTTGAGGTCATCGATGTCCTCGAATAGAAACTTGTCCAGCACCTGCGCGAATGCCGTTCTCGTCGCGGCGTCGCCAGCGATATCTAGCCCTGCACCCTGTCTTGACGCGAGGAACGAGTGCGGTGTCCACGGCGCCTGACCGAGCGCAGACGGCCACCAGTTGGAGCGGATTGAGATCTCCGCGAGCGGTGCAAGCGTGTCGTCGAGGGCAGATGCTTCGGCCACAGAACTGCGGCTGACACCGGGTAGGTAGATCACCCACGGGTTGCGCTCACCGTGCTCCGCTAGGTGAGTCGGAAGGTTGGCTGACTCAGGCGATGCGAGAACGGCTCGAAGCCAGAGTGCGGGTCCTCGAGCGCGTGCGGGATCGTATTCGCCGAGAACGAGGATAGGCGCTGCCTCCTGGAGGTCGCGGATCACAGGCTCCCACGCGCGTTCGGGGTCGGCCCACAGCACGGCCGCGGGGGCAGAGATCGCCCCCGCGTTGAAGTTCGCCGCATCACGGAGCGCTTTGGCGACCACGGCACGGACCAGCGTCATTCGGTCGCCTCCGCGGCTCTCCGGGCTGCGCGGCGCTCATCGAGTGTCGGGTGCAGATCGTTGTGGCGCTCCGATCCGTCGGGATTCGTTCCGCGATCTTTCTTCCAGTGCACATTGACCTTCGACCGGAGCACCCCGGCGGTCACGAAAGGTCGGATGTTGAGGCGGACACCGTCGTCAAGGTCTGGCTCCCAGCCGATCGGTTGCTCGGCTATGGGCTTCCACCGCACGTACACGTCGTGGGGCGGCGCGCCTTCGAGGATGAGTTCGAGCTTGTGCTGGAGATCCTCGGCTGCTGCGAGTCGAGCGTCAGCGCCAGCCCGTTCCGCCCGAGTCTCATGCTTCTGCCGGTCGATCCACGCGCCGAGCGACGCGAAGGTCAGCTTCTCCAGCGTCCGCCGATCGAGCTTGTGGTAGTTGACGATCGCGGAGAACCCATCCTTGCGGCCATCCCAGATGTGCCAGAGGAATGGTCGGTTGTCGAAGACTTTGACGTGCTGAGCGAAGAACGAATCTCGGAGCCAGTCTTCGAGCCTGCCATTCTTTCCGCCCGCCTCTGCCACCAATTTGCGTTCGAGGCTGCCCGTCCACTGAGCGCCATACTCGACTGTGAGCAACTCGCGCAGGCGCGTCACGAGGTCGGGCTCTCCTGGAAGCGACACTAGTGCCGCAATTCCGTCGGCGTCCGCCAACGGCGTGAGCGCATCAGGACTTTGCTCGGGCCAGGCGTAGCCCAGCAGTCGAGCAACCGCGACTTGTAGCGGTTGCGCCGAAGCGTAGGGCTTCCCCGAGAATACCCACTGACCAGGGTCTGAGACCGACGACGGTTCCGGCAACCCGCCGCGGTTCCTCGCGAGAACTCCCCAGCGTTCTCGGTCGAAGGGGACCGATCCAAACACGCGCGGAGTGACCTTGAGACTGCCATCAATCGCGGCGACGTGGGCGGCGAATTCCTCCGACTGAACGAAGTGCCACACGGCCTCGAGGTCTTCAGCCCTGTAGGGGACCATGGCGGCAATGTTCTGACCGAAGAGGTCACCCCAATACGGCGCGACCGGATGGGGTCTCACGAGTCTGATGGCAACCCCGACCTTGCCCCACGCCCGGTCGCCCTGAACTCGCGCATTGGGGTTCTCGCGATGCATGCGTCCGTCGTCGGGCCACCATATGACGCTATCGAGGCCGCTGACCGACCCTGTGACCTCCGATGCCATCTGGAAGGGAGCCCATACGCCGAACTCAGGAACCTCCCAGAACTGGCGTCGGAACCTGGCATCGTCGCCTACGTGAAGTCCGATCGCGATATCGACAACATTGCCGAGTGGCGCGTGCGACTGAAGCGCCTCAAACAGAATCCGGGACTCTCGATTCCGCAGTTGCTCTGACTGTTGTATGCGGGAAGGACGCTTTTCCTTTAGGGCCAACGCGATCTCAACAGGTGCTGGTTCGGAGCTGACATCGATCGTCTGCATCTCCCAGTCGGCGGAAGGGCGGCCGACCGTGCTGACTTGGAGCACAACCTGAACGATCTCACCCGAGATTCCCGAGAACGCACCGGCACCCAGCCGCCCGACGATCGCGAATGACTGACTCTCCAGCACCGCTCGACGTAGGTCACGATACGTCAGGAGGCTCGTCCACGACTGTGGCAAAACGAGCACAATGGTTGTGGCCATCCGTGATAAGCGCTCGTAGAAGGCGGTTGCGAGGTCAGCCTGGCTACGTGGGTAGTGTGCCTGGAGAAACGATCGGAGCCCTTCTTCCTGGTGACCCCGAAGCAAGTACGGCGGGTTCGTCGCGACCAACGTGTACTGTGCCCCGAGGAGAACCGCTGCGTGCAGGACATCCTCGGCGACATACCCGACCACGGTTCCTGTTGAGGACTCAGCGGCCAGCGCTGCCGACAATGCTTCGCGGGTCCGGTCCCACCCAATGTTGATCGTCATGTCTCGGCCGATGAGCGCATCAACTTCAGCCGAAGGGCGCGGATCGATCAGCGAGCCGAGCGTGTCGGCTTCTCGGAATCTGCCATGTAGTCGGCCGAGGAGTCCGCGAAGTTCCGTGTCGGTACCGGCGAGTGCCTCCCAGTCCTCGCGTTTGCCACGAACCGGAATCCCGGAGCAAGCGATCTGCGGAGCGGGAAGTTCGCGGAACCCACCCTGCTTCCACGCTTCAAGCGCGATGTTGAAGGTTGCGATCTGGGTGCATCGTGGATCGAGTTCGAGGCCGTGGAGGTTGTCGCGAAGGACCGCATCCTGCGCATCGGCCGACGTGAGACCCTCCTCCTCGGCGCGCATGCGCCAGAGCATTCCGAACATGGCCACGAGGAAGTGGCCAGAGCCGCAGCAGGGGTCCATCACCGTCACGTCAGCTGCACATTCGGGCCACTCATTGAACGAGCCGGCGGCAGGTGTGCCGTCCTCATTGAGTCGGAGGTACTCCCACGAATCAACGAGCGGTGACTCGGGGTGACGGGCTACCCACCAAGCTCCGAGAGAGTTCTCCAGCAGGAAGCGCACCATGTAGTTCTCGGTGAACAACTGCGTCACGGGCGAGATGTCGGCACCGCCGATCTTGACGCCGGAGTCGTTGACTCGTTTCTTCTCGGCCGTCTGCCAGAACTGGTAGACCCAGCCGAGGGCATCCTCCGTCGTGAACACCTCCGCCGGAATCTCCAGCAACAGTCGCTCCAGTGTGTTCCGGTGTTCAGCCGCGAACCCCACCTGGACTGCAGGATCGGTGAGGCGGAACACACCGGGCAGGATCTCGGATGCGAAGCGAGCGGCAACAGCCCACGCGTCGGGCTCGCCGAGGTCAGATGCGAGATCGCCGCAGTCCTCCAAAGACAATGGGATGTCGCGGTACTCGGGATGCCGCAGGAGTCCGTTTACTTCCAGGAAGCGTGCGAATAGCAACCGGTGCCACTGCTCATAGGCGACGTCGTGAACGAGGTTCGTCAAGGGCACACCCGCGCGCGAGGTGTCATCGCCGAGTTGGCGAGCCTTGTCGCGAAGTGCAAGGCGAAGCTTGTTTTGCTGTTCGCTTAGGTATGCGGGCCGGCTCGGCTCGCTGACCGCGAGTGCGCGCAATGCGTCTTCGGCTGCGCGTTGTGCCGCCTCGCGGGCACGTTGCGTCTGGGTGTCAAGGAAGCGCCGCTGTTCAGTGTTGAGGACAGTGATCGTTTCGGTGCTCATGGTCAGCCCTTCACCACGACAGTGTCGTTGCCGCTGTTCAGAGCGTCGAGAAGCCGAGTGCGCAGGTCATCGATGTACCGCTCGATCTCGTCCACGTTGTTCAGGCTCGCCGTCGACACCCGCACGGTGGTTGTCTTGGCCGCAGGCGTCGTGAGTTGGATCGCCGCCTCCAGCGCCCGAGAGGACCGCTGTGGGATTGCGTCTAGTTCAGCGGACCACCCTTGGAGCGGCCGGGCCTGCGCGGCCACCAGAACGGCCGACGGATCGGCAAGGTTGGGCTCGGGCTCGGCTCCGAGGTGGTGTTCCGCCAGGAGAGCCTCGCGCTGCGCCTCGTCGAGAGCCGTCCACGCGGGCTGCTGTGCGAGGCTCCCCACAGCCGTCGCGCGGGCATCGCGCAAGGCAACCGCTGCCTCGTGGATGGCATCGCGAAGTGTGTCGGCGAGATCCTTGACGATCGGGGCGACGGGGTCGGCGTCGACGAGTAGATCGCGGCTCGCGGCCAGCGCGTCGAGCCGGTCACGGGCCGCCGACGCCGGCTCCAGGCCCGCAGCCGACGTCGCAAGCGAACGCGCCAACTCGAGCGAGGGTGTCCGGCTCTTGAGCCTCCGTTCCAGGTCCCGCAGCCGCTCGTTGAAGCTCGTCAGGTCACTCTTCGCTGCGAGAAGGGCGTGCACACGGTCGTTGCCCGAGGTGCTCACGATCGCCTGGATGTTGCCCGGGACAGCGATGTCCGGGCGCGGAGCGGGTCCGCTTACGTCCTTCGCGCGGTCGACGAGCGACTTGACGGCCTGCTCGACCGCCGAGACGAGCCCATCGTTGTCGGTCGAAAAGCCGAGGTTGCTCAGCAGCTGGCGCGCCTGAATCTTCTCAGCGGGCTTGAGAACTGTCACTTCACGACGAAGCTGCACATTGCCGAGACGGGTTTGCTTCAGTACGTCGGCAGTAGTCGCGTCGCTTCCGTTGAGCGTCGCTCGGATCACCCCGGTGTCGAGGAGCACCCCGAGGGCGGCCATGAGCGCGTCCCTCGGCCAGCCGAGGGGCTTCGAGGTGACGGCCTTTTCGACGTCACTAGCTGCAGTCCCCGCTGGGCCGATGCGATTGAGTACCTCCTTGACGACGCGGTGCTGCTCAGGGTCGCCGTCGTATTGGACTGCTTTGAGGGCGTCCACCGCCGATCCGCTCTTCACCCGGGCGATGACTTGCGGCCACCGGTTGTCGTCAGCCTCGGTGAACCGTGGGAAGAGCCGTGTCGCAGCAGCCTGCGCGCCTGCCTCGATCCCCTCGCGCAGGGTGACTCCACTTGGTGCAGTCCCGCCGCCAAGTAGAACGTTCGCCTTGGAGATGACATCGCGGACGTATGCGTTCACCTGGTCTGTCGCCCGGTTGAGGCGCGTCTGCATTGCGCTCCGGGCCTGCCTGCCCTCGTCGTCCTGCGGAATTCCCTGCTGGTCGATCACCCGTTGCGCAGCGAGCTTGTTGCGGACCGCTGCAGCGAAGGCGGGAGCCTGGAGACGGGGGAGGTGAACGAGGACGATCGGCGAGTCGACGCCGAGGCTTCGGGCGGCCTCGTCGAACTGCTTCGCGGTGATACCTTCGTCCCACTCGGAGCGCAGCCACACTGGGATCGCCTCGGAGTCCGGCGGGAGCGACGGGTCGGCGTGAAGGGCGAGCTTGCGCGACTCCTTGGCGCGACCCTGCTGGATAGTCGCGGGCAGAGCCCGATTGACCTCCGCGAGCAGCAGGGAGTCGCGCTCGGTGCTCACCTCGCTGTCGGTCACTTGCGCGTGGTGCCTGCGGAAAGCTTCGTCCCACTCGCGGCCCGCCTTGGTCTGAAGACGGAACTCCTCGCCGTCCTGTTGAAGAATGCCCTCTGCGGCGAGCGCTTCGAGCACTGTGGGGACTTTCTGCCGGAGTCGGTCCCCGTCGTGGGCAAGGTCTTCGACTAGCAGATCGACGATGTGGTCTGCCGTGGCGCGCACGCCAATGTCTCCGTGCCCGGACGTCGGCAGCAGACCGATGAGGTGGATGAGGCCGAGGATGCGTCCCCTCAGGTCGTCCTTCTGTCCCTGCTCGTGGATCAGCGTCTGTGTCTCCTTGAGGAGCAGGCCCGCGCCGTTTAGGTCTTCGTTTTTCTGTGTGTAGAGGAAGTCGGCACCTACCGCTGTGCCGACGGGTTCGGGCGCGACCATGCGGTTCGCCTCGTGCACGATGCGGAGCTGAGAACGCAGTTGCCCGGCGCGGCCGGCGTCGGCCTGGCGGAGGACGCTCTCCCAAAATCGACGGCGTACTGGCAGTAGTGGGTAGTCCTCCGCGAGGTCCTTGTCGTCATCCGCGGTGTGCTGAATCTTGCTCCCGATGAGCTGTCGGTAGATCTGCCCGGAAACCGACGCCAGCGTGCTGTCCAGACCAGGCCTCTCCGCAGGCTCCTTGCTCAGGAGCACACGTCGGACAACGGCGTCGACGTCCTGGTTCTTGAGCACGACCTTGACAGTGAAGCGGTCCTGGATCTTCTGAAGCGTCGAATCGGCCGTCAACTCCTGCTGGCCCGTCGCCACGAGCAATACCCGACCGTCGAGTTCGCGAGACACCGACTCGACGAGGTTTTGAACCTCCATAGCTCGGCCGCCGTCGCCGCTGATGTACTGCTGCACCTCGTCGAGGACGATCAGCGATGGCGGAATATGGCCATCGCCGACGTACTGAAGGATCTTCTTGAGTAGTGCGACCGTCTCATCCGTGGAGAACGAGCGTGCGCTCGTCGGGAACTGGCTGCTCAGCTGGCCGCGCACATCCTTCGCCGAGCTTGCAAACTCCGGATCGACCGCGAGGATGGCGTTCGCGAGCTGCCTGCTGAGGTGATACTCGGCCAGTTCCTCGATGATGTCGCCGCCATTGGCCACGATGTGCTCGCGGACAGCGTCAAGGTGCCCGTTGTCGGCCAGCCACAATGCCACTTGAGCGGGCGCGACACGCGTGGGCAGCCCAGCTGCCCCGAGGACGATGGAGAGAAACACCGAGTTGAGGGTGTCGCCGCTGCGGTCGAGCGCTCCTGCGGCCGCCCACGGGGCGGCGCCATCTCGGCGGCCGAGCGTCGTCAGCTCGGTCAATTGGTCTTGGATGCCTTGCGAGGCGTTGGCCAGTCCTCGCGCAGTCGCGCCGTTCGGGAACTTCGTGTCGGCCCACAGGTGCTGCAAAACGCGGACTAGGTGCGACTTACCGCTGCCGTAGAACCCCGAAACCCAGACAGCAGGCTGCGTCGTTCGGTTCCGGTGACCGGTGTAAGAGTCGAGGATCCGCTGGAGACCGTGCTCATACTCGCCCTCGCAGACAAAGCTCTCCAACTCGTACTTGAGGACATCCCACTGGTTGGAGTCTTCGGGGCGGTCGACGTTGGTGACGCCGTCGTTCGGAATTTCGAAGCTCAGCGGGCGCCGCACGAAAAGTTCGTTGTTGATCGTCACGAGATGTCCTTCTGCGGATCGATGACGCGGGCGCGGTAGTTGAACCCGTCGCGCGCGTCGAGCAAGCGGAATGAATGAGTCTCCGGGTCGTGAAGCCCTGGAAAGAGCACGAGGAGGCGGCCAGTCACAGCGGAATCGACGGACTTGATCACACTCGACGCTCGCAGGAACGGATAGATCGAACCGATCCCTACCAGTGCCACGACGGCATTCGTGGGAGCCGCTTCGAGGGCATCGCGGATGCGCGTGACCAATGTCGTCTCGAACTGATCGAGGATCGACTGCGTGAGATCGCTCGGCTCCTCGTAGAACGCCTCAGCATGCCGGTGCGAAGACAACCAGCGCCCAAAGTCGTCGCTGACGTCGACGACGAGCCAGTCGCGGCCCGCCTGGGTTGTCGTCAACTCCATACTCGGAAGAGCGTGCCGCATCCGGCGTTCCAGGTCGGGCGGGTAGACCAGCATCCAGACGCGCTCGCCGCCTGACACGTTGTCCTGCCATGTTAGGGACAACTCGGCTTTGTACGCATCGACAAGATCGGCGACTGGGCTCATCCAGCACCACCGAGGGCGGGGAACGATACATCGACGACGTTGCCTGCGACGAGGAGGTCGACGAGTCCCTGGGTGTGCGCGGCGCGCAACGCCTCCAAGGAGTGTCCGTGTGCGAGTCCGAGGATCTGCGACCAGGGGTTGTCGAGAACACCGAGGCCACGCCCGCCGGCGAGGTGCCCCAGGTATGCCGCGTAGGCGATGGCCGGCGGGCGTGCCTCCACTTCGGTCCGCACCTTCTTGGCGCGACCCGCGAGGTGGCCAGTCTGGGTCCAGCAAGCTCCGGTGTTGCGACCAGTCTTCGCGAGCGTCGACTCCGACATTTCGTGGCCGAACTCTGCGGCGACGGCTGCGGTTAGGTCTGCCGACGTCACGCTCGAACCCGCAGGGAGGTCCGAAATCGCGGCGAACGAAGCGCGAAGCACCTCGTCACGGGTGAAGGCCAGAAGCCCCGCAAGGAGCGGGCGCGACGAGGGGTCGATGTTCCAGAAGTGCCGCAGCGCCGCGAACTCCGGGCGGCCAGGGTCTAAGAAGTACAGCTCGCGGAGATGGCGGAACGAACGCTGCCGGCCGGTCTGAGTCGGACGGCCGAGGACGTTGTCTTCTACGACCGCTTTGCGGTACCGCTCGGCGGGCGCATCCGACGGCACCTCGCGCAAAAGCTCAACCAGGTGGGGGATGCCGATCGTATGGCTCGCGGTTGTCCGCAGCGTGCCGAGGACTGAATCGCTCTCAGCGATAAGGGAACTCGTCATCTCTCGGTTCTTCTCCTTTCCCACACGCACACGGCGCTATTAGTCCACAGCTCCGCATCTCGACCGTCCGATGCGATGCACTCCATCCCGGGTGTCATTGCAGCAGGAGCCACTGACATTGAGCAGTCATGAGACGCCTTCCCCTGCCGCACCGCCACGGCGCACCCAGTCGTCGATCTCGCTTGCTTGGAACTTCCAGAGGCGCCCGACCTTGTGGGCGGGCATGGCTTTCTCAGCGATCCAGGTGTACACGGTGTCCTTGGTGATCCCGAGGTGTGCGGCGATGTCGTCTGCGGACAGCCACGGCTCAGCCACGTCGATCCTCCCTCGCACAGCGTGACCCGGGCAGGTCAACGGCCTCAGAGCTTATCGGAGGTCGGGCGGTTTTAACTGGGTTCTTCCGGGCGTGGCCGAATCGAGCTGGGTGTGGTTGGGTGGGTTACACCGCAACGGACGAGAAGCCGATGAAGTCCATTGACCAGGAGTTCGGTGGTCGGCAGCGGATTCAGCAGGTCCCCAGGGACTCGGAAAGTTGCGGCGCCGAGGAGTGCGTGGGTCAGGCCACGCTGCGGACGTGTACCTCAAGAACCGCCTGCAGGTTGTTGACCAGCAGCCATCGGTCGTCCCCGGCCCAATCGAGACTGTCAGTCAATGCGCGTCTGATCTCGTGCCGCTGCCGTGTGCCTTGACCGGCCCAGATGACCAGTTGGGGTCGAGTCACAGCGCGAAGCGCCAGCACCGTCTGCGGGAACAGAGCGACCCGGTCATCGGTACCGACGGTGAATTTGGGTTGTGAGGTGAGCCCCCTGTAGTGGTCAAGTCGTTGTGGGACTCGGGTCTGCTGCACGAGGCGTTGACTACGAGTGGCTGCTCGTGGTCGCGCAGATCATTGGGCTTGAGCGCTTGATAGAGGCCAGCGGTGCTTGTCCCCAGGAGCAGATGCAGCATGCGCAGGATCGAGGACTTTCCTACGTCGTTTGCGCCGACGATAACGGCGTGTCGCCGCAATTCGAGATCCAGATCGTGGATGCGGCTGTGGTTAGCAATCTCCACCCGATGCAGGCGCATACACGCGTCGCCTTCCCACTTTCCGGAGCGGCGGCGCTGCTCCGACGGACACTCCGTCAACCCAGCCTTATTTGAATGTTCTGTGACTTCCGTTGCATTGACGACCTGGGCGCGGGGGTGTGTCGCGGGGACCGCCCTGTCGTAGGCGCGATGTACCAGCAGCAGTAAAGCTTCCGTATTGATGCTTGGTTCAGATCCCGGTGCACGCTACTGAAAATAACCAATCGAATTGATTTCCAGGACTGTCGAGAGGAGAAGAGAACGATGGGCTCCGTCACCAAAGTCCCGGTTGTTCAGAAGCGTCCGAGTTTTGAGGATCGCGTCGAACGTACTTCGCCCAGGTGTTGCCGCCTTCGGCGGCGTGTTTCTGGGTGACTTGATCGCTGTAGCCGAGCATTTCGGCGACGAGGGGAGCGGGCATCGCGGACACCAGTTCTCGCAAGGCTGTGTTTCGTGAGCCCTGCAGGTTGATACCAAGTGCTCGAAGGCGATGCATGATCGATTGTGGGTCGATGTGTCGGCCCGGTCGGTTGCTGGTGAAGAGCCAGGGTGTGCCAACGGCTCCGCCGGCGGTGCGCAGGTTGGGGCGGTGGCGAAGGTGGTAGTTCAGCTGCGCGGCGAATGGCTCTGGAACGGGCACAGGGTCTTTGCCCAAGGCGATACGGGTCTCTCCAGCGATTTGGGAGACCGCGGTGGTTTGCAGGGCGGCAATCTTGGTCAGCGGCTGAGCATAGAGCAACAGCAGCACGCCGGCGACGCGGTAGGGAAGACTTTCCGAGTCGCCGGTGAGCAGTTCTTTGAGCCACGCCAGTCGTTGGTCTTGCGTGATTGTGGGGGTTGTTTTCGCCTGTCTGAAGCCGATCTGCACCGACACGTTCAACTTGCTCTTCTTGGCCCAGATGAAGAAAGTGCGGATCGAATGACGGGTGGTAGGGCCTGAGGCGAGGTACTCGTCGACGTCTTGTTGTGCGCAGTCGGCGACAGTGCGCCGATGAGTCTGTTCGAGCCAGGTCAGGAACTTGATGGTCTCAGTGATTTCTTGTTTGGCGGAACGCGTTGGGCCATCGGAGGATTGACCGGGTCTCGATTCACTGCGGAGCCGTCGCAGATGGTGCCAGGTCGCGAACTGTTCAACCGAGGCGCGCACAGCTGGGGAGTCGATCGCGTCAAGTTTGTCGGCCAACCAGACTTCAAAGCGTGCCAAGTGCTCATCGCGTGGAGGGAGCAGCCCATGGTGTTGCAGCAGGCTGCGCAGGTGATCGATATGACGGCCGGATCCTGCAGCGGTGAGGCCGTCGTGGGTTAGCGGGATGGCGCCGGAGGTGATTCCGCCGAGCAGCTCCAGTACTTGGATGTTGCGTTTCCAGGTCAAGATGCTTTCGGGTCGGTCGACGCCACAGAGCACTTCGATCAGCGTTTGCATGGCGGCGAGGTCGGCGGGATGGTGCAGCAGCATCTTGCAGAGGTCCTCGCGCAGGGCGCAGCGGGCGCACTGGCCAGAGCGATAGATCTCGCCTTCGCCATGGCAGGTTTTGCATGTGAAGTCTCCAGGGATACCGGCGCACCTCAGACAGACCGGGTGCGGGTCGGTGCCGTTGCGGCGTCCGGGGAGGACGCCATTGTGTCCACACGTGGGGCAGATGCCGTGGGTGCGCATCGCGGTGTAGAAGCAGCTGTGGCACAGCTGATCTCCGGGCCAGTGGACGCGCAACTTGTTGGCCATGCGGTGGCATCGGCTGCATTCAAAGACCCCCGTGGTGACGCGTGGTCGCCCGCGGGTTGTGGATCGCGGTGTGGGGTTAATCATTGCCATCGGTGATGACGCGCGCTCGTCGAGGCCGGATGGACTTGTTGAGTTCGACGACGTTGGGCGGTGCAGTGGCGCCCGAGGCGGTCTTCTTCTTCCGCGCATCGGTGGCGGTGACAGTCACGAGGTCTTCGACGCCGCAGCCGAGGATGTCGCATAGGGCGGCCAGCAGCTGCAGGGCGACGCGTTCGGGGCGTTGGTGCACGATGCGGTAGACCTGGGGACGCGATAGATGGATGCCGCGTTCGGCCAGGCGGGGGATGAGGTCGGTGCTGTTGTGCATGCCGTGGGCGGCCATCAGCTCGGCGAGGCGCCAGGTGTAGTCCACGTCGCGTTTCACGACGTCTCCTCGCCGAGGGAGAGAGCGTCTTTGACGGTCTGGTCGAGGACGCGGCGTAGCGTGCGGGTGCGGAAGTCGCTTGAGACGCCGGTGTAGAGCGAGGTGGTGCTGGCGTAGTCGTGGCCGGCTTGGTCTTGGACAAACTTGGCGTCCCAGCCGTCTTCGATGAGGTGGGTGATGTAGGAGCGCCGGAAAGAGTGGAGGTCCAGGCCGGCGGAGAGCTCAAGGTCGTTGCAGTATCGCCGGAATCGGCGCAGCAGGGTCCGTTCGGCGACCAAGGCGCCGCGCTCGCTGGGAAAGAGGTCGATGCCGTCGTCGAGGTGGGGCTGGCCGTGGGTGAGCCAGTCGGTGATGATGTCCGGCGTCCAGTCGAACACCGTCAGTACGGTGCGGCGTTTTGGTGGGGAGCCTTTCTTGGCCTTGCCGTAGCGGATCTTCACCACGCCATAGCGGCCGAATTCCGGGGCGTGCGGGTTGCGGGAGAAGTCGACGGTCTGCAGGTGACGCAGCTCGTTGAACCGCACGCCGTAGGAGTAGGCGACCTTGAACATCACCGCATCCCGGTACGCCGGCAGCCAACCCTTCTTCTTGGTGTTGGCGATCAGCGTCACCTGGTCGTCGGCGTGGTCGAAGAAGTCCTGCAGCTCCTGCTTGGTAAACGGGCGCTTCTCCGGATCCTGCTCGTTGTCCTGAACGTGGGTAGCAGTGTTCCAGGCGAAGAACACCTGAGCCGGGTGCGTACCGAAGCGTTGTTCGCAGACTCGGTCCCAGCCGTAGTCCGGGTCAGCGATATAGGAGCAGAACAACCGCAGGCCATTCTGATACCCGCGGACTGTGGATTGGCGGCGGCCCTTGATGCCACGCAGATCGGCGAAGAATTCCTCAACGATGGCCGGTGTCCAGGACCACGGGTATTCGTTGGTGTGCGCGATGAACCGACGAACCAGCCCGATACGGCCATCGATGGTGTCGTGGTCGAGGTTGCGGCACAGTTGCTGGTTGCGCCAGCCGTCCAGCATTTCCTCGACGGTCTGGCCCTCGGGATGCAGCAGCGGGACCGAGCCCACCAGGAACACGCGACCGCTCTTGTCGACGGGCAATTCAGCCTCCAAAGCCGTCTCATCTGATGCATCATTGAATCAACTAATGAATCATTACCACATCGGCGCTGGTAGGTCCAACGTGAAACGAAGCTTCGCCGACACGTGTCGCGACAGTGGCACCGGAACGGCGGCGCTAGAATTTCGTCAACCTGCCGTAAGCCGTTGGTGTCGAGGCGCTTTGGACATATCTGTTCGAGGCGGCAGGCGAGGGCACTTCGGGTGCAGCATGATTCATCTGATGAAAACGGCGACGTTAACTTGACATAATGTGGCTTATCGGCACAGGGCATGCGGGTTGCGCGCGTGCTACG
>ERZ724503.223-NODE-223-length-21586-cov-6.279132_pt1 | contig 21586 bp, 14 predicted proteins | sample MGYA00376036_ERZ724503 | MGnify/ENA primary metagenome ERZ724503 (study PRJEB28724, sample SAMN07190885) | wastewater metagenome | isolation source: influent of sewage treatment plant in Hong Hong | place: Hong Kong | collected 2016-03-17 ...
TTTCAATTTCGATAGCAATTATCAAAATTAAATATAAACATAACAAGCCAAATAATCAATCAAAAGATTCAATTATAGTAGCCAGTCATGGATTCATAAAGGAAATAACTGTGGCAAAAAAAGATATTGTAAAAGAAGAGTTGGAAAAATCAACAAATAAGAAAGTTGTAAAAAAGAAGAAAAAAGGTGAAGAAGCTTCAAATGAAGATGTAGTAATACAAGATGAAATAGCTTTAAGTAGTTCATCTTCTGAAGAAGGAATCTCTTCTGGAGATGAAGTAGCAGGTTCTTTTTGGTCAGAAAATGGCTGGTTGATTGCTGGTGGAACTTTAGGTGTTTTAGGTGGAGTTGCTCTTGTTAGTGGAGGAAGTAGTAAATCAGGGGGTGGAGTAGAACATCATGATACTTCAAGTACAACATTGAGTGTACAAGATGGAAAAATCAGTGGTGCCATGGTCTTTACTGATGGTAATAATAATGGTCAAATAGATTTTACAGATAGTGATAATGATGGTATTTATGATATTGGAGAGACACTTTTAAATGGAGATGCTTATCTTGGAACAACAGATTCTAATGGAGATTTAAGTGTAAGTTCTTCTTTAGTAGCAGGAAAAGCTTTTGTAACTCAAGGTGGAACAGATATAACAACGGGATTAGAAGTAACTGTAAATTATACAGCAGTATCTGGTTCAACTATTATAAATCCACTTTCAACACTAGTGCAAGAATTAGTAGAAGGTGGTAAAACACAAGCACAAGCAGAAAGTTTGGTAAAAACTGCTTTAGGAATAGATAGTGCTGTAAATTTAAGTAGTTATGACCCAACAAAAGATACAAATACTACAGCATCTTTATCTTATCAAAAAGCTGCAATTCAAGTAGCAAATTTACTCACTATTGCTGAAAACCTAGATGGTGTTGATAGTTCTGATGCAGTTTTAGCACTTGCTTCTCAAATAGCTTCTTCAACTACTACACTAGATTTGACAAATTCTTCAGTAATTGAAACTTTTTTAGAAGATACTTTAACTAACGCTGGTACTACAACAACATTGGTAGTTTCAGATATTGCAGATTCAATAGCAAATGCAAATGATTTAATTAAAAATTCAACAACATTAGCCGATGTTGTTTCAATACAAAAAGTTGCACAAGATGATATTGCTAATGCAGTTGAGAATAAAGATAATGATTCTTTAGAGGAACTTGCAAATGAAGATACTTTTGAAAAAATTGTTGATTCTCAAGATGACACAACAGCACCAACTTTAGAATTAACTGCTTTAGATGATGCTGTTTTATCAAGTTTAAGTGAACAACAAAACTATTCTCAAACTTTGAATGTTAGTGATGTAAATCTAAAAAGTGTAACAGCGGTTGTAAAAGATAGCAGCGGAAAAACAATAAAAGAATTAACTATAAATGAAACGAAAACTTTAATTTCAGCAGATTTATCTTCTTTGGAAGAGGGAACTTACACAATAGAAGTAACAGCAACAGATTATGCAGGAAATACAACAGTTAAAACTCAAACTATTGGTATTGGAGCAGTTTCTGCAATCACAGATATTGAAATTTCAAATGATTATATAAATGCAACTGAAGATGATAGTGATGTAACAGTAAGTGGTTCAAGCCTAGGATTATCAAATGGAGCAATTATAACTATTGCTTTAGGAAGTAAAACATATAGTGCAACAGTTGGGAATGATGGAAAATGGAGTGTAATAATCTCTTCAAATGATATACAAGCATTATCTCAAGGAGTTAATACTTTAAGTGCATCAAGCCAAGATGCTCCAACAGTAAGTAGTTCATTTATTTATGACACAACAGCACCAACATTAGTAGTTGGGACTTATGCTTTATCAGCAGATAGTAAATCAGGTTCAAGCTTTGCATATTCATATATTGCAAGTGATGTAGATTCTGGGGTATCAACTGTAAGTGCAGTAATAAAAGAAGCAAGTGGTGTAACACTAAGTGCATCTAATGGTAAAATAACAGGAGATATTTCATCTTTGACAAAAGGTTCAACTTATACTCTTCAAATAACAGCAACAGATACAGCAGGAAATACAACCTCAAAAGAACAAACATTTACTTATAACACAACAACAGCAGGTTCTGCATTGTCTTTATATTCATTGAGTGATGTAGTATTAAATACAAGTGAAGCAGCTCTTTATTCACAAAATTTTTCATGGACATATTTAACAGCAAAAGTAGTAACAACAGTAAAAGTTTATGATGCAAATGATGTTGAAATGACAGGTGTAAATATAACTGCTTCAAGTAGTGAAAGTAAACTATCAGGAGATTTATCATCTTTAAGTGATGGGATATATAAAATAGTTGTAAAATTAAATTATAGTGGAGAGATTGTATATAAAGAACAATTAATCACTATTGATAAATCTGCTCCTACTTTGACTTTAGGTACATTAAGTGATACAGTATTAGATGATAGTGAAGTAGCATCTTATGCACAAACTTTCAGTGCAGTAGATACAAATGGAAATGGTATAGATTCAGTAGTTGTAAAAGTTAAAAATAGTAATTCAGATGTTGTAAAACAAACTACACTTTCATCTTCGTATGGAGATTTAAAAGGAGTTTTAGATTCACTTTCAAATGGAACTTATACAATAGAAGTAACAGCAACAGATGAAGCAGGAAATAGTATAACAAAAACACAAGCAATTACTATTTCATCAGCAGTTGCAGATACTGTAAAACCAACAGTAGAAATTACAGATAATGTAGATGGAACAGCAAGAGGGGATGTAACTTATACGATTACATTTAGTGAAGCAGTAAGTGGATTTGATGTAAGTGATGTTAGTGTAACAAATGGAACAAAAGGTACATTTACACAAGTTAATGCTTATACATATACACTTGTAGTAACTCCAACAGCATCAACAATAGGGGATATTACTGTACAAGTAGCAAAAGATATAGCACAAGATGCAAGTGGAAATAATAACACGGCTTCTAATGTAAGCACTCAAGCTTACGATACAGCTACAGAGGCTATTGCACCTACTTTGGTTCTAGGTTCAAAAGCAGTTAGTTCAGATAGTAAATCAGCAGGTTCATTTGCTTATTCTTATGCAGCAACGGATGCTTCAGGTATAGAAAGTGTAACTGCAAAAATTAAAACAACAGATGGAGCAGATAGTGGTGTGGCTTTAAATGTTGGAAATGGTTTAGTAACTGGAAATCTTTCATCATTAGCAACTGGAACTTATGTTATTGAATTAACAGCAATAGATGAATATGGTAATATAACTACAAAAACTCAAGAGTTTGCATATAACACATCTTCATCTGGAACAGCTATTGTTTTAGAACAATTATCTACAAATGTATTCAATACAACTGATGCAGCTACATATTCTCAACATGTATCTTGGACAAGTACTTCAAATGTTACAGTAACAACAGTTGTAAAAGATGCAAATGGAAATACTGTAGAAGGAATTACACTAATTTATGATGCAACAAATAAATTAGTATCAGGTGATTTATCAAGTCTAGCAAATGGTATTTATCATATTGAAATAACAGCAAATTATAGAGGGACTGATATTCAAACAAAAGAACAAATTATTGTGATTGATTCAACTGCAGTAAGTCATACTGTAGCTACAAGCGATGATTTATTATTCTCTTCAGATATTGCATCACTTGCTGGTGTTAGTGCAAATAGTAGTGCATATTTTACAGAATTTGCTGATTATGATGGGGATGGAGATTTAGACTTACTTATTGGTTCAAATAGTACAAGTGCTGAAAGTAAACTTTATAGTAATGATGGAGATGGAATATTTACAGATGTAACAGCTTCAACTATTGGTTCTGTTAAAATGTCTTTAGGTGGAATGGCATTTGTTGATTATGATAAAGATGGAGATTTAGACATCATAATGGCAAGTGGAAGTGCTTCAGTAAATAGTAAAATTTTACAAAATAATAACGGTGTTTACACAGATGTTGCTACAACAGCAGGTATTTCAACAGCAACAGCAATAAAAAGTGTAAATGCTATTGACTATGATAATGATGGAGATACGGATTTATACTTTACTTCACAAGCAGGAGAAAATAAACTATATAGCAACAATGGAGATGGAACATTTACTGATGTAACAACAACTTCAGGTGTTGGTGGAACAACTACAACTCAAGACCAACAAGCACTTTGGGGAGATTTTGATAAAGATGGAGATTTAGATTTATTTGTAGCAGTAAACAATCTTTATACATCTATGGCAAATAGTAAATATTATACAAATAATGGAGATGGAACATTTACAGAAACTACATCTACATCTATTGGTGATATTTCTATGACAACTGTTGATGCAGTAGTTGGTGATTATGATGGAGATGGAGATTTGGATATTTTTATTGCTGGAAATGTTGATAATAATAAACTTCTTCAAAATGATGGAACAGGTAAATTTACAGATGTGGCATTAAGTACAGGAGTTGCTGGGAATAGTGCAGCTAAAGTTTATGGTGCAGAATTTACAGATATTGATAGTGATGGAGACCTTGATATTATCACAACAGGTGTAAATAATACAACTATTTATTTAAATGATGGGGATGGTACATTTAGCGATGCTACAACTGCTTCAGGAATTTCAAATGCAGTTGCTGGAAGAGATATAGTAGTTGCAGATATAGATGGAGATACAGATAATGATTTAGTAGTTATTAGTAGTTCAAGCCCACTTATTAGTGTATATGAGAACTTAAAAGTTGATACAGATAAACCAACAGTAACTATTACAGATAGTGTTTCTCAAACTGAAGTTATAAATCTAAAAATTGGTGCAGTTGCAAATAGTACAGTTTATTCTCTTACTCTTAATGGTACAACTATAAGTTATACTTCAGATTCAAGTGCGACTATTACTGAAATTTATGCAGGACTTAAATCTGCTATTGAAGCAAATACAACTACAGCAGCTTTAGTAACAGTAGGCTCATCTCTAGCAACAGATTCATTTGCACTTATCTCAAAAGTACAAGCACCTCTAAGTGTTAGTGGTACAGGGATTACTACTGATAGTACAATTTCAAATGCGGTAATAGGTATTGTTGATCTTGGTACAGTATTATCTGAAACAACATATTCTGTAACTATTAATGGAGAAACTGTAAGTTATACATCTGATAAAACACCAACATATAGTGAAATTCATTTAGGATTACAAGCTGCTATTGAAGCAAATAGCACTCTAAATGCTCTTGTAAATGTAGCTTCATCGGTTACAAATACTGATCAATTTGTATTAACAGCAAAAACAGATTCTGGATTTAGTGTAAGTTCAAGTGGTGGATATTCAACTTCATATATTAGTGCTAATGGAGTTGCAACAGGCGATATTACTTATACATTTACTTTTTTAGAACCAGTTAGTGGATTTACTGTAGAAGATGTAAGTGTAACAAATGGAATAAAAGGAACATTTACACAAGTTAGTGAAAAAGTTTATACTTTAGTTGTAACACCAACAGATGAATCAACAGATAATTTATCTGTAAGTGTTGATGCTAATAAATTCAAAGATTTAGCTTCAAATGATAATATAGCATCAGATACAACAGTTCAAAAAGTTAATACAAAAAATGCGGTTATAACTATTACAGATAATACAGAATCAACAGCAACATCAGATGTAACATACACTTTTACATTTAATGAAGATGTTACAGGATTTACAGTTGATGATATAATAGTTCAAAATGGTACAAAGGGAACATTTACACAAGTAAGTGCTAGTGTTTACACACTTGTTGTAACACCTGATTCTGAAGAAGTTGGAAATATTACAGTTTCTGTAGCAGAAAATGTAGCACAAGATAGTAATTCAAATGGAAATTTAGCTGTTATTAATACATTACAAACATTTGATACAGATACAACTGCCCCTGTACTTACGATTACAGATAATATTTCAGCTGAACAAGCAAATGGAAATATCATCTTTACATTTACATTTAGTGAATATGTAACTGGATTTGCAACAGCGGATATTACAGTAACAAATGGTTCAAAAGGTTCATTTGTAACAATTGAAACGGGAAAAATTTATCAACTTATTGTTTCACCATATGAAACAGGAGATGTAACAGTAACTGTTGCTGAGAATCTTTTAACAGATCTTGGAGCAAATGGAAATATTACAGTAACTGCAACACAAAGTTATACAGATGTAGGAATGATTAACACTGCTAGTTTAGGAGATGAAGGATTTATTATTACTGGAACGGCAAGTGCTGGACGTTTAGGTTATAGTGTTTCAGATGCAGGAGATGTAAATGGTGATGGTTTAGCTGATGTGGTTATTGGAGCATATAGAGAAACTACTGGGACTACTTCAGGCGCTGTTTATGTAGTATTTGGGAAAACTGATGCTACAACTGTAGATGTGTCAAATCTCGGAACAAATGGATATAAAATCTATAATAGTACAACGACAAGCCGATTAGGAACTTCAGTATCAGAAATTGGAGATATAAATGGTGATGGATTAAGTGATTTATTAATTTCAGGAAATACAACAAATGGTAGAGCTTATGTGGTATATGGAAAAACAACAACTACTGATATTGATTTAGCAAATCTTACAGCTTCTCAAGGGTTTAGCCTTACTGGACCTAGTGATGTATTGATTGGTAAATGGGTAAGTGCAGGGGATATTGATGGAGATGGAATTGATGATATTATGGTAAGTAATTCAAGTAGTTCAGCAGTTTCTTCAACTTATATAGTATTTGGGAAAAGTATTACAGCTGGAACAACAGCATCTATTGATTTAACACAAATTGTTGCAAATACTCAAGGAATAATTGTAAAAGGAGTATCTGGAACTAGTTTTGGTAACTCTATTTCATATATTGGAGATGTAAATGGTGATGGAATAGGTGATATGTTAATCTCTGCACCAACAACAAAAAATGCTACAAAAACAACTCAAAGTGATGGAGCAGCATATGTTGTATATGGTACAGGTACATCTCAAATAATAGATGTTTCAACTTTAACAACATCTCAAGGATATAAAATTACTGGACCAATTCCAACTGAAACAGCAGTTACAAGCGTACAGTTTGCTCAATATGTAGGAGCAGCTGGAGATGTAAATGGAGATGGAATTGCTGATATGATTATTGGTTCATCAAATAGTGCAGTGTATGGATACAAGGCTTATGTGGTATTTGGACAAACTGGAACTAGTACAACAAGCGTTGATGTTACAAATCTTGGTTCAAATGGATTTATAATTCAAAGTAATACAAATTCAATTTTGGGTGTTGGAAGTTCAGTTTCTTATGCTGGAGATATAAATGGAGATGGTTTAGCAGATGTTATTGTGGGAGCTTCTAGTGGAAATCAGGCTTATGTAGTTTATGGAAAAACAACTACAACAACAGTAGATTTAGATCAAGTTGCAAATGGAATAGGTGGATTTGTAATAAATGGTGGTGTTAGTGCTTCTAGTACGGGTATATCAGTATCATATGCAGGAGATATAAATGGTGATGGATTTGATGATTTAATAGTTGGTGCAAGTGCAGCAGCTATTACAGTTACAAATGAAGATGGAACTACAACAACAACATCAAATGTTGGACAATCTTATGTTATATTTGGTGGAAGTTCAGAAATGACTACATTAGATTATTCTGGTACATCAAGTGATGATATATTTATAGGCACTACTTCAAGTGAAACAGCAGTTTTAGGAACGGGAAATGATATTTATACAGCAAATGGTGGAGCAGATGTTATTTATGCAGGAGCAGGAAACGACACTATCATTTTAAATGCTGATAATATTGCAAAACTAGAAGCTGGTGTAACAGATGGACAGTTAGCGAAAATTGATGGTGGTGCCGGAAGTGATATTATTAAACTTGATGGTTCAGGTATTACTTTTGATTTAACAAAAATATCTAATGTTTTAGGTGAAGATTCAAGAATCGAATCTATCGAAAAAATAGATATTACAGGAAGTGGAAATAATACACTTAAGATTTCACTTTCAGATGTTCTTGATATAAATAGTACACAACTGTTAACAATTGATGGAAATAGCGGAGATAGTGTTAATTTATTAAATTCAGATGGTTGGACACTAAGTGCTACAACAGTAACTGAAAATAGTAATACATACTCTGTTTATACTTCAGGAAATGGTGAATTAAGAATTGATACAGATGCAACTGTAACAATGATTGCATAAGAAATAAGGTAAAAGAGATTAGCTAAAGCTAGTCTCTTTTTTTTAACTTATATAAATGATAACAATTATTAATACTAATTTAAGTTAAAAAACAGTAAATTTCGATAACAATTATCAAAATTAATGAGAAAGGAATAGATTTGAGATTATTAACAATAGTTTTTTTGTTTTTGTATTTTGCAAATGCAAATGAGTTGGAAAATATTTTAGAAAAAAAAGAGATACAAAAAGAAAAAAATGACGCAAAATTTGAAGAACTTATCAAAAGTGGATTAGAAAAACATCCAAGTATTGCTTTAGTAAATGAAGCTATAAAAGTTGCAAATAGTGCAGTTGATAGTGCAAAATGGGGATTTTTCCCAACTCCAAGTGTAGATGTGTCACAAAAAGGTTCAACTAATCAAACAACAGCAAGATTAGATCAACCAATATGGACTGGTGGAAAACTTACAAGTGCTTATGATGTAGCATCATCAAAAAAAGATGAAATGAAAATTTCTCTTGAAGAGAGCAAATATAATCTTATTGATAATTTTATAGCAGTTCTTCAAACATATTTAGTTGCAAAAGCTCAAATTGAAGCTTTGACAAATGGTAAAACTGAACTGCTTAAATTCGTTTCTATGCTTGATAGAAGAATTGATGCAGGTGCATCTTCTGAATCTGATATGTCTTTATTAAAATCAAGAATCTCACAAATAGATTCTGATTTAGTAGCTGCAAGAAGTAAATTGGAGTTATCAAAAAGTCAATTTGAAATTTTAAGTTCGATAAAAGTAAAAGATGTAACTACAAACTTATCAAGCAAAATATCAAAACCTATAGATATAGAAGAAGCAATATCAAAATTAAAAGCTACTTCAGTTGTATTAAGAATATTGGAAGTTCAAACTAAAACGGCTGAATATGAAGTTGATAGTGCAAAAGCTCGATTTATGCCAAACTTATCAGTAAGAGCAGAGCATACAAAAGGCTCAATTTATGATGACTCTGATAATGATGAAGATAATTTAATCTATTTTGCATTAACAGCAAATACAGGAGCAGGGCTTACTCTTTTATCAGAAGTTGAAGGTGCAAGAGCAAAAGTAATGCAATTAAAGTTTCAACAATTAACAAAAGAAAAAGAGCTTATAGAACTTTTAGTAAGTCATCATAACTCTATGATGGCATCATATAACAAAGCTCAATCTTTGAAAAATACTATTTTATCATCAAAAGAAGTATTAGATTCATATAGCAGACTTTTTGTAGCAGGTAAAAAACAGTGGCTAGATTTGGTTAATGCTTCAAGAGAACTAATGCAAAACAACCAAGAACTAGCTTCTCAAGAGGCTATGGTAAAAGTTCTAAAATATAAATTAGCATTGACAATAGGGGATATTGATTTGGAAAATGGAGAGTTAAAAAATGATTTATAATTCACTTGAATTAGCAAAAAAAGATTTTATTTGGTTTATTAAAGAGTGCCAAATAGAGCCATTTTCTAAATTGAAACCGTTTTATACTCAATTAGTAGATATTCAAAATATCACTACATCTGATGATAAAACAGTTTTAAATATGTATGAAGAGACTTTTGAACTTGCAAATTTAGATATATATTTTTCAAAAGCGTTGGATTTAAAGAAATTACCTTCTATTGCATTTATACCAAAAGTAGGGATAAGAGTTGTTCTTGATTATATCGATGGAAATGGTTATAAAGTTATTGGAGTTGATGGAATAGAGTTTTATGTGGATTTTCCTAAAAATACAAATTTTTTAACACTTCTTTCAATGAATCAAAAATCAAAAAGATTTAAAACCGCAAAAGAGATGTTTATTCAAATTGCGTTAAAGCAAAAGAAATTTATTTTATTTGCTGTTATTGCAACGCTTAGTATAAATTTTTTAGCATTAGGTACATCTTTTTATAGTATGCAAGTTTATGATAGGGTTGTTCCAACAGGTGGAATTTCAACTTTGATAGCTTTAACAGTTGGAGTTTTTATAGCTATTTTTCTTGAAACGATCTTAAAAATAGCAAAATCTTCAATTTTAGATGAAGCTTCAAAAAAGATGGATAAAGAGTATTCATATTCGATATTTAATAGATTTTTAGATGTTAGATGTGATGCTTTACCAAAAAGTATAGGGACACTATCTTCTCAAATTCAAAGTTACTCTTCTGTAAGGTCATATATTGCTACTTTTAGTTTATATATTTTAGTTGATTTACCATTTTCATTTATATTTCTAGCTGCAATTATACTTTTAGGTGGTTTTAAATTAGGTATGGTTGTAGTAGCTTTTTTTATAATATCAATCATAATTGGAATGTTATTTAAAACAAAAGTAAAGAATCTAACAAAATCATCATCAATGGCATCAAATCAAAGATTAGGAATATTGGTTGAGAGTATTGAAAATGCTGAAAAGATAAAATCAAGTGGTGCAAAATGGAGTGTTTTACATAAATGGAACAGCATAAATGATGATGCACTTGAAGACGAAATGAAAATTAAATTTTTTGGTGAATTAGTTGTTTATATAGCTACATTTTTTCAACAAGTTTGTTATGTGGTATTGGTTGCTTTTGGGGCTTATTTAATAACTCAAGATAAAAATATTACTATGGGGTCATTAATAGCAATAACTATTTTATCAAGTAGAGTTTTAGCACCTATTGGAATGCTTCCAAATCTTTTGACTCAATGGGGAAAATCTTTTGTATCAATAGAAGATTTAGATAATTTATTTAAAAAACAAACAGATAATAACGCAATAGAACACCCTTTGCATCCTCATATTGATAAAGCAAATTTAGTTTGTAGCAAAATGAAGTTTGGATATACAGATGAAAATATAAATTTATCTATTGATAATTTAGAGATAAAAGAGGGAGAAAAAGTCGCAATTTTAGGGGTTATTGGTTCAGGAAAATCTACACTTTTAAGAATACTTGCAGGAATTTATGCCACACAAGAGGGAAGAGTTACTTTTGATGGTATTGATATGACAAAAATATCAAGGGATTTTTTATCAAAAGAGATAGGTTATTTAACTCAATCACCAAAACTTGTGAGTGGAACACTAAGAGATAATCTATCTTATGGAATTGTTCAATCAAGTGATGAAGATATTATTGAAGCAGCTAAAAAAACTTCAATTATAGGTTTAATAAACTCTTTACCAAGTGGATTAGATACAGTTGTTCCTGAAGGTGGAGAGAGTGTTTCAGGTGGACAAAAACAACTAATTGCAATCACAAGACTATTAGTTCAAAACCCAAAAATATGGCTTTTAGATGAACCAACAGCAAATGTAGATGATGGAACAGAAAGACTTTTATTAAATACTTTAAAAACGAATATTTCAACTAATCAATCATTGGTAGTTGTTACTCATAGACCATCAGTTTTAGAACTTGTTGATAGAATCATTGTTTTAAGTTCAAATGGGATTGTAATGGATGGTGAGAAACAAAAAGTTATACAAGCTTTATCAGTAAGGAAAGAATAATTATGAATAAAAATTTTGGAACAAAGTTTTTTATATTTTTGATTTTTGCAATGTTGTTTATAGTGATTGTACCATTTATTGTATGGTCATCTTATGCAACTATTGATCAAATCTCACATGCAAGTGGAAGCGTGATAGCCTCTTCAAAAACACAAGAGATACAATCAGCAATAGATGGAGTTATTAGTGAGGTTTTAGTAAAAGAGGGACAAAAAATCAAAAAAGGCGATACGATAATTACTCTTGAGAGGTCTCAAAATGCAGCTGCTTTTGAAGCAGCAAATGCAAAAGTGGCTTCATATAAAGCCACAATAGCAAGACTTGAAGCAGAAGTTTATTCGAAGCCTTTGGTTTTTTCTGAAATGACACAAAAATATCCAGAATTTGTAAAAACACAAAAAGAGCTTTTTATAAAAAGACAACAAGCTTTAAAAGATGAAGTTAATACACTAAATGAGATGTTAAAACTTTCTCAAGAGGAGCTAAAACTAAATCTTCCTTTAGTTGAAAATGGGGATATTGGATATGCTGAAATTATAAAAATAAAAAAACAAATAGCTGAAATAAATGGTCAAATAACAAATAAAAAGAATAAATATTTTCAAGATTCACAAGCGGAACTTACTAAAATGAATGAAGAATTATCTACAAAAGAACAAGAATTAGCTGACAAGACAGTAACTCTTGAAAGATCAGAAATAAATGCTTCAATGGATGCTATTGTAAAAAATATTGTTATTACAACAAGAGGTGCAAAAGTAAGACCAGGAGATGTAATTTTAGAATTAGTTCCTGTTGATGATAGATTAATTATTGAAGCGAAATTGAGTCCTAGTGATATTTCATTTATAAAAGTTGGACAAAATGCAGCTGTGAAACTTGATGCTTATGATTACTCTATTTATGGAATATTTAACGGAAAAGTTGCATATATAAGTCCAGATACACTTAAGGAAAAAACCTCTGAAGGCGAAAAATTATACTTTAGAGTTCAAATAGAATTAAACCAACAACAACTAATGTCAAAAATAGGAAAAGAGATAAATCTAACTCCTGGTATGACTGCTCAAGTTGATATTATAACAGGAGATAGAAGTGTGCTTACATACCTTACAAAACCAATCATAAAAACCTTTTCGGAGGCTTTTCATGAAAAATAAATTAATTTTAAATTAGGAGAAATATAAGAATGAGAAAAATGTTTTTAAGTACGATTACTTGCCTTGCGTTATCAAGTAATCTTTTTGCATATAATGTAGGAGATACCATAGATGATAAGACTGCAAAAGCTTTAAATATAGAAAGTGGTATAGCAGTTGTTGATTTTTTTGCTTCTTGGTGCGTTTCTTGTAAAAAAGAACTTCCTTTGATGCAAAAAATGAGTGTTGATTTAGCATCTTCAGGTGTTAAAATAGTTGGTGTTGATACAGATGAAGATATGAATGAAGGTGTTGCTTTTCAAAAAGAGTTAGGATTAAAATTCTTCGTTTTTAATGACACAAAAGAAGAGATTGTTTCAAAATTTGAACCTGTTGGTATGCCTGCTATTTATTATATAAAAGATAAAAAAGTTGTTAAAACTCTTTTTGGTGCAGTTGATAATATTGATAAAGTTATTTTAAATGATTTAAAAGGAATCAAATGAAACAAATTATATTCATTTGTGCAATCGGAACGATTTTATTTTCAGGTTGCACATCAAAGGTTAAACCTTGGGAAAAAGGTGTTTTAGCAGAAAAAAATATGCAATTAGGTGGTGGCGATGGACCTAGTAAAAAGGTTTATGAACATGTATTTACATCTAAAGAAGGAAGTTTTGGAGGAAGTGGAATTGGTGGAGGAGGTTGCGGATGCAATTAAATAAGAAATTAACAACAACACTATTAGTAGCTACAACGCCACTAATATTAAATGCAAGTAGTGGTAGTGAATTTAACTATAAACAAATGAAATATACAGAAAATGATGATAGAATCACTGTTGATTATAAGTTATTAGATCTTAAACAAGAAATAGGTGCTGATTATACACTAGGAATATCTTTCACTTATGACACTATTTCAGGTGGTACTCCTGTTTGGGTAGATACTTATTCGGGAGCTAGTGGAGTTGCATCAAGTGATGGTAAAATAAATGTTTATAAACAAGAGAGTAATGGAACTTATAAAAATTATGGTGGATATGATTATGATACAAGTAGTTCAAAAACAAAAAGTAATTATTCTTATGAAAATGTAGAAATAGATGATGAAAGAAGAGCCCTTTCAGTTAATCTTACAAAAAGAACTCCATCAAGAGATGAAATAAGTTTTGGTTCTAGTTTCTCTAAAGAACAAGATTTTGAGAGTAAAGAGGTATCTTTAGGATATTTATATAATTTAGATTCATCAAGAAATAGATCAATATCTGCAGGTGTTTCATATCAGGAAAATGAAGCATATCATTTATATTACAATGATTGGAAAGACTTCCATATTGTAAATACACAAATTGGATATACACATACTTTTACAAAGTATACTGTTGGTCAAATCAATGCTTTTATGATTAAACAAGATGGAGAATTAAGCAATTCTTACCAAACTATATTAAGATATGATAATGCTGGTTGGTTATGGAGAGCAGTTGAACAAAGACCAGAGGAAAAATTGAGTTCAGGATTATCTGCTTCACTTGTTTCAAAAATTTATGATAATATTGCTCTTCATACAGATTATAGATTTTATAATGATGATTGGGGTATAACTTCACATACATTTAGTGTTAGCCCTAATATCGATGTTGAAGATTGGACATTTAGCCCTCTTGTAAGATTTTATACTCAAACAGCAGCAGATTTTTATAAAGAACATGATTCATCAGACAATACTTTTAATGAAACACAAGATGGTTCATCAGATGAAAGATTAGGAGAGTATCACGGTATGACTTATGGAATAGGTGCAAAAAAACATGTTACTAAAGATGTATCTTTAAACACTTTATTGGCAACACAACACCAGTCAAATGGTCTTAATATGCACTGGATTGCATTTGGAATAGGATTAAGTTACTAATGTACAAAGGAAATGACATAGCTCCTCGTTCAAGTGCTTCATTTGTTTCTATGACAACGGAATGTTCAGTATTAGTTTATGATACTGACATTTCTATGTCAGAAATAGAAAAAGTTTTTGATTTAGTTAGACAAAATACTCTTAGATTAGAGAAAAAATATAGTTTTTATAATCAAGATTCATATCTAAACAAAGTAATAAATAATAGAGAAACAAAAGAAGTTTTACTTGATGATGAAACAGCAAATGTACTTTCAATAGTAAGAGAAATATCTTCTTTAACAAATGGATATTTTGATATTACAATGGGAACTTTGAAGCATTGTTATAAAGAATCAACTAAAAAAGCTATGCAAAAATCACTTGATGAATTAACACCTCAAACAGGTTTTGATTATTGGGATATAAAAGATAATAAATTATATTTTAAGTATCCAAAAACAAAACTCGATTTAGGTGGAGTTATAAAAGAGTACGCTATAGATGAAGCAGTAAAAATAATAAAAGAGCATAAGATAAAATCAGCTATTGTTAATTTTGGAGGAGATATTAGCACTATTGGTTCAAAACCAGATGGCAATCCTTTTGGAGTTGCAATTAAAAATCCTTTAAACAAAGAGCAAGATATTGTTTTAATTAATCTATTTAATAAAGCATTAACAACATCAGCAAATACTGAAAGATGGTTTGAAATAGAAGGCGAAAGATTTCCGCATATTCAATCAAAACAGAATATAAGTAGTGAAGTAATATCAGCAACAATAATAGCAGATTCGGCACTTATAAGTGGTATTTTTAGTACCGCATTTATGATAGGAACAAATATAGATATTCCAGATTTTATAAAAGTAGCATTAATAGATAAAGATTTAAGACTACATCAAAATATATTAGCACAATAATAAAAGGTTAAAAAATGAGAAAATTGGTTTTATTACTATTTACTTTTTTGTTTGCATTTGCAGCAGATAGTAAATTTTTAAGCCCTCAAGAGGCATTTAAAATAAATATAATTAAAGAACAAAATAAGGTTAGAGTTGAATTAAATGTTGCAGATAATATTTATGTATATAAAAATAAATTAAAAGTAATTTTAGATGATAATAACGAACAAAATATAACTTCAAAAATTCAATTACCTCAATTTGAAAGATTTCATGATGAGGATGTATATTTTAAAAATTTAAGTTTTGATATTCCATATTCGATTGTTGCAGATGCAAAAACAATCACTGTAAAATATCAAGGTTGTTCAAGTGAAGGTTTATGCTATTCGCCTTTAAGTCAAAAAATTGTTTTAAAAGAGGATGTTGTTGAAAATAAAAAAAATGAAGAAATAAAAGAAACACCCAAAACTGAAAATGAAACAGATATGATAGTAAATAGTCTAAAAGGTGATAATTTATTTACCACTTTAGGATTATTTTTTGGTTTTGGATTACTTTTAGCTTTAACTCCTTGTATCTTTCCTATGATTCCTATTCTTTCAGGAATTATTGTTGGAGCATCTAAACATGGGAAAATGACTGCATTTAGAGGATTTACTTTATCTGTTGTTTATGTTTTATCAATGAGTTTTGCTTACACAATAGCAGGAGTAATAGCAGGAGTTTTTGGAGCAAATTTACAAGCATATTTACAAAATCCTTATGTTTTAACTACTTTTGCTTTAGTTTTTGTATTACTTGCATTATCTATGTTTGGTTATTATAAATTAGAGTTACCACAATCATTGACACATAAAATAAATAAAATGAGTCACAATAAAGAAAAAGATGGAGTAGTTGGAATTGCAATTATGGGATTTTTATCAGCCCTTATTGTTGGACCTTGCGTTGCACCACCACTTGCTGGTGCATTAGTTTATATTGGACAAACAGGTGATGCGATTTTAGGTGGAGCAGCACTTTTTGCTATGAGTTTAGGAATGGGATTGCCACTTTTACTTATTGGTATAGGAGCTGGTAAGTTTATGCCAAGACCTGGTGGATGGATGGATAGTGTATCAAAAATATTTGGTATAGTAATGCTGGGTATTGCACTTTGGTTATTAGAAAGAGTTATTCCATCTGTTGTTACAGTTTATGTTTGGGCTATGTTGTTAGTTGCAACAGGAATTTATTTATCGAAATTTCATCATATAGTAACTCGTACAATTTCGCTTTTAATTACTGTTTTAGGAGTTGTTATTTTTGTAGGAGCAATATCAGGTTCAACAAATCCATTGAATCCTTTAGAGAAGTTTACTTCAGGAAAAATAGCTGTTCAAAATAGTGAAATAACTTTTAAAAAAGTTTTATCATTAAAAGAGTTAAATGAGGAAATAGCAAAATCAACTAAACCTGTTTTAGTTGATTTTACCGCTAAATGGTGCATTGCTTGTAAAGAGTTTGAAAATATTACCTTTAAAGACCAAAGAGTTATAGATAAACTTCAATCTTTTAATCTAATAAAAGTTGATGTTACAGATAATAGTGATGAAGAAAAAGAGATTATGGATAATTTTAATCTATTTGGACCACCTGCGATACTATTTTTTAAGGATAAAAATGAATTAAAAGAGTTAAGAATTGTAGGTTATAAAAACCCTGAAGAGTTTTTAAGTAATTTATCTAAATAATCTAATTTAGTAAAAGATATAAAAAAGGAAAGGGTTCATATAAATCTACAAATTATTTATGGCTTTTAAGCCTTAAATAATTTTTGTATTTAAAATATCTCCATTAGAGTTAATAGAGATATTTAACTCTTTTTTCCCTAAACTTTGATTTTCATTGTTTTTAAAAACAATATACCAATTAGAGTCAGAAATATCTTTTTTTATAGAAACTATTGAAGCATTAAGCCAACTTTTTTCTATTTCATTTTGTGCAATCTTTTTTAAAACTTCTTCAGAAGCTATCTGTTTAATCTTTATTTGTTCTATTGTTATTTTATTGCTTTTTTCTTCTTTTGCTTCAACATAAGTTAAAGAGTAAAAAAATATCACTGAAGATATAAGAGGAAAAGTAATTTTTCTTATAACACTTAAATTCATTAAAATATATACACCTTTTAAAAATAATTTTAAATTATATCTAAATTTTGTTTAAAATCAATCTTTTTATTTATCAATAATGACCATATCAAAAGAGACATTTTGTATAACTAAAGCTTTTGTTTCTGGAACAACTGAAAGATTATTGATATTTTTTATTTTTGTTTTATAGATTTGAATATCATTTTCTAAAACTTCTATTTTTTGATTAAGTTGTAAGATAATATCAACACCAGCTAAATTTACACCTAACTCTCTAGTTAGAGTTAAAACATATCTTATATGATCAATGTCTTTTTGTGAATAAAGTCTTATTTTTCCATTTGTTCGTGAGGGTTTGATTAAACCCTCTCTTTCATATTGTCTAAGAGTTTGAGGATGAATATTTAATATATCAGCAACAGCAGAGATAAGATAAACTGGTTCTATATAGCTATTAATTTGCATATTTTTACCTTATAAATTTGAAGGAAGCTTTTCTTCTAAAATTTTTACTAAATCTTCATCTAAATCTTCAATTTTAGGTAAAACTATATTTGCTTTTAGATATAAATCACCTTTAATTCCTGTTTTTCTATTTAAAACACCCAATTCTTTTACTCTAAATCTTTGATTTTGTTTCGTATTTTGTGGAACTTTTAAAGTTATATCTTTATGAATTGTTTTTACTTCAATTTTTCCACCAAATAAAGCAGTTTTTAAAGGTAAATCAAAAAATTTAGTTAATGTATCACCATTTCTTTCATAATCAGGATTAGTTGAAACATTAATTTTTAAAATCAAATCACCTTTTTTACCTTGATAAGATTTCCCTTTTCCTTTTGCTCTTATTTTTTGTCCATCTTCTATTCCTTCTGGAATTTTTACATCAAATGAGTCATTATTTAAATTTATAAACTGTTTTCCTCCAAGAACTGCAACATCAAAAGGAATTGTAATTTGTGCATTTGTGTCTAAATCAGGTTCATTAAATCCTCCAAAACCACCAAATCCACCTTGTGAGAAGCCACCTCTACTAAATCCACCAGCTCCACCAAACATTTGTCTTAAAATTTCATCTAAATCAACATTTGAGCCTTGACCTCTTGCAAAATCATGGAAATTTTGACCACCAAACATAGAATCACCATATTGGTCATATTGTTGTTTTTTTTCTGGGTTACTCAAAACTTCATAAGCAGCATTTATTTCTTTGAATTTTTCTTCTGCTTGAGGGTCTTTATTAACATCAGGATGATATTTTCTAGCTAATTTTCTATAGGCTTTTTTTATCTCATCGGCTGATGCGTTTTCATTTATTTCTAGTGTTTCATATAAACTTTTTGCCATTTTTTAATCCTATTATTTGAATAATTAATTTAATTTTTAAAGGAATATTATATCAAAAGGTTGAGTCTATGTCAATCAAGTATTGTTTTTAAAGAGTAATATATTAATATTGCTTTTCAAAGAGAGGAAATGATGATGTTTTCTAAAGATGAATGGACTCAACAAGAGTTCTTAAAAAATAAAAATGAGTTAGAAAAAAAAGGTATAAAAGTAGTTTTGGTAGATACTATTTTAAAGCCTATTGATAATGTTGAAACTATGACTTATAATCCACCATTAATGGAACAATTTCCTAAAAATACAGTTTTTGTTTTTTATTGTGATACGGGTAAAACGACAAAAGAGAGATTGGAGTATTATAAAAAAAAGTTTCCAAATCATAAATGTATTAGTCTAAAAGGTGGAAGAGGTTATTTTAGACCAAATCTACGATTTTCTGAAATGGATAAAAATGAATAAAAAAGAGTTTGATTATGTGATTATTGGTGCTGGAATTGCTGGATGTTCATTGGCATATTTTTTGTCAAAATACTCAAAATCAGTTTTACTTATAGATAAAAATGAAAATGTTGCTTTTGGAGCAAGTGGTGCTGCAGGAGCATTTTTGTCTCCACTTTTAGGTAAACCTAATAAATTTAAAGATTTAGTTACAAAATCTTTAATATTTTCAACAAATTTTTATAAAAATAATTTCCCAGAATTAATAACAAATTGTGGAACTTGTAGAATTCCAAAAAATCAAGAAGATGAAGATAAATTTCAAACATATATACCATATATCGATTTTGAATATAAAAAATATGAAAAAGGCTATTTTTTTGAAATAGGAAGTGTAGTAAAATCTTATGAAATTTGTAAAAACTTATCACAAAATGTAGAAAAGCTTTTTAATTATGAAGTTGAAAAAATAGAAAAAATAGAAGATTTATGGTTCATAAATAATGAAATAAAAGCCAAAAAACTTTTTTTAACAACAGGTGCCGATATATCATTAATTGAAGAAAAATATTTTGATTTAAGAGCTGTTTGGGGACAAAAAATCGATATTTCAACTTCTACAAATATTGAAATAAATTATCATAAAGAGTGTTCTTTAGCAAAGTCAAAGGATAATATTACATCTATTGGTGCAACTCATCATAGATTTGAAAAAAATCAAATCAAAGGTAGTTATGATTTAAAATTAAAAAATATTAACAATTTAAATCATGATGATTACACAAAAACTATTATGCAAAATGATATTGATGAGCTTTTAAAAAAGGCAAATGATATAAAAAAATTAGAAAATGTTGAAATTATTGATATAAAAATAGGAGCAAGATCTTCAAGTATAGATTATTTTCCTATGGTTGGAAAATTAATTGATTCAAAAAAAAGTTTTGAAAAATATCCTCATCTAAAAAATGGTTTTCAAATCAAAAATGAGAATTTAGAGATGATTGAAAATCTTTATGTTTTAAACGGAGTTGGTGGTCGAGGATTTGTTTTATCTTTGTATATAGCTAATTTATTGGTAGAAAATATTTTTAATAATCAAGAATTAGAAGAAGAAATAACAAATTATAGACTCTTTAAAAGATGGGCAAAGAAACAAAAATAATATTAAGTTTAGGAATAAAAATGATAAAAAATAGTTTAAAAGTAGTAGTTCTAGGAATAGTTGGATTTTTTCTTTTAGTTTATTTTACAATGCCAAAAAATCCAAATGAAAATAGAAAGATGGATAATAAAAATGTTTTAAATATAGATTTTATACCAAAATATTTTGAGATTATCGGAAATAATTCCTATGTTGGTTCAGAAACTTATTTTTCTAAAGGTGTTGAAAAATATATAATAGTTTTAAATCATGATAGTTTAGCTTTGTTTAGGGATTTATATAAATATACAAATAAAAATATTATTTTAGTTGCAAATATTTCAGATACTCCATGGATTATTAAACAACTTGCCGTTGATAAAAAATTAGAAGAGATGTATAAAGAGTCTAAAATACCACTGATTAATGACTCAAAAGGCACTTTTGTAAATAGTTTAAATTTAAATGATAAAACACAAAATAAATACTTTATATATAAGTTAAAAAATGATGGAAATATCGAAAAAATAAAAGAAAATTTTGTTGAATTAAATATTTTAGAAAAAGGTATTTCTGATGAAAGTTTAAAAAATAGTTTGGAAGAAATTTCAAAATTATTTTAGATAAAAAACACAAATATTATCCAGTAGTAGTGTTAATAGTGTTTCTTAAATAGTCATTTTTTCGTAATAAAAGAATTTGTTTTTTTATTTTAAGCGTTATTTTTATTTATAAGTAGCTATAATTTTGCACAAATTTTTTTATAAATTTACTCAACTTTCGCACATAAAACCTAACTGTTTTTTGG